>Ga0307512_10000414_pt1 | contig 62324 bp, 81 predicted proteins | sample 14_EM_MG_FD_200267 | JGI IMG/M metagenome (GOLD analysis project Ga0307512, IMG submission 200267) | Populus trichocarpa ectomycorrhiza microbial communities from riparian zone in the Pacific Northwest, United States - 14_EM | ecosystem: Host-associated > Plants > Roots > Unclassified | place... | reverse complement strand
AGAGAAGAGAGAAGGAGAAAGACTCGAGATATATACAGGAGGCATCAGCCCCTGCAGCCGTGACCGTGTATCAGACCTGTAACATCATGTACATCTGTAACACTAGTTGTTCAGACGTGGCGAGTGAAAGGGTGTGATCTTGCCGTCTGGGAAGTAGGCTGTTGTGGAGAAGCGTGGGGACTCAGACCAGTAGTTTCGTCGTAATTTGTGGTGAAAGATGTGCTCAACCGGGACATTGGAAGTCTTTCCAGTCAGCGCTGTGTATCTTCATTGGGATAGATGAGGTACCACTCGAGGTTGCAATCCGGTCAACACCAGCCCGAAACACCCCGACTTAGCACTTCTGCAGCTAGCTCGTCCTCTCACTTCCAATCTTTGAATCAATTGCTTCCACATCATATCCCGCTAATGAGAGATAGAACGAAACATTCTTGCCCCGGAGACGTTTCCCCAAGCGTTATCGCCTGCCCAACTTTATTGAACGGCGTGAACCGCTCTCCCAATCCGCCGCTCCCAGATTGTGCTGCGTGAATATTTAATGGCTGTATTTTGACATATCCCCCCACTGCATGGGAGAAACTATATGAAACCCCAACAGATCGGTGTCCGAGTGAGGTGATTGCCGCAACGTATGTTAAACGTGTGCGGAATGTTTGAGGTTGTGCATGAGAAATTTTGGTGAGGGTGGTTCTGGCGATATTGCAATCCAGTGGTGGTTGGGGGGAGATTCCGGCTCCTTTCGATGACGGACTGTGACTGATACCACGTCGTTGAAGGTGGGTTCGATGCCCTATCAGCTGGTTATATCTAAAGCAGAATGGGTATGCACAGTGGTTACGGTTGGTGTCTCGATCGTGGATTTATCTTGTCGGGCAGTGACCCATCTAGTTGTATATATCTAACTTCTGCGAATTCGACTTTGAATTCCTCGCGGAAGAGCCATATGCCATCTCAAGATTTCATTTTTGTTTGAAAATGATGATCTTGTGGATCACGGAAGACTTTAAAGGTGAGGCTCAAATGGCAGCGTTTTGGTTTTGCTTCCCATAAGGTCTTTATATCGTTGGGTATTGAAGAGATGGATGTGCATGCAACGTAGGTATGTGCCTCATCCGAAGCTGGAGATTCTGACTGGACATATTGTTCCGGATGCAGTATGTGAGCTGCATTGAAATGTTTCTTCATGCAGCGAACGCGGCTATTTGCATGCGTATATTGAAGAGCCTATAGTGGCGTCCGTCTGAATAGTGAACATTCGCAGCTGGGTTCCTCAGTAATTGCTGACTGGGTTGCTGTTGTGGAGTAAGTTAAGTTCTGACAAAGGCTGGAAGAGGGTCCGGTCCCTTGGCACTGTATTCCGACCCTCATCGTTTTCACCAAGGCACGTAATTTGAAGCACTCAGTCCGTGTCAGTGGCTTGCGCCCTGGGCTCGTTCATGCGCCTAGGTAAGCTCGTACACCTCCCTGTGGTATGAGGGGCTGGCATGTGAGCACCATGTTTGCTCCTTCTCTCACTTTCGCTCCACTTCTCCTCCACCATTTCTCATCCACTTTCCTCCACCTCTCCTCCACATTTTCTCTTCCTCCACCCTTCATCCTCAGGCACCAAAGAAGGTTGCATCAAGGTACGCTTGCTGCCTCATCAACGATTAATCGAACCATGATTAACTAACTATTCTTTTAGATACTTGTGATTCTTACACATACTCCCTTGCTCGTCTTGAGTACTGGTGGAGTAGATTAGCAAGACTTGGGTGTCATATCGCTCATCCCCAGCATCAAAGGGAAGCTTGCATCATCATCAAGGGGACGGTATGCTTGCTACCTCATCTAGTTTGGTCGAACCATGGTTGACTGCCTATTTTTCTTTAGATAATCCGTCATGGAAGCTGCCAAGGCCGACGAGGTCGTTTGTGCCATATCCGATGATATCACTCATCGTGAAGCTGCCCAGGCCGAAGACCTCACACGTCTTAAGGCTGCTGTCGAAGAACTGGGCCGAAGGGAAAAGTTTGAGAAGAAATGGGTTGCGGAAATGCTTCTCCAACTCGTCGAACCCAATGGCCAATTAACTGTGGTTGATGTGCTCAAGCAGATCCTAGACTCTACTGAAACTATTCAAGTATACCTATCAAAACGCGTTCAAAGAGCCCAACTGACTTATGTTTTGCAGATCAACGCAAGCAATGCCAAGATGGGAGAAATTTTGAAGTTGTTTTCGCTGAAGGAAGCGAAGCAGATTTGGTCCCTTCTTTCGAATGAGGAGCACGATGTACCCAACTTCGTGTGTAAGCACCACCTTGAGCATTTATGTTTTATTCTTTGATGCTGATTGTTTGACAGTTCAGATGATCCAAGAGTTTGAGATTGCCAATTACGACATGGACAATGAGGCTGCTTGTAGAACACGAGCTGAATACTTAATTGTTCCGGCTATTGCCCAGGCCCGTCGAAACGCTCCTATGAAAAGGCAAAGAACGGATTCTGGCTACACCACTCCCTCATCTCCATCGTCTCCTTCAGGTCCGCAAACTCCAAGGAAATCTAAAGATGAGCACCAACCCCAAGAGTTGGTTATTTCCCCGGAGATGGAGCTCAGAGTCGAGCTTTCTCACCCAATTACTAAAAAGCCTTACGTGGTGACTGGCAAAGCAGACTGGGCCGCTGGTTATGATACCAGATCCACGGTTTCAAATGGAACCGTTCTTATTTGCGTCGAAGCTAAAAATGCTTGCACATTTTCGTGTGCTGCTTCCCAGCTCCTTACCTACATGGCCATGTGCCGACACACGAGGCGGCAGAAAATCAATTCCAACATCCAAGGCTTCGCTACCGATGGACGTCTCTTCCAATTCTCCTGCATTGACAACGCTGGTCTCCTCCACAGCAGCAAAGTTCTGGATACAAAAGACCCTAAAGAGCTGAAAACCGCCTACAACTGGATTGTGTCACAATTAGAGGTCGCCATCTTCTCTTCGGCTACTACCACTCCGCTCAAAGGAGATAAGTTAGAGAGGATGGCTGATGCCAGGAACTACGAGAACGGAATCTTTGCTCAGCGCTTTTCAAGGATTGAACCACCAAAGATTTACTTCAGTGACGAACCAGGTGACCAGCCCAATCTCAAGCTCAAGAAGAGGTCGATTTTCTGAGTCCTCAGCTTGTTTCTGTATCATAGTACGGTGGGTTTCTTTTCTTTCTGCTTCTGCATAATACGGTGTATTTTTTTTTTGTTTGGGACATTTGTTTGTTCTAGGTATTCTTTCTACTTCTGCTTGCTGTAAAGGCATTGAGAAAGATAAGTCGGAGAGGGTGGCTGATGCCAGGAACCCGTTGCAACACACTTTCAATCACCTCATCATTCAACTTTTAATGAATACACATCATAATATCAACTATCGTTAAATTAGTACTCATCGTAACATCAATGACAACCCATCATAACACAAATGACGACTCATACTTAGCGACTCATACTTAGAGTCATCTGTCTAGTCAATGCACTTATCATCAATCTTTATTTACTACTCATCGTTAGCTAAATCACTCATCATCTAAAAACTCATCTCTTCACATACCTTTAATATTATCATTTCAGTTGCGTCCCATCCAACTAGTCTTTTTAATCCTCCCCTTTTTAATCCTCATATACCAGTCATCACGATTCCGATATACTTCTTCAATTGTCACCTCCTTACGACTACGGTCCCCTGCGTCGGCAATCCATAGCCCTCCAACAACCTGTTCAGTTCCTGCGAATTCGCCCTGTCGATATCATCCTGCGTCATCGGAAAGTTCTTTACATCCTCGTTACGTGGCGTCCTCAGCGCAATCAACTGAGCATTCGTCGATATCGCCAGCGAACTGTTAGTTAGTCTCGCCACCGCATTGTAGTCACTATTTTAGACAATCAGATTTTAAAGGTTAGAGTAATCAATAGAATACTATACTCACGCCGCCTCGAGACGCGTCATCATTGTCCGTTGCATGTCTGCCATCTCACGTCGCATCGCCCTGAGCTCTTCCAGTATCTGTGCCCCACCGTCTAGTGCAGGCACATTCCTCATCCTGCCCAAGTTCATCGCCAGCTCCAACGTCGCGCGGCCGACATTACTCATCGTCTCCTCCATCGCCTCAAAGTCTGGTTGTTCACGTCCTCCGTTGTCTGCGTCGGCCATCGTATTCTTGTCGAGAAAAAAAAGATTTTAAATGAGGTGTGGGTGACGGGGATTGGTGTCACTAGGGGTTTAGAAGTGGCTCTAAAGGGGTATAGAGAGGAATAGCGTGAGGGGAGCTATGTAGGGGACGCGTATCTTGTATTTGGTAATACGAGTGATGACCGGGCAGACCTTCGACTGACCAGACTTGTGGGTGGAGGGCGTGTGCGAAGTAGACCAACGGGTCTCGTTAAGCCGCTTCTGGCCGCGCATGGTCCGTGCACTTTCGCTTCGAACAGCTTAGCTGGGAAGTAGAGTAGCTGAAGGGCAGCCCTTCAATTTATGGATCAGCTGCAGTGTTTAGTACAGATACTCAATTCAACAACCCAAAAGCCACGACACCACATACGAGCTCACAATCACCAAAGCTCTGTCTGTTTCCTTCAGAAAAGCTGTTCTCAGCAATTCCCCTTTTCCCGTGACTCATACCATCAAATCCAGAACTATGCGAGTAAGTTACTCACCTACCCGCGTCTACCTCATAGCTAACAGCTACCAACACAGCTCGACTACAGCGTCGAGAAACCGCTCAATCGAGAGCCCCCGATCAGGGACCTAGTCGGAACCTTCATCACCAAAGCAAGCACCGCATATGACAGGAACCACGGGTCAGAATCCTTCTTCACAGTTTTAAAAACAACACTCTGACAGCTCCGTATCAGCCCTCTACCACACATCAACGGCGAAACCTTCCTCCTACACATCGACGGCGCCATTTCAAAGCCCATAGAACTATCAATTGCAACTCTCCGCAATTCCTTCCCGCAGCACGAAGTGATAGCCGCACTCCAAGTACTATCTCAAACACTCCCCAATCCATACCACTAGCTAACCCCCAAAAGTGCGCTGGCAACCGTCGCCACACAATGCGAACAAAAGTCAAAGAAGTAGACGGACTCGACTGGAAAGACGGGGCTGTATGTAACGGTATCTGGCGGGGCCCCCTCCTCTCCGACATCCTCACCCGCTCCGGTCTCACAGTCTCCCCCGAAAATGGCCACGTCCACTTCAACTGCTTCCAAACCGCCGTCCAAGACGACACCCACTACGGCAGCTCAATCCCTCTTTCCCGCTGCCTCGACAAATCCAAGAACGTGATTCTTGCCCTAGACGTGCGGGTCCCCTCGCCCCCAAAACAAAAACTAGACTCTCACAGAATCACACACTAGATGAACGGCCGTCCTTTAACCATAAACCACGGCTTCCCGCTGCGCGTCGTGATCCCCGGCGTCGCAGGCGCGCGGTGGACAAAGTGGCTTGACCGAATCATAGTAACAACGCGAGAAAGCGAAAACTTCTATATGCAGCGCGATTACAAGATCCTGCCCCCATGCGTGGTGACGAAAGAACAGGCGCGCGACTACTGGCCCAAAGTCCCCGCGATCCAGGGTATGCCTATTAACTCCATTGTTGCATACCCGGAACCCGGTACAGCCGTCTCGGCCGATATTCACGGCGAACTCGAAGTGTGTGGGTACGCGCTCCCGCAGGAGGATGCTGGCCCTGTGATCAGAGTCGAGGTCTCGTCAAACCTGGGGGAGACGTGGTGTGAGGCCGAGATTGTATTTCCGCCCAGGAAGGAGCTGGAGTCGGAGGAGGGGAGGGAAAAATATAAGTGGGCGTGGGTAATCTGGAAGTATAAGATGCCCAAGCACCAGGTACAGCGGATCACGAAGGAGACCAAGATCTGGAGTCGAGCGCTGGATCTTGGGGGGAACAAACAGGACGGAACGATCCCGTGGAACTATCGCGGCGTTGCGTATAATGCGTATGGAGAAACAGAGAGTTTACAGGTCGAGGGTGTGGAGAAGCTCATGAACGGCATTGGTGGGCTGAAGCTTTGATTAGAGATATCGCTTTCGTTTTGTAGCTCTGACGTATAGAATAGTAGTAGTTAATAGAAATAGCATACTCCCGAATGATGTCCAATGTTCCTTTATCCTCATTCCTTTCCTTTGTTCTTCCATTGTACCATATCCCCCCTTTCCATTCCCTTCCCTCCTACCCTCACTCCTCACTACACTAACAATGAACCTCAACCGCATCTCCTTCGCCAACATTAAAAACATTCTCCTCCATTCCCCGGCGGCAATGGCAGTGCACCATACCGTCCTTCTCATCGTGTGCGCTATGCTATTTCTCAGACTTGTCAACTCAGTATCTGGCGGGGGGATGGGAGATGTCAAATGGTCTCATGTGAGGTATTCGCTCGTTATTGGGGGGAGGTGGGAGGTGCTTGCGTATGAAGTTGTCGAGAGGGTGAGGGTGGGGAAGTAAAGTAATGGAGAAGGATCTATGTCTTCAGTAAATCAACCTCCACAAACAAATACATCACAAGACGACGACGGAGCGTTGGTTTTATAGTTATAAATTGTCAAAGTCTCCCAAACTACAAAACCCGCAAAAGCAAAAACAACCACACGCACGAAAAGGCACAAAAAAATCAACGCTCAAAAACACGCACGCACGCAACACGCAATGCAAAAAATCCGAAACAGAAAAAAAAGGCCCCAAACGTAAAACAACAGATTCCGCCATTGCTTTTTCCCCCCAAAGAAAAAAACAACAAAACCCACCTGCACCCATTACAAGCGTGTGACTTGCCATGGGTGCTACATACATAGATACATACATTTGTCGCGCAAAAAGATGAGTGGGAAAACGCAAGAGTTAAAGGAGCGTAAGGGAAAAACCGACTGCGCCCATAAAGAACCCGGAAACCTCCAGAAGCCAAAAAGAAATACCAAGGAATACCTACACACTACACTACTCCTGATCACTCCCGCCGTACAGCGATGCCGCATCGACATCGAACCCCGGTTGCTGCTCGTCCAACTCAAAATCCAGCTCCGACGACGGCGGGAGCGGGATCTTGGCTGCGATCGATACTTCGTCTTCCGATTCGTGCTCGTGCTCACTCTCCCATACCACCCATCCGGGACTTCCAGGACTCTTGGGTGTTGTTGCGACCTGATCTTCTGATTCTGATTCTGATTCTATGTCCACGGACTTCTTGGTAGGAGGCTTGAACTCGGGGAAGTTCTCGCTCACCAGTGTCGGTAGCTTCTCCTTCTCCTTCTCCTTCTCCTTCTCCTCCACTGGCGCAGACGCGGCGGCTTTCTTCTCGGGCTCAGGGAGGGCAAGGAGTAACTCCTCCTTCTGCATTTCCCGGAGCGCCTCACGATGTTCGCCCATGTCTCGACGCGCGACGCGACGATGCTGTTGCGGGATCGCCTTGTCGACGACGTCGACGCGCATGGCGTTCCCGCGTTCGACGGGGGAGATGGCAAGGAGTTCTGCTAGACGCGCGGGGGAAATGTTTTCCTTCCCTTTCTCCTGCAGCTCGCTCGTGTCTGAGCCTGCGTCCGAGTCGTCGGAGATATCGAGTGTGTGTGTGGAGTGCTCCATCAGGTTCTGCAGCGTCTCCTCTGGCGAGTCTTCGTAGATGTCGAATTTCCAGGAGTCAGGGATGTTTGCGGCGATGAGGGGGGGCGCGTCGTCTTTGCGCGTGACAACCTCGGTTTTGACAGGGATGGTGAAAAGGGAGGGACGCGAGATGACTGAGGCAAGGAGAGAGTCGATTGAGGACGGGGAGGATGCAGAGCCAAAGTATGATGAGGGAGGATCGACGCGTTTATACGCGAGCGGGCTGCGCTTGTTGGCACGGCCAGAACCTCGGCGGGGGGAGGGCGCGCGGATACGGGCTGCTGCGCGGCGGGGCGGCGAGGGTTGTTTGGGTGATGATGAGGGGGAGACTTTTTTGGCGACGCTGAGAGGCTTCAGGATCGTGCGCGCAGGCTTGCCGAATGTGGATTTGGCAAAGGAGGCCTTTTCAGCGAATGCGCCGTTGCCGCCACGGCCTTTGAGGGGTACAATGGTGTTCGCGCGTGTATTTGTGACATCGACGAGGGTTCCAAAGGCGCGCTTTGGTGCGCGAGGAACAGGCGCTGAGGAAACAGCGGATTTTAGAACTGCATTGAGCGCTGGTGGTAATGCGGACTTGACGCGCTTGGACGGGGATGCTGCAAATGCTGGCGACGGGTCGGAGTTCTCGTCGCTGTAAGAGCGCTTGGTGGCGGTCAGGAATGTGGCGGCGACACCTATTGCTGGTACTGTTTCAGAAAGGGTAGATCGGTTATGAAAGAGCGCTGAGTTGGTAACTGGCAAGGATGATTGGAGAGGGTGCGCTCATGTAGGTGGTTACCCATCTGCAGATTGACAGAAGAGGCGGTATTTGCGGACATTTCTGGGATACGTGCCTGAGGAGATTTGGGGGGGGGTGGAAATCAGGGTGGCTGGGGAATCGCAAAACATCTCAGAAGGCGGGGAATATAGAGTGTTGGACTAGGAGAAAGAGAGAAAGAGGTGAAGCTCACAGCTATTCCTATTGAGTGAGTTGGCCCCTCGTAGCCGGTTTGATTTCATCGGCTTCACGGGTGAGAGATGGTGTCTGCGCGACGGAGAGGCGAGTATTGTTGGTGAAGACATTGTGGACGAGTGAATGGGTGGGAACGCGTGACCCGCCGCGAGTAAAGAGCGACGAGAAGTTGAACTGTGTGGACTAGAACGAGACTCGAAGTGAGCTGGGTGGAAAAGAACCGTTGCTGTCTGTTCCTGTCCTTTATTGCGCTGCGCAGATGTGTGGAGTCTTGCTCACAAGCCGTTGAAAAGAGAGCAGATACTGTAGACAAGTGGTGGGGGGGGTGTCGTTGCTGCTTCGGGGGGAAGGTGTACTATTTAGAAGCCACACGGACATACACCCTTGGCAACGCTGCACGACACGATAGGCACAATTTCATAAGGGGGTGAGATTTCACCCTCCGCTTCGCTACGAGAACCGCGTAAAGTAGCTGAGATCCTCCCCCACCTCTGCCCAACGTGCGATATCGATGCCTTGCAGAATCGATGAGACGAATTAGATACAGCAATCCATAAGACGTCAGCTATCGAGCAGAAGACCGTCCAGTCGCACAAAAGAAGGTATCATATCGAATGCTTTCGAGTTCCACTTCCCCCCCCAGCCACCCGAATTTCCGAGGGCCCTCGGATCATTTGGGTCTGCTCTCCGCTCCGGATAAGAGCTCCCCCCCTCTCTCTTCAGTTACAATAAATCACAAGATACGTTGCAGACCAGAAACACTAGTATCTAAACTTCCCAGAAGCGCTGAAGCCGACAAATAGTCCCAACGCTATATGGTGCGTTGTAGAGTTCGTTCCAGAACCCACCGTTGAGGATCGTAGGTACCTCGACTGAACTGAATGGTCACAAGACCCCTCTGCTTCAGTTCTTGCAGATAGAAAGAATTCCAGTTGCTTCTCGTGCTGCAAATGTCACTCGGGCAATTTACCTGATGCTGGTTGGGATGCTTATAATTTCTATAAAAGTTCCAAAATGACATCGACCCCTGCCGGCTTTTATTTTTACACGTCGCAATGCGGTTGTTTGATCCATCCTGGTGGGAAAGAATGTTGAGTTACCGCCGCTTCAAGGGGTGTCGTTCAGAAATGTGTGGTGCGGATTGGGGCTCGTTCGCGCGCTCAAATGCAGCGACACTGCCACCATCACGGCACAGCTGCAGGTATCGGTCGAGTATTGGTGCATTTTTCAATTGGACTGGCCTTAATTTGCGGGCATGATTTTGTAAAGTACGCACAAACAATTCAAACTAATAAATTTATAACGTTCTCACCCGCGAAACTATACCAGGGTTAGGTGTGAAAAAAATCTTAGAGGCTCATGAGTGTGCCCCTCCTTCACCCCGCCATAGCCAGTCCCGCCATCCCCGCAAAACGACACACACGCCACAGGAATGGCCTCCTCTGCTGCCGAGTTTCTGGCTCTCCCAGGATCACCAGCGTACTCGCCCTTCCGTCTGGCCGAATTGAAGGAATCGCTCAATGCGTCATTGGGAAGAGCTGGGCCGAAAGTTACGGATGTGAACTCAATTCACGTCTACTACGTGTCCGGAAAGAACAAGGAGGCTGTCGCGCAACTGAAGAAACCGGATTCGGAAGAGCGGGCGATTTTGGACAAATTGGTGGTGTATGCTATCAAGTCAACAGAACTTGGATACGACACCGAGACTGAAACTTTGGTAAAGGCTTTAGGCGGAGAAGAAGCGAAGGATGGGAAAAAAAGATTGCTGCTATACGTTGTGCCGAGGAAGGGGACAATCAGTCCTTGGTCCTCTAAAGCGACTTCAATTACTGCAGTTTGTGGGTTGGGAGAGGTTGTGCAACGCATTGAGCGTGGTGTATTGATCTCGCTGGTGTTTGATGGAGAGTACAAGGATTCGGAAGGGCCATACCCTTTCGCAGATGCTCTGCATGATCGTATGACACAGGTGGGTGCACTTCTGCGGCCTACCAATTGGCCTCATATTAACAGATTATTCGCAGACTCTCGAGCCATATCCCCCAAGCTTCGATACTTTGTTCGGCACTCATGCCCCACTTCCTGTAGGCCAGGTCGACCTCCATTCTTCCTCTGCTACTCCTCGAGAGTCTCTCGAAGCTGCCAACAAGGTGCTTGGACTTGCTCTCGACGGTTCAGAGATCGACTATCTCCTGGATGCCTTCTCGAAGACCGGCGCCTGTCCTCGCAATCCCTACGATGTAGAGCTTTTTATGTTTGCCCAAGTTAACTCTGAGCACTGTCGTCACAAGCAATTCAACGCATCATGGACAATCGACGGCGAAGAGAAGCCCCATTCCCTGTTCTCGATGATCAGGAACACCCACAAACTGAATCCGGAATATACCATCTCTGCGTATTCCGACAACGCGGCCGTTCTCGAAGGAAACGAAGGAGCTTTCTGGGCGCCCAACCCTAGGACTAATGTTTGGGAAGCGACAAAGGAGGACGTATATATTGTCACAAAGGTGGAGACTCATAATCACCCTACCGCGGTTTCACCATATCCGGGAGCTGCGACTGGGTCCGGCGGAGAAATCCGTGACGAAGGTGCTGTGGGTCGGGGTTCCAAGCCTAAGGCCGGCTTGTCAGGCTTTAACGTCTCCGACATGTTGATTCCGGGCCATGCCCAACCTTGGGAACTCGATGTCGGAAAGCCCAATCATATTGCAAGTTCATTGGACATCATGCTCGAAGCTCCAATCGGTTCCGCAGCCTTTAACAATGAGTTTGGAAGACCTTGCACCATGGGGTACTTCCGCACACTCACCACCACAGTCCCTGTTGGCGAAGAACAAGAGATTCGAGGATATCACAAGCCCATTATGATTGCTGGTGGACTTGGGACAGTTCGACCCATCCACGCGATGAAGTTGGCCGAGTTGATTGAGCCTGGTGCATATCTTATTGTTCTTGGAGGACCGGCAATGTTGATTGGTCTCGGAGGTGGAGCTGCTAGTTCTATTACCTCTGGAGAGGGTTCCGTTGATCTGGACTTTGCGTCAGTCCAGCGCGGGAATCCCGAACAGCAACGACGAGCGCAGATGGTCATTGATGCTTGCGTCGCCCTTGGGAAGGATAGTCCTATCCGGTCTATTCATGACGTTGGTGCCGGTGGTCTTTCTAATGCACTTCCTGAGCTTGTACACGACGCTGGAATGGGTGCGAAGTTCGAGCTGCGGAAGGTTGAGAGCGCAGACAAGGGAATGAGTCCGCTACAAATATGGTGCTGCGAAGCACAGGAACGGTATGTCATGGCAGTTTCGGAGGACGGACTGAAGACGTTCGAAGCCATCGCGCAGAGAGAGCGCTGTGGTTTCTCGGTTGTCGGCAGAGCGGAGGGTGGAAAGGAAGAGGACCAAAGGTTGGTTTTGACAGACCGTGATTCTGAGAAGAATCCCAAAGTTATCGATCTACCGATGAGCACACTATTTGGTAAGCCACCAAAGATGAAGCGCAATGTCGCGAGCCGGAAGCTACAGCTGCCCCAATTCGATAATTCTCTGAAATCATACCTTCCTGAGGTTTCGGAAAATAAGCTAGTCAACGAGGCCGTGGGCCGCGTAATGTGTCTACCCGCAGTTGGCTCGAAGAGTTTCCTAATTACTATCGGTGACAGAACCGTTACTGGTCTTATCACCCGGGATCAGATGGTTGGACCATGGCAGGTACCTGTTTCCGATGTGTCCGTCACTGCCACTGCTCTCGTGGAAGGAATCAGGACTGGTGAATCTATGGCCATGGGTGAGAAGCCTACGCTGGCTCTGATTTCTCCAGCCGCTTCAGCACGGATGGCCGTTGCGGAATCCTTGATGAATCTTATCGCATCAGACGTTCAGGATGGAATTTCCCGCGTGCGTCTTTCTGCGAATTGGATGGCAGCTGGTAGTCACGCCGGAGAGGGTGCTGCGTTGTATGAAGCTGTCGAAGCCATTGGAATGGACCTTTGCCCCAAATTGGGTGTTAGTATTCCGGTCGGCAAGGATTCCATGAGCATGAAGATGAAATGGAATGAAAATAGAACTGTAAAGGAAGTTACTGCGCCCATCTCGCTCGTCATCACCGCATTCGCTGCTGTTGAGGATACCACCAAGACCTGGACACCTCAGTTGAAGCGCATTGAAGGAAGCAAGCTAGTGTTTATTGACTTGGCCAAGAAGAATATGGCCATGGGAGGCAGTGCTATTGCTCAAGTGTTCAAGCAGGTTGGAAATGCGGCGCCAGATGTTAGAGACGTTGAGGAGTTCAAGGCCTTCTTTGAGGCTTGCAGGCAGGCCCGCAAGAGCGAATTGGTTGAAGCTTATCATGACCGGTCAGATGGTGGTCTCTTCACAACTATTGTTGAAATGGCATTTGCAGGACGTGTTGGTGTTGATGTCGATCTGAAATCATACTCCAAGAGCTCCAGTATCGAGGACATCGTCCCTGCACTATTTAATGAGGAACTTGGAGCTGTATTCCAGGTTCGGGAGTCCATGTTAGCTGCGTTCACAAGCACATTTACCGCGGCTGGTGTATTAAAAGATAGCATCCATACTCTCGGCACTATCAAACTTGTCCCCTCCGGCCAGGAAATCACTTTCACCTACGGCACCAGCACTGTCTTTTCTCAATCACGTGGAATCTTGCAACAAGCTTGGGCTTCCACCTCCCATGCCATGCAGCGTCTCCGAGACAACCCTGCCTGCGCGGATGCTGAATACGCCGTCATCCTTGATGACGCCGACCCTGGCCTCAGCTATAACCTCACATACACCCCCAGCACGGTCCTTCCCGCACCCAGCATGCAGAAGCCCCGCGTCGCCATCCTCCGTGAGCAAGGTGTCAACTCTCATGCTGAGATGGCCTTCGCCTTCCATATTGCCGGTTTCGAGCCCGTCGATGTGCACATGACAGATATCATCACAAAACGTGTCTCCCTTGCCGATTTTAAGGGTCTCGCAGCATGCGGTGGTTTCTCGTACGGAGATGTCCTCGGCGCTGGTGCAGGCTGGGCCCACTCGGTTCTCCTACACCCCGATACTCGTGCTGAGTTCGAGACCTTCTTCAACCGCCCCGATACTTTCGCACTTGGTGTCTGCAATGGTTGCCAATTCTTTTCTCGTCTGAAGAGCCTCATCCCCGGTGCTGAAGACTGGCCTGTATTTGAGCGCAACGAGAGCGAGCAGTATGAAGCACGCATGTGCATGGTAGAGACATCATCACCTTCTGAATCTCCCTCCGTATTCCTCGACAAAATTGCAGGCTCATCACTCCCTATTGCTGTCGCTCATGGAGAGGGCCGTGCGGTGTTTAGTTCTTCTGAAGATTTAGAGAGCCTCGAGAATCGCGGTGGTGTTGTGGTGAGGTATGTGGATAATGAGGGTAAGAGGACCGAGAGGTATCCTTTTAATCCTAATGGATCTCCGAACGGTATTGCAGGTGTGCAGAGTAGGGATGGAAGGGTCCTTGCTATGATGCCGCATCCTGAGAGGACGGTGCTCGCGGGAACTGGAAGCTGGGTTTCAGAGAGTCTGGATAAGGAAAGGGTTGGAGCTTGGGCTGCATTGTTTAAAGGTGCGAGGAACTGGATGGGATAGATTTGGATTTGAATAGGCGTTGGGTTTTGGGAGGTATTTGATGGGATCCGGATTGGATAGGCAAAAAAGGGAAAAAGTGCTAGATACTTTAAGTAGATGTTTTGTATTTAGTGAGGTCTTGGTTAATGATAGGAATATCCCAGTCTGCCTCGGCTCGTTCATATGTCTTGCCTGTCGCCTTCTTACGTATTACCACCACCAGCATCGAAATAAGGACAGGAGTACCGGTACTGGTGAACTTCAGTAGTAGTCCAATGGTTGCTTGTAGCTAGTTCCCGAGGATCTCAAAACGCAAACTAGGCGAATCTGTTTACTAAGGACTACTCAAGCAGGTACAAAAATTTCATGTTACACCCGTACCTAACGGTCCAAATCCAAACACCCCAATTCGTGATCACGTTGTCGTCAGTCATAATCCAAAATTGTTCCGAACTCCAGAATCCCAAAAGAACGCCATCCAAATTTCCACCTACCACCCAAGCATCTTCCAGAATTTCCCCGACCACCCCTTCTGCTCCACCAGCTCTACATCAAAAGCACCCTCATTTCTCCCTTGAAGCACCCTCATTTCGTTACTCCTCTCCCTCAACCAAGCCTCCACTTCTGGCCTGACTCGAGCAATTCCACCCTGGCTATGGAGCCCACGTCCCGTAATAATCAGCGTCCGGAGTACCCCATGCTCTCTGCAGGCCGCTACATGCTGCTCCACCCTCGCCAGCGCCTCAACCACAAATAGCCCATGTAAATCCACCCTCTTCAGCCCGCCAGCTTCGTCCCCTCCTCCGGAAAACCAGCCGGAGAAGAAGCTTCGCTGCTTCTTGGGTGCGAGCGAGGGGCTGAGAGGATTATTTTCAGCAAAGATCTTTTCGGCTGCGAGCGCGTGGAGCCGTGTTTGTTCGGCGCCGTGTTGCTTGGAAAGGTCGGACAGTGCTTTAGCTTCCTTTTTGCGGCCGTCCCGCCATGCTGCTTGGGATTGTTCGCTATAGGAGCGCCGGAGGGTGTCAGACGCGAAGGCGAGGTCGCGAAAGTCTTGACCGCTTAGAGAGAGTGTGGGAGTGCTGGCGAGCTGGCCCATAGCTAGGTGACGGTTATGTGAGAGAAAGCGTGAGTTTCGCGCGCGAAGTGAATGGTTTCGGTGGCTGGTTTTGGGTCAGGCTCTATCGAACAGAAGGAGGTGGGTGGTGGCCTGGACATCGTTGCTCAGCTGAGCTGCAGGTTACCGCCGAGAGTATTTGTGGATGAGTGCAGGAAAGACGTGGTCCATGTTAAGTGGATTAGGGTTTATACCACAATCGGGTGATCATCAAAGAGTGTCCCTGCCCCGCCTAAGGGAGCCGCAAACTGATCTCCACCGCTGCGCATATCTTCTTCAGTTTGCCAGTTGAAGTATGACGACCCAGACATCGTTATTATGCGAGGATTGCACGCGAGATATTCATCCCACAAGGGAACACGCGTGTGGAAACCACACAGTACCCCGAAAAATGTTTCCATACTTCTGCTGATTCTCTCTCAAAGTTGGCCCAAACTCACCTCCAGCTCCTTCAAGCGTGTGTTGCTCACAAGCTCGCCATATCTTCCCCGGCCGCGTAAATTTACGTGAAATTTCGTCTCCTCGTGTATTATATGAGTAGCTTCGCTCCGCAGGCTGCGCTCACTATTGTGCTCTGAAGTTGGTGTGAGGGCCTTGGTAGTCACGTGATTCGAATCGATTTTCATTGGTGGGAAATAAACAAATGCCATGGGGATTGAATGATGTGACCAGACAGTGACCAATGCAGCAGCAGCAGGAAGAGGAGAAGGAGGACGAGGAGTAGGAGTAGGAGGAGCAAGTGTCATGTGTGGGAGTTAGTTGCTGGAGGAGGAGGAGTGAGTCCTATTATCGCGTACACGACAACCTGATGGCCGAGAGCAAGAAAAGCCGAGTGATGTGGAGACATTACACCAGAGCCGAGTAATGAAAGTCGGGTAATGCAAGATTAAGAAATTTACCCTGAAGCAAACTTCAGAGCATAGTAGGGATGACGAATCCATTAATTAGTACTTAAGTACTGTACCAAAAAAGCCCCGTTTATTGATGCCGAGTTAATGCAGTATTAATGTTGAATTCTTTATAAATGTATACATCGGCTGAACTTGTGGGGTATTTCAGGATTTGCAACAATATCAATTGTTTTGAATGTGGGATCAATTTCACAATAATATAGCATAGAAGACTACATTAGATGGTACATTGATGCCACATTGATGCTGGATTGCTGTCATATTCAAAATGATGTACATTGAGATAAATAGTAGAGTTATACTACATTACTTCCACATGTGTATATTTCACACATGCCCGCACATGACCATGCATGACCGTGCATGACTGGACATAACCGCGCATGCCTGCGTATATCTGATGGCTCACTTCCAGGTGGTACCTCTCTGGCTGACTGACATATGGTTAAAAAATATCTCTGGCATGATTCAAACCTGTTTCAGTGGGTATTTTACACACCCACTAACCACTATACTATGTATGTAGTTTGCTGAACATAATATCATGTTAGGGCTATTTGTAGGTATATTGGTTTATTACTGTCACATCATTGCAACAAGAATGTGGAATACCTGCCACATCTATGCAAATGCTCAATGCTGCTCAATTGACCAATATTATCCCATTCAACTAAATACTCAATCATTTACAATGTTATATTTGCTGGTATCTTGCATTACTGTGGTATTTTGAGCTATTCCCCAGTAATTGGAATGTTAAATTTAGTAATATGCTACACTCACTGGACTTTGGGAGTCATGCTGCACTTGGGTAAACGTGGCACTGTAGTCACATCAATAAACGGGGGTTTTTTTGGCATAGTAGTTAGTACGGAAATCTCAAACAACACGGTACCATGTTCTCCAAGCAAAGCTAGTGCAGTATTACAATGGCGTCTTCACGCGGCACGCTGCCTCAATTGCACTAGCAACTACGATGCAAAGTGACTTGATCACGTTTCTTTCAACAGTACATAAATGTGGGGTCGATTCCCTGTCCATTACATGGCAGCATGCTCTCGGCATCCTGGGGAGGGCGGATCTGGACGAATAAACCAGTCAACTTTCAGCAGAGAAATGAGTCTTGCATTTAGGCGCTGTAGTCACTTCGGGGATACGATGTTTTAATCATTGGGAACTGCTGATTTTGAGTCAAGCCTAGCATTTGAGACTACTCGAATGTACTCGCCTCGAGGGGATCTATACACATAATTTCAGGCGTTAGACTGAACTTAGTAAAGAATCAAACAACGTGAGTTCATGTCACCAGATCAGGGCTTTATCAAAGTTGGCCATCTTTGTATACTAAACATAAACTACGTCGTGTACTTGAACGATTCGTGGGTGTATGTCGTCTCATTCTCCTATGTATCGCTATATGTACCTTAAGATTATTTTATCACATAACTATCACATCTATACCCGGTCATCTTTTTTCCATCCAAGTTCTATCCGCCTTCTCCGGACCCAGATGCAATACGCGCACCCAGTGGTACCCACCAGCAGAAACATAACCAGAGCCACCAGAATCCATATCTCTTTCCGGACACCCATGCCAAACCCGTCTCCATCATTAAAGGTTATGAATCCAGTGCTGAAAAATGACTAAGCAACAATTGTGTCAGCGTCGTATTGGTTGTAGGCTAAGACTGGAAGACTCACCGTTGCTAGGCTGGCCGGTATATAGACCATCGCGGCTACAGTGGCGAACTTTACGATTCGTGAATCTAGCGCGGATTGCAGGAAAATCGCGACTAATAATCCGTCATTTCGAGAGTCAAGAATTTTAAGGCTCTTTAGTTACTGTTAGCCATAGTTGGCACTTTGTGCTAGGTGTGGTGATTTGTTACCAAGACACGTATATGCTCTCCGTACTGTAGATTCTTCTTTATCTCCCTGAGGTGGTTTGCAAGTCGGCGTTGGTATTGGACAATGTCATAGTTGAACTGCTCGGCAAGAATGGCTGGCACATTCATGCAGTTGGGCAGTTTTTCGGCGTGCTCGGATAGCATAGCGGCTGTGTCGAGATTTTTCTCAATCACCGTGTGCGCCTCCAGGAGCCGTTGGAGCACATAGGTTAAACGCTGGCTTTCACAGAAGTTCAGATTGTAATCTTTGTGCTGCCGCTCGAAAGATGTCCGTTGATGCTGTTTGTAGTGCTGTCAGCTCGAGCGCGACAAGTTAATAGTGGGATGCGGCACTATTAATGCTAACTCTTTCCCCAAATAACTGATGTACGCTTCCCAGTTCATCTCGCACGTTAGGAGAAATAGAAAGTGAAATCTCAGCGGATGAAAAGCAACATATGAATCCTTTAGATCCGCTTGGCTCTCATCAAGTACCCGATTTAGATGTTCCCTAATTTGATCTGGGAGCTGTATGATGACCCATGTGGAAGAATTTCGTTGATAGTAGAGTTGATGATACACTCCAAACTGCCGCAAAGACCATGGGTCCCCGTGTTCTCTTCCGTTTTCTTCCACATGACCTACCGAATAACATATCTCTATACAAGCGTCAAAACTGCCTTCCAGAGAGGATTACGGAATTTACCAGATCCTGCGTTCCGGTCAACTCTATCTGCTGCTTTTCCAAGTGGGACACTCCTCTCTTGACGATATGTGACTCCTTGAAGTGACTCTCCGGCGTCACTTTCTCGCTTCCCAAACCGGAATACAACGTGCAGGTACTTTGGAAACACTTGGTGGAAATTGCAAAGACACTGGAGCATGGCCAGTGATATTTTCATACGTGTCCAAGAATTCCGCCGCGAAATGAAGCTACGAAACAGTTTCGTAAGCACAAATATCTCAACGTGCGCAGGTCTCTAGCTCCTACTTACAAGAAATTTATTTCGTCGCATGACTTATACTCGTAAACAACGGTCAACGTAATGCCGCCAGCAACTGTTAACACTGCGTAGAGAGAATTTCTACCTTGAGATACCTCTCCAACTCTTCTACGCTCCGTACTGTTGTGGATCTTGAACCTTATAGTGATCGACATGATTAGCGCATTCGCAGGGCGGTTTCGCGGCACATCTCAATACCACTAGCGGGCACCACGGAAGTAACCTCGAGTTTTATCGCCGAAGAGCCATCTTCTACAAACAGCGACCCCGACCGGGCCTTGAGTCTCTCCCAGAGCTCATAGACATTGTCGAGGTGGCGGATATTCTGCGGTAACGTAATTGGATAGCTTTTCCAGTCCATTGGTGAACTGGCTTGCGAACTCATCGCAGGTGCAGTCGTCTAGAGAAGAGAACTTCAGGTTTAGAATGGTAACCGTGGTATTTGAACAGTTGTGAGTGATTGCGAGACATGCTAACAAGGCTAGTGCTTGACTCCACGACCGTAAGCTTGTCAGCTTAAGTTCCGTGTACCTCAGACGCTGCACCAATAAGAAGACACGATCCAGAGCTGCATAGCGAGGCAAGCAAGCTATAACTTCGCTGCTCTCACTAGAGCCGTCCTGCCACTCCAAAAAGTGCAACTTTCTCGTCGTGCGTCTTGGATCTTGGCTGGCAGTAGTCCTGCAGGGTGCAGCTGGGCTTTACTTTGTGAGCTCCTTGCAGTCAACAATAATACCTACAGCAACTGTGGTAGGCTGAGAGTGTATCAAACAACAGAGCCTCACCCATTCACTGATGCAATACGTGGCACTACTGCACCCTACTACCGGCCAATATTCAAGACGCACGGCGAGAAAATTGCAATTTTGGGGTGGTAGGACGGCTCTACTGCTGTAGGCAGCTGTCTGAGAAGTAAGGCTGGCCGATTGTTACACGGATGCAAAGGCAACGAAGTCCAAGTTAACGTTAACCGCATTGATTGATGACACGGATCATATGAATGTATCTGCGCGACCGGATCCGCAGAACGCCCCCCTTCCGAGTCGCCAATTTAAAAAACTGGAATTGCGAATTCAGACACTATTTTGAAAAAATATCAGAAGTGAAGATTTCGCTTACTTTGAAGTAGTGATTGGGGACGCCGGAGGTGTGCTTCTCACATTATTGCGAGCGCGAGCTGGCAAGGCTAGAGAGGGGCTGCGCATGTCTTATTTCATGGACATATGGAGTTGGGTCGTGTAGTGCTGTGCGCCTTAGGCGCATGCACTGTATATATCAGATATATGTACAACTTGATCGTCCAATCTGATCTTAGATCTTACTGATATTGTTTCTCTTCAATTGCTCAATATTCGAATCTGCACTCCGGGCCCAACGTAAGATTATATAGTTGTAACTAGGCAGCACTGAGTGTATATTATGAGATGGGAGTGACAGAAGGTGCTTACTCACCGTTGCACCGAATACACCCCTCCTTCCCTAGTGCTAGGTCTGTATTATACTCTTTTGCTTCCAGCTCGGGCGCTATAGGATTCACGGCTTGGTGAGCAGCTATAATTCGTCGAGTTGTGAGCAATGGGGCCTATCATCAACAATCTACGGTGCGAAACCGAGAAGCTGCGTATACAATCGTCGAATGGTAGCTATTCTTTTAGCCAACACGACTTGAAGTCTACTATCATGACCGAAATCACGATCACCAGGGCTATTTGCGAGCGTGATGTTCCGGATTATCAGCAGCTGAAGATTGCGAACAGGATCTTCAACGAAGGGCGGGTTCTCTTCGCAATCTTGATCTGGAGGAATTGGCAGCACAGTCTCACCAGCTTCGTTGAGCATGATACCCTCGATAGTGTATTACCAATGGATGTGAGCAGGGCTGAGAGCATTGTGGAATCATTCAGAATGGAGTTCGCTCAACGGGCACGTATCAGTGCCAGCTTCCTTACAAACCATGTACCCAGAAACGGTACGCTATGCCTCGTCCCACCATCAAGCTGAATTGGTCGATTGACATGTGTAGACTTCCGCGGTTACTATGGTCATGAAAATGTTGAGGATGGTATCCAGGTCAAACAGCAAAAGCTCAAATTTTTAGAGCGAGAAAATAATGTCGGAGAATACTAGACCATATGCGGTACCCTCACGTTGTTCGGCTTTTGGGCTCATTCAGCTACCATGGCCATTAGCATCTACCTTTCCCAGTATTTGGGATGGACTTGAAGCAGTTTTTGAAGCTTGAGGAACCCTTTGGCCAGTTCGAGCGAGGCTTTACATACTATAGTGCTTGCAAGGTCTCGCATCAGCTATAGAGATGGTTCACACCCTGAATCTCAAAGCATGGGATGAGAATAAGGAGTTCCGAAGGATCAGCTACCATCAAGATATTCGGCCAGCAAATATTCTCCTAGACTCTAGGACGTTCTACCTCGCGGACTTCGGACTTGCAAGGCTGAAATCAGTAGACGAAAAGTCTCAAGCGAATTGGAAACTCGGCTTAGACTTCCTCGGCCCGGAGTGTTTGGATGGCAACAGCTTCGTTGAACAGTCAGTCGGCCGCGCACCGGATACACGGCCGCCTGAGTGCACGCTGTTCGAAATTGCAGCATATATTGACGGTTGCCGGAAGGGCGTTGAACGATTTCGAGAGCGGCGTAAGGGGAATGCTTTAAGATCTAACATGAACGACTATTACTTTTTACCAGAGGGGATCTCAAGCCATCTGTTGTTTCCTGGGCTAAGGATGTCTCCACTGAAACTGGGAGTGTGGAGCTCAGGAAGCTACTCGAGTTAGGAGGCTTCATGCTTCACGTCGATCCCAACGAACGACTAAAAGCGGAAGAGGTCCGACAGCAGCTTTCCTTTCTTAGTATCAGACCACTCTTTGGCACAGTAGTGAGCACACTGGTCGAATACCTGAAAATGTGGAGGAGCCCACTGCTTCCTCCACCTTCCAGATCGAAAAGGCACGCTTCTTTGCGTGGGCAAATGTGATGGAGCTTAACACTGAAAGTCTTTCCCCTAATCCCATTGCAGCAGTTAATGATGATAATGACCGCCTCTGTCAGAACCTAATAAGTCTGCTTGAAAGAATCGAGGAAAGGTCACGGCTCAGAAATGAGACATGTCCTCAGGAATCGCTATGTTTGCTCATAGTCCACTTGAAGAATTTCGGTCACTAGTGGGAACGTTATGCAACTCTCTTTCGGCGCGGTGTCAGGAAAAGTTACGACAACTATGGCTCGAAGACTTATTAGCTACTGACATTCACATCGATTCTGTCCTTCACGACCTAGGCGACAGCAACAACCATCACGAATACTCTGAGTTGAGGTCTTTTACTTTGGCTAAACTTGGGAATTGATTCCTAAAGGAGGTCAAGGACGAGGTATCACACCTTTCTGAATATGACAAGGAAAGTTTGCTGCTCTCTGATGAGCTTCGTGTGCAAAAATATTTCCAAAATGGGATTGTTGTTGGTCGATACCGTAGCACCCAGGTGGTCTTTGAATCGGTCCCACACACCAGATGGATAAACTTGATTCAGCAACAAAGATATAGATGCATGCAACTGAAAGCTGAAGTTTTACGTGAGGGTTCAAAGTTTGAGGGCTTTTCGATTCTGGGCTCCGTCAAGCCAACCTCCAATATTGTTGGGCAGCATGGTTACGGTTTCGTCTATGCCTTTCCCTCGGGAATCTTACCACGACAAGCTCCTGCAAGCCTATTCCATATCATCAAGACTCGAGCGCTAGTCGACCTTCCACTAAGGGAGAGATTTCGGCTCGCATATAAGATTTCAAGTTGTGTCCGAAAGCTGCATATTGCCGGATAGCTGCATAAAAATATAAATTCAAGGAACATCATTTTCTTTGCTCCTGAAGATCGCGATCGCGAGAATGGGTCGGCTCTTTGTAATGTAATACAGAAGCCTTACTTGATCAATCTTCGCTACTCACGGCCTTCGGCGGAGCCAGGTCAAACAGAGAGGCAGGTAGTTACGTACTTATATATACGGGAAGGGCATTGCGGTACTCTCAACATCCAGAATATGGTACCGGTGAAGGGAATTTCCGTAATATTTACGACTATTATGGATTCGGTATCGTTTTACTAGAACTTGGCAACTGGGCAACATTGGACGTCTTTATGGAATGCAGCGGTGTCGTTTCCCAAAATCCTAGAACGTTTCAAAGTGTATTGATCGAAAAATACATGCTACGCTTGAGACACCTAATGGGAGTAACATTCAGACACAGTTCTTGCATGTCTTAGAAGTGACTTTGGTGAGAATGGTGGGGGTGTGGATGGCGGATCTGTCTTAATGGAGTGCTATGATAAAGTCGTGGGTCCTCTGGGTGAATTGTCAAGGTGTCAAGTATGAATGTAATTCAAGGCGAACTCTTCGGTCCACAGGGGCGTGTATATTTAATGGTGGCATTTAACGGTGGCTGGATTGCAAAATACAGCGTCAATTAGCAGCACTCGTGTGATTGCATCAGTTTTTTCAGCTAAACATCAGGTCGACAGGCAAGAGCAGACAGTTGTGGGTATTCAAGTGAACAATGGAGCCCCACAACGGCGACTGGATTATCGGTCTTAAATGTCATGAGCCGCTATTTAACAACAGTATAGTTCACCCAATTTCTTATATCGCTACATCGAGCTGCCTTCAGAACCGCAAAGTGCCGACACCTATGAAACTGGTGAAATTCAAAATAGAAACCCCTGATTTACGGATAAGGACTTGATCGCATATATTGGTATTCTCTTGCGGTAATATACTACACCGCCGTTAATCGTCCAAGTCCTTGACGATATCCACCTCCTCCTGCTTAATTACAGATTTGTTAGTTACGCTGCGAAATTATATCTACCGTCATTGCCTGACCTTTGTGAGTTCCCTTGATGCTTTGATTAGTGTATCAGTGCCGCTGGTCTGCAATTGCAAACTGTAATATCAGCTACAGCCCTAGCTCTAAAATTTCATTCCGCAGTTGGTCAAGCATCTTGCATACCTGTGTACTCCACTGGTTTTCGCCAAACAGGTTGTTCCTAAACCCCACGAGCCTGTTAAGTACGATATAGCCGCGTCTCGATGATGGTCGTCGCTTCTGTATTGGGCATGGCTAACTTACTGGCGTTAGCTTTGGTCTTGGTAGCAGCTTGTATGCGGGCGGCGTAAGGTAACAGTAGAGCCCAAGTGGGGTAACAGAGTAGGGTAGCCATGACAGAGTAGTAGTTAATATCAGGCAGCTAGCCTGCTTACAGTGGGCAAACTCGGTGTCAGTGATTTCTTGATGCTGTTCGCATCTTAAATTCATGGGCTATAGGATCTGATAACGTATAAACCTGATGGGCTTGGGCAACTGGCCATAGTGTTATACGGCTACCTGTATCTAGCCGTCGTAAAAAGCTGATTTTGTCACTGTGCCCGAAATTTTGAGGGTAAAGAACTTTTTTTTAGTGTTAGAGCGAGTTGAGCCACCACGGCCACGTTTAATCCTATCTCGGTAATAATAGCAACATTTAAACCTCTTTTGGAGTGTACTACTAGATCTAGTCTAGCTTGTTGTTTTGGTCAAGCGCAGTCCGAACAATAAGATAAGATCCGATAATAAGGACCGATAACCTGGCTCCTCGTGATCCCAAGACTTAAGCATATATATTCGTAGAGCTAGTGACCCCTCTCCCTCTTCCTCTTGCTCTTCGCTTTCTACTTATCTATCTGCTCACTAATCCGTGGTGATTGCAGATAAATAGACAAAATTTCGGGTTTGCTGCTGGCGCGGAGCACAGCTCACCTGTAAGTCATGGTAAGGCGTGTGGCCCGCGGGAACCTAGGGAAGCGCGAGAGCATAAAACGACATGTCCTGTTATCGGTAATAATTATCAGTAACCTGTCTCAATTTGTCTCGCACCAAACGTTACCCGGTGTGCGAAACCCTCAACCCTAATTGGCCTTGCTAGCAAGAGCAGAGTTCGCAATCACGGTGGGATTTTAGACGCCGAGGTACGAGGCTCAAAATCACGTGAGGATCGGCCTGGTGCGAGACGACATTGCAATAATATTCAAAACAACGCCCCGCTTCAAAAACGCGTCTGTCGCCTCCACCTCCACTCTACTTCGCAGTTCTCGTTTCATTGTCGTTTGCAGAAGTCACCATATGCCGCCATCTTCATCGGTACAGGCTTCGAATGGGGACAGTTCCTCTGCTGCCACTTCGACGGTGCGCAGGAAGGGAGCTCCCGCGTCAAATCCCAAAATGGAAGAGTTCCTGAGAAATTGGAGACAAGACGCCCTCAATAAGCACCAACACGATGCGGCTATCTTTGTTGGTGACAAGCTGCTAGCATTGACTGGTATATTTCGTCTTAGTATTTCGTCTCTAGTGACAGTACTAACAGTGCATTAAGGAGACCCAAAGGATGCGTTTTGGCTGGCGCAGGTCCACTTTGGTACTGGGCACTACAACAGAGCCTTGTCGTTCCTTACTAGAAACGATCTAATTTCCCGCTCCACGTCGTGTCGCTACCTCGCAGCCCGGTGTCTCATTAAGCAATCGAAGTACGACGAAGCCCTTGCCATTCTCGGCGAGAAGAACCCTTCGCACCTTGCGTTTGGTACACCACAAGCGGCTCGACAGCGCGGCAAAAAAAGTGGAAGCAGCAAGGACCGTGACGAGTATGGGAGCAACATCAAGTTTGAAGCTGCCATGTGCTACCTCAGAGGACTCGTCTTCGCCAAGCAGAACGCATTCGACAAAGCGAAGGACTGCTACAAACAGGCGGTCTTGATTGACGTAAAGTGTTTCGAGGCGTTCGACCAGCTGATGAAGAATGCTCTGATGAGTCCGGACGAGGAGTGGGCGTTTCTGGAGAGCTTGGATTTTCAGAACTTGGGTGCCGATGGAGAACAGGGCCAGGAAGCACAGTTTGTCAAGATGTTGTATACCACCCGATTGAGCAAGTACAAGAACCCCACAGCCTTCAACCAGGCTACGGAGACGCTAGGCGCAAGCTATAATTTGGCACAGAATGCGGACCTAATCATTTCAAAGTCAGAGTTGCTGTTTACCCAATGTCGATTCAAGGAGTGCTTGACGCTATGCGAAGGTATCATCAAGGATGACAGCTACAACTTCGCGGTTTATCCGTTGTACCTGGCGTGTCTGCACGAGCTCAACATGAAGAATAAGCTATTTTTGGTTTCGCATGATATGGCTGATAACTACCCCGAGGAGCCGGTTACGTGGCTGGCTGTTGGCATATACTACCTCACAACTGGCAAGATCGCGGAGGCAAGGAGGTTCTTTTCGAAAGCTTCCATGATGGATCCGCATTTCGGACCAGCTTGGATCGGTTTTGCACATACCTTTGCGGCAGAGGGTGAACATGACCAGGCAATATCGGCGTACTCTACTGCAGCACGACTATTCCAGGGAACCCACCTTCCACAGCTCTTTTTGGGCATGCAGCATTTGCAGCTAAATAACGTCACGCTGGCTGATGAATACCTCAATACCGCCTTTGCTCTATGCAAATCAGATCCCTTACTCCTGAATGAGCTTGGGGTAGTTTTCTATCATAAAGATGCGTTGAAGGAGTCAGTACAGCTATTCACCAAGGCACTACAGATTGCGGATGATATCGACTCGAATCCGAAGGCTTGGGTGGCAACGAAAGCGAACCTAGGACATGCATACAGACGCCTGGATATGTTTGAGAAGGCCTTGGAGTGCTTTTCGGAGGTTACTAGAACTGCGGATAGCAACGACCCGCAGGTGTATAGTGCCGTCGGCTTGTGCCACTTACAGGCTGGAAGGCCTTTTGAGGCAATTGTTTCGCTTCACGAGGTCAGTTTATTCTATAGGGTGTCTAGGTGTAAAATTAATAATGGGGAAATTCTAGGCTCTTGCTATTAGTCCCCAAGATCCAGTGGCGACGGAACTTCTGGAGAAGGCATTGAATGAGAATGCTGAGAAAGACATCATCTTTACCACCACACAGCTAAATTCCGATGGAGAGATCGTAACGCAAGATACGGACGATGTGGATGAGATCATACGCCACCGACAACGCACCAAAAAGCCAGGTAGTAGCAGTTCTAGAGCGTTTTCATCGGAAGGACCTCCTCGTGCTCCGGCTGTTAGTCGCAGACGTCTCGGAGACGTTACTAGGGAGTTTGGCGGAATGGAGGTTAGCGACGATGATGACCTATAATCTGTAGGTTTGCTGTAATGTTGAACTCAGGAAAGGTGTTACCAGGCTAGCGTTTACGTCACGATGTTACATTTTTGTTTTCTTGTAATTGTGCATTGTTAAGGCTTTTGGGGCATGGTGTTTTGGGACACGGCGTTAAGTATTTTTCAGGCACGGTAGAATAGGCATACAGACATAAAGAAATACTACTGGGTATCGGGCCGGGAGACGGTGAACTTTGTTGAACAGAAGGGTTCATTTTCCGGTGATTCATGGTTGGCTGGCACCGGAGGTTAATCCGGGCTTGGCAGGGCTATCTGAACACGAAATTTTCTGCGTCTGGAAAAAGCTTCTAAGCTCAATCTTCCAAAACCACTTCCACAACCACAATTCACCACGGCCCATCTTCTCTCTAGATTCCAATTCTCTCCTGCTCCACGACCGTATTCACGGTCTTTCACTCTCTCCTTCGCTCTCTCCTCCCCTCCCCTTCCCTACCTTACACTCAAAAGCATCTCGACGATGTTTAATTCCCTCTGCCGTTCATCACGGTTACTCCGTCTACGTGTCGCTCCTTCAAATGCCTGCAGCATCACTCCTTCTGCAGTTACTCTCACTCTTCTTCACCATGCGCCCACAATATCAACGACACCCGCTCTTCAGCAGCAGCGGTCGTTCACCATCTCCACAATCCTCAACCGGGATAGAAACCTCCCCTCCATCGTCGATCTGTCCGAGCACGATGCCATTCTTACCGATACTGAGCACGAAGTTACGCTCTCTCCGGACGAGGTCACTAAATTTCAGGATTTAGCAGATAAGGACGTTATCAACACAACCGTCATCCGGAATATCACTCACGGCATGAAGTACGATGAGATGACCAAAGTCCAGCGGAAAACCGTCCTTTCAACCGTAAAAGGCGATGATGTCCTTGCACAAGCAAAGACCGGAACCGGAAAAACCATTGCCTTCCTTCTGCCAGTGCTCCAGAGGATCATGACTTCGCCTGAACCTATCCAGAAGAGAAAAATTGACATCCGCGCCATTATCATCTCGCCGACCCGAGAGCTGGCTTCCCAGATTTACAACGACGCCGTGAAACTCACTCAAGGTACCAACATTATCTCTCAGGTTGCTGTTGGTGGAACCGGAAAAACAAATGCAGTTCGTGATATGCGAAGAAGTGGTTGCCACCTCCTCATTGCTACACCTGGACGGCTGCACGATCTCCTTGAAGACCAATACTCCGGCGTCAATGTCTCGAATGTCGATACTCTGGTGCTTGATGAGGGTGATACGCTTTTGGACCAGGGATTTTCGGAGAAGGTCGATGAAATTATTGCATTGCTTCCTCCGGCGGACTCTGATGTGCGACAAGGTGCCGGTAGGCAATCCTTGGTCTTCTCCGCTACTATGCCTCAGAAGGTCCTCGATATGGTCCGCCGTACCCTTCGCTCAGATTACAAGTTCTTGAAGATGGTTGAGAAAGGTGAGACGTCTGTTCATGACCGTATTAAGCAGCACCTTGTTAGCTGCCGTGGATTCGAGAATATCCTACCCGCGGTTTACGAACTTGTTATGAGAGAGACCAACCCCAAGCCTGCCACCGCTGATGGTGAGGGCACGGAAGAAGTAATTGAGGAGGAAGAGGCTGCCATCGAAGAGTCTGCCATCGAAGAGTCTGCCGAGCCCAAGGAACCCTTCAAGGCTATTGTATTCTTCCCTACAACCAAGTTTGCCGCTCTTGCCGCTGCTACCTTCAGAAATTTCGACCAAGTTGATGGCGCCCCTCACCCAATCCATAAGAATACCCGATTGATTGAGATTCACTCGCGTCTTACTCAGAGTGCACGAACCAGGGCTGCTGAGCGCTTCAGAAATAGCAAGAGCGCCATTCTTTTCGCCAGCGACGTTGTTGCTAGAGGAATGGATTTCCCCAATGTTACTCACGTCATCCAGGTCTGCACCCCGTCCAATCAGGAGCAGTATATTCATCGTCTCGGACGTACCGGCCGCGCCAACCGCAGTGGAGTCGGTTATCTAATGCTCACCGAAGCCGAACTCGCGGAGAGGAACGTTCACCAGGTTATCAAGGGTATGAAGATGGACGAGGAACATGGTCTCCAGACCGCCGGTATCCCCATGGAGGTTGAGCAGAAGCTCAGCACGTCTGCTGCCGAGGCTCTAATAACTATTACTAAAGCTAGCATCACTACCGAGATGCCCGACAAGTCAGCTGCATATGTGTCGCTATTAGGCTACTTCAACGGCATCTTGCGTGATCGCCAATTGTTGGTAGACTCCCTGAACAGGTGGTCTGCTGTCGGTTGGGGCTTGCAGACGCCTCCCAACATTTCCAGGAAATTGATTGGCCAGATTGGTCTTGCAAACGTCCAAGGCTTGAACGATACCTTCGTGCCAAGAGAGAGAAATGACCGTGCTCGAGGCCGTGGTGGCTTTGGTGGCAGCAGAGGCTCCGACAGGGGATCAAGAAGTGGATACGGACGTGATCGTGATGCGGAGAGATCCTTCAGTCGTGACCGGAAACCAAGAGATCCCGATAGCAGTGAGGTGCCTGAGCGTCGTGGTGGATTCGAGAGGAGTGGCGTGTTTGGTGGTAGGGGCGGTGGAGGTCGTGGCGGCTTTGGTGGCAGCAGAGGCGGGCGCGGTGGATTCGGCGGTGATCGTGGTTCCCGGCCGAGCTATGGTGATCGCAGCGAGCGACCCAGCTATGGCGAACGGAGTGAGCGCCCAAGCTATGGCGAACGGAGTGAGCGCCCAAACTATGGCGAACGGAGTGAGCGCCCAAGTTATGGCGAGCGGAGTGAGCGTCCAAGCTATGGCGGGCGGAGTGAGCGCCCAAGCTATGGCGAGCGAAGCGAACGACCAAGCTACGGCGAGAGGAGCGAGCGACCTAGTTATGGAGACCGTGGTGATCGACCCAGTCGTGGCAGAGGCGGCTTTGGCGGTGGCCGGGGTGGTGGATTTGATCGGAACGGCGGTCGGGGCGGTGGTTTCGGTGATCGGGGTGGTGACAGAGGTGGCCGCGGTGGCTTTGGCGGCAGCAGAGGCGGACGTGGTGGATTCGGTGGCGGCGATCGTGGCTCTCGACTGAGCTATGGAGACCGCAGTGACCGTAGCGGAAACTACGAGCAAAGCCTACGTAGAACGACGACCGCAGAGTAAGTTCGACTGACACGATATTACGATCTATCACGACACTCAAATATTGGGGGTTTTCCGCTGTTTTTAATTTCTCTTGTACTATTATTTTTGTCTGGGTTTAGAATATTGTCTGGCTGGCTGGTTATAAAGCTTTGAGATTTTTTGTGAGTCATGTACGAGTATGATATGAACAGTGGGTGGTGTGTATACAGATGAATACTTTTCTTTTCACTCTCGCACTTCGATGATTATTATTTGGAGTTGGAAGGATTGGTTAACTACTACTACAAAAGTTCTGGAAAATATGGGGATGTCGGATGGGAGAAGAGGGAGAGTGTATATATATACTCTAATGTACAATACCCGCAGTCTTATGGAGCTGTCGACCTCTACTCTACTCTACTCTACTCTAGTCTCCTTTGTTTATTCCGAGTGCGAGTGATGCGTGTGATGGACGACATACTGTGATCGGAACTGAAGAATACAGCGAGCCTAGTTTGGTATGTAAACAGGCTTATAGTTTCACCATTTAAAGAGATATTTGAGCGAATGGAGGAACGCCACGAGTTAGACTCGGATTCTGACCTTGATTAGTTTTGTCTCCACTCTGTATTTCTTGGTCGAATACAAAGAGCGCTTGGTAGGTTATCCTAACGGGCATGGGCTTGGTGCCAGTGGCTGATTGCTAAGTTCCGAGAACCATGGGACTACCACTCAACCCGCACTCGCCTCTGGGTGGATGGGTAGGCCAATAGGCAGCACATTTAAGTTGCTCCAGGACATGGTCAACTGTCTAGCGTGGAAGCGCGCTAATCACTAGCGCGTAAACAAAGCGCGACACCCTCAACCACCAAACATCCCACCACCGCACAAACCCAATCCGCAACCCCCAAACCCGCACGCACGGCATGGAGTCCGACAAGATGCGGCCGGTAGAGCTGCAATCCCCCGAAGACCTCCGGCATCTAATCAGCAAGCTCCAATCCGCAGCGCAAGAAAAGATCCAAAAGCAGCTGCCAGTACCCGACGACCCCCTCCGGCAGCGTGTCGACGAACTCGTCTCTGAAGTCTCTCCTCCCCCCCCTCCCCCCCCTCCCCCCTAGCTAACCCCCACCACAGTATGTGTTAAACGCCTTCCGCCTCGCCCTGCCAAACATCACAATCAACGCGCTCGAGCCGCTGCCGCTGGAATCCTACCTGCAGCCGGTAGAAGAATACGAGCCCTACGACCGGCGCCTCCACGACGCCGTCACAGCCCTGCACCAAAAGATCGAGAAGCGGACGTTACAGCTTGCGGGCATGCGGCGCGAGAAGCCGGCGATGCTGAGACAGGCGTTTGAGGAGGAGCTTGCGGCGGAGGAGAGGAGGGGGGAGAATTTGCGAAGGGGGTGGGAGGAGGAGTTGGAGGTTGCGCAGAGGGCGGCGGAGGAGGAGGTTGTGGTTAGGGAGGTGGAGAGACGGGAGGAGGTGGAACGGACGAGGGAACGCGCACTGAGGGGTCTGGAGGAGCTTAAGACGGGGCTGCCGAGGGTCGTGGGGAGGCTGGATACCGCCGGGAAGGCGGCGGGGTATGTTCTTGAGAAGAGGGGGAGGGAGAGTGTGAAGAAGGAGGGGGGGGGGGATGGTGTATGATACCTGGGTTTTGGTGCGAGGTTATGTGATGAGATTGGCAGATCATGGCTTCTGGGCGGGTGTCGGAGTGATGTGACGGATGCGGTTATAATTCCTTCCTGGCTCCCCCCCGCCACTCTCTGATCTTCCCTGCTACAGACCACCACCAAGGCCCTTTGAGGTATCCCGCGGTCCGTCCTGGCTGGTCTTGGGGGTGTACAATACTGACTAATTGGCTTGTTGTGTTTGTTTGGTCGTATTTAAAGTGATGAGCCATGATGCAATTCCCGTTGTGCTAAATGAAGTTCGTGAACTTACTCACACACTGAAGACTGTAGATATGTAGTAATTCAAACAACGCTATCTGAAGAAGAAATTGTAGATCTAATATTGTGCCTGGGTGTTGGAGCGAGCGGTGGTAAACAAGCTGTAGCAAATGGCATATTGATGAAAAGGTATCTGACTGCTATATCTTAGCTCAGTAAAAGTAAATGCGAGGAATATGGCTTTTGTCTATGAGGAAGGGACTTTTAGGGAGCAGTATAATATTTAGTTAGGAATTGATTGATCCGTGTTGAACGTCTGTCTGCTCTTATTGCTAAGTACACCTATGGTACATCCACCAAACGCCTTCCCACGTAGAAATACGGGGAAGAGATGAGATGAGATGAGAATACACTACTTATATTCCTCAACACTACCCTGTTGAATCCTCGCTCGCTATCCATCCATCGTCGCGGATAACAAACCAAACAAACCAAGCTATATATAAAAAAGGGAAACTGAAAATGAAAACGAAAGAGTAAAGGCATCTAGGGTAGAGTTACCTGCAAGTTAGTTACAAAAAGAAGAGAGACGCAAAGTAAAGGTAATCTACACCATTTCGTACAGTACGCCGCATTCCCTCGAAAAATAGCACATTCCGATAGAAAACACGAAGTCAGAGACACTCCCCTTTTAGTTCCACCGAATAATCATCAAGGTAAACCACGGAACCCGCTTCCTAAGCTTGCCCTGGCACTAAATGACTCCTCAGCGGTGCAACGAGGCCCTGCTTCTCCTTGACGGTGACCTCGTGGACAAGGCTGTCAAACAAGTATTTAACCCACAGCACCTTCTCGCTGCCGGGGGCCGGATCGTAGAAGCCAATAATCTTGCTCTTGTCGACACCCTTGGGCAACACCAGTTGTCCCTGTTCCACCAGCGCTGCAACGGCGACAGTGACATCCGCCACCAACTTGCTGTCTTTGTTGTCTGTTGCCTTTCCATACGTAGCTTCAAGAACTACCAACCCACCCGCCACACGCTCTGCTTCCGTTTTCCGCGCGACAGAATTGATCATCACCTCCACCGCCTCTTCTGCGGCTTTCCGCCGCCGAAGGGTCTTGGTGCGTAGCGCACGGCGAAGCCGGGCCGCTTCCTGTTCGCGGATCTTGCGGTCCCTTGGACGGAGCCAGAGGAGCTCGACGGTAACGTAGGTTAAGAGCGGGATGGCAGTGGCATAGATCATGACTCTGGTATCCGGAACAGGCGCAAGCACGACGGGTATTGAGATCCGTTGGCCAAGCCTTGACCACGAGAATCCAATCGTGATACCTCGAGTTCCGGTCGATCCACCGCAGGACACATTAAGTCCCACCACCGTGTTTTCGAACATCTTCCTCGAGGCTTTGAGGGTATATTGCGCGGCACCCGTGATATGAATAGTGGTCTCGACTCCTAACCGGATACCGACGTTTCCATGCTTCATGTTGGGTTGGGGCCGCGAGGTCAATGGTGTTCCGACAAAGAATGTACGACCCCAGGAGATTTTGGCCTGGATTCCCCGAGCAAGGAGACCGGTGTTTAGGGCGACTGTGTAGGATTCTGTTCGCTTTGAACGACTAGTTTTTTGAGCCGCTGGCTTCTTGGTACTTTCCCCTTCCCCTGGTTCTTCTTCTGTGTCTGCAATCGCAGAACTGATGGGGTGGTAAGTATATCCTATCGAAGCAAACCCGTTCCTCACTTCACCAACCTTGGGAAGCGTGAAAACATCTCTCAAGCTGGAAAGCCATTTTACTCCACCCGTATTGATGCCGATGAAGACACTATGCCGGAGAGACAATCGCCGAGTAAGGCTACACTCGGTAATTGGCGCTAATTCCATGCTGGGTAGACCAATAAAGATTGCCCGAGCTTGAATTCCGTTCTGGCCAAAGCCTCGCGAAAGCTGAGTTGTGACCATAGGCGTTGGGAGAATTGTTGCCTGAAGTGCGATTTGGTTCCCGGCCAACAGAGAAGCTATTGATCGCGGCGAATCTGGTGGAAGGTTTGGGAATGCGTGCATCAACCCAACGGTAAGGGAGGTACCAGCCAATACAGATGCGGGGAGGTTCTTAGTTTCGCCCTTTCTTTTTGGAGGCGCTCCGCCCAGAGCACATTCGAGTGATAACGTGGGTTTAGCCCGAGCTGTATCGCGTTTTGGACTAGGTTTGCCCAAATCCTCTTGCCATAGTTCCTTGAAAGAAGATGGCAAAGGTCTCTCTAAAATCTCGGCGAGGGCATCCAAAGGTACATGGAATGAATGGCTGACTTGATATTGGGTCATGACACCGATGGGATACGATTGCAATTGATTGCCAATAACCTTCCCATTCTTGTTTTGAACAAGTATCATCTTCTGAAACCAGATTCCGGAGATATCAAACGTCGCCGACACCTTGCCAGAGGAAACTACTAGTTCTTCCAGCATTTCCGTCCGCTTCTTTCGCATGTTCTCTTCGAGCCAGAACTTGAACTGTTCCGGACTCATGGATCGTACACCCAACTGCCAGGTTCTGTCCTTCAAACCTTCAATTCCGAAATTGTCGTATATTGCCCGCTTGTGGGGATCGATCAGAGTCTCGTATGCCACCAAGGCTTTGTTAAAGTGCTTTGTGGTCCGGTCTCGCATCTCTGGTGGTTGTTTGTCCGGGTGAAATCGACGTGATAGAGAGTGATATGCCGTGCGGATTTGGCTTACTGAGGCCTACAAGGGTTGTTAGCTTATTACCCCACATCAAACGGAGCTGAGCTCAGACACTTACATCTGGGGGAACAATCAAGATGGAGTAGTAGTCGTCATTCTCATTGTCGTCTTGTTCGTCATATGGTTCCTCTTCCTCGTCTTCCTCTGCCATAAGCTCCCCATTCACAGGTTGTCCAAACGCATTTCCGTTTGCGTGGCCTTCGGAGTTACTAGTGTAATCCTCCTCATCATCTGTGAACGAAAACTCCTCCCGGCTGGTTGTAAACCGCCCAACCGACGATCCTCGCCCACTCCGACTTGCACTGCGTGCTCCCCTTCCCCGCGGTGATGAATTGTCGTAACCGTCGGGTCTTAGAAACTGCCCTCCAGCAGTTGTTTCCGGATGTTCCTGCTGGGAGGAGGGATTTCCTCCCCGTCCTCGGCTTCTCGCTGGCGGTGACGGCCTCGGTGCGGGGGATTGATTTGATGGCATGTCGGCCATATTGGAAGAACAGTGGACCAGTAGTTGGATGAAGTGAAAGTTCAGTGTTTGCTCTGGTAAGAAAAAGAAAAAAAAGAAGAAATTGAAGAAGTGGGATAACGGATGACGTTGGGCGTGCCAAGCAAGCGTGGGCTGACAGAGCACCCCTCGTCACCCACGAGCTTCACAGCTAGAGTAACTCAGGTGTGCTAGAGCAGACGCCTTGAAGCCCACCCGCAAAAATGATGTCCTCAACTACCGACTCCGACCCATACAACCAGTTTCAATCGTTTGTCGCCCTGCTCCCGAGCTCCCACCGCGAACACCACAACAACTGCTCGGCGCAAGCTAACAAGTCAACAGCGAGGTCCAATCCCTTCTCCAACAGACCCGCGCTTCCTTCACCACCTACCTCCGCATCCGCTCGCTCTCCTCCAGTGCATCTCCAGACCTCGTCACCGCCCGCCAAGAGCTAACCAACAACCTCTCACTACTCGCCGACGACCTCTCTGACCTCACCGCCGCCGTACGAGCCGTCGAAAAGGATCCCTACCAGTACGGACTCGATGTTACCGATGTTGCTGGACGCCGACGGTTCGTTGAGGAAGCGGCAGGAGAGGTCGAGGATATGAAGGAGGAGATGAACAACGCTGAAGAAGCGCCTCCGGTACATCCAAACTACGGTGGATTTGTCGGCGATGACGACGATGACATTGCAGAGCGCGAGGATCCGTTGGCGGCGTGGGAGCATGAGCAACAGGTACAGATCATGCGGGAACAGGATGTACAGCTCGAGGGTGTCTCTAGGACCGTGGGAAACCTGCGCGAGCAAGCGCATGTGATGGGGAGGGAACTGGAGGAGCAGGCGGAGATGATTGATGCGCTGGGTACGGATACGGATAGGGTGCAGGGAAAGTTGGGAAGGGGGCTGAAGGACCTCAATAAGTTCATCCGGAAGAATGAAGGTAAGTTGAAAGTCTTGAATGTTTGGTTTGGATGACTGACAGAGGGGCAGATACGGTGAATAATTGGTGCATTGGGTTGCTGATACTTGTTCTGTGCATAGTGCTGTTTCTGGTGATAGTGGTCTAGGTAGCGTTCATGCTTGCTTTTGGGTTGGTAATGTGATTTTAGATTTTGCGTAGGAGTTATGGTGCTCTTTGTCTTAGGTGGCTTTAATTCTGTTGGTTAGGTTATCGGTTAGAACAGGCACCAGAAATCAACCGTCAATAGCATTACATTGCATTGCGGCAGATCCATCCTACCATTGCCACATCGTTCATCGTTGACGCAGTTTACAATTGCTCAAATGCTGGGTATCTCCCCTTACCACTGAGCCAAGATGACGGAATGAGAGACACCCGGAATCTCAATTCTAGTACAAGAGCTCTATACAAATCCCCCAATTCATATCATCCTCCTCAGCAACTACTCCAACGGATAGTCTGCCCCCGTCTCCACCAGGTGCTTCCGATTCTTAACGTGAGCAAACGGCAACCCACAGTATCCACACGGCGCAACCTGGGGCTTATCAACATTAATAAAGACTCTCGGGTGACCCTGGGGTCCTCCGCCTATGTATATCCCATCAGTCACTCGGCAAACTAAACCTCGGCTCTATATAGACCTACCGCCATCGCACGCCACAATCCTCTTCTCGCTCCACCTCACAGGCTGCTGATGGATCAGCTCGATAGCGGCATAGGGCGCCGGTTGTAGCGAGAGAATCGTCTGCTCGAAGCGCGGGCCGACCATTGCAAGTGCCCGCGGCCGCTGGGACTTGGACCAGGTGGTGGCACGGTTTGGGGCCTGCATGTGGCGTGCTTTCTCACCGGCCTCGACTGATTCGGCCATCTCAGACCTGGGGGGCCCGTCTAATGCTGGCACGTCGGTCGGAATCTCGTTGGTGGCGGATGCAGTCGGGGTGTTTGGAATGTTGGGCTTTGTGATGGTTGGCTGCGTGGTCTGAATCCCTCGTGCAGCGATGAGGGCGGGGCGGCGGACGGCCACGGCTGACCGGAAGAGTGCCCTTCGGAGAAGCATAGTGGTTGTGGCGGTGGTGGTGAGAGTAATTGAGGAGGGCGGTCGACAGGATGACCTTGAAGGTTCCGAACTAGCAGCGGCTTGGCGAGGCGTTAGGTTCCCTCAAGAAACGCCCTTTGCAATTGCTGTACAGTACCTTACCAAAGATACCCAAACGACGACAACAATGAATTCTTCCGCCTCCAACAAATCGTCGGCGTCAGCCGCCGCAAAACCAATGTCGAACCGCCTACTGACCATGAAGGTTCCCTAATCCCTTATTCACACCACTTCGCTTTCAAACTAACACATCACCTCCAGTTTATGCAACGCGCGGCGGCCGCTTCTCCACACTCTAAGAATGAAACAGCAGCGATAAAAGCCGCCAAGGCTGAAGAAGAAGCGCTCCGAAAAGCAGCCAGTCTCAAGCTCCGTCCCCGTGTCCCCGGCGGCGACGGTGACAAAGACACCGAGACGCAGTGGCAGCTCAGCTTCGTGCGCGACGCACGAAAAAAGGAATCCGGGTTTCAGAAAGTGGTAGTTGGCGTCGGCTTCTCCGAGCTACAAGATAGTGAAAGTGACAGCGACAATGAAAATGGCGAGGAGGAGGAAGTGGAGGAAAAGAATGCCGGTCGTCTAGTATTTGGGAACTTCCGGAAAAAGAACCTAGATACACCCACAAAAGCGGACGGCGCAAACTCTGATGATGACTCTGATGCCTCTGGTTCTGAGGATGATACCCCACGCCGAAAGAATGTGGATTCGTTACGCGGATTGACTAGTATTTCCAATGCTGGCAACCAGGCATTCGCAGGAATCAAGTGCAACAAATGCGGGAAGAATGGTCACAAAGCCGCCACCTGTCCAAAGTCTGAGTGTTATGCTTGCGGCGAGTTGGGGCATATGAGTAATGATTGCCCAAATCCAAGAAGAAAGCGCAAGGAAGTAGAGGGCCGGCGGGACAGTCGGCCAAAGAAGTCCAGACCATCAATGTGATACAGTTTTAGTATGTAAATATTTTGGTGCTTGATTGCGTTTAGGCATTGGTTGCTGCAGCTATTGTCTTTTCACACCGGTATACTTCACTTCGGCCGACATTACTACATAGTAATTAATAGGGATTGTTGTGCTTGAAGGAAACCGATACCGCCTACGAGTTACTTGGTACATTTAGAGTCTCAACACTATAGTTGAGTATGTACTTTACAAGAAGCAATCAAAAGCCTAACAAATTGGCCCCAAGCGCTATAAAGAAACTAAATCACAAACCCAACTTTTCCCAGACATCCGGTCAGCCCGCTACCGTCCCATTACATTACTCATGATTCACCATTGTCACCACCGTTTATTTCTTCGCCTTCTTCTTTGCTGGCTCACCAGCGGTGTCACCATGGCTATGGTTGTGCTTGTGTTTTCCGCTTGCACAGCCAGCATGGTTAGCATGCTTTGCAAGTTGCTCCTCGATATCGGAATCAAGATCGATGTCATCCTCATCATCTGATTCTTCGAGAGACGAGGCTAAAGACCACAATTAGCCTAGGTATATTTTTTCGATACCGTTCTATGAATGTACAGGGGACGTACTAAAGTACTTGACGGCGGACGGGTAGACATCTTCGGCGAATTGTATAGCAAACTCATCACCATAGGGGAATGTCTCGATGGGTCCAGCCGGCCCGTCCTCATCATCGTCCATGAAATCAGGGTCAGACTCGTCCTCAACCTCGCCAAGCTCACGGTGAGCGCCAGAAAACGAGAACCAGGTGAAGAAGCTCGCGGAGTTCTTGCTCAAGAGGTTGTGCAGCGCCTGCTCCTTCTCGCCGAGCTTAACGGAGCCCTTGCCTTTCTTGTCCTTGGATGCAGCTTTCGCTTTTCGCTCCTCAAAAGCTTCGATAGCGGCCTTACCAACTCCAAAGGTGAGGTCCTTGCTCTCTTTCCAGATGATGGAGGTAGGGGTAGAGACGAGCCCGGTCAAGCCAGGCTTATCGGAAGGCTGGTGGGTGAACAATTTGGTAATTGTCTGCGCAGGCATAAAATCGTTCTCCTTGATCTTGAAGATGACCTCAATGTCGCGCGGGTCGCCCTTCTCGGCATTGGGACGGGTCACTTTGATCTCGGTAACATGGGTGAGGACTTCTGCGTCTTCTGGGGTGACGTACTCATCGAAACCGGCAGTGCTGGATGCGTCTTCCAGAACGTGGGGCCAGAAGCCAGGAATTGCGTTGGTAATAGCATCGCGCTTCTCGAACAGAGGGCGCTGCCTCAAGGTTGTCTCCCGGACTAATGAATCAAGTCCGAGGTGTCAGTGGATAAATGTCTTACCAATAGATAAGGCAAGGAAATCGACAATAGCAATAAGGGTATGGGAGTGTCGAACACAAGGGTTTCATGCGCTCGGCAAGTCGATGTCTGAAGTGCAAGAAAAGAAGATGAGGGCATAGAAGGCAGCAGAGAAACTCACGGATTTCGAGGTCAACCTTCTCAAAGTCTTTTTCAAGTTCAGCAAGCTGTTGAAAATGTTTTTCAACGTCCTCGGTCTTCAGTTCAGCGGCCATTGTATGTTTGAGTTGCTGTGAAGTCGGTTTTTTCTGTGGGTGCCTGGGGTGGTTTCGTTTGGTGAACGGAAGGAAACAGAGGCTGCGGCGCCGGGAAAAGTTGAGATGGACGGCGCCAAGGGCGCTATTCTTTGTGGAGCTAGTGTGGCTGTTAAGCGAAGTTGGAAAGCCATAAGAGCCGCAGTGAGAAGAGAAGAGCCGCACCGTGTCCAGGAACTCCGCCAGCACGATGACTGATAAAGACCACAGAGTATCTTTCGTAAAATGTGCACCCTTCGTGAGGAGTGTGGGGTGCTTTGCACACAACAACGATGTGTATTTGCATTCAATCTAGATTAATCGATTCTGGAGGCTGAAACGATCTCCGGTCGACCTCTAAAAATCTCTGCTAATTTCTGGAGAACCTAGTCGGTACTGTACCTGCTTTTCGTGCTTACCTACTTCGTACTCTAGCTTGCTCCGCTTCACAGCAGATATCGTCGTTCACCTGCGTCCGTATTCTTAGACGACTTGTCTCCCTCCTTCTTCCCCCCGGAACCATAGAGGATCAGTAAATGCACCCACATCTAACTCGAGAGGCTGTCTTCGTCATTAGTTTGCTTTCATCGTCGTCAGCTGCTAGTAGGGTTTCATCAAGGTTCCCGTCCGTAACTGTGTTATCATCCATCAACAGCCCTACTTACAGCTATTGTTTCCCGCCTCCTCCTCTCCCAATTCAGCTTGTCTGTTCAAAAGGAACCCTATCGCCTCAACCACCCCAACCGCTTTCCCAACCTCCCCCCCCAACCTCCTTGCCATCGTCTCCTCCACTCTCATCCCCGAGATTCCCTTCCATCTCGATTGCTACCACTGTTCCCAGATTCGCCACCCGTCTGCATCGTTACTCCACCTCAACAGCAAAAATGCCCGCAGCAGAGCAGAACCTGAGAACCATCCGTGGCACAGCTACGGTTGTTGCCTCCCGGTTGGAGAAACCAGACCTCGACGATCGTTCGTACAGGGTTATTCGACTGCCCAACAAGCTTGAAGCTTTGATTGTGCATGACCCGGATACCGACAAGGCTTCTGCAGCCTTGGATGTGCACGTGGGAAACTTTTCAGATGAAGACGATCTTCAAGTGAGTTGGGATCTTACCTGAAATGCAAACGGATACAAAACCCGATGCTGTATAATCTTGCACTGTCGGTAACATCCGACTCGTCGGTTATCTGCAATACCGTTGCTCCACACCGCTGGGGTATCTGTTGTGGACATGCATCATGCACGTAAACATGGAGCAAAAGAAGTCAGGCTGACGCTGCGATTCGCCGAACAATAGGGGCAAGCACATGCTGTCGAGCACTTGTTATTCATGGGAACGGAAAAGGTCTAGATCTCCACTCCATTTTGCCGTGTTGGGCCAAATGCTGATAGCCCTCTCCAGTACCCGAAGGAGAACGACTATTCGGTGTATCTTGCGGAGCACTCAGGTCACTCAAACGCGTACACTGCTTCGACATCGACGAACTACTACTTCGAGGTTGGCCACGAGCACTTTCACGGCGCCCTAGACCGCTTTGCCCAGTTCTTCATCGCACCGCTGTTTCTTGCCGAAACTCTCGACAGGGAGCTGAGGGCTGTAGATTCTGAAAACAAAAAGAACTTACAAAATGACACTTGGAGGTTACACCAGTTGTCCAAGTCATTGTCAAACCCAAACCACCCTTACTGTCATTTCTCCACGGGAAATCTTCAAACCTTGAAGGAATTACCTGAGAAGAGGGGTGTTAACGTCCGCGATGAATTTATGAAGTTCCATGACAAATATTATTCCGCAAATACTATGAAGTTGGTAGTCTTAGGTCGAGAGGACCTCGATACCCTTGAGAAATGGGTTACGGAGCTCTTTGAGGGCGTCAAAAACAAGGATCTTCCTGATCCAAGATTCGAAGGACAGCCACTGACAAAGGAGCATCTTCTGGTTGGTCATACCGTTGCTGTTGAATATAGATAACGTTAACTTTCCATCTAGACCCAAATATTCGCCAAACCCGTCATGGACACCCGGCAACTAGATATAGTTTTCCCGTTCTTGGACGAGGAAGAGCTTTTCAAGTCTCACCCGTCGAGATATGCAAGTCACTTGATCGGTCACGAAGGTCCAGGCTCCCTTCTAGCATACCTGAAAAAGAAGGGTTGGGCAAACGGACTTTCGGCGGGAGCTAGCCCTATAGCACACGGCTCTGCATTCTTTCACGTCAACATCAAGCTCACCGAAGATGGATTAGGTGAGATGGTTATACGCATTCTAACCAGAATGCCACATACTGATGGTTTTTCCCAGAGTACTATGAGAAAATTGTGAAATCCGTCTTCCACTACATCAATCTCATCAAGGATACACCGATTCAGAAGTGGATTGTTGAAGAGATGCAGGGCACAGCTGCTGTAGACTTTAAGTTCCGCCAAAAATCCCCAGCTTCCAAATTCACTTCGCGACAGGCAGCAGTAATGCAAAAGCCCCTCCCTAGGGAATGGCTCCTTTCTGGGACATCTTTGATCCGTGAATACGACGAGAAATTGATTACCAACACATTAGAATACCTCCGCCCCGATAATTTTAGACTCCAGATTGCATCCCGGAATTGTCCGCGCGGGGAGTTTGACCAGGTGGAAAAGTGGTACAAGACTGAGTATCGGGTTGAGAAGCTTCCGGGAATTTTTATCCAGAATCTTCAGAGCACCGTGGGTAAAGGTAAAGGCGCCGGCGAAGAACTGAAGGGAGAGCTTCATTTGCCACACAAGAACGAGTTTATTCCAACGAACTTTGATGTGCAGAAAAGGAAGGCTGAGAAGCCTTCCAAGGCTCCGGCTCTAATCAAGAATACGGATATTGCGAGGATTTGGTACAAGAAAGATGATACGTTTTGGGTACCAAAGGCAAACGTCTTCATTACATTGCGGAAGTGAGTCAGCTATTTGTATTCGTTTAGAATTTTAAAGCTAACCAGTAACAGTCAGTTAGTTTATTCATCGCCTGCAAACGCAGTAGCAGCCAGAGTTTACTGCGACCTTGTCAAAGATGCACTTAACGAGTATGCATATGATGCTGAAATCGCCGGTCTAGAGTACTCTGTTAGCTCTAGCTCTGTCGGTTTAGAAGTTGAACTTGCCGGTTATAACGACAAGATGTTAGTTTTATTGGAGAAAGTCATAACTATGATAAAAGACCTGGATATCCACCCCGACCGATTTAAGATCATTAAGGAGAAAAACCTTAGAGCATATAAGAATTGGATCTACCAACAGCCATATCATCAAGTGGGAGAATTCATTAGATATATGAACGCACAGAGTATGTGGTTAAATGGGGAAGCGCTAGCCGAACTTGAGTGTCTTACGATTGAGGATGTCAAGAATTTCTTTCCCAAACTCTTGAGGCAGACTCACATCGAGGCATTAGTTCATGGTAATCTCTACAAAGAGGTGAGATACTGATAGACGGCATCCTGGTAGGGGGCATCGCTAATCCATGAATGGTGACTGTAGGATGCCCTGAGATACATTGATATGGTTGAATCAATCCTCAAAGCGAAACCACTTCCACCTACACAGTTTGGCATTAGACGTTCACTCATCCTTCCCCCAGGGAGGTACGTTTGGAATCGTCCGTTGAATGACCCAAAGAATGTTAATTCCGTCATCGAATATTCTTTGTTTGTTGGCGAACAAACCGATAAGAAGCTTAAGAATCTTCTCACACTGTTTTCTCAGTTGACTGAAGAGTAAGAATGCCATTCCCATTAACAACGGCATCAGTCAGCTAAGCTTTTTCAGGCCCTGTTTTGATCAGCTTCGAACTAAAGAACAACTGGGTTATATCGTCTTTTCTGGGAATCGGTACAGTGCAACTACTATGGGATATCGCATAATCGTGCAGTCTGAACGAACTGCTCCTTATCTCGAGTCTAGAATCGAGGAGTTTTTGAGATGCTTTAAGCAGAAACTCGCGGATATGACCGACAAGGAATTCCAGTCTCACGTTAAGGCCGTGATCATCCGGAAAACTGAGAGAATGAAGAACTTGAACCAGGAGAGCAACCGATTGTGGACCTACATTGGAAACGAGATGTATGATTTTGAACAACGTAATAAACCCAGCCTCAGTGATAAATATAGCATCATTAACTAACAACATCCTAGTCGACATTGATGTAGAAATCTTGCGATCCATCACCAAGCAGGACGTTATAGGGTTTTATAACGTTTACATCGACCCCGAATCTAAACTGCGATCCAAGGCCTCTATCCAAATGCACGCTGCTGCCGTCTCGGCGGAAGAGAGGAAGCCAGCAATCGCGGAGGCTTTGGTTCAGTTCCTCTCTGCTGCTGCTGGCGTTATTACTGAGCACTCCGAAGTTACTAGGGCTCTTGATGGCGTGGATATAAACAACACGGATGCTGTTGTGTCTGCCGTGAATAATTTCCTCAGGGATGTCAAGAACATTGACCAGCGAATGATTAATAACATTCTTGAGAAGGGACAAGAAGCCCTCAACCAAGCTATCCCAATCAAGAATGCTGATGAAGATAATTTTACGCCAGAACAGTTTGGAGTGGTTTTGGATGACGTTGAAGAAGTTGTTGCTTGGAAAGCTAGTTGTAGAGTGACTGCTGGACCAAGGCCTGTGAAGCCTCTAGTTGAATTTGGAGATACGGAAGTCAAGCTATGATCCGCTGAAGCGTTGACTTCGTTTTTGGAATAGACAATAAAACGCTTGATTTGAATATTCTGTATTCTGTGGCAGGGGTATGGAGTTAATGAATGGGCGGCATTGTACCTACACGACGCAGGCTCTCTCTTGTAAGAGTAATGAATAATCGCCGAGTTTTTGCGATAAAGATGCTATTTCAGTGACCTGGTTTATCTGTAGTCCAGTAATTAGTAGGGCTGTAGTCAAGCTTCGCATGTTGCAGGAGACCGATGACGTGATTGTAAAGTGCCGAGGTCGCGTTACGGCGGTTAGGGTTAATAGGATAATCTGATCCGGCTCAGCCTACTCCGTCCTTAATATAAAAATGACAAACACCGATACTGAACAACCTTCTGGAACACTCCACCAAAAAACGCCCCATTCCAAGAAATTTGAGCGGCGAATGCACCGTTCGCTACGACAACTCCACGACACCAATAGCGTAAACAACCACCACCGCCACAATGCTACTGCTCGGTCTCACTGGCTCTATAGCAACGGGGAAATCCACTGTCTCCAAACTACTCTCATCAGCACCCTACAACCTCCCCATCATCGACGCGGACTTTCTCGCGCGTAAAGTCGTAGAACCAGGAACACCAGGCTACCAGCAGATCCTTGCGCATTTCCAGAGCACAACACCTGGCCTCGTCGCCGCTGAGGGTGCACCTCTGGACCGGGCCATCCTTGGCCGCCGCGTGTTTGGAAACTCGCCGGCGATTGTGAACGACCGTAAAGTCCTCAACGGGATCATCCACCCGCTGGTGGCTCGGGAGACATATCGCGCGGTGCTGCGAGCATATCTAAGCGGCGCGTGGGCGGTCGTGCTGGATGTGCCCCTACTATTCGAGGCGGGAATGGACTCGATGTGTGGGGGCGTGATCGTTGTTGCGGCGGAAGAGGGGGTGCAGATGAAACGGCTACTGAAGAGGGATCCCGAGCTGACGGAGGAGGATGCGAGGAGGAGGGTCGAGAGTCAGTGGAGTGTTGCGCAGAAGGTGGAGCTCGCGAAACATGTGTTTAGAGATAGAGCGTGGGTGGTAGATAATAGTGGGTCATTAGAGGACCTGGAGCGGGAGGTAGGGAAGGCTGTGGGCGAGATTATGAGGGGGAGAACGGGAGTATGGAAGTGGGTTTGGGGGTTCCCAGTTGTGGCGATGGTGTTGGGGTTGTGGGGAATGTTGAGGAATTGGTGGAGAAGGCGGACGTGGGAGGCGGAAAAGAAGTTGGTCAAGGCGAAGTTGTAAGATATTATTGGGCTTTTGGGGGTTTTAGGCGTTGATATGTAACATTTTTCTGTGAGGGAACATCTACTTTTACTGTAATTCACTGGCGCTATCCAGACATAATATTTGCTTTGCTTCGAACTTTTACTAAAGCACCCCCGAGCGTAGCTACTTCAGCTCCCCATTGATAGTCGCAATAATACTTCGCGCATGCTTTTGCCTCCTAAATTCCATATACCAAATCCCTAGGTATCCACCCCCACATCAGCATCTCTCCCTCCCACAAAGCGGCATAAAACATACCTTGCCAAGTCCCCAACGCCAACCTCCCATCCGTAATCGGCACCGTCACAGTCGCACCCACAAGCGCGGACTTCACGTGCGCAGGCATGTCGTCGCTCCCTTCAGCATCATGTCTATATATCCCCTCATTCTTCTTGTCCTCGGGAACGATGCGGTCCAGCGCATCGCTCATATCCAAACGCACATCGGAGTCCCAGTTCTCGTTGAGAGAGAGTGCGCACGACGTGTGCTGGATGAACAGTGTGAGGAGTCCGACTTTGTAGGAAGATAGCTCGGGAAGTTGCGAGGTGATGTCGGAGGTTATTAGGTACGATCCTTTGGAGGTTAGCGAGGCAGGAATAACTAGGAGGGAAGGAGGCCGGACCACGCGATTTGGCGGGGAGCTTGATGGTTTTTTGGAACCAGGGGGATTTGGTGGACATTTTGGTGGTGGAAGTGACGAAGAGGAGGTGAAGACGTTGAAGTGTTGGTGGGGGATGACGTCGTTAGGTGGGGTGCGGTGGGATGTGGTATGAGATCGCATCTTATCAATCAGACAAGGTTCGGTTTGATATCAATTCTTCCCAGTTTGTCAATCTTCACATAGCTAGAATACTTAGCTATCATTTCAACTTTGAGAACAGCGTAAATGCTACCTCACAGCCCTGGAAAGTACTCCTCTATTCTGTATAGGTTTGGCTGAAAGCTCACAGGCTATCGAGGCCAGGATTTTTGAACTGCAATCACATTGCATCACACGGTATTAAACCAACACGCCTAAATATTTTCCTGATCTACAGTGGTACACAGAGATAAAGAAATACAATGGAACATACATTACGATTAACCACCCTATCAAGACATAAGGCATTTTATTCAATCTACCATTACTCCTTTAAAACGGAAGGCCAAACAACCCGGCAATAGCAGCGACACCCATAACAGCCACCGGAACAGCGTCCTTGACCGCAGCACCAGTGAAGGAAGGCTGTGTAGGAACGGACTGGGCGGATTCATCAGTTGGTGTGAGGTAAACGGTAGTTTTAGTAGCAGAGTAGGTCGGTGTCTCGACAACATAAGTCGATGTGGGGGTTTCGTAAGGAATGGAGACTGTGGGCGTTGACTCCTCGATCGTATTGGTGTTGGTGCTGGTGGATTCGAAGGTGAGGGTTTTGGTGTTGGTGCCTCCACCGGTAGTGCAGTCCTCGCCATCGGGGCAACATCCAGGCTCGCCACTCTCACCAGGTCCAGGCTTGTCGCAGAAAGTTCCTACTTTACAGTAGGAACCCCAATCACAGCATTCGGTGCCGATAGGGGCACAGTTGGCACCGCATTCTACATAGCCTGTGGATTCCTAGCGTCAGGGGGGGGTGTTTTCAGAGCACAGAAAGGACTGACTGACCAGATGGGCAAGATTGACGACCATAGAGTGAACGGGCTTGGATTCCATTTCGAATAGCAGGAGTACGGACACCGAGCTTGCTGGTAGCGGCCGCCACAGCAACAAAGGACGCAAGGACGAGACTATAACGCATCTTGGGCAACGAAGATATGTAGTGGTATATGGAAAGGAAATCGAGAAAGCACTGGGCAACAGGAGAGATACAGGTACAAATCCAAACGAGTGAATGAAAAGTCAGTGAAGTAAACGGATGAAGAACGAAAGGAAATCCTCAACCCCAACAAAGTTCTCCTGTATTTATCTAGCCTTTGTCATACAAGCCAAGAGACACCATCATCTAGGTTACGAGTTGTTTCAATTCAACCCCTTCCCCTACATATTGATATTAAGCAGGAATCCTCCTAACATCCAATTGGTAGTTTCGAAGACTCATGTTGCGAACAGTCAACTGAACAGTAACACAAGGTTTTACTAGCCTCGCAGTAGTTACCCCAACTAGGTAATATTGGCGGCCTAAAAAGCAATAGTCGTATCCACCTCGTAAACCAGCCCCTTCCTAAACGTCAAAGTCTGGGCACGAGATCATCACGGTGCACAAGTTAGTGAACGCTTTGCAGAAATCTGTTATTCTTGTGCCTAGACTTTTCGCCTCGCGCTCGGCGAACGTAGGGGATGGCAAGCGAGATCAGAAATCTGTAGCATCAGTCATATATCTAGTCGTTTCAGCCGAACGGAACCTACCAACTTATATGTACACCGGCCCTAAAAGCCCGCCGTAGCGCGGTGCCCGGAACAGGAGAGCAAAAATGTGGTCTTATGTCGGGATTTGGCATTGCTGCGCGCTTATCTCAATGCTCCACGGACACAGTAATGGTTATGGGTCCCCTTCGATGTACCCGAATGAATTGTAGCACAGCTATAAGAGATTGCTCAAGCTATCCCCTACATGCCTGATTTTCTTAGATTTTGTTGCACTTCCTATTTGGAATGCCGATCATAGGACTTAACCAATCAAATGACCAAGGATGGCTCAGCCTGACATTGATCAGCCAATGAGCTTTCAGGGCTGAAAACTGCAACGGATCTAAGATAATCCGGCGTGTAGGGGATAGACGCCTGAATAACTTTATGGATACAGCTGAGTCGACATTCGAGATGAATACTCCATATGGGGATATATCGTGGGATTAGAGCGTTCCTGCCACTCACAATTGCAATTTCTCACCGCCAGTCTTGGATCTTGGCCAATGCTGTAGATTGCATTACCTAGGTAGTGAATGGGTGGGGCTCTGTTGTTTGATACTATATGTTAGTTACTATAAGGCATTCCGGTAAGGCATCATCATCATAGGGCACAGGATCTCCGTATATATGAGCATACAAGCTCCCATGTAGATAGGCTCTATTAAGAATAATCACGGGTTTCAACACTATATCAACTACCACAGTATCATCGTTTACTGCAAGGAGCCCACAAAGCTGCACCCTGTAAAACTACTGCCGGCCAAGATCCAAGACGCACGACAAGAAAGTTGTAATTTTTAGGGTGGCAGAATTGCTCTATTCTCTCTCTCCTGACATGTACTCGTATCTGCTACATAGCCCTCCACTGCTCCACTTCCAATGGGGGCTGTGTAGATACTGCGGTGCTTTGTACGTTCGTACGGCGGACGCATCTCTACAATTTGCCTAACTATATATAGACAACTTCTTTCGTGATAGCAAACACACAAACTAAAGTTTCCAACCTTAAGGAAATTTGGGCACCCTTTCCAGGTCATATACCCTTGAACCTAGAACAAACATGACCAGGGCGGTGAACCGCTGGGAATGACGATATAGAAGATAAGCTTTTTCAGGGTAATGAGAATATATGCTTGCCCGGCTGGATAAGCCTTGGACTGCTTTCGTCATTGAGTTTTACCCCAACCTTCGTCATGCCCACCGATTCTTCAGCGCTCTCAATAATAGGTTTAAATCCACCAGCTACACCCCCAGGAAACACTAGCGGACCGAATGCGGCACCAGGCTCCCCTGCACCTCCAGGGAACTCCGGGAGCACCAATGCACCCAAAGTCCCCAAGAGTGGTGTCAATATGTTTGACGGTCTTCGCGAAAACCCTCTCTTCACCGGAGTATAGCTTCATCAATCCCGCATTTTCCGGCACAGCTCTAAGACGATATGCGTGCTTTAGGGTCTCGCAATAGCGGCAATGGGGGCGGCATTCCAGATGCTGCGAAAGTCTAGTACTCGACTATTACACCTCGCCCGACGGCAGATGCTAGTTACAGTTGAGATCCCCTCTTCCGACCCATCGTACGAGTGGTTTCTTCGCTTCCTTGCCGAACATCATCATGCGCAAGCCCGTTCCCTAACTTCGAGCGGCCATATACCCGGTTATTCGCTCTCGGCGCTGTTATCCAAGTTCAAACCAGCGCCCCGGGAACTCGCTGTGGAGACACGGACAATGAAGACTGCTTCTGGGGCATCAGTGGCGGACTTTGTGTTAGTTCCGGGACAGGGGAAGCACATCGTCAACTACAACTCGACCCTGCTTCAGATAGAACGAAGACGAGACAGTAAACGGATGAATCTGAATGGAACTCCATTTGAGACGGTAGAGGTTACCACACTGTTTTCTCGCCGCTCGGTGCTTACCGACATGCTCTATGAGTCGCAACAGCTAGCGCTGTGTCAGGCGGAGGGCAAGACGACCATCTATACCTCCCGAGGAATCGAATGGCAACGTTTCGGCAATCCGCAACGGAAACGTCCATTGAGTTCCGTAGTTCTCGCGCCGGGAGTGAAAGAGAAAGTGGTGGACGACCTACGGGACTTCCTTGCATCACCAGATTGGTACCGCGACCGCGGAATCCCGTATCGACGAGGATATCTGCTTTACGGACCTCCAGGCACCGGGAAAACATCATTCGTTAAAGCCATTGCAGGAGAATTGGACTACAACATCTGCTTGATCAACCTGTCGGAGCGGGGATTAACCGACGACCGTCTCAATCACCTGCTTACGAACCTTCCCGAGCGCTCTATTGCTTTACTGGAAGATGTAGATGCCGCTTTTGCGAACCGGACTCAGACGGCAGAAGACGGATACCGTGGTGCGAATGTAACATTCTCAGGGTTGCTGAATGCAGTCGATGGAGCAGCATCTGGAGAAGATCGGATTATTATGTTGACAACGAACCACCAGGATCGCCTGGATGAAGCCTTGTTAAGGCCTGGGCGGGTAGATTTGAAGGTGGAGATTGGATACGCTACACCCGAGGTTGTGGAAGGCATGTGGGAGCGTTTCTACGGTGTAGAAGCGTTCCCCGCTGCGCCACGAGAACAAACGGATAAGCTAAGGCAACAGTTTTTGGGGATTCTCCGTAGTGGGCGTTTGTTTGAACCCGGGTGCCAAGGCGTAAGCACGGCTGAATTGCAAGGCATGTTTTTGTTCTTTAAGAACGATCCCGCCGGGGTTGTTCAGGCTGCCGAGAACCTTGTGGAGGCTAGGTCGGACTGAGATGATGACCTATATATGCCACCACTTCTTTGTTTTAGGCAATCAGTCGTTCGTCAGGCTTTGCAAAGTTGTATATATGTAGGATATTGTACTTGAAGGCCAAAGAGTTTCGTGCCTGGTGGAGTTCACGATTTCCTACTCGAATAGAATTATAGTTCGGATACTTACTCCGCTTCATTGCTAGTTCTTGATGGGACAGTCAATGGCATCTCTTCTTGTCTCATTAGCGACTGAGTCTTGTGCGCTGCTGTTGCGGCTGATACCCACTATGTAGTAATTTCTCCAACGCGCGCAACCAGGCAAGCCACAAACCCCACCTCAGAAGTTCTGCTCCCTTGAGAACCTGAAGTCCCAAGTCTTTCTCACAATAGATCGGCTTTCGTCTTTTGGCTTTCCGAAGATTTTGAAAGCTTCAGGACCAATCGGATAGTATCAACTTTTCATCGGGTTTCCGGATTTGGCGTCCCGACTGTATCTCGAGATTTGGATTATGACCAATCGGATAATAGCTTCCCCACTTCTGGCGAGGGTTTATACAGAGGTTGGCTGGATTTAATTCATTGCCGCTAAGTCCCAGAGATTGAATGTAGTGTAGTAGGAAAAGTTGGACCTTCATCACTGATCTGGGCACAACTTTCCCGTGACGACCCCACGGGACAACTAGAACCAGCAACCCGGATCATATGGGGATGGCATCTCCCGCCAGGCCACAGTTTCGGCAAGCTTATTCAAGGATGCCGGATCACCAAACAAGGGGTATTCTATCACGCTGACGGGATGGCGTGGGAGTTGATATCGATGTTGAGGTAGAAGGAGTGACCCTTCTGGGTGAGCATCAAGGCTGGTTGCTTGGACACATTGAAGGATCGTACATACAAACTACTATACTAAGTGTACGCATAGGATTAAGTATATTTCAGTCAAGTCAACTGCACGGATTAAAGCTTCACCTACTCTATACACAAACTAACTGCCCAACCCCCCAACATTACACCGCAAACCCAGGCCATCCTGTAATGTGTCTTCCATATACTCAGGTATGGCAGGCGAGTTGTGGCTATATGCCTGACTAATATGCTGAGGTGGCATTGCAGCAGTCTTGATGTGAGAACTGGGTCCGCAGATCTGCTGTCGGTCACGTAGATCTATGAGTCTTACCTCGATACCACGCTTCTTTGGAGCAGGGATAATGATCTGCAACAGGGACATGGGATATCCGCAAAAGGAAGTGCTCGACTGGTTATCTGGCGTGAGTTGGGTCTCACCTGGGATACGCTTAAGGCAAAGGAAGCATGTGAGTCGTTACTCTAGATATCTGCGTCACAGTATCGAATCACAAGGTTGACCATGGTAGTATGTGTTGACCGTTTGAATGATGGATTGCCATGACTGTCTTACTGCCATATACTACATAGACCTCCACATCGGGAATATAGTCTTCACCATGCCCGATATCAACAGGCAGCCCGCCAAGGTTTTGCTTCCTACAGTCGGGAATAAAATATGGAACGTCCCATCAGCCACAGTACCCGGTCGCTTCCTCCGTCCGTCCCCAGTATGTGGACATTATGCACCTCGTCGCTCGGCCCTAGTATTCGCCTCATCGACTTCACTAAATCCTTTCTTATCCCATTTAGTGCCGACCATCCTTAGCCTAGCATACCGCTATATTTCTGCGCCCCCGAGCTTGCCATGTCCTTCGTGTCAGAGATACCAACCGGCATCGATATCTGGGCGTTTGCATGTACCATTTGGGAACTACTCAGTTGCGAACCGGTGTTTTGTGCACCCTGGAGCACGGTAAACGAGCCTCTAGCTGATGTGATATTTCATCCCGGAGGAAAAAGGGGAGAGAACGTGCCAAAGAATTCTGGAGCGTCCTTTGGGAGTCGGAGATAGTGGGCCAATGATTTGATGAAGATGGGGGAGGAATACGCAAGGCTGGCTGGACTGGGACACAAGGCTCAAGCATTGCGTGGACCAAAGGCGGAAGCGTTGGGTGGGAGCGATGAACCGGTACTGAAAGGAGTACTCAAGGTCGCGCTAGTGCTAAAGCCGAAGGAGAGGTCTACTGCGGATGAGATCGTGCAGATGCGAGATCCGGGGCGTATATACATAAATTATAGGTTCGATCTAGTCCCGGTTTGGAGACTAAACTAGTTCAGACGGTGCGGTTTAGGAGCTGGGCTAGTTCGGACTGTGAACTGCCATGTAAGTCCAAACCGTGGCTCGAACCAATCCCCAAGCAAAGAAAAGAGGTAGACGATGGTGAAATACGATAATACAGGCCAACTAACCGTATCACTGCCCTTCCACCATGAATACCTCCATCATAAAAACCTCTACTACTAAAACCTCCGCTAGGTACCATGGGGTGAGCTTCCACCATAACTTAAGGGACTCGATTGCTTCCATGCCATCAGCTTTCAGTCGATTGCGGTGGCCTATTGTTGCTAGGTTGCAGCTGGAGTGGATACCAGAAAGAGGTTTTCATATGCGCATATTCTGCTGTTTTCGGTGCGACTTCATCCTCTTCATCAAAGAGAACTGGTATCTCGAAAGGAAACCCTAACCCATATGAGATGTCGCCCAAAAGGCTTTTTGAGTAAATATCTATTACGAGCCGCCTTATGGAAAATATAGCCAGGATCGAGGCTTCCACGTCCGTTCAGCCATATCTAAGCATAACATCTCCAGGTTAGTGCTGCTGTGGGAATCTCTGGTACTGTAGTTTTGCTCGTCTCTTTTCATGGAGCCCCAAGGATGAATTTCAGGGCCAGTACACTCCAGAGTGGCCAGGACAGTTTAGGGTCACGGCGTGGTTGTTTTACTTCTCCAGCGGCCCGTCATACTTCTTTGTATGTGCTTATCCTTTCTAAGATGTTGCGCACTGAAGATGGGACATCATACAGGTGGTCAGAGTTTTTGACTTCAGGGACGCTGGCGTACCAGCCATGACTTAAGCTTACATCCATCCAGGTAGAGGGGTAGCTCAGGTTTTCCGTGGGGGCAAACTGGATCGAATGAACTTTGAGTCTTGTCTGTATACCCAGGAACCTCATCAATTGGCCCACACATATTTACCTGGATTATCATTGTCTGTGCAAATCGGCACCAAGCAAGGGGTCTGGGAGAAACTCATATAGGTGTTAGAGTGCATGGTTGTAGGTCTAACATAATGAAAGGCTTCGTGAGACTTTTTGAGGTTCGGGCCACCGCCTCCCCATCCAAGATGCATCGATGCCAACAGACAATGAGGAGTCCGAACCCTGCGCATGTTTAAGTTGTAGGAGCAACATTATCACATAGTTTATATAACTCTTCACATTCTCACTAACTTGTTACGTTTCCAAACCAAAGGTTGGCGGATATCATCAGACGTAGCTTGGGCGAGATTGTGCCCGAGATTCCCAAGCACCACGTCCGAAAAATCGCCATTTGAAGCAAGCACATTCCATAACTTCAAATACCTAGCACCTACATAGATTGTGCATGAGTGCAATTGTGCATGAGTGCAATTGAGCACATAGCAGGAAGATCCATCGCAACCTGACGCTTTCTTGGCGCTCTCTATCTGTAACTTGCATACGAGCAGCGATGGGTTTTGGCCGCCAGTGCCATTTAGTCGCGGCCCGAATTAATGCCATTGTACACTCCGAATTAATTCTACAGACATTTACTATACTGTACATCGAATTCCAAAGCGGTGATGACCATGACCCGAGCTGGATTACGCTAAGGGCGGCCCCGTGGGGTAGCGGCAGACTATTCAATGTAGTCTGGCCGGGTCTGTGGAAGTCTGTAGTCTAGCAGGTGGGTCAAGTTGGATGTCTACAACTGGCGTAGATGGTGGGATGGCACAGATATTGGATCAATACATAAAACTGCGTGGCACATGTAAGACGGCTGACGATGTAAAATCTGTGGATATCTGTAAGTTGGTCTGTATCCGCCCAGGCCGTTCTTTATCGAACCGGACTGTCAGTTTGTAGACAGCTTAATTTGGAACACTGTTGTAGGCCGACAGTAGCAACAGGATTCCATCTAATTCCACGAGGAAGCCCCAAAAGGACGGGGTGCGCGATGTGGGATGTGTCAATAGGCGTAGGATGTTGGTCCTCGAGGCTCCAGCGACCTCCCTATCTTCCCAAGACAGGCTGGAAGGGGAGGAGTATTTTCAGTGTTGTTTTCTGAAGCGTACTTAGTTTAAAGGATAGGGAGATGGTTGGAGCTGGGTGAAGGTCGCACAACTAGTGTCGCACAAACCCAAAGCTCCGGGGAGCCAATTGTGCACTTCTATCCGTCGGTAGTACCAGATTGTGTCAAGGTTTAGATTTAGAGATGTTTTGTTTCTCGGAGTTGCCGGTGGTGATCGGTTCCTGTACTCTATGGCCTGTGAAGACGATATCTCTGGGCTGTTGATGGAAATCACCCATTGCTCGAGAATGTGGAATGCTGCAATCAGGCAAAGGCAAGGCGAACAGAGCCCGTCATGCGGAACATATAAACACCCTCCTCCTCCTGACCACATTTATAGTAGCTACCTAACAGCCGCATAAGGCTCTACCATGGTTTCTGGGGAGATCGATGTCGATCTTGCGAATTTCCCTGCAAGCATCGGCAATGCTCTACGGTCATCCATCGCCATCCCAGGTACTAGGATCTTTCTCGACTACCATCATGCCTTGGGATACCGGAGTCAATAAATACACAAACTCGTGACAGTCTTGGGCCGGCAACCCCGAACAAGCTCTATGAAGCTTCCCCAAACGGGTAGTCACCCCGCTATCGCTTCCCCGCAGAAGTACCGGTCTTGCCTTAAAACTGGTTCTTTGCCGAGGCGTGGAATCCTACGGCGAGGCTTCTGTGCTTGATTAACGTGTGGAGTGACAATGATGAAGAAAGGCACCGTGTGCAGTCGAGCAAGATTGGACGAAAGTTCGACGTGGAGGAATGCCATGTTTCAAGCGGATAGCATTCTGTGTGCTTACTGGGCGAAGTAACTCACATTCTGTGTAACAGACCTCGTGGGCCACAGAACTTTCGTCCGCTCGCATTTGAAACGGATCAACCTGTCGCCATGTGAAGCCGAGTTCTCGGTATGTAGCGCGCAGAAGTCCAAAACCGCAAATCTTCATGCGTTAAGTCCCCGCCAAACAACACCTGTTCCCAACCCCCTCCTGCTCATCGTCATGATTGGTCCCACCCCTATCCCTCAAATCCCCCAAATTTTTTTAATCATCTTCCACCTATTTGATTCAACGCCACCTTGTATTCCGAGCGAGTAATTAATTGTCTGGACAAGGAGAATTAAATAGTAAGAGTGCAGGAGCGGCCGCCGCTGCCCTACTAGGTACTGGGCTGTCAATTGAGGCAACCGGGATTTGGTTTTCTACTATAAGGTTGGGGAAGCCCGCTGCAAGATTGAAAATACCTCGTCCCTTATTTGTTGTTTCTTTTTCCCAGTTCCATCTCCAACGTTCATTCTTTCTTTGAAGACCCGACATGGACGCCGCAAAATTGTCGTCAAGCTACGATGGGAAGACTGAGGAAGCTGGTGTCACCACCGTCGTCCAGCCCTCGAAGGGCAAGCGGGTGAAGGCGCATTATAAGAAATGGTGGTGGGCGCATGTAATAATTTTCCTGATCCTTGCGCTGGTTGCCATCATCGTCGCGTAAGCCCTTCTTGTACATACATGCATGGCCTCTCACTCACGACAAAAAATAGCATCTATGGCATTGTCCCCGCCGTCGCCCAGAAATTGATCGATAAAACCGTACTGACGGTCAACTCTCTGAGCATCATGAACCCCACCGCCGACTCCTTTGAGATCTCCATGAATGGAACCATCAGAGGCGCCACAGGACCAGCAGCGCACGCCCGTATTGAAGCATTCAAGGTGAAGCTATTCCTCGACGACAACGGCAAGACGCCTATCCGGCCGATTCTGGAGATGCCGGTGCCTGAGACCCATGGGGGCGAGAATATCGCGGTTATTCAGAATAATGTACACATCCAGATCGAGGATGAGGGGAACTTGGACGAGTTTGCGGCGAAGCTGATGGATGCGTATGATATGCGCATTGGTATGCGGGGACGGACTAAGATATGGTTGGGGAAGATCTCCGCGGGGGTTAATTACAACGAGGTTGTCACTTTGAGGGGTTTGTTGTGCCCGCGCGCGTCTAGGATTTCTAAGCTACTAGCTAACGGGGGTGGAATTAATAGCATTCAATAAGCTGGATGGGATGGTTATTACCAGTTACGCGATCTACACCAACAACACCAAGGGGAATGTCGGCGGCGATGTGATGATTCCCAATCCCACCGTCACCACCATCGAAATGGTAACCCGCTCCAACCCTCTCCTTGGAAACCCGCTAACTGAAACCAATAGGGCGACGTGGGACTGACAATTGGATTCAACGGTACCCAATTGGGCGTTGGTCTCATCGAGAATCTCATTCTGAAACCCGGAAACCACACGTACGGGTTCATGAGCACTATTGACGAGAACAAACTTATCCCATTGGCAGTGGCAGCAGGCAATAAGGCTGAATTGACGATCGGCAGCAACGGCACCAGCATTAACGGGGAGAAGATCCCGTGGTTGTCGAAGTCCCTCGAAGCCCTGGACACGCTGGTGCCGGTTAACACGGACTACTTGATCAATTAACTGTCGGAGGAAGAGGGGAAACCCATGCTGTATATATAACTTTGCACAATATAGGGGGGCGGCAATGATGGTTGTGAAGTAGAGTATGTGTTTTGCGTTTTGGGAATGTATCCATGTTTCCATGAGATATCCAGCGATTTTTCTTGTCTATCGTCCTGTAGTATAATTGTGGGCACTGCATGTTTTGTTGCTTGTGTCCATTATTTTCTGTGAAATAAAAAGCTGGGCTAATAGTCGAGTGAGAGTTGTGACGATTCACTTCTGACGTTACACGAAATTAAAGAACATTAGGGAGTTGTACTTTTGGAAATATTTTTCTTCCCACCGGGATAGATATATATTAAAATATAGATCTTATTGACTTACTAGAGTGTTATTAACCAAAAGAGTGAGAGGGGAAGTAGGCACTTGGAAGTTATGTGGGTGATATTTCAGAAATACACCTTAGGAGGTGCCTTTTCAAAATCGCATTCGGGGGCTGATATAGATGCAATATCTGTACCAACCGAACATGTATCAAATCTCCAAAGTACAACTTCAGTATGTATCTCTGGGTTTGTATGGCATTTTCGAGATATATTGCGCAACCGAACCGCGCCCTTAGTGTGTTGAGCTGAAGATTACGCTAGCATGCATACAGTCAACACCTGTATCTGAAGCTACGAACTGCGCCCATGTTGTCGTAGCCTTAAGTAGGTGAGAGTCATCACCCCCTTCGACCGCATGGCATCCGTAAAATATCAATCGCTCCCCGCATCACCCACGCAACCTCAATGCGAATACTCTAGTCTTGCCCAGGAACCTCCTCGCGCCATAACCGCGGCCGCGCCATCCCCAACAATGTCCAACTTCTACAAGCTCTTCGGCGTCTCCGAAGATTTCGATCGCTTCCAAACCTCGTACATCCTCCCACGAATAGTCCTCGCCATAATCCGGCTCATAATCGCACTCTACATCTTTTCGGCCCTGATCTACAAGTTGTGCCATGACGACGCAAAAAACCGCCAGCAGAGCTTCAGCTACTTCACGAACCTCACCTACTGGGGGTTGGGGTTCTACTTTTTGGCTTCAGCCTTCCACGGCGTCCGCAAGACGCCGCAGGAATGGCCCCGCCCGCTGCGGCTGCTCCATTCGCTGTTCTATACCACCATCATCAATTACCCCCTGCTCGTCACGATCGTGTACTGGACGCTCCTGGCGCCCGATTCTGGGCCGTTCACGTCCCCGTATTTTGCCTGGTCTAATGTTTGTCCCTCCTACCTTTCCCCCCGCCCGGTGCGCGCTGACTGGGAGTGTAGATCTCGTTCCATGCGATAAATAGCGTCTTTGCGCTGTTCGAGATATTTTTCTCCCGCACCAAGCCCCCGCCGTGGATCCACATGACTGTCACGATCCTCCTGCTGGCGCTGTACCTGGGGCTCGCGTACGTCACGTATGCGACGCAGGGGTTCTATACGTACAACTTCCTCAACCCGGACAACGGTGCGGGGAGTCTGGCGGGGTATATTTTGGGGATTTTTGCGGGGAGTCTGGTGATATTTGTGGTTGTGTGGTTGCTGGTTTGTTTTAGGGAGTGGGCGGCAGGGAAGCTGGGGCTGCGGAAGAAGTGGGAGAGCAATAGCAATACGGAGAAGAGGGGGAGTGCTGCTGTTTGAGGAGATAGTGTGTTGTTTTTTTAGCGAGCTTTCGGCGAGTTTGGTGTTTGATTCAGAGGGTTGGGTGTAATATGTGCTGGACTTGTCGCACTTGGTTTATATCCCACAGCCTCGGAAGCTGCCCAGATGGTGTGTGCGCCGAGACCACCGAAGCTCCGGCTGCTGCCTGGACGGTATGCTGTTTATTTAGAGTAGCTTAGTGAGGGCTTACCCTCAAGTAAGGCTACCCGCCAAGTATTCCGCGGTACTTGGGCTACTTCTGGTACGTAGCGAGCGGGTGATCTCTGAAGGAAGCAGCTGTGAATACAGCGAGAGTGAAGATGAAGTGAGTCGATCTCACATACGACCCCACAGCAATAAAGGAGTGCGTTGTCCCATTCATAGGGAGTTTTTAAAAATAGGAGTGTGCTAATTGCCATTAAATTTTTTTCCTTTTTCTGCCAACCAACCAAATTCAAATTTCAAGGCGCTCCACTCTTTCCGCTCCACTCTTTCCCTCCTTACCGCACAACACAACTCCCAAAATCCTCTCGAAACCACACATCGTCCGCACCTCTCCCCCCAGCAATCCAGCGAGAACATATGGCAGTATCTCCTACACACGCCGCCTTCGTCTTCATCATCTCCGCTTTTTCTCGCCGCCCAACCTTCCGAGTCGTCGTCGTCGGACCTTGAACGGGTCGCGCCATTCCTTACGTTCTGCTGGGCACTTTCCGAAGTGTCGTTAAGTTGATCACTTAATTCCCGCTCGACTTCGGTCGGGCGGTTTTTCTAAAGCAAACAGCCTCAACATCTAAAAACTTTCTTTCCCCAACCCCAATATCCGGGATAGTGTTACGATCTTTCACGCACGCACGCACGCACGCACGCACGCACGCACGCACGCACACAGCCATGGCCTCCATGTTTGCCTTCGAAGAGGACTGGTCGAATACCTCCCAGCCAGCTCTGGAGGAAAAGGAATGGCCTCGTCTGGGTGGCGCGCCGACGCTGAAGCTGAAGCCGAGTTCGGGCCGGTTGAGGGGGGCGCTGCAGTCTCCGGCTACCAGCACTCTTGCGGCGGGAGGAAGTCTCTACGCCAGTGCTGGAGAGGGTGGGCGCGCCACGATCGGTACGGCCAAAGGCGGACTCGCACTACTGCTGGCGAATTCTCGGTCTTCGTCGAGGGCGCCCAGTGAGGCTGGCGATATCGCGGCGGAGAGAGCAGCCGAGAAGGCGTCGTCGGCGCGGGGAAGGAAGAAGAAGCCAAAGAATGGCAAGGGCGCGAAGCGCGGGACGAATGTTAGTACGGCTGGTCTTGAGAAACCGGACTTTTTGAAGCCGCGGACGCTCAAGGCGAGTCCGTCGACGAGTTCGTTGAGGGAGGAGTTTAGGCTCTCTGAAGACCACGAGTATACTTGGAGCTTTGTCAAACGGCGTCTGGGTGATGCGCCGGCTTCAAATTCGGCTTGCTCTTCGCCGCCGCGGTCTTCGCTGTCTTCGCTGCCGAATCAGGCCCATCCGGGAGACGTGTTGACGTTCGATGGGAGCGATACGCCTGCGTCCTCGGAGAGTGGGGAGCCTGAGGAAGCATTGGTCGCTTATGAAGTCGCTATTGATGAGGATTATATCTCGAAAGATGTAGATTCCCACCCCACATCCAGGGCTGCGTCACCAACGAGGAGAAAAGTTACCGCTGATGATTTCGAGCCCTTGAAATGCTTGGGGAAGGGAGCGTAAGTACTGCTTTTGCTAGACATCTGCGTTCGGCAGCTAACTATGTGATCAGGTACGGTACTGTTCTTTTGGTGCGCCACAAAGCAAGCGGACGTCTCTACGCGCAGAAGCAGCTTAAGAAGGCAACAATTGTCGTCCACAAAAAGGTGATTGAGCAAACCAAGACAGAGCGTGCCATTCTCGAATCGGTCCAGCACCCTAATGTAGTAAAACTCTACTATGCCTTCCAAGACCACGAGAAGCTCTACCTAATCCTCGAGTATGTAGCCCTTCTCCCTATCCTATCTACCTCACATTCTGACTATCTCCAGATACGCCGAAGGCGGCGAACTATTCCACCATCTCGCAGAGACTACGATGTTCTGTGAAGACACAGCCGCCTACTACATCGCGCAACTAGTCCTAGCCCTCTCACACCTGCACCAAAACGTCGGCGTCGTCTACCGCGACCTCAAGCCCGAAAACTGTCTCCTCGACGCCTCGGGCCAGTTACTCCTCACCGACTTCGGCCTTAGCAAAGTGTCATCAGAGTACTCACGGTGCAGTTCCCTCCTGGGGACACCAGGCTACATGGCGCCCGAAGTCCTCTCCGACGACGGCTCCGAGTATGGCGCAGAAGTAGACTGGTGGGGAGTCGGGATCCTCGCCTTCGAGCTGCTCACGGGGAAACTCCCCTTCGAGGGCAACTCGCCAGAAAAAGTCAAGCTCAAAATCCAGAAACGAAAGCTGCAGTTGCCGTCGTACCTCAGCACCGACGCAAAGGACTTCATCACTCGCCTGCTCAGGAAGGAACCAAATAAGCGCCTCGGATACAACCTGGCCAAGGACCTGCCGACTATCAAGGCGCATCGGTTCTTTAGGAAGATTGATTGGACGCTGCTCGAGGCTAGGGAGTTGACCCCGCCCATCCAGCCCCTCGTCACGGACCCGCTGCTCGCGGAAAATTTCTCGGCGGAGTTTACGGAGCTGCCATTGAGTC
>Ga0307512_10000413_pt1 | contig 62357 bp, 83 predicted proteins | sample 14_EM_MG_FD_200267 | JGI IMG/M metagenome (GOLD analysis project Ga0307512, IMG submission 200267) | Populus trichocarpa ectomycorrhiza microbial communities from riparian zone in the Pacific Northwest, United States - 14_EM | ecosystem: Host-associated > Plants > Roots > Unclassified | place... | reverse complement strand
CTTCTAAGCGGTTGAAGTTCGTTCAACTGAAAACCGAAGCAAAAATTTTCTCGCGATGTCAAACTTGATTGGATAAAATCGGTCTTGGCAAAACTAAAAGGTGGTGTGGTGTGTTGTCGGAGGTGTTCAGAGCATCGTTGCGATGTGTCGTTTCATTCTGTCGACAATTCCAGGATCTTGGCTTCCCCCACCACCCATGATTCCAACTCCTTGGATCGATGGGAAATCAGAACTAAGAATGGCAAGTGACAAGCATGCCTCAGGTTTGTTGATTGGCTTCCTTGGATGACAATCATTATCGCAACGAGCTAAAAAGCATCTGCATTTCACTAATCATTCGGGCTAACCTCTCCTGGGCAAAGGTACCAAAATACCAATTACATGATAGCCATACACAGAGTTCAATTGCTGCTACAATGCCTTTGCCATAACCAAAAGTCTCAATGATCTATCCCAAAATCGTGGAATCCCAACAAAGCCCTTCATGAATGAATATGGCCTATGCAATACTAAAATGAAACGAACACCAAAAACAGATCCAAAACCTCACCAATAAACTCCAAATCTTCAGCGATCTGTCCACCCTCCAAACCTCAAGAAAAGTAAACAGCCACAACACTAATCCCGGAACAACTGTCCAGGCAGTGCATTTTATCCTGACAATGACGAATTTGCAGCTCGGTGGCTGTAGGAATGCTTCCTATTGACCAAAGAGCCTGCAGCGGGAGGATTCACAATGTGATTGTGCTCACATAGCCAACCCACATCCTCATCAGCAATGATGCATTTCTCATAATCAGCAAAGAGACCAAGAGGATTGTTTTGGATGACTTCAAGTTATTGCTGCTGTCTGATTATCCTCTTATAAAGCTTCCATTCAAACTTTTGGGGGCCTGTAACAGTGGTCGGGTAACTTCTAGGATTTGAGTGCCCCGTCTCAGCGTATTCATTAGATTCCTCCCCAGTATCATCAATCATATCCGCGGCTGTAGGTGGGTGGAGGTCATCTAGAGGAAGGTTTCTACGGCGGGCATGCATAGGCATCTGGGCACCTGAAATGCTGCCAGCTTGTCGGCCACAACAAACGATGCAACAAAGCATTCGGTTGTTGAATTTCAGTGCTGCCTTTACCCATCCGGCAGTGGTATTGTTATCAACGATTGGGGAAACATTGTGGGTGTGCGGACCACCATCTCCAGTTGGCTACTCCCGTCAGCCTGAAACGTCTCGGATTTTCTGGCTGGAGTCTGGCAGACCGGGGATTGCAGCATTCACGATTGACACAATGGTTGTATCTACGACTGATGTTACTATCAGCAATGTGAATTCGTCATCCCCAGTCCAGTACTATGAGAATTGCTGACTACTGTTATCGCCCACCCTCTTCCCAGCAATGGTGGGATCCACATAGGCAAGGGTAATGCTGGATGGCTCAACAAGGGAATCAGTCGAGGCGTCGCAATGCGGCGGTATCGGCGAAGACCTGTGACCCAAGGTTTCTTTGTCATCATCTTCTGTATCTACACATCATCCGGGAGTGCAAAAGAATCATCGGGGCAACAAGGTACATACCAAAGTACACGAAGTTCCTGTTTCAAGTCGGGGTTTAGTCGATCAGATTTCTTCGTTAAGCAGAGGCCAACCTCTGTGACCCAGTCCAGCACGGTATTGAGTTTCGGACCGTTGAGGATAGTCTTGTCTGCCATGTAACGTTTCGAATGGAGCCATTTAGACCACATATCAAGGATTCGACTAATGCAAGGATCGATTAGGAGATGCCATTTCCTTGGGCCGGAGCCTAGCTTGTTGCTGATGCTCATGGACAAGGCAATCTCCCTGACTCGGTCCCTCACATTATTAGCTTTTTGTTGTGTCTTCAAGCCACCCTTCTCCTGCCAAATCCCGATGGTTTCGGGTGCCCATTGGCTGACTTCAACACCGGCATTCTCAGCCCAGATGTGGACTTGTAAAGTTAGCATCTGGATTGTATTAGCACTTGGTATGACTGATTTCAGCAACCAGAAGGCACCACATTATATTTTCGGTTCCCAATGGTGGTCAATGATTTAAAGGTGGATATCAAATGCTCCTTACTCTAGACAAGGGTCAGTAGTGTTGAATATATCCTCAAAGGTGATTTTATGTGGTAGCCGAGGGAGGGCGTGTCAAAGGTTCTGGAGATAGGCATTAAGGTCGGCAGGCATGGTGAATATATATATGGGGTTGGCGGGGTTATGTTGATCCAGCTACATCATCTTGGCTGCTATTCAGCTAGGAAACAATTTGCGTATCATCATCAAATCTCCCTGATTCGTCTACTGAATGCTTAAGTTCATCACAAAGACAACTAAAAGCATGTTCTGCAGTCATATCTCACCTGTTTATCCTAGCTCTATTTATTGTTCCCCGCGACGACATCGCTGGGTCGGTATCTAAGGAGAATGTATGGTTCATGCAAGGTACAAACTAAACTATAAGTAACAACCATAGATCTGGCAATCGGCATATGAGGGTATTGGAAGGATGTAAAACAATGGCCCCAATGACCTTAATGCAGATGCGGTATGCTGTTCATGATCCTAGAAATGTTGAAAATGAGAGAGCAATTAAACACTTTGCAAATTTGTAAAGGAGGATGAGAGGAATCCTACAAGAGTGGTAGGACCCCATTTTCGGAAGAGTAAATCCAGGTGCGGCTTGTTCCGAGAAACTGGCAGCATGCAATGGTATGAGTAACTAAAGAATTGTCAAGATGCTTCTTAATGTTGTTGCGACATTGAAGTTTCCTGACAAAACTTGGATATTCATCAACAGTGACTTCAATGCTCAAAGATGTACTCCTACATCGGCGCGTACATCACTCACCTCCGTCACAACCACACAGAAAGGATAGTATAAATATCAGCTGAGCAACAGCCAGACGATGGTTTGGCGATCGAGCACAATACTATGCTACTTCCATTCGTTCACGAACCGCATCACAGCCCTTTTTTTCACTTTGTAGACAAGCATTGGCAACAATGTGTCTCTCAGCAATGGGAAAATCGGAGAATCCACACAAGTATCGAGTGGCCATTTGTCGGACCAATGTCCTGAAACGTCATTCTGATCCTCGGTGTCTCCCAATACCAACCAGGAACATGCCGGGTGCCATCTATGTACGCTCTACACACCTGAAGCACCTGGTGAAGTGTATCTCACAACAAGAGTCTTCAGTTTCGCTTGCTTGGCCTCAGTTCATTCGAGATCATCAAGGTGTGCATTCTCCTTCGGTATCCGAACCAGTTTATTACCATTCACTGGTTTCGATTCTGACCACCTCCTGATTGGCCAGGGCTTTGCAATCTGTATCATCCGGTGTGCCGCATGCTGTTGAGCAGCTTCATCTTCAGTGCCAATAGCATGCATCAAACATTCCAAAGCGGAATACAGTGCATCGGTGCCGTGCTTTTCCATCACGGTCTCATCCTCTTGATCTTCAGGTGGACCTGAAAACAGCCACATCGTGTAATAACACCAGTCATAGAGTGAATGGAATCCCGGTGTTGCAGTGACTTGAGGTTAGAATCTGATTGTCGCATTTGTCTCAATTCTCCAGCCCACGCTATTTTTCGTCTTGTACCGATGAGAGTCATCAAAAATCCCAAAATTCCACGAGCGGTGGGAGAGCCGGCCATTGCTTGACTGTTTCGTTCTGGATGTTAAAGTATCATACAACATAAGGGGGATATTCCATTTGTTCTCCGGCTCATCAATTCTGGTGTTAAGATCCTCATGGGTGAGATTCACATTTTCGGCGAGCAACAACTTGACGAGTTGGAAATCGGTTCCCTGTGTCATCTCGTCAATGACAGTCGCGATGGTCTCTGCCACTCCCGGCATTTTTACCACCAGGATTGGTTCATGGGCCAATGTAGGTGCTCGATCCCCGTGAGGTGGTGTTGTCTGTATCTCCAACAGGTGGCGGGGCACAGAATTCAATCTCTGGAGCAGATACCACTCCTGTTCTTCACCTACAATGCCGGGAAAGACGTTGTGTGCCAAAATAACCCACTCTTCAAGGGTATTCCCCCATAAAATGGACAATGGCAACCCCATTACAACTTTCTCAGTCACCAATTTGCAAAGCATTGCTGCTGCAACCGAGGTGAAAGTCTTTTGAAGACCGATTTCATCCGCCACCAGTGCTCCTGGTATATCAGTATCCCAAACCCATCTCTGCACGATGAACTAGATGGCCCAAACCTGGTGCGCTAGAAACCTAGTTCTAGGCAGGCCTGAAATTGAATATTTGTGGCCTGGAATGCAGTCCCCTATTGATTGGCGAATAGGATGGGCATTCAGCAGCCTGACCGCCTCATCAAGACTCTCATGTTCAAATTCATTGGTGATTGTGATGAGAACAGTGCTCAATAGTCAAATGGAATTATCTGGATCGAGGACCTCCTCGCCATCCACCTGCTCCTCGACCTCCCTTGCATCTTTTTTGGTCGTCTTTTGGTCCACTATGATCTCTTTCAGTCGCTCCAACGTAAGTTGCTCAGATGGGCTCACACTCTGGCACTCCTGGAATTTATCGCGATGTTATGTATTTTACATACAAGCATTTGGACCCAATAATAGGTACTCAATTCTATTCACTCAATCAGAACTTACATTAATACTATCAATCTCATTCCCACCTGCCTCCTCATCCACCACTCTTTCATCTTCATCTGATTCCTCCGAAGTCTAAGTATACTGATTAGCAGTGGGAATAACTGACCTTAAAGAGGCTAGCCGCGATTACCTCGGCCGGTCTCATTACGTGCTCTGCAATGTCCTCCTCTGTCGCTGCCTTCATTTCTACCAACAATAGTTTCACATTGTTGTCCAATTTCAACTTGCATGCATTAGAAAGAGAACTGTTGCATGAAATCTGACCATATAGAGGGTCAGTCATCATTTGCCCCGGTGCGTATAATCACATATACTCTTCATGCACTTCTTCCTGTGTCATGTTGCATTTGAATATCGCAGTCAGACAGTATGGTTCTTTTGGGCAACAATCCTTTTCGATGAAATCAATCGGCTCCTCCAAGTCCCTCACATCTGTGTACCAAGCGTGGAGTTGATTGCTGGAGGTCTAGTCATTGTTGCCGTTTGGCATTCAACGAATCACAACCATGAAAGATGTATTTGGCAACTCTGGGATGTTAGCTCTCACTGTTTTGCCCGCACGCACCACCAAATCAGTCGCCGGACGCTTGTTCACTCGCCTTCCCTTCTTCCTCGCCTCCTGAACCTCATTTGCAGATTTCTTCAAAACCATCACAACCAAATGTCGCCGAATCCATGTGGCATTCTCAAAATTTGCCAAACGCAGCCAGGTCTCGAAACTCTCCAGAATATCTGCAACTGCCATCTCCCTGTGCAGGGGTCCATCTCTCCGCTGTTTCAAATGGGTCTGTCCCCGGATAATGGTCCGATGCTTCTTGTCCAGAATTCCAGCCAACCATACTTTCTTCCACTTGTTGAATGCACTAAAGTTGGGCTGCCCCATCCTTGTGGCAAACTGCTTCAAGGAGAATTCCGGTTACTTCAAGCTGAGTGGGGCTTTGCCTTCAGCCCTGCCCAAGTCCGACGAATCATCCCTCTCATAATCTGCATCAAATTTGTCACAAGAAATCTGTGATAATGGGGGCTAGTCTGTAATTGCTGCATCATCTATCCTGGTCGGTTCCACAGCTGGATAGAATCGTTTAATTGGGAGGCTAATCGGGGGTCACCCAGGTGCGTCGGGAGGTTGTCTGTAACGACTTGAGTCGGATGATATGGGCCAAAGGACTGGATTGTGTGGAGGCAGTGCTGGAGGCACTCGAGGTGCGCCTGGAGATGATGGCCCCTGTCCTGTGAATTGCTGAGGGAGGAACATTTGAGGTGCACCAGAACCTCCTTTGGGGAAATCGTTTCCTTGCCATGAGAGCCCATAACCCGGATATTGTTGGGTTGCAGCTGGGCTTGGTTGTGAGCTTGGTGTCATGTTGAATGGGGCCAGGTGGTAGAACTGGGGAGCGCCTGGAAATGGTGCCTGCGATGGTGGGAAACTATACCCAGGTGGTGGATGAAATTAATTCGGGGGTTGCTCAAATTGACTGTCTTTGCTCGGTGTATTTCCTGCATTATTATCTGATGCTCCCACATTGTTCTCTGGGTTTTATTGTAAGCCAAACAGCCCACCCATTGGAGCCATATTGTTTGTCTTTGGTGGAGATCCGTTCATCGACATTGTATGTGAACAGCAGCTGGTGGTAAATAAATTAATAATGCAATTGGTGTTTTCGAATGAAGCGGAGTATAGTTAAATATATTGGAGCTGGCAGTAACCTTCGGCGGAATGAAGGCCTCTTATATCCATCTTCTTTCGGATGGAAAGTGGTATTTCACTGCACCTTTGATCCCATGAGACTCAGGTGAGAAAAGAAATCATCATCACACTCATCCTGCCTTGCTTTGTTATATGCTCAAATTCATATACTAACATCTTGGATAGAAGCTCAACTGAGTTCGGTTCATGACTGTTAAAGGTCATCGAAGGGATCCGACATGATATCTCCTGGAAAGCAACAAGAACTATGTCCAAAAGTGGTAGCAATGGTTCTGGACCTTCACTTTGGGTCCGGGTCCGGGTCCAAACTGAACCGTTACCAAATTGGTGGTCATGGTTTTCAATAAACCCAAACCTCCAACTCTGGTATGGATCGATGGTAAACTCCCAACCCATCTGAATTGAGAGGGTTGTCAGTGGGTTGCCCAGCAGGTCCATCCATAGGTTCAATTAAGGCTCTTGATTTTGGAGTATATGAATAGTAACTTATCAAAATCGCATTTCCAACAACCAAGGATATGATTTGGCATGCTTTGCAGCTTGCAATATCGATCAATTTGGAATTGGTGTTTTGCCTTTGATGAATTTGATTTTTGCCTATCTGGGCGGTCAATAATTCCATTCTGAACATGAAGATCAGCTCAATGGGTTGATTACCAAATATGCAACAACTAAAACAGTTGACGCTCCGTTGACGCTCATTTCCAGGATGCGGCAGGGAGCATGTCGCTGTTGTTTTTGCCAGTTCAGGCTGCCAATATTTGATAAATGGATGTCTGCAACCAATAGAAACACAAATTACCCAAGATGCGAAGCTAAAAATCATTGATGCTCCTTTGACGATTATTCTCAGGATGCGGCAGTGAGCATGTCGCTGTAGTTACTCCCAATACAGGCAGTCAACATCTGATAAATGAATGTCTGCAACGAATTGGAACATAAATCATCCAAGATGTGAAGCTAAGAATCATTGACGCTCCACTGACGCTCATTCTCAGAATAGGGCGGTGACTGTGTTGCTGTTTCTTTGGCTATACAAGCTGCCAATACATCGGTTATGCATAATGGCGACCAGATCACTGTGTAATTACAGCAGTTACAATACCACAAATCGTTGATGCTTCGTTGATGCTCATTCTCAGAATGGAACAGTGATCGTGTTGATGTCTCGTTTGCTCATAAGAGCCGCCAATACATCGGTTACGCATAACATCGAGCAAATCACTGTGTAATCACCGTACTTACAAAACCACAATTCTTTGACGCTCCATTGATGTTGATTTTTTGAATCGGGTGGTGACCGTGTTGCTGTCTCTTTTGCCCATAAAAGCTACCAATACATCAGTTATGCATAACAGCAACCAAATCACTGTGTGATTACCATACTTACAAAACCACAAATTGTTGACGCTCTGTTGACGCTGATTTGAATGTATTGTCCATTCAACATCTGCTGCCATCGACAATGGTTTTCATCATGATGTGAACTTCTTGGTAGTCTTTCTCACAGATTGAGACTTCGCCCTGTGGCAGAGCTGAGCGCAGCAACATTCTTCCACTGTTCGCTCCCACACGACTACAATCAATGTATCTTGTCAAAAGGTTCATTGCACCAGCTATACCTCTGTTTATCAACCGGTATTCACAAGCTACTGCTCACCATTTGCCCATATAATATCTCTAACTATGACTCTCTGTCACAATACATGAAGAACCAGGTGAAACATTGACGCATTCTGTCCTACTTTTATTCACTCCTTGATTGCTCCTCGTTTCAGTTGCATTGACGGTCACCAACACCTTTCCAGCCTGCCTCTTTGACTTCCCTGTAGGCCGAATCAATATGGGAAGCTTTGGCGTGGTGCTCACAGCCCGCTGTTCTGGGCATTCCAGATCCTTGATGCTCGCATCGTACTCTATATCAGGTTCAACGTCCGCCGCACAATCGTCTTCACTGTCATTTGGAGTATGTAAGTCCCCATTCCAGTTGAGTCAATCTTCAGTGTCCGAAATGCTTTAAGGTGCGCAATCCTCATTACTTTCGACTGGATGACGGTTGATTCTTCAGATCCAGCGGACATTTAATATTTGGGTTCGGCCTCCAGGGAGGTCCTTTGCACAGCAAGGTGGTGGCAAAGGAGATCTTCCTGACAATTTGAATGCAGCTGCACCTTCATGTTGAATGAGTGACCATAATGCTCTGACAATTTCTTCCGTGTCCAAAATGGATCCTACGGCAGTCATCTGCTTATCTTGAGTGCGAGATTTCTTCTGGGTAGCACATAGTTTTTGGCTGCCCTGCCACATCTCCAAAAAGTTGTAAACCTTGGCCATTCTGTGCAATTTCCTTTCTTCCGCCTCTTTCTGTATTTCCGAGTCATTTTCTGGGTTCATTGTATCCAATTCTGGGTCAGCGCCTGCCCAAATCACGTCATTGCCCCAAGCAAACTGCCTTCCAACGACTTTTTCGCGAAGGGTCTCGCCAGTGGTTTTAGACTGTCTCCAGCCGATATCATCTCGGCCCAGAAACAAACTGGCCTCCACTCCAACACCATGTGGTATGATAGAGAATATGTCGCGCCCCACATTGGAAAGATCGGCGTACTTTCAGAGGGTTTCCTACTGTTGACGCCACCAGTCGGTTATGTCCTGTACCCAGAATGTACTGCCAATCTCCATTGGGTCGGAGTGGTGATTATTGAGATTTGGATCAATTTGCCCCCAGTTCTTTGGTTGTTCACGCGGACAATTGAAATCGAGCCCGGCGGTGGTCAATTGACGTGCGGCGCGATTGCTTCTTCCGGGTGTCGTCTCAGCCACATTGTTAGGCGTTAAGTATTCTCCATCATCGCTGGACAAAACAAATGGACCAAATGGTGATTGACAGTATCCTGAAGCTGTTGCAGAGGGGATGAGATTGCTGCTCCGTAAGCTTTCGTGCTTGATAACAGGCACACGTTGATGTTTGGTACACTATTCATCCTCCACATAATTCAGAAAGGCCATTTGGTATTGGGTAGTATAGGATGTCTCGTCCTCAGAATCAATATCCATTCCCTTGTCCCACTTTCTAAATGATCGCAACACGCAAAAAGAATCAGGGATATGTGCAGATATGAGAAGCCTGCCCGTCGTTGGAATCACTTCAGCGTAGTATTTGGACAGCTTCTGTCGAGCTAACTTCACATCGAAGAACATGTCTTCCTTCCATGGGGTCTTCCTTTAGCCAAAGCTCGCATCACACAGTCCATATGATCGAACATGTAATCATTCATTGTGCTAATGTGAGGCAATGTGACTGTATGCCTCTTTGACATCCACAGGGTCCAATATCGAAATAGCCTCAATACTTTCATCACATACTGCATAATGGTCCACTCATCTTGAGTTGTGAAAAGTGGCCGGTAATCAGTGTATTTTGGACTGAGGAACCACGTCTGTGTGAATTCCCATAATCAGTAGGCGTGCTTGAGAAACTGCAGTGTTAAGTCCCACCATGTCTTAACATCCATAATCGGTAGTACCGCGATGCGAACCTTGGATTTTCAATAGTCAATTAAATTCTTTCGACGACCAGGTGTCAGCATAATCAACACACCAGGCATTCTTTGCTATTTGAAGGTCAATTTCAGGACTTTCAAAATATCATGAAATACACACTTTCTCAATTATCTTTGCTAAACCTGCCTTCATGGCCGACGTCTTAATGATTCTAGTGTTTCCCTCTTTTCGAAGTCTTTGAATCTTCCCAATGTCTATGATGTCATTCTCTCCAAATTGCTGATCGCGCTCATGGGCTTCCCATGACTTGATCCAGCCTTATACACCGACGCTGCTCATGAATGCACCTAAAGCCAGCTGCATGACGTGCGCCTTGCACGGTATGGGGTTCCTCAACGCAGGCCACTGAATTGCAGAGGCGTCGAGTGTTGATTGCAGCTGGTGTGTTATCGAGTTATTTGAGGAAGCATTATCAGTCGTAATACCAAGCAAATGGCTGTTGGTCAGCTCAAAACAATCAAGCATGTCCTTCAAATGAACGGCTAGCCTAGCTCAAGCATGTTCGCCCTTGACCTATCATCCTTAATTTGAATTCGAAAAAGGAAAAGAATGGGCGATAACCCTCCTTGAAACCGAGTTGAACCTCACGTAATGCCCAATTGCGATCCAAATAGTAAGCAATGTCCGACGTTATGGCTAGTTTGTTCGGTGAAGTCCATCCGTCCAAAGCTTCAATAACTTTGGTTCCTGACAGCAATTGCTTCTTAATTGCATCCATGGTCAGTGCATATTCTCTCTGGCAAATGATGCTATGGGTCGTTGCGGATGGCAGCAATAGGTCATCGCATAATGCCTTATATGACCGACGTAGCTCTACATTTGATATAGCTTTCCATGGAATATGAGCCGGAACAAATCCTAATATCAGTTAGCGATTCCACGTGTCTCGCAGAAATTCGGACATTTCAAAGTCCTTAACTGCCAGTTTGGAACGTTTTGTCTGTCATTTCAGTCAATATGGATCAACCTGGATGTCAAATCTGATCATCCTCTGCAAACTTACCATTGAAATTCCTCGAGTTCCTTGCCTTATCAGGATGGCCAAAGCTGTTTCATTGACTGTGGAACTAGTCAATTCAGTACCCTCTGACTCTGTTATTTTGTTTAACTTTGTGATGGGAGCTTTCGCCAGCAAGTGTTTCCCCACTGAGCTAGTCCCATGTTCTGATGGATGGCGAAAACCTGATGATAAACAATACATATGATGCCAGGGCTGCCTGTCTCCTCAATTCCGCAGTGTAAGTAGAATTGCCACAAAGGCGCAGGTCTAGAATTACTCCAAGCAATAGATGGCTTCGAGTCTACATTCATTGAAGCCCACCAAGCATCGACGATGATTTGTGAAGTAACATCGCTCATATCACGAATAAAGACACGGTCATTATTGGCTGAGATCATAACCTTGAGCAATGAGGTATTCAGAGATTTTGAATCCGACATGGTGGTAGGAATTTGAAAGCTGGGTAATCCAACTTGAAAGACTGCTGATGGTGACGATCCAGTAAAGCAGACTGAGGGTTCTTGCATATTGACTCTACAGCTACCAGCAGAAATATTGGATCTGTGAGACATTGCATGCAGATTTGTGAAGTTGAATACATGGGCATATTGAAAAGACTGACCGCGTCAGACTCAATTTAGTAACACTGCGATGCAGTTCTTTGCTGTGTGGCTTACAGAGCCCCAACGAAAATTGTTGACGCTCGGTGGGTGCTCAATTGTAGGAGGCGGATGCAATATCGTCAGTAGCATTTTTGCCCGTAAACGCAGCTGATAAGTGGATTATGCGATAACGTCATTCCATAGCCCTGAGATTATCCGTGATGCATGAACAAAAATGGTTGACGCTCTGTTTACGCTCATTTTTAGAAGGTTGTGGCGATATCGTTAGTAGCATTTTGGCCTATGGAGTCCCCCGCTGGAGTGAATATGGTCAAAGGCGATGCACAGCGCTTTGAGTGTCCATGATGCAAGACCAAAAATTGGGGACGCTCCGTTGACGCTCATTTTTAGGAGTTGGTTGCAATATAGTCACCAGCATTGTTACCCATGAAGGCAGCCGATGAGTTGATTATGGGTCAATGCTGCTCCGTAGCCCATAGATTGTCCAAGATGAAAGACCAAAAATTATAGACCCGTAGTTGACGCTCAATTTTAGAAGGTGGTAGCGATATCATCAATAGCATTTTTGCCCATACAGGCGGCCAATACATTGATCATGGGTTGACGACAATGAACAGCGCTTTGAGTGTCCATGATGCAAGACCAAAAATTGTTGACACTCAGTTTTATGAGGTGGTAGCGATAATATCACTTCCATTGTTACACATAAAGGCGGCCAACACCTCGATTATAGCTCAATATGGTCGCACAGATGTCTGAATATTCATGATGCAAGGACAAACATTGTTGACACTCCATTGAGGCTGATTTTTAGGAAATAGAAGCGATGTCGATTCTAGCATTTTTGGTCTTCAAGGCGGCTAATCCTTTTATTATGTGTCACAGCGACCATGTCTTTTTTTTATTATCAGACTCACAAGACCAAAAATCATTGACGCATCATTGACGCTCATTTCCAGGATGGGTCAATGAGGGTGTCACTATACTTTTCGCCTATAAAAACCGCCAATACAATCACTTTGGAAGGATGTGACTATGCAGCCATTTGTTTGCCGAAAATGTAAGCCTAACAATCATTGATGCTCAGTTGACACTCAACTTAATGACATACCAACAGTTAGTGGATGCTTAACAATTGTATGTATAAATGCATGTAGTCATTATTGGCAGCCAATAAATCGTTTCTATGTATCCACAATTGAATCCAAATGCTTCCAAGCCTCTCAATTTCTGATCCAGCACTAGACATGTTATCTGAGTGATAAATGATGTTAGCCAATCATGCTGCAGCGCTTTCAGCCAGCAATTAACCGCGCATAAATCTGTACACTAGTTTTTCATATACTTAGCTATACTTCCTCACGTTTCCTCATCCAGCTCATTCTCCGCGATTTCCATGACGTACCATAAGCAATTTTCAACATCTCGACCGTGTGCACCAGGTCTGTGCAGAGAGTTATGCAGTTGAATGTATGATCGTATTGAGCATGACGGTCATCATTCATTCATCATTGGATTGCGCTTTGACCGTTGCATCTATGACTCATATAACATCACTGACTTAGATTGAGTTAGATAGTTTCATCTGTAATTTAGTTTTAGTCGTCTACCTTAACCGCAACAGACAGGACGATATCATGTTCATTCATCATCAGTATATGTGATTTGAAGTCTAGAACAATGGCATGGGCTATCTGATCCTTGCACATGCATAGACAAATTATCATGTCTCACAATTTGGTCACTGAGATTAAGTAAATGCTGACACGTACCAAAATAGGGACAGGTGTTGCCTTTCTAACTGATACATCGTCACAAATGCCAATTTGCGTATTCATTCCTCCTGCGACGCAGGAGCCGTCGCCATGACTTCATCGGAATCCGCTCTTGAAATGGTAATTAGCTTGGGACGCGCTATGCAGGGGTTAAAGCAGACGGATTTATCATGCTGTGATAGCGGAAGTGGTGACCAATTGGGCATTGGGGTGGGGGAGAGGGACTGAATGCATTCGTGCGTCTGCGGTAACTGCGAACCTCGCCTCATATGACTACTCCCTGGTTGAGAAGTCACTTGCGGCATTTGCAATTGTCTGGGGACACTATCAAGTGTCACAATTGGCTCACCAAATGTCATCGGTAAAGATGACGCTGCATGCTCTGCCTTTTGAGGTTGAACGACAGCCGTATCCGTCAATTCGGTTGTCCCGTACTTCATATCCCTTACACGGAAGTCCTCGGCCGCTTCTCTCCAGTCTGGTTGCATGAATTTGTCCAGCTGCATTTGCTTTGGCCGAAAATGGTCCATGCGATACTGTAATGTTTTAGAGATTGTGCCCATCACCCAGCTGGGTTCGTCATCCACACTAAGCTTGCCCCCCGCAGGATCTTCATCATCATCATCCTTGTCTTCCCCATCCTCCCCATCGTTGGAACTTGCAAGATCGCTCAGACTATCTCCGATGGCGTTCAACATCTACTCAAATGTTGATCCAGGATTGGTGGTTATCACTCCCACCTTGTCAGCATTTCTCATCTCATCCTGCTCCTGTTTAATGGCTGTCTCTGCGTGTTCAACTTGCATTCTTGCCATAGCGGTCTCACTTTCCACATAATCCTCGATCCATTTCTCATTCTCGGTGTTGCTTAAGATGTGAGATTCTCGTTGTTTCCCATCCGGAAACTTCTATTCGGATCACAGTGTACGCAACGCTCCAAGTTCTCGCAACCATTCTGCTCCCAAGCTGCACTTGCCATTATTTGGTTGATGATGTCGTCATGCGGAGCTCTTTGTCAATTTGCCGTATATGCCTGCCGGCAGTGGCAAAACCTTCTTTTTTGGAACATTGACTATTGTACTTTGTGTTAACTTTGTTGATGGACGAGATGTTGGATGTTGCAAGATATGGACCACATAGTGGCAAGCTGCGTCTTTTATGTCGATGTTGGTACGCTTGATCGACTTCAACAAAGCAAAATCTGCGTTTTGACCGTCAGTACATTGGGAATAGCAATGCTAACCATACATCATGTCATGATATTTAGCATCTGTTTCATTTAGGATCCCACGGATTTCTTGAGACAAACATGACCAGACGTCATTTCCAACAAAGAATGTACCGTTGTTATCTCGCAAACTCGAGATTTCGGCGGTCGTTCACTCTGATTTATCCCCGTACACACTCACACAACATCGGACCTACTTGGTGCAAATCGCAGGATGGTTGGCAATCTGTGCAACCGGCAGCTATGCGCAACATCATTCATCTTGTGTAGAACGAGCAAGATGGCTGTTACACATGCCATTTTGACTTGAAGCTAACTATATATTCCTCAGGTCTTCGCACATCTTTTCTTTATCTTCTTCCTCAGGACTTCCCACTTCATTTTGTTATCATCAGCTCTTCACTTCCACAGCAGCAAATCATGGCTCCACAAACACCTCAGCAAAGTGAGAGTGGAACAGAATTGAGCAGAATGACGGGCACTTCATTTATTATGCCACCTGCTGAGACCCAACTACAATGCAGACACGACTTAGCTCACTGCGACGCTGCAAATGCAGCCACGGACAATATGACCCTGGGCGCACTGTAAAAAATTGTCCATAGAACCGGAAGCACCAAGAATAGGAAGCAGTACGTGATCGGATCTAATATAGTCGAATTGAGGTAGAGAGCAGTCAACTAACTACATAACATGCAGCTGGTGTACATAGAGAGCTGCGTGACCAGTTCATAGCCGCCTGTAATGGGAAACCTCCATGATCGACGAAGGCATTTGTCCCCACGGTCTGCAAAAACGAACATCATGATGTTGTCAGATCTGGCATTTTCGTGGACAAATTTAGTGATGAGAATCCCTGGGGGTGGACCACGCAGGCTATAACCACGTTAGAGAATGCTATGAAAGCGTATATGGTTGAGCTAATAGCCGAATCTAATATGTAGATGCAGCAACTGATTTCCTGTAGGTTTTGAACATGTCTGCAACTATGGCAAGGCAAGGAGATCGGGTACAGCTTGACCAGTCTGACAAGCGCCTGGCCTTGAAAATGTCCAAAATGGCCAAAGGGGGGATTTCGTGCGCCGAAATAGAGGAAGCGCAGTTCCTAATCAAAAACCTCAGGCCGTAGTCTGAGAACACAAGAAGCGGAAAGTTGAGTTTCCCAGGCATAACAATGTGAAGGCTGAGATGGACAGACACGCGGCTATGCTGTGGGAAAATCAAATTCACGGCTACCTCCCTGGCCAAAATGGCACTGCACTGAATCCCCAGCCCCGTTGGAGATGCAAAGGCATGGGTGCACCTCCCCCAGAGCGACTCAGACAGCCGACACCAGAACCGACGCCACATCCACCCAAACCGCCACTGGTTCCTCCTGGTGGCAATGAGGCAGCTCACGTATCAGAAATCGAAGGTGTGCCATCCGACTGTATGAACATATATACTCATATTCCCACTGAAAATTTTTTGAATCTTGATGCATATTCCAAGAATCGCAAGTGCGATAATGATTTTATTCCAGATTTGCTGACTGATGAAAGAAGATCGACTGGTTAGTACACTATCTGCATCATGATAATGCAGCTGACATCCATCTTGCACACGACGGCAGCCATTTGAGCGAACCTGACAGTGACGATAAGCATCGATTGAATGAAATGGGATTGTTGAGTGTATTATTATTTACAATTAGCGGACACTTTAATGTATATTTTAAAGGATATATTTATATGTATTATTAAAGAACATTCTATTGATGAAGGACAAAGTACATGAAGACGGTACACAGGTTGCCAATACACCATTAATGATATATCAGGCCAAATTAAATGATAGCATATTGTGGATACACCCATGGCAAAATGAGCGTCAACGGAGGGTCAAAGATGTTTGGTCTTGCATCATTGGTGATCTGCATGGTGATTGGTTGAGACCATTCATAAATGCAGTATTGGCTGGCTTTTTAGGCAAAAGAGCGAGTCTCACGCTCCCTGCCAAATTCTGAAATTGTGTGTCTACAGACAGTCAACGATTTTTGTTCTTGCAAGCCGGGTAATTCAAAGGTGATATGGTCGTTCCTATATATAATCAGAGTATTGGCCGCCTTTATAGGGAAATGAGATAGTGAAACACTCTGTGCCCCTTCATGAAAATGGGCGTCAATGGAGCGTCAACAATTTTTGGCCATTTAACATTGGTAATCAAAGCGCGATGCATCCCTTATTGTGTATATACAATGTTGTGATAGTTTTTGTCGGCTAAAACGGTCCTGCACTGTTCATTGCATCATTGGAAATCAAATTAATTGTTACTGTCTGGGAGGCTGTCGCAGGAATGTCATTTGCTTATCTGCTTACAGAGGCTGCCAATTCCTCCTTAATAGAGGTTTGCAATCATGCGCGACTTACATTACCTAAGATGCAAGACGTTAAATCAGTGACACTCATTTGACGCTCATTTTCAAGATAGGGCAGGGAGCGCGTCGCTTCTGCTTTTGCGTATAAAGGAGGCCAATACCTCAGTTATGACTCTCCGCAACCAATGCCCGCTCTGATTACCCAGGATGCAAGTGTTACAATTGTTGACGCTCTGTTGACGCTCATTTGCAGGATGGGGCAGGGACTGTTTGTCTACAGATATTGATAACACAGGCGGCCAGTATATCCAAAAAGAACATTGAGTACCATCGTTAGTATTTTACGATTAACAGTAGGATTTCCGAATGCAACCACAAATGGAAATACTCGAAATGCAAAACTGCAGATTGGACCTGATGGGTGGAGCCAAACACGGCGAAATCTACGGGTTGACCGGTACTGGGCCGGGTTTGGACCATCGAGAGGCAGCAGTTCGGGTTTTTGGACGGTTCTGGAACCGAACCATACCGTACTTCCGGTCCAAACTCGGACCTCTGGTGTGTTACCCGGACCCGTTGCTAACCCTAGTTTGAAGGTTAGCACGACTAGGCATTAAATTATCAAACTGTCTGTGTACGACCTACTACTTCATTCAATATGAGGCAGGTTAGTCGAGCAGCAACACTGATTGCTTCCTGTTGAGCTCCTTGTGCAAACATCATTGTCTCCTCCAGATGCACCTACCGGTCACGGATCGTGACTGACGAAAACATCCTACCCGCTTATCAACTTCTCGACGATCATTGAGCAGGCATACAGCCAGCTAGGACACTGACCCAATCATTGTAGTAAGCTGATGTTATCCGCTGCTTGAGGCTCGAGAGTAGACGACATCTGCACGATGCTGCAATGACGCAGTGTACGATGAGGCCGATCGTGGTGGCACCTGATGCTAGTGTGTGGAGAAAACTGATCGTGAGGTGACTTTGATTTACCCCTCCTCTACATTTGGTGGGGTGTGATGCGGCTTTCAACGTGATACGCTAACCTGAGTTAGCATGCTTTCAAACAATATCCCTGAGGCTCAAATACAGCAACAAACCATACCCCCTAAAGCATCATCGAGATTCGTCAAAACACAGAGCGTTTCTCAAACATGGTCAACATTCACCGGAAACATGTTAAACGCGTCATCTGCAAACAGAAAATATGCAACGAGAACTGACTGTAAGCTCACTATCAACAATATCACCCAATATCAAGGCATGAAGGGCTGTTACCCAACAGGATTCTAACACCTGCCGGCTGGGATCACCCTGAGCCATCATGGTGTGACTCCAGTAGGTGCACCTGAATGGCCATCGACAAGCCGTCAATTAATGATCTACTCATAGACAACGTACCAGGTACACCACCACCTGAAGATACTCCCAACGAGGAACCTATCGACCCTCAGCAGCCTGATCTCACCTGTACCCCTGATACAACCAAGACCTAGGCTCATAGGCAGGTAGTTGGAGTGGAAAATACAGGGGGGAAAGCATATGGCAAAGCATCTGGATTGTACCACAAGGATTGCAAGTACTCAGAACTATCGAATCCATGGCAGCCATTTCGGTCCGCGCCCGACTTTCAGCAGCCTCAGTCATTTAGCCAGCAAACGAAAACCTGGATAGATCAACATCTCAGGCATGAACTGGACAACTTGAAAATGGAATCATTCCAATCAGCAGATGCCCTGCAAAAGCTCATGTCTAAACTTGATTTTGGGCTTGGCGATGATAGTTGGATTGAAAATGACTCGCATATCTTCAGAACATTATACTACAGGGATATTTTCAAATGTATCCAGTTCCTTTTGGCACATCACCCATTTCAGGCGCATCTCGATTTTGAACCGGTGCGCCTCGCAGACTCTGAGGGCCATCGAATGTAAAGCGAGATGAACAAGGGCGATTGGTGGTGGGATACACAGGATCAACTTCCTACCAGAGCGATGATTGTGCCAGTCATATGTGGATCTGAGAAGACTCACTTGACCAATTTTTCGGGCGATCAGCAGGCCTGGTCACTATATCTCACAATTGGTAATATTGGAAAAGATAACCGCCTGACAGCTAAAATGCAGGCCTGAAGTCTTGTCGGGTTGATCCACTGTCCCCCGAAAGGTACCAGAAACATTGGGGCAGCATAGCTTTCCGCGGTTGGAACTGTTCTGTCTCAACTTAGGCATCTTGACATCACTAGCCCTGGCTTGAATTGGGATTATGCAGATGGATTCCAGTAACGATGTTACCCTGATGAATTGCATCAGCCGCTTCTGGGTTGAGTTAAAGACTTATTGCACTGGCTGCTCAAATACCTGAAAGGGAGATATGTCAAGGATCAACTTGACAATCGATTCACATTGGTGCCATGATATACCGGCCTCCCGCAGTTCTCTAAACCCTTCCATTCATTGAAAAGCGGCACCTGGCAAGTTAAACAGATCTGCGGAATGATCAGAACACTGGCAGTAATTTGCGCTCCAATTCTGGACTCCTCCAAAGACGACGGGAAAACTGCGGCGGAAAACACCTCCAATGAAATGGTAATGGGAGCAGTGCGGGCATTATGTGACTTCTCTGTACTTGTAAGCCAACGAAATCACTCAGATATATCCCCCCAAGCACGAGATGATGCAGTGAAGCGATTTTACTGAAAGAAGGGTATCTTTCGAGAACAGAAAATGTTGAACTCTGCGAAGGCCAAGGTGGATGACCTGTTAGCAACGGAAACCCATCATTAACGCGAACACAATATTCCTAAGATTCGTGCAGCAATGGAGGCCCTTGTGTATGTGGCTGAAAAGGTTTCCACAACAAAACGTACGCAATTTCAGGTGCGCTTGAACGCAGCCCAACAAGCAGAAACTACTTCGTCAGATGCAGATCGTCAGAAGGCAATTGAGCAATAGCAGCCCGAAATCCATCAAGTGACACCTGCTAAACGTAAGCTTTTCGATAAATCATTCCAATGTCATGAGCAACAAGTATTGCACGAAGTCAGGACCAAGGCAACCGGTCCCAAAAGCCAATTCGCCAAAGAACTTGCCCTAATGAAATCTGCTGCCGAAGACGAAGCTTACCGGCCGGCAAACATGACTACTGGCAAGCGACTGCATTTTCAGGTCCGCCTTTCCGATGCTGAGACTGAAGCCACAACCGGGAGCTTGGCTGTTACTGAGCCGGTCACCAACCAGCCTGAGACGGAGAAGTATGGCATCACCTCGAATAAAGAGATGCGGTTCAAGACGAAATTCTATATCAACTTGATCGACTTTGAAGCTTGGTCAGTGACAATCGCCATTCAGGAGCTCAGGAAGACCATTGAATGGTGCTTGATACATTGTGGATGTCCAAAGATGCATCTTGTGAGCCAAATATCAGACTCAATTCGGTGAATGGGTTCTTGTGACTATTGTACCACTGATATTTCTGAACGGCTTCATATTGCCAATGTACAAGAGGCATATTGATCTAGCAACAATGTAAATTACATCTGACAGATTCTCAAGCACAATGACCGGTGTAGCGGCCTTGACTGTATAGAGGAGACACTGTCATAACTTGCCCTCGGAGGCAGGTACGATATTGACACTGCAAACAATTTCCACCTGCTGTCTGCTACTGATAATCTACGAAGTACACGCAGAACCCATCTGTTACGTCTCCATCAAGTCACGACGAGACCATTATCCACCCTGTATCACAGCAGATGTATCAATCGAGATAAACGCATGTCCGTGGAGTGTGCAGAAGTCTCAAATCAACCTGACTCAGAGATGCATCAGAAGATTTCGGAATCCCCAACTTTGGACACCTATTGTGGGCGCAAATTGAAGAGGACTGGGGACACAGAGTTAGTGGGCTCATGCTCGGATATCATCAGAATGTACTCATTGATAGTATAATTATCAAACTCCAGAATGGCCTTGTGTATTACTGTCAACCATTTCACAACCCGACTTCTGTTGAGCATCTGGGACTTGAATGCACGGTAGAATATTCCAATGCCAACCAAGGGATCATGCCTAAAGCTCATAACACCTGGGTGCAGTATATGCAAAGTGAAGAGAATGACCTCGATAACACCTTCCTAGGACAAATTCCTTCTGTTCCTGTATTATACTTCAGCTGGACTCCACCGAATCAGATCATCCATTTTCAGGGGCGCCTGCCTGCTGGGAAAGCATTATCAACCTTTGCGAAGAGGTGCATGAATACTCCGCAATGGGTGTTACGTCCTCAAGCTCAAGAATACGCGGCGGTGATTCCAACAAAATTACAAAGATTTTCATGATTGGGCTGATTGTGTTGACGGGTTCATCATGGTTGTCAAACAAACGAATAAGATCCATATTGTACCCATTGGAGCAATTGTTGGTCCGGCACATTTGATGCAGGAGAATGCTGCATTGGGCGGCATTGATAGCGTATGGCTTGTAAATAATCATGTTGATATAGATACCTACTGTACTGTATATTAATTAGATTAGAATGCCTGATTCAGGTGTATAGCTGTGAGATAATGTATCGAAATGTACTATTTGATATAGACATTATATACTATCACTCCCGGAGATTCTGGCTCCCGGTGCACCATAATCATCCTGCAGAGGAGTGTTGTAGTCCCAGCAGCTCCGAAATTTTACCAACTCAAAGGCATGATTTTATAGCATTCTGAAGAGGACTTCATACTCTTTAGAATATTCTTGTATTCTGTTCCACTACTTCAGAAGCGTTGAGGAGCACATGGAAGTACTCTTAGAGTACCTGAGAAGCACATCGTTTTGCATTCAGCCTGTTTGGGAGCTTCTGTGAGCTTCTGAAAGAATCGGTGTGGCTATTAAGAGAAGCTGAGCCGTGGACTAATGACGTCCGAACCATTGTACATTTTGCTGATGTCCCGAAAATTCCTAGGAATGAGTTTCCGACACCAGTTCAGGCCATGGAGAAAATGACTATCAATAGAATACAAAATACTATTGACATGAAAATGGACAATATGATGAAAGCTGTTGAGGCTTCAACTTTCCAGATGAGCAAAGCTGAAGTGCCCTGATACAAACGCGACCAGACTGCCAGGGTGGATACCATCCAAGCTGACAATCTACCTCCCCACCCACCAATGAGCTTCTGACCTCTGACTGCACCCATCCAATCGGCAAACTAAAGACCGCCACCAAATCGCCAACAGCACCCACCGAGATCATTTAGCCCTTGTATCAATTGTAACAAACTAGGACACATCCCAAGATTGTCTTCCACAGTGCATGCATATCATGTTCATCGGCAAAATTGAATTCCGTCCGGGCCGGATGGCACTGTAACAGTCCACGCGCTCTGTAAGGGCCATCAGAGACACCCTGGTGGTGGATGACTCCACGCCTGGCATCAATAGCACGCATCATGTTGAATATCGCCCTCTGCTCACCGATTCACCATTTGTACTTGCTCTGTCAGTCTCCAATTTTAAACCAACACTCTGGTGTCGTGGCCAATGGTAGCCATTTGTCGGAATGAGATCATTGGGTATGCCGTGGCATTGGGATTGCAATGCAATACGTGACGCTGCGAATATCTCTCCTCACCTCCCTTTTACCTGCACGCATAATGCAATTCTCTCTTTACTAATTATACACATCATTCCATGTCCCCAGATCTGTGTGGCTATTGACAATCCATCGCTCGTTCCGTTCATCTTCTGTCTTACTACTTGTTGTGATCGCTGGAATCACCTGAGTGCAGCCAACAATGTGTCCTACACTGAAAACTTGCAATGCAACAGCAGCCAGTGCTATTCTCACTTGTACAAATTTCGAGATGGGATCCAAGTCACCTGAGTTTTTAGGTATTCTGGTGAGCACCAGGGCTAACCAGTACTCAACAAGAGCTCCATCCTCATGTCAGAGCTTGATTTTGAATAGTCGTTGCACTGGACACTGGAGATGCCCATTCAGCGCGCTATAAAACTTCCCCGGGTGTTGCTTTTCTCACACCCAGTCACTCTGTCGATCCCCTCTGTGCCAGCCCTGGCTTCGAGTGCATTGACACCTCTGAGAAATGCGTTGACCTTCTAAACCTTCAACCTGATCCTTGATATGATGGTAAATACAGAGCGCCATTGCGTGCAGTTGTTCATCCAGTATATACGTTTCATTATGACTCATATGATTGAAACGCTCCGGCATGCCACTGTATATTGCCACGCGGTGTGTTGCATCTTGGGTATTGTCAAGTAACCCTCGGAAGTCTTTGATTATTGCATAAGGATGTTTTCCATCTCGGCAGTTTTGGGGTCCCATGAGTTCGTACTTCATATATGACCGGGAGGTCATGGGGGCAGCCACAACAACGCAGGAAGAGAGGACTGTGCAGGAAGCAGCGCTGTTCTCCAGATGCTGAGCGAGGGCTTGAAGATTGAGCTCTCTGATTTCGATGCAGAGAATGCAACACTGAAAGGTGATTACTTGTTGCAGGTAGTTGAGATTGTGATTGGAGGCGTTCCAGCAGTCCCTGAGGTACGGATTATGTGCTTGTTCATGTCTTTTGGGAGAATACTGTTGCAATGTTCCATATCGACAAATCTCTTCGACCCCATGAGACATCAAGTCCCTCTTCAGAATGTTGAAGTCGGCACCTCACTCCTTGGAAACATCTATCTGTTGCCTAATGGAATCTCTGCAGGCATACATTTCGAGCCGCTTCTTGGATGGCATCCAAGTTTTGGCATTTGTTTCCTTGTCTACCTCTCGCCCCTTCACAAGTTCAGTTCTCAGGCCATTGGCTTTGGCATTCGCATTTTTGCCGGCTCGCCTAGTTAAGCAACCATCTTTGAAGGTGTGAAAACACCCCAAGGCCTGCTCGATGTAGCTCAATGATTGATGATTGTGAGATTTATATCGAGTGTACATATCCAATTCTCACAATGCCGGTGTGCACTCGATAGTGTGCTTGAGCATGGGACGCTAAGCAGCGCTTCCACCTCGTAGAGACTGGGTTACAACTCCTAGCAGGTCCCGGCTCACTTCGTTCATCTCCTTCCCATTCCATTGAGAATCTTCCTCACATGACTTATTGTTTGGCGTGAGGACATGGTAAGCAGGCAGCGATGACCAGATCGCATTGTACTTGTCGAGCCATTTGTGCGTCTTCATGAAGTGGAAAATCCACTTCTGGTGATGGTGGACCATGCCAAGCTGCGTTGTATGGAGAAGGTCGAGCTTCAGGAGGTTACTCATGATACAGCGAATGTGTCAAAACATGATGAATCCTTGTTGAATGTGGCGCGACAATAGATTGGCATTGGCTGACTTGGTGTTGGCATCGCTGAGCTTTCTGTCTAGGTTGTGATCCCGCAGGGGGTATTCCTTCTCAGGAGGGACATCATCTCCAAGTTCATTCATTGGACACTCAGACCAAAAATGGACATGCCACTTCAGGTGGTGTAGGTCACTATACTCTGGTCAATCTGCAAGCCATGCTGCTAAAACCGGTATGCAACCCCAGAACTTGCCATCTGCAGAGAGAATGTTGTAATAGCTGCTCTCAGCGCTGGGAATTTGTTTAGGGGTGAAAGGCTAGAATATCCACCGGAGTTCTTCGTTCACCACCTCTCAGTGTATTTGCTGCTGCTCATCCAGCTTATTCTCAGGAATATTGCAGTTCATGGTTGCGATCGGCAGGAGAGCGAACATCACGACTCTGTGCATTCAGGGCATCTGGCAGAGCTTCAAAGATAGAATGCCAATTCTCAGATATACATGCCACTCTTTCTTGTCGCCAGCAAAATTTGAGAAATGTGTTCCATCAGACATGAAGATCCAGTGAACAAGTGTATCCCTCACAATGATCATTGACTTAACGTCGATTGGCACGTTATTATCCTCGAGTATCTGTCACTACCTGTGTCTCCCACCACCAGTCCACAGTGTGCATTTCAGTACAGAGGCATTTTGGTGGCATATTGTTGTCCAAGCAAAGCTGAGGGGCAAAAATACAATGCTCAGCGTAGGCCGGTTGCTGCATCAACCAACTCATGCTTTTGATGATATCTCAACTCCACTATTTGATAGGGTGTTGATGATTGTCAATCCAACTCACATCCTCGAGAGTGTGTAGTCCCCACTCCCCAAGAGCCTGATCATCTGGTATGCTAGCCCCAAGCTTCTGGACGCAATCCCCATTTTTGAAGCTTGGGAAACGCAGAGCAGTGTTATCATTCTTCAGCTCATTATCATAGTACGTCTCCATGCCCTTCTGCTTCATCCCACACTGGATATGGTTGTACACTTCGCGCTTCGCGAATGTGTAGTAAGGATTATTTCGTAGGTTCCTCTCATGGCGACCCTGAGCGTTGCGTGCCCTTGGCGCGGGAATGTAATCCCACCGCGGCGCGCGGGCCCCAGGGTATTTTCCCTCAGTGGCGGGGGAGGTGGCGGATGTCGAAACCTAGTGTCTGCAATGTTCTCAGCGTGTTAGACGTAGGGAAACGCGTCCAATGTTTCGACTGAATCTTCATTACCGTTGAAATCATGATGCTGAGCAGGTTCAATGCCTCGTTGCACACTGCGAATAGTGAGATTCTTCTGGCATGCAACTTGAAGTTGTTCAGGCTGGTGTAATTTGATATGTTAAGTCGCCTGCTGTCTGAGGTAAACTTCTTTTGGCATGAAAAATCGAGCAAATGGCAAGGGGTCTTCTCTGGCATGGTTGACAACACACGAGGAGTGCAGTATACACTGTAGAATGGGTCCAACGTTGGCTCTGGGCCTGCGCAACCTGGTGTGGGTGTAAGCTCATGATACTTTCACCGAACTTGAGAGATTTATTGCGCGTCTACACCATCACAAGGAGGTTCCTTACACGCCAGGAGGTGCATAAACTCTGCATGTGCGATGTCCCATACCACAATGAATAAAATTAAACCAATACAAGATCTATAAAGAATGTGAACCCTGAGTGATTCAAAAACCTCCCGATGTGTGTAATAGTCAATGCCTGAGACAAATAGATTAGAATAAAGGAAACAAACAACACAAGAACCCAACCCTGACTCGAACACAACAACCATTGCCTCGACTGCACCGTGAGATCTGGTTCACTACTTGCCTACCAAGCCATCCGGGTGCGCCTCAGGGAGAGGGACATTGGGTATGGGGACATCTGGGAGAGGGATGTTGGGGAGAGTGACATTAGGCAGAGGGATATTTGTGAAAGGGACATTGGGGAGAGGGACAACGGGAAGAGTGTCACCACTTGCAAATTTGCCGAGCAGCTGCTGATCCACATCCACCTCCGACGTGTTTCCGGCTGCCTCAGATTGCAGTAATGATGTCCCCGCTGGGCGAGTTTCTAGGGGCTTCACGAGTCCCGCAAGCGCCAACCCACTGAGGTGATGTGTCTCCGGAGTTTGTGGTCAAGGGCGAGGCACCATACTTAGTGGCTGTGGGGCAGGTGCCGGAATGTGTGGCTGTGGGATATGCTTCGGCATCTCCTCGCCATGCTCCAGCAGTACGATTGGCATATCATCAACCATCGTATGTACATCATCAGCTGATGTATTGACCATCTCTCCCAGGCCAAAAGTCCAAGGTTCTTTGCGATCATCCTCATCATCATCATCCCCCTCATCCTCATCCTGCTCCATCTCATGTTCCTCCTCTTCAGGATCCTAGTCTTCATCTTCCTGCTCGTCATTGTCACTGTCCCTTCCCATCCCCAAATCACCGTCCAAATCAATCGCGCATGGTGCATCCATATCATTCTCCTTGGGCATATCCATATCTGAATTGTGTTCTGAGTCAGATTCGCCTTCCGACTCCTGGGTAGAATCCGTATCATCATCAGAGGAAATTGACACTGTGGGCTATACTTCCAGCTCTAGATATAACCGCTATAGTTATCCCGCCATGTCCGAGTCTGCCTCATACATCTCTTTCTGCAATTGCAACGCAACAGCTTGAGAGATATCATATATCCCTGGGGTTTGTTTAACAATACCTTTCCCTTTACCTTTTCCCTTCCCCTTCCTGTTCCCTTCCTCCATTGCTTTCTCATTCCCTTTCTCTTTACTCTTCCCATCCTCAGACAACTTCCCTTTCCCCTTCCCATCCTCTGTTCTCATCCCTTACCCGTTCGCTTTCTCACAGCCCTCTGTATCCGCCTCACCCGTCCCATAGTCATTGTCATTGCCATCACCGGGACAGGTCCATCCACCGCTCGGCATTCCAGGATCTGCCCAGTTCCCATCATCATCATCCTGATCGATTATCTCATCCCAATACGGTGGTCCCACAGCCAGCAAGTGGCCTGGCTTGCACTGCCAGCAGCTTGGTGGCTCAATTTTTGCTCTCAGATCAGGGCTACTGTGCCTGGAGGAACGCTCGCTGGTGCGTTTAACCTTCCCTGATTTGATTGTCTGTGGATTGGAGCGATCAACTTGATCCCTGAAGGATCGGGGGTTGTCCCAACTCCAATGTTTCATATGGTCTCGGCCAATGTCAAACATTTGCCCGATCTATGAGCAGAAGGCAATGCACCACTCCCAAAACGGCAAACTCCTGCTCCTGCGATGCGGTCACATCAGCCGGAATTTTGAAAAGCAGCAAATCGTGACTGGATCAAGAATGAATATTACAAATGAGGTCCCATGCCCACTCATCCCTCACACCGCACACATTGTATATCCATCTGAGTACCCGGAAGTGGTCTGAGATCAATGCTTTCATACGGTCCCCATCCAATGACCGCCGGCAAATTGTAACTGATTTCGGTCTTGCTGGCCAGGTAGTTCCATTCCCCATTGAGTCACGGTGGCACTTTGGTACCATCGCTGTGAGTTGATAATAAATTGACATCCGAGGTGCTATTATTATGATACAGTTGCATGTAGCGGAAGGAAGCACTGAGGGAACGTTCAAAGTTGTGTAGGTGATCAGTTGTGTTGTGGAACGAGAGGTGTTGGTTTGTGCAAGTCACGTGATGTTGAGATAGTTCATGATGCCAGCGGTGTGTTCAATATGGGAGGAAAAGTGAATGGAGGTGTAGCTGGGAAGATGGGAAATCTATACTCGAGTTCCCGTGATTTCTTGGTTCAACTTGTGCCATATGATAATTTTGATCCATATCCTGTGTTTTGTTGGTGAACAAACACAGAATGGCCCAGTCTTCTTCCTGCACACCCACCAGGCACCTCATGAGGGAGAAGCCTTAGAACGAGATTAAGTACTCGAGGTGAGGAAAGTGTACAATGCCGGGTGCTGGGTTTGCATCATGCACCGCTTTTACCACTCAGACCTCATTCATCTCAGAGCAAACTGAGTAGTTCTCAGGGTGCCCCAACTGTACAACCCTCCAACATGGCTACCAACACACTGAGCGGTGGAAAAAGCGCAGGCAACTGATGTCATAGGATTGGGAATATGTCATTGTTCGCTTTGCGATGCTTTCAGCTCTGCAAAAGAGGGATTTCCACTGGGAAGCTGCAGATATACACAATCGATGGTTCGAAGTATTGTGCCAAGACCCAGTGCAATCCTATGATAATTGTACCGGGAAGGCATAAACACCCTTCACACGGTGCAAATGGGCCTTCAGACGTTGCTGTACTGGTGATTATCAATGCTTTGTTCAATCTGAGTTCAATCTGATGGCAGATAACTTGATAATTGGATGCATTTTAAGGGATCTTGTCCCCTAGTATTGTCACTGTTTGGAGTCTAGCTGGGTCTACACAGTGCCTCCCATTTTATGTCGAATCCCTCCCTGGTCGCTCAAATAGTAGTCTACCTCACCTGCCATTGCATATGCATGCAGATGAAATTATTCCTACAGTCATGACTTGGAACATCTATATCGGACTATGCCTTTCAGAAGCCCACGCCCGGATACGATGCCAGTTGTACGAGATGTTCAAAGTCAAACTACTCGTCAGTATCAACAAACACACCGGCCTTCAGGGAACTCTCAACTTCCCCCTGCCAAGAGACTCATTTTGGTACAGGCTGGCGAGAGGGATTCCTCTCAAGGAGGGAGTTCTGTAGCCTCTACAATCCAAAGTCAGCATTCCACCCCCTCATCTTCGCTGAACAATTCGTGGGTTGCAGATATCACTGAACACGTGACTTCCACTGCATCCAATACACAGTGACACTCAATAAGTACTCCAATCGCCACACCAGGTACAAGCAGCCGTAGCATACCTGCACCCGGAGGAACCTCATGGACAGACTCAACGCATCGCGATGGATCCAGCCCAGCAACGAGCATTGCTAGCACTCCCACTCCTCTCAGCGGTCTTGAAAACCTGCCTACCCCCATCCCTAATGCAGAAGCCCACATGATCATGCCAAATCCTCTGCAAACGCGAGCTACAAAACGGAATCAGGGACAGAGGCATGGGCCAATGCAATGGCAGGCGGTGTCTGCACCTCAATTGGCGGTCTCTGGCAATCTCAGCATCCATCGATTTGGTTACTCAGACATGATGCATTATGTATTTGCAACTGGCAGACTCCTGGAGCTCCACATGTGGAACAAATGGCCATTTATGAGTGTATGCGACGTGGAGATGGGAAGGTATGCAACATGAGGCATTGCAAAAGCATTAGCTGAAGACCCCGACTGTCAGAGAAGAGGAAACTACCGGAACACCGCTATGCAGCAAAACACCATGTGTTCCATAGCATTTGAGGCACAGACAAAGGATAACTTGAAAGAGGTATGCTGAAGCAATGGCACAGGTTGGATATTACATGATCAAACCGGTACCAGGTTCGAGCACAAGTTGATAAGGTTAAATCCCATTCTATTCAATCAGCAAGGGACAACATGGCAGAGCTTTATACTCTCCACTGCTTTGAATCTGACACAGAGCTTTTGGAATTTGTTGATTCCCTTCTGGCAGACAATAAGTATCATTTTCCATTAGCAGAGTGTATGGAAGGTGGTGTACACAGTGCAAATCCCACACAGAGCGAGTCGAGAGCTGCTAATGAATGGCCAACATCCAGGTTACTTCCTTGCGGAAGCGATCCCGGTGTTAATCTAGATCAGATTTTATCATCTGGCGAACAACTGTGGTAAGTACGCTGATGGATTGTATACATCCATGATTGACAACAAGGACGGTCATATACCCTCGCCACTGATGATGTTTGCCTGCGCTGCATTGTGCCATGCTCTCCTGGAGTCACAAAAGAACAAAGGTGTTCATCCGAAAGCTTCCAAGTGAAACCGGAATGCAGACAGACCTGATCGCTCGAACTACTTCAACCACAAGAATGACATTGGTAAGAACACCTCCTGCTCAGCTGCAATGGGTCGCAAGTGGTTAACCTCTCCTGGCATTGCAGACACGTATACATTGTTGATGAATACCTGGAACACACTACCAGAGAGCTACCAACAGAGGGTGTATAAAAACACTCCTGCTACACTCAAGAGTCAGATCCAACAGAGAGAGGACCCAATGCCTGCCGTGGTCATCGGCGTGGAAGCAGTGCATGTTGACAATCCAATTTTGTTTGACTATTGCACCTCCGAAGTGGCGCGTCAGGAGCCTGAGATCCGGCGAACTGACCCACACATCCCGAAAGACAACAGTTTCACCGATGGCCAACAGCATTTCGGGATGGCAGTGCACAGTGGAGATAAGGAAGATGAAGGTGACGAACGTGCACAGCGGGATGCCATCATCACCACCAGATGGGCAATGATGCGCCTCGACTGAACTCGAGAGGTTCGACCTTGAACCAACTGATGTCGACATGTATGAGGGCGACCATGGCGTCATTGTGGATGCGGATGAGGAGGAAGAAGCATTGCAAGCCTATGATGGATCCACGCAGAATGTTGAGGACTGAGGGCATAGTACTGGAGAGTGTGAGGATTGGACAGTAAATTTCAGACATGTAAATTACGATAATGGCGAAGCAAATGCAATGGCAAGCGATGTATCTGATGCGATTACTGTATTGCAATAAGGGACAACATCTCAAAGCTAGACACATCTGGGGAGAGTGCGGCATGTAATATATAGCAATAGTGGAGAGGTAAAATGTGGCAATCGGGCGGAGAAAGGCATAAACATTGCCAGGCGTTGTGCACACAGCTACAGCAGTAGTGCAGCCCATGCGAAGAGTGTAACACATGTGTCGTTCTGATGGTCCATATATGTCACCACATTCCGGGGGCAAAGTACTGGAGGGAAGTATGCAACTCGACGGGAAGCATGTAATGCTCTGTCAGTGTGTACGAGCTTCCGTCAAAGGCATCAGAGCCGTCAGGCACATCCGGGTGTTTCTGATGGAAACTAGGCTTGTTGCCCATGTTCAGCCTATACTCCATCCCAATGTCTGTGGATGGCTAACCCGATGACCAAGGGGATCCAACAAAGGGCTGATATCGGGATATCGACCAGAGACAAGGTTGTTGCCGATTGAAGTGTATGCCTGGGATGTTGCTCAACAAGGGCAACAGGGAAGGGGAGTAACCACCATGGCTGCACCACAGCTGCCTCTGCCATAGCAGATTGCAAAATTTCAGCTGTTTCAGAGGGCCAGTGTTTGTGTGACTGCCTATCACTCAGGCATCGCTCAACAGCTGTCAGAAGTAAATGTTTATTGCTCAGGTCACTCCACAAGTAATGAAGGGAAGGTACAATGTAAGAATGACAGGGACAGGAACCATATCAGGGAATTGAAAGACAACAATCAAGAGCTATAAGATACAAAAGGTTAAAGCAGTGTGGAAGAAGAGGGGAATAGTGGAACAGAGGAGGAGAGAAACACATGTTTAGATGAGGAAGAGGAAAGAAAATAGTTGGCAGTTGTGCGCATACAAATAGAATATACCTTCATGGATGAGACCAAGAAAAGAACACACCATATGACCACAGGTGATGACTTGTGGGCCCGTATTGAGAAAGATGTTCCAGAGATTACAATAACTACTAGCAACCAGGAAAAGAAATCTGTCAGAAAAGCGGCAGCATTGAACAAGCAACCGGCCAAGGCAAATCCCATCGCGAAGACGACTGCAGAGACCCCAATCTTCCTGACTGTTTGAAGATGCAAGTACCAGCCCTGGATACTGGAAACTATGAAGTCCTCAGAAGCAGCCAACTCATTCACACTAGCCTAGCCCGTCACGTGAGAGGAACCTGTGAACTGACCTTTCAACAACAACCAAAGGCTAAAATGGTCTCTGTTCTCAGAGAAATGTTGGTTGCTGCCAGGGCTCCGGCCACACCAGAGAAATCCAGAACCACTTGCATTTCGGCCATTTTTAGCCGGATGTGTTAGGTTATATTCACCAATTTCCAGTACACCAGGGGCTCTCCAACTATTCTCAGAATGATTGATCAGTACCAGCTTCCCATTCTCAATAATGGGGGATCTGTAATCTGCATTATGAGTGAAGACTTCCCCAGAAAACTGAAGATTGAGTGGAAAAGTGCCCACTGGAAGATGATCACTGTGGATGGCAATTGGTCTGAATTGACAAAAGTCGCAACATTCATCCTAGTTAATGTCCATGGTATTGTCATTCCAGTGCCTGTCATTGTAACAAATCTTGGATCTGAACAGGCTATCTTGTGCCACCCCCAGGGAAATATGCACTGCAAGGTGTAAGAGGATCCTGGATGATGAATGTTGCGAGATCACAATCTCCACCATATGGGTCAGAGCTGGTAACATTTGTTACAACCGTTCCAGGAAAGAACAGAGACAGCTTCACCAGCACCTTGGACAAGATATTGATCTAGTTAAAGAAAGGGCACCAAGCAAGAATCAGGCCAAGCACTATGAGGAAGAGAGGTTGGAGTTCTCTGAAAGAAAAGAGTGGGATAAAGAGGGCCAGAATAGTAGAAACAGAAAAGTGAAGGAGTTGGTCGATAGGAAGAGGGTACTTGCAGTGATGGTGGAAGGCCGATACAACCAAGAAGAGCATGAGATGGTAGACGCAAAGGGAAGAGTCACTCATGAAATGGGAGCTACTGAAGATAGTTAGGAGGCTGATGTTAAGAGGCAGAAACTGGAAGGATGAGTGGGAAGAGCGGAAACAACTGGTAGTCAGAGAGTTGGGCAGGAGGATAGCAGCAGGGGAGTGATCAATGGGAGATGAGGCTCCAATGAAGGAAAGGAGGGTAACCAGGAGAGAATATACAACTTTCATGTTGGATTCAAAAAATAGCATTGCTCTGCAAGTGTGTCCAATACAACCCTTTTCTTTGTACCTCGACTTGGTGAAGTGCAGCTTAGATGAAACCACCCAAGCAGCCTTGGTGCATACCTACTACAAATGGGTTGGCCAGGAAGTGAAGCCTGTTCCCTTGTCAAGTTGAAGTATACCAGATGCCAGACTTGACTGGAGAGGAAGAGCTTTTGCCAGGGCTGTACCAATATCAGGCACTTAGGATGAGTAGTTTATCCACAAGTTCTCCCAAGCAGAATGTTGTAGAAGGTTGACCCCAGAAAGTGTACCACAGATGTGGATATGGAACACATCTTGGGCAAAGGAAAACAAGGCCCTTCTGAGTATGTGATGGAATACAGAGTATGCTCTCTCACAGACATGGGAAGAGCTGGAAATGATCAGTGATGAGGTCAAGCCACTTCATCATCTCCAGCTCGAACCTAGTTATAAGGTCTAGAAGGACCGTGGGATCTGCATATCTAAGAAAATCATTCCTGTGGAAAAAGAGATATTAGAGGAGTGGGTTCAGCAGAGCCTATTGGAGCTGACTTAGAGCCGCTACAGGAATGCTCTTTACTTGGTTCCGAAGAACAATGCAATGTACCCATCCCTCACCACCCCAGTGGGAGCATATCAGCATACACTGCAAGACTCCAGGATATAGTATAACTTCAAAGAGTTTTCAGAAGGCTTCACCAGTCTACCCATTTTGTCACTGATTGAGTTTTACTCTCTGTATGACCCAAAACTGTTGGATGAAGATAGCCAGGACTATACAACCATTCAGACTACTCAAGGCACGTATCGGACAACCAGAATTGGGCAGGGAGCTACTAGTCCAGTGTCTACATTTGTCCAAGTATCTCAGAAAATACTGAAGTCACATCTGCGTTCAATAGCAGAAATATTCATTGACCATGTTGAAGTCAAAGGTCCAAAGAGTCGATACAGAGAGGATGAGATACACGGGCTGCCTGGAGATCGAAGGCTTCTTTATGAAACACCCCCCGACACCATGACAATGTACTTTCTGATGTGGAGAGAGCAGAGGCCACAATTTCCAGAGATAACTAGGACAGGTGCTGGCACAGAGGATAAATCAGCGCAGTTGTCTGTACAAAGGCAGGAAGGTAGCCGCTAGCATCACAGCTCAACGAGGTTTGGAATTAGCCCTGGTGTGAGGACAGTGCCATGTGCAGGCGATTCGGGAGTCTAGCACATACTATTCCATATGGATGACTGGGTAGGCGATGATCAGAGGGTTCCTGTTCTGGATCTTGTGAAAGGAAGTCAAGTTTCCCTGGAAAACAAAGGAAAAGCAAGTTGAGGCAGTCTTCATAGAAGCTCTCTACTATGTTCCTGTGTTGAATATATTTCATAGTAGCAATGGCACCGGGGGAATAGTAATGAAAGTTGACATCAGTATAGAATAGTGAGGGGCAATCCCACATACAGAAGGGAAAATAAGAACTAGCCTGTGTGTGGCTATTAAAGCGGGCATTGAAATAAGGTGAAGAGATATGAAGCAGAGAAAGGTGAGGGCGGCACACAGATGACTGCCTTTGAGAAGTTATGCCACTATGTATATTGGATCAGATTCTTCATAGAGACAGAGGCTATTACATTTCTCTATCAGCTAATCTTACCCGCCAATAACCAGCCAGGAGTACCAGGCGCATGTTGAATTTCAGGGAGAGTAACGTGTAATTTCAGCATGAAGTATGTTCCTGGGTGAATAAATGAACTTCCTCAGGGCCTCTCCTGGTGGCCGTGTGGGGAAGGGGAGCCCAAGGTAGCACAGGAAGATGATCTAGAGGAAACAATTAAAGGAAGTTTGCAATGACAGTGAGTGGATCAAGGGATGGAAAGAATGAGGAGGGCGACTGCACATGAACCATTCCGTGATTCAAGACAGGCAATGGAACACACAGGAAGTTGGAAGGCAATAGGGGAATGTCTGGGAAACTTGAAGCGGCTAGAATGAATCACTCTGGAGGAAATGCGGCAATTTCTGTGGGATGCCACAAGATACAATGTGTTAGATGGAGAACTCTACTAAAGGCAGCAAACTAATGCACCGCCAGGAAACATTGTTGGAAAGCATGGAGATAAGATGGAAATCGAGGGAAGCTGCACATGAGCTGAACGGCCACTGTGGAAGGAAAGGAATATTAGTAGAGGTAGTTAAGCAGTTTTGGTGGCTAGAACTGAACGTTACCATCAAGACTGTGCGCAAATGACAGTGCATTGGAAATGGGAGCACCTCAACGGTATGATGAACCCCTGCACAGACTAACAATCATTCACCTATAGTATGGAGTGGGAATGTACATTTCGTACATGCCTCGAATGGAGGATGGTAATTACCTACTTGTAGTTGGCAACGAATAAGTCAGCTGGTGGGCAGAGACACCACAACAAAAATCGGGTACATCGGAGACAGTAGTAGACTTCATGTACACAGAGGTAATTTCGCAGTTAGGAACTCTAGAATGTGTGGTATAGGCCTGGGATGCAGAGAACAAGAAATGGACTGACCTAATCCTCATAAGTTACAATTTCCGGGGGATCATCGTAACCTCATACCATGCTACCACTAATGTACTAATCCAATGACTACACTTACCAATTCCAGATGCACTATAGATACTCATAGCCTGCTTCAATGAACTCAAAGATATCCATCGGCAGAAAAATAATCTGTTCGGGCGGGATGGCTCCGTCAGAGTCGAAGCACTCTGTCACAGCAGTTACAGACACCCCGGTGGCGGATTGCTCTGCGCCAGGTTCCAATAGACAGCGTTGCGTTGTATATCGCCCGCCAATCACTGTTTTACCGATTCTTCGCGTTCTGTCGGTCGCCCATTTTAAACCATCACTCTGGCGTTATGGTCAACTGTGACCATACGGCTGAATAGATTCATTGGGTACACGCTTGCATCGGGATTGAAATGCAATGGGTGACACTGCGAAAATTTCCCCTCACATTCCTTCTACTGGCGCGCAAAATGGACTTCTCTTTGTACTAATTATACTCATCATTCCAAGTCGCCAAATCTATGTGGCTAATGACAATCCATCACTCATTCCGTCCGTCTCCTGTCTTACTATTAGTAGCTAACTCTGGAATTACGGGTGTGCAGCCGATAATGTTTCCCACGCTGAAAACTTGCGAAGCAATGGCTGACGGTGCTTTTCTCACTTGTACAAATTTCGAGATGGGATCCAAGTTACCAGAGTTTTCAGATATTGTGGTGAGCACCAGGGCAAACCAGTACTCAACGAAATCTCCATCCTCATTTAGGAGTTTGATATTGAATAGTCGTTGCAGTTGCCACAGGAGATGACCATTCAGTGCACCAAAACAGATCCCTGGGCGTTGCTTTACCCAGACCCAGTCGTTTGGTCGATCCCCTCCGTGCCACCTCTGCCTTCCTGCGCATCGACATATCTGTGATATGCGTTCACCATCTAAATCCTCAACTTGAACCTTAATACCATGGTAAATTCAAAGCTCCATTGCGTGCAGTTGTTCATCCGTTATATACGTCTTGTGACTACTTTTGTTGTTGATAAACTCCCGGGTGCCGCTGTATATTGCTACCCGGTGCGTTGCGTCTTGCGTACCAACGAGAAATGCTCTAAAGTTTTAGATCATAACATCCGGATGCTTTCCATCACGACAGTTTTGGGGTCCCATGAATTCGGGCTTTGCATATGACTCAGGGCTCAGGGGGGCAGCCAAATCACCACCGGAAAGGAGGAATTTGCAGGCGGTAGGGCTGTTCTCCCGACGCTGAGCGAGAGCTTGGAGATTGAGCTCTCTGATACCAAAGCAGGGGATGCGACACTGAAAGGTGATTACTTGTGGCAGGTAGTTGAGATTGTGATTGGAGGCATTCCAACAGTCCTTGAGGTGTGGTTTGTTTGCTTGTGCATATGTCTCGGCAAAATACTTTTGCAAGGCTCCGTATCGACGAATCTGTTCGACCCAATGAGACAATATGTGGATCTTCGGACAGTTGAAGTCGGCATCCAACTCCTTGGAAACATCTATTTCGTAGCTGATATAATCCTGCCAGGCATTCCTTTCGCACCACTTCTTGGACAGCGTCCAAGTTTGAGCATTTGTTTTCTCGTCTACCTTTCGCTTATTCACAAGTTCTGTTCTCCGAGCATTGGATTTGGCCTTCTCATTTTTGCCGGCCCGCCCGAGTTGGAACACATCACTGAAGGTGTGAAATCAACGCCAGGTGTCCTCCATGTAGCTCAATGTTGCATCATTGTGAGATTTATATCGAGCATACATATAGAATTCGAACAATCCCTGGGGGCACACAATGGCGTGATTGAATATGGGACGCTGAGAGGGGCTTCCACCTCGTAGAGACTGGGTAACAACTCCAAGCAGGTACCGGCTTATCTCCTTCATCTCCTTCCCATTCCATTGAGAAACCTCTTCATATGACTTATTTTTTGGTGTGAGGTCATGGTAAATAGGCACAGATAACCAGATTGCATTGAACTTGTCGAGCCATTCGTGCATCTTCATGAAGTGAAAAATCCAGTTCTGGAGGTGGTAAAGCATGCCAATCTGCAGAGTATGGAGTAGGTCGGACTTCGGGAGGTTGCTCACTATACAGGGAATATATCGAAACACGTTGCATCCTTGGTGAACATGGCACTACCACAGTTCGGCATTGGCTGCCTTGGTGTCGGCATCGCTGAGCGTTCGATATATGTGGTGATCCCACAGGGGGTGTTGCTTGTCAGGAGGGACATAATCTCCAAGTTCGATCATTGGACACTCACACCACAAACAGACATGCCGCTCGAGATGATGTAGGTCGCTATACACAGGGCAAGTTGCAAGCCATGCTGCTAAATCTGATGAGCACCGCCTGAAGTTGCCATCGGCACAGTGAACGTTGTAATACCCACTCCCAGCGCCGGGGTTTTGGTTAAAACTGAAAGGCTGGAGTACCCGCCGGAGTGCTTTGTTCAGCACTTCTTGGTTTGTTTGCCACTGCTCATCCACCGGCACTGGAGGAATAATGCGGTTCTTGATTGGAATCGGCAGGAGAGCGACCATTACGACGCTGTGCGTTGAGGGCATCTGGCGGACCTTCGACGATAGGTTGCCAATTGTCATATATACCGGCCTATCTTTCTTGTCGCCAGCAAAATCTCAGAGATGTGTTCCATCGGACATGAAGATCAACGGAACAAGTGTATCCCCCACTCTGAGCATTGAATAAACATTGATTAGCACATTATCATCCTGGAGTAGCTCTCCATCCATGTGTCTCCCACCACCAGTCCGCAGTGTGTATTTCGGTATAGAGGTGTTTCGGTGGCGTATCGCTGATAGAGCAACTCTGAGGGGCGTAAATCCGATGCTCGGCATAAGCAGGCTGCTGCATCAACCATCCCATGCTCTTGATGATGTCTCGACTCCACTATTTGATAGGGCGTTGGTGATTGTCATTACATCTTATATCCTCGAGAGTGTGTAGTTCCCACTCCCCAAGAGCCTGATCATTTGACATGCTACCCAAGAGCTGTTGGACGCGATTCCCGTTTTTGAAGCTTCGGAAATGCAGAGCGGTGTTTTCTTCCTTCAGCACATTCTCATAGTACGTCTTCATTCCATTCTTCTTGCATACACACTGGATATATTTGTACTCTTCATGCGTCGCAAATGGGTAGTAGGCATCGTTTTGTAGGTTGGGTTCTAGGCAACCCTGAGCGTCAAATTACCATGGCTCAGCAATGTAATTGATCAGCAGAGCGCTGGTGACGGGGTATATTTCTGCCCATGGTAGAGGGGGTGGTGGTGATTAACACTCTGAGTCTGCGATGTTTTCAACGTGTTCGAGGTAGGGAAACGCGTCCAAGTCTGCAACTGAATCTTCGTTCTCATTGAATGAACGACACTCGGCACGTTCAATGCATCGGGGCGCGTTGCAAATAGTCAGGTTCTTTTGGCGTGCAACATGAAGGTGTTTAGGATGGTGTAATTTGATATCTTTAAGTCGCCAGCAGTCTGAGGTGAACTTCTTTCGTCATGAAAAATCGGGGCAACGCAACGGGGTCATCTCTGGCATTGTTGACAACACGCGACGAGTGGAGTATACACTGTAGAAAGGGATAAAAGTCGGTGCTGGGCCTGAGCAGCCTTGTGTGTAAGCTCACGATACTTTCAGCATTCTTATTGTGCCTCAACACCATCACAAGGAGGTTCCTTACACACCAGGAGTTGCAAAAACACTGGATGTGCAATGTCCCATAATACTATGAATAAAATAAAACCAATACAGAACCCATAAATAAATTACAGCCTGAGCAATCCACAAACCTCGTGATGCAGGTAATAGTCAACGCCTGGGATAAATAGATTTGAACAAAGGAACCAAACAAGACAAGGACGCGACCCTAGCCCGAACACAACAACCATCGCCTCCTCTCCAATGTGAGAACTGGTTCACTCCTCGCCTATGGAGCCATCCGGGCGCGCCTCAAGGAGAGGGGCATCGGGGAGAGGGACATCTGGGAGACTGTCACCACCTGGCGAGTCGCTGAGCAGCTGCTGATCCACATCCACATCCGAGGTGTTTCTGGCTTCCTCAGCTTCTGACAGAGTTGGCACCGCCGGGGGTGGTTTCAGCAGCGTCACGAGCCCCAAATGCTGCAGCCCACTGAGGGGAACTGTCTCCGGAGTTCATGCTCGTGGGTGAGGCTCCTGGGATTGTGGCCGGAGGTTGTGGCCGTGGGGTATGCTCGCCCATCTCCTGGCCTTGCTCAGGTAGCACGATTGGCTGATCGTCTACCTTGGTATCTGCATCGTCAGCCGATGTATTTACCATCTCTCCCTGGCTAATCACCCGAGGTTCTTTGCCATCATCCTCATCCTTGTCCTCCTCCTCATGCTTCTCCTCCTCCTCATCCTCATCCTCCTCTTCTTCATCTTCCTCCACTTCATCGTCACCGTCCCTTTCCATATCCACATCGCCGTCTAAATCAACACTGTCCAGTGTGTCCACATTATCCTCCATGCGCATATCCACAACAGGATCGTGTTCTGAGTCATATTCACCATCCGACTCGGTAGAGTCGGTATCACCATCTGCAGGAATTGACACAGTGGGTGACGCTTCCGGCTCTAAATATACCTGCTCTACTTAGCCATCTGTGTCCGAGTCTGCCACATACATTCTCTTCTGCAACTGCAAAGCAACGGCACGAGAGATATCATCTCCCCCTGGGGTTTGTTTAACAATCCCTTTCCCTTTACCATTTCTCTTCCCCTTCCCTTTCCTTTTCCCCATCCCTTTCCCCTTCCCATCCTTTGTTCCCTTCTCTTTCCCGGTCCCTTTCTCACCACGCTGCATGTCCTCTTCACCCTCGCCATAGTCATTGTAATGGCCATCGCTAGGAGGGCTCCTTCCACCACTCGGTGCTCCAGGACCCGCCCAGATCTCATCATCATTATCCTGGTCGATTATCTCCTCCCAATTTAGTGGTCCCACCGGCAGGAAGTCACCTGGCTTGTACTGCCGGTAGCTTGGTGGCTCAATGTTTGCCCTGAGATCATCGCTATAGTACCAGGAGAAACCCTCACCAGTGCGTTGAACCTTCCCCGAGCTGGTGGTCTGAAGATTGCAGCGATCGACTTGATCCCCGACGGCACAGGGGTTGTCCCACCTCCAATTGTTCATTTGGTTGCGGGTTTTGTCAAACATTTGCCCCAAATATGAGTGGAACGCTGCCCACCACTCCCAATAAGGCGAACTCCTGCTCCTGCGGTGCGGCCATATTGGCAAGAATTGTGAACAGTGGCGAGTCGTGACTGGATCAAGAAAGATTATATCATAAATGAGGTCCCATGCCCATTCATCCTTGACGCCTCAGACATTGTATATCCATATGAGTCCACGGATGTGTTATGTGATGAATCCATTCATACGGTCCCGATCCAACGACATGCATCGATTTATAACCGATGTCGGCATTGTCACCCTAGCAGTTGCCTTCCCCTTTCCTTTGTGGCTGCTCTTTGGTGCCATCACTGTGAGCCGAAAATGAATCTACATCCGAGGCATTAGCATTATAATACAGTTGCATGTAGCCGAAGCTAGCCCAGAGGGAATGTACAACGTTGTGTAGGTTATCAGGTGTGTTTTGCAACGAAAGGCGTTGTTATGTGCAAGTCACGTGATGTCGAGAGTGTTGAGAATGCTGGCGGTGTGTTCAATACGGGAGGAAAAGAGAATAATGGTGTAGGTGGGAAGAAGGGATATATATACTCGAGTTCCTGCGATTTGATTCATGTCCTGTGTTGTGTTGGTTGATGTACACAAAACGGCCCAGCCTTCATCTTCCACAACCACCAGGCACTTCATGAATGAGGATCCTCGAGACGAGATTTAGTACTCGTGGTGAGGACAGTGTGTCATGCCGGGCGTTGCTTTGGCATCTCATATCACTTTTACTGCTCAGACCTTGTGCATCCTGGAGCAACCTGAGTAGTTCTCAAGTTGTCACAACTGTGCAACCAACCAACACGGCTACCAACGCCTAGCAGTGGAAAAACCACATGCAACTGATGTCATAGGATAGAGAACACCTCATTGTTCGCTATGCAATGCATTCAGCTCTGCCAGAGTGGAATGTCCACCAGAAAGCTGAAGATATACACAATCGATGGTTAGATGTATTGTGCCAAGAACGAGTGCAATACAATATCACCCCCGTCAAGACGCCATAAACACCCTTCAAGCGGTGCAAATAGGCCTTCAGACATCGGTGTAATGGTGAATATCAATGCTGAGTTTCAACTGATGGCAGTTAACCCCACAATTGAATGCTTTTCAAGGGATCTTGACACTGAGTATTGTCACAGTTTAGAGTCTAGTGCGGTCTACCCTGCGCCTTCCTTTTTTGTCGAAACCCTCCCTGATCGCTCAAATAGGAATCTCCCTCACCTGCCGTTGCATACGCATGCACAGGCAATGATTCCTAGATTCTTAACGTCGAACGTCGTTATCCGACTATGCCTTCCCAATGCCCCCACCTGCCACCACTCCGGTCGTAAGAAATGTACGGAGTCTTGCCAATCGTCAGAATCTTCAAAAGCGTGGGCCTTTGGGGAATTCTCAACTTCTGCCTGCTAAGAGACCCGTTTCCGTACCGGCTGGCGAGAGGGATTCCTCCCAAGGAGGGAGTTCCGTAACCTCTACAATCCCCTCCAAACGCGAGCTACCAGAAAGAATCAGAGACAGAGGCAGTACCAATTGCAACCGCAGGCAGTGTCTACACCTGGATCAATGGTCTCCGGCGGTCACAGCATCCATCGATTTGGTCACTCAGACATGACGCGTCTTGTGTTTGCAACGGACATACTCCTGGAGCTCCACATGAAGAACAGACGGCCGTCTATGAGAGCAAGCGACTTGGAGACAGTAAGTGATGCAACGCGACGCGTTTCGAAAGCATTAGCTGAAGCCCCACACTGGCAGATACTAGAGACGTACTGGAACACCGTTATGCAATAAATCATCATTTGGTGCATAGCATTGGAGGCGCTCACAAAGGAGATCTTGAAAGAGGTATGCTGAAGCAATGGCCCATGTTGGATATTTCAAGCTCAAACTGGTGCCAGGTTCGAGCGCAAGTCGATATGGTTAAATCCCATTTTATTCAATCAGCATGGGTCAACATTGCAGAGCTTGATGATCTCCACCACTTTGAATCAGCTGCAGAGTGATTGGAATTCATTGATTCCCTGCTGGCTGACAATAAGTATCTTTTTCCGGTAGCAGAGTGTGTGGAAGGTGGTTTAGGCAGCCCAAATCCAATGCAGAGAGAGTCGAAAGCTGCTAACGAATGGCCTGCGTCCACTTCACATCGTGGCGGAAGCAATCCCGCGGATTATCTACATCAAATTTTATCATCGGGCGAATAACCGCAGTAAGTATACTGATGGTTTTTATAATTCTATCATTAACGACAAGGACAGTCATATACGCTCGCCACTGATCATGGTTACCTGCACCGCGTTGTGCCAGGCTCTCCTAGAGTGGCAAAAGAACAATGGTGTTCTTCCAAATGCTTCCAAGTCAAGGCTGAAAGCCGAGAGACCAGATCGCTCGAACAACTTCAATTACAAGAATGACGGTTGTAAGAACGCATCCTGCTGTGCTGCAATGGGTCGCAAATTGTTAACCCTGCCTAGCGTTGCAGACACATATACATTCTTGATGAATACCTGGAACACACTACCGGAGAGCTACCAACAAAGGGTGTATAAAAACACACTCGCTACAGTCAAGCGTCAGATACAACAGGCGGAGAACCCAACACCTGCCGTAGCCATCGGCACAGAAGCGGTGTGTGTTGACAATGCTATTCTTCATGACTATTTGACCTCCGAAGTGGCGCTTGAGGAGCCCGAGATCCAAAGCACTCACCCAAACATCCCGATAGACAACAATTCCACGGATGACAAACTGGATTTTGGGATGCCATGCGGCAGCTGGGATTGCGAAGTTGAAGGTGACGACAGCGACGAGTGCAATGACATCCCCACTGCCAGCCTGCGACCACGTCCTGCCATTAAACTCGAGAGGTTTGACCTGGGAACCAGCGATGTCGACGGGTATGAGGGAGAGCACGGCGACGATGTGGATGCGGATGATGATGAGGAGAAATACACATCACAAGCCGATGATGGATCAACGCAGGATGTGGAGGACCGAGGGCATAGTGGGTTTGACCTGTGAACCAGTGATGTCGACGGGTATGAGTGCGAGGATGGCGACACTGCGGATATGGATGAGGACGATGAAGCATCGCGAGCCGATGATGGATCAACGCAGCATGTGGAGGACTGAGGGCATACTAGGTTTGACCTGTGAACCAGCGATGTCGACAGGTATGAGGGCGAGAATGGCGTCGATGCGGATGCGGATGCCGATGAAGAGGAAGAAGCATCGCAAGCCGAAGATGGATCAACGCACAATGTCGAGGACTGAGGGCATAGTAGGTTTCATCTGTGAACCAGTGATGTCGACGGGTATGAGTCCGAGGATGGCGACAATGCGGATACGGATGAGAAGGATGAAGCATCGCAAGCCAATGATGGATCAATGCAGAATGTGGAGGACTGAGGACATAGTACTGGAGAGTGTGATGATTTGACAGTATATTTCAGACATGTAAAATACAATACTGGCGAAGGAAATGCAACGGCAGGCGATGTATCTGAAGCGAAGACTGTATTGCAACATGTGACAATCTCAAAGCTGAACATAGATGAGAGTGCAGCATGTGGCTATCGGCCGAAGAAAGGCATAAACATCACCAGGCTTTGTGTAAACGGCTACACCATAACTGCAGTCCATGCGAAGAGTGTAACACACGTGTCGTTCTGATGGTGCATATACATCACCACAAAGCAAAGGAGGTACGAATGCAACACGACCCGTCGCCTGGGCAACAGGTAGTGTGTGATTCTCTCTCAGAGGGTACGAGGTTCTGTCAGAGCAGTCAGAGCCGTCCAGAACACCCGGGTGTTTCTCACGGAAACTAGGGTCGTTGTTGATGTTTGGATTGACCACCTACTGGGAGTACTTAGGGCTGACTGGATTACCATCAGACATATGACTAGATATTTGCCCTTCCATCCAATGTGTGTTTGAGATTTGTCACTTCTGATTGAACTGGAGTATTTCACATGAAATACTACCAACTGGACTCAAAGCATGGCTGATACAGTGTTACTGCGATAAACAATAGCAAGGCAGATGGAATGACAGTGAGAAGATATTGATGCCATCGTACAAAATCTTAAGAAGTCAAGAGTCATCAACAAACATTACTCTGACCAAACAGCCAACCTCCCAGCTGCAAACCTCCTAATAAAAGATTTACCTCTCTTGCACAAAAGCAAACGCAGTCTTACAGTGCCAAAGTGGATACTAAATGGCAAGGGCCCTACAGTATGACAGAAATTGCCTGGAGCTTGGGGATGAATCGACTGGTAGAGGTAGATGGAGCTGAACTCATTGGCTGGGTAGATGATAGTTGACAAAAGAAGTTCAACACTTGCGACAGAGGTATCTATGGGGCACGATAAATCTCAATGCTTAGCAGTGCTTACAATGCAAAGTGTGAGTAATTTGAGGCATTTGATGTCAATGCAGTAGCAGACCAACAATATATGGAGGGAACATGGACATATTCCATTAAGCAGACAGGTTGGAAGAAGTGATTGTGGGTATGGGTGGAGGATATGACAGGGTGGAAGGAGTTAGTGGATAAGTTGAATGGCACACATCCAGTACCAGCAGACCACTCATCCAAAAAATGAAGGGAAAGACTGAGGGGGGTGGACAAGTGGGGGGGAGGGGGGGTGGGGTAGAAGAAGGGAAGTGAGGTGACTAATTGCATGGACCTGAACAAAAAGAGTTGCAGATATTAAACCCACTCAATTAATTTGATTTGCGAGATGGTTGGGGAAGTCACATTCCTATAGGCTGGATTGCACCAATGTTACACAAAAAATATGATCTATTCACCCCTAATCCTCTAATAACTGCAAGATAAGACAATCTATGAGGATCTCAGCAGTGGGTAGAAAATTCACTACCAACAATATGAATTATGAGCAACATATGCCCAGCCACCAAGTACATGTGGGGCAGGCAGAGAAAAAGAAGCCAAGAAGCTGTAAAGAGATACAAATAGAGCATACTAAGAAAATCGACTACCATATAGAGACTGGAAAATGAAGATAGTGGTACAAAATACCCCTCCAGGTAAATAAAGAGCTTCCCCCTTCCAGGATCCTCAGGAAGGACTGCCACCATACAGTATCATTCATCTCCATCTGTACACTAACAAGGACAGAAAATATCAATATCGGAACCATAACCAATGACCAGAGACCGATATGTTGTTTTCATCAATCAAAGACATTCCTTCAGATGTAAGTGACACCATGGATTGTGAATTATCCTAAACCACTACCACCACTACAAGGAGCCTTGACTTCACCACCACCACCACCCCAGCTCCCACCACGCCAGCTACCACCACCTCAGCCACCACCACTATAGGCACCACCACCCCAGCCACCACCACTTCAGCCACCACAGCCACCTCTTCAGCTACCACCACCCCAGCCGCAACTACTTCGGCCACCACCACCACCACCCCTGCGACCGCCACCCCTGCCACCACCACTGCTCTTACTACATATTCCTGTCGCTTGGATATCTCTTCTACATCAGCAAAATGTATTTTAGTCACTGGAAGCCTCCAGGAGTGTCTGAGAGGATGTGGAGCGTAAACTTAGATGCGTCAATTGAAGGAGAGTATCAGACGGTAGGAGGGCATTCCCGCTGGCCTTCGGAGTAACTGAGATCTCCGATGACAGGTACAGGAGTACCATGGGAGTGATTGTGGTAAGTTTGGGAACACCTCAGAGCGCAGAAGAGACCTTAGGGTGCACCTGGGAGCGCCGACTACAAGCCTTGGAGCGCTGGCGACAAGTCTGGGAGCACCTCGAATCACTGTAGAGCAGTCTGGGAAAATCAACATCTTCTTTGGGAACGATGCTGGTGCGTCCGAAAATCATAGCTACTACTTATCATTCAACGATTGTTAAAACTCATGTATTCAGTTTGTATTCTCATCAATGTATCAATGAATCAATGTATCTATGAATCTATATAGCGACCCATCTACACACGGTATAGCTGGACTGGCTGCAGGCGGTACTTCACAGCAATTCGAGGTGCTCCTGGAAATGAAGATCAAGTGAACTCAGAGATACACTCCAAGGCTGTGATCGAGCGAGTTTGGAGATGCACTTGGGGGCCATTCTCGTGCGAACTTGGAGGCCATAATCTAGCAAGTGTGGAGATGCACTTGGAGGCCGTGATACAGCGAGTTTGGAGAGTCACATGGAGGCCATGTTCGATTGAACTTAGAGATGCTCCCCGAGGCCGTGATCGAGCGAGTTGGGAGATGCACTGGCAGGCTGTGATCGAGCAAGATTGGAGGAGTACTTGGAGGTGGTCGATCTTGGTGGTGGTCGATCTGGAGGCAGTCGATGGGAGGCGCACCAGGTGCTGAGACTGTATTCATTGGCTAGTGGACTCAAAACCGTGGGAATGTGACAAGGTGACTTTACCTTTACGGCACTTATGGAGAACTGGCTGGTAGCAGTTGATCTGTGTAGGGAGGCACGCCAGAAGTTGACGCCACATATAGGGGTCAACTCATAATCGTGGGAATGAAGGGACAACAGACACTCTTAGGTATATACTGTACTCGGTGTATGCTGCACTCAGTGTATGCTGCACTCGGTGTATGCTACAACTTGATGTTACCTCATGATCATGGCATACAGAGATACAGAGGAATAACTTATCTTAGTGTTCCACGATGGTGGTAGAGTTTTGGATGAGAAAGAGAGAGATAGGGGAAGAAGATGAAAACAGTATGGAGGATACGAGCGGATATGAGAAATCAGTAGTAGGACTCGCCTGATTGGGTTTGAAAGACCTCCTATCAGTGATATTACACACTGGATCGGGACCCGTACCTGCCTTATCGGGGATGGTAAATTGACTCGCACACGAAATTCTCGTATGTCCCAGTTTCTCATGATAATTTCCCTCATCTCTCTCTTTCTCGTCCTCGACTCTAACATCACCTAAGAACCGGAAGTTAAGTTATCCCTCGCTGTCTCTCCATGCCATGATCATGAGTTAACACCGAGTACAGCGTACACCAAGTACTGCATTATTCGATGATCGACTGTGTCCCGCTCCCAGCCAGTCACTCATTTCTTGGCAAATGAACTCAACTCTCTATATTCCCACATTTACGAATCAACCAATGAATCGAGTCTCAGCTCCCGTCGCGCCTCTCTCCTGATCTACCTCCTCCAAGTACTTCTCCAATCTTGGTCGATCATGGCCTCCAAGTGTATCCCCCAACACGCTCAATTACAGCGTCCAAGTGTATCTCTGAGTTCACTCTATCTTGGTCTCCAAATGCACCTCCACGCTCGCTCGATCCCGGCCTCCAAGTGCATCTCTGAGTTCACTCCATCTGGGTCTCCAAATGCATTTCCACAGTCGCTTGATCCTGGCCTCCAAGTGCATCTCTGAGTTCACTCGATCTTGGTGTCCAAATGCATCTCCAAACTCGCCCGATCCCGGCCTCCAAGTCCATCTCTGAGTTCACTCGATCTCAGTCTCCAAATGCATCTCCAAACACCCTCGATCACGGCCTCTAAGTACATCTTTCAGGAGCAACGCTGGGTGTGCCGGGATACAGGGGAAACGGAGGTGGACACAGTGATGGGGAGTATATATTCGGCAGACACCAGAGTAGATAGACATCATCTCATTTCCATCTCATCTTGTCATACAACGAAAATACACACTATATCTTTCTCAACTTATGGTCTCACTCACTCTGTCCGAGATTTCGTGGATCCACGCAATTCCATAGATCCTCAATGCCAGATAGTGTCACATCTTCTCACCCGATTCTTACGCTGTTCCAGCAAGAACTGCACTTTCTCATGAATTCTGTTTGGATATCGCGAGAGGTGCGGCGGAGTGTTGATGGTGGGCTCTCTGCCTTCTAGCTCCAAGTAATGCATCACGAAGTTCTCTCACTGGGCGTGTCCAGGGGCTCCTCCGATGATGCTCGACTACCATCTGCGGCCAGATTGACCGTATGTATATATATCTAGAGAGACTTAAATAATGCATGCCATATTATAATGTAGCGAATCTTGTGACTGTAACATAGAAAATAAGACGAAATGCCTTGTGGTTATGTTAGAACCACTGCTGTTAGAATACGGCACCAAGTCTCCCGCAGAGCTGCGCAGCGGTGTCGGCTGCTCTCGAAGTCTCCCGGAGCGCTGCGCAGCGGTCTCACCTGCTTTCGAAGTCTCCCACAGATCTGCGCAGAGGGCTCAGGAGCTCCAAAATTTGATTATTCTATAAGTCAAATCTCGTGGCATTCAGGATCACCTGAGACTGCTCTTGGAGAGTCTGAGAGCACTTGGCCCAGCTCCGTGGGGGTCAGTGAGCATCTAGAAGTACTTAGAAGCACTGGTGAGGTCGCCCGGAGTGGCTGGGAGGATTGCATGTGGCTTCCGGACCGATTTACATTTTGCTGATGTATCAGTAGCGTTTAGTTTCCAGTATACTATTCGTCCGTGATAGTATTGCGACTGTGCGGGAATTTTTTCTCTGATTGACCCAATGAAACACTGAAAGATGCCATGGAAATTGACGCTTCAAAGATGTCCTCCCAAATCCAAGCAAATAACATACTCAACATCGGTAATATCTTTGGTGGCATGACTGATTGTTTAAACATGCAGAGGATATGGCGGTTGAATATCATGCAGTGAAATTATGACTTGGAGACGTTGAAATATGAACAGCCCTATCACTACCTAAATGCTTTTCATAGCTCCAGCAGGGTAAGAGAAATGATCAAGCAGCACCACTGTGCCCAACAGAGGAAATCACGAGGAATGACGATGTTGGGAGTCTTCAGGTTTCAATATCACAATCTCAGCGATATCCTAACTGATTCCTTTGGAAGTGAGAAGTGGCTGTGATTACCGTCAATCACCAACCGAGCATTGAGAGATACCAAGTTCGCAAAGAGATTCCTCAATCGTGCATACTTCAACCACATAACCAAACTAAACTCTAAGTCAGAAGCCAAAAAGTGATGTGCTTCCAGAGACTTCTGGGGCGCTGAAACATTGCTAGTTAATGGCCACCTTCAGCTGGAAGAAGAAATCAAATACTCTGCTATGTGCCTGAAGTGGAACCGGGGGTTAGTAATGCCATTCGGTTATTACCCTGGCTTGGATGGCTGCAATAATGCCAACCAACCAACATTGAACCATGACACCATCAGTACCACCTGCCGACAATGGGATACCTGTACCACCTCCATCCCCCAATAAGAGCACGATGCTTTCACCACTAACCCCTCCAAACATGGGAATTGAAAAGGAAATGGAAAACCGTGGGGGTAATGTTGAAGGGCTTTTGATGGATCTGAGGATGGAACCAGCACTACTGCTGAAAAAGAGGCCAGTACAATCCTGCCAACTCCCACCAAAAAAGATGATGGTAGGATGTCACCGACTTCGACTGAAACAGAGGCCAGTACAATCCCACCAACTCTCCCCAACAATGAGGCTGTGAGAATCTCACCAAATCCCACCGAGAAAAAGTTGATATGACTCCAGAGAAGCCTATCAATCCTGAGCAGAAGTGTATCCCAATGCCCCGCCAGCCTGCTGCTCCCAGCAGTGAGAGTAGCAGGTCCAACAATGACACTAAGGGTGAAGAATACGTGAGCTACTTTCCAGAATGGCTTGGCCTTGATACAGGCTGCAAGAGAATATTGGATGATGCGACAAAGATATTGGTACACCATGGGAGGAAAATACTGAAAATTGCTGAACCCATCTTCCCACAAGCAGTAAACGAAGACCCAGAGCTGTAAAGATAGATCTTAGCACATAGTACCATGGCGGTGTATGTAATATGTGAGGCAATAGTTCAATTTGAAACCCAGCTTGGGAACATCCCATTCCTCGCAACAGGTCACGGGATAAGGAATGTCAATATGGATGGTGGCAGGAGAAAATGGATGCCCAAGTAGTGAAAGTCCTTATGTTTTTCCTTTGGGTTTATAGTATTGCATTGAGTGTATGGTTTTCCTTTGGGTATATGTTGTTCATGATTATATTATTCTTATGATATTCCAAATTTGGGTAAAAGGTTATGTTCATCAGCAACAAACCTAGTTTCTGTCAGGAACACCCAAGTGCTCCTGACAGCCCTGACACCTCTGACAGAACCTCATTCCCTCTGACGGTGAATCAAACGCAACAAGTTACCCAAGGGATGGGTCATATTGCATACTCACCCTGTGGCGGCGATTATTCCATGTCTCATATTCTTGCGACACGTTGTGTTGTATATTACCCCATGGACGCTCGCCGCACCGGTGTGGTGCTTCCGTTGCTTCGCATCCGGAATTTGGTAATATACACGCACCATATGAACGACACCTGTGTTACACTCTTCGCAGGGGCTCCAATTATGCTGTAGCCGTTTACCCAATACCTAGCGCTGTTTATCCGATTCTCCAGCTGAGTGCCACATTTTGCCTCTCAGCTATTGCTATTCATCGGATGCCGCACTCTCCCATATATGATTCACTTTGAGATCTCGTCACTTTTTACAAATCAGCCTTCGCTTCGGATACAGCACTTGCCGATGCATTTGCTTCGCCATTATCGTATTTTACAGGTCTGAATTATACTGTCCAATCTTCACACTGTCCAGTACTATGCCTTCAGTCTCTGGTACTATGCCCTCAGTCCTCCAAATTCTGCTTTGATCTATCATCGGCTTGCGATGCTTCTTCTTCCTCATCTGCAGCGGCATCGTCACAATTGTTGCCCTCATACCCGTCGACATCACTGGTTCCCAAGTCAAACCTCTAATGATGAGTTGCGGCCCGTCGTCGTTGGCTGTCAGTAGGGGTGGTATCGCTCTCGTCGATTTCATCAACATCATCTTCACAATACTTGCTGCCCCGTGGCATCCTACATCATCCGTACTATTGATGTCTATCAGGATATTTGAGTCAGTGCGTCCGATCTCAGGTTCCTCAAGCGCCACCTCGGAGATCAAATAGTCAAAAAAATAACATTGTCAAGATGCGCTGCTTCCATGCTGATGACCACAGCAGACATTGGGTTCTCCGCCTGTTGGATCTGACGCTTGACTGTGGCAGGAGTGTTTTTGTACACCCTCTGGTGGTAGCTCTCTGGTAGTGTGTTCCAGGTATTCATCAAGAATGTATACGTGTCTGGAACACCAGGCGAGGTTGACAACTTGCGACCCATTGCAGCGCAGCAGGATGCGTCCTGACCACCGTCATTCTTGTAGTCGAAGTAGTTCGCGTGATCCAGTCTGTCCGCATTCAGCTTTGAGTTGGAAGCTTTCGGAGGAACACCTTTGTTCTTTTCACACTCCAAGAGAGCACAGAGCAACGGGGTGGAGATAAACATGACCAGTGGCGAGGGTATATGACGGACCTTGTCGTCAATGATGGAATTATAAAATTCATCAGCATACTCACCACGGTTACTCGCCCGATAACCAAATTTGATGTAGATACACCCTGGGATTGCTTCCGCCAGGAAGTAACGTGGATGCTGGCCATTCATTAGCAGCGTTCAACACTCTCTGCATTGGATTTGGACCACATACACCTTCTTCCACATGCTCTGCCACAGGAACAACATACTTATTGTCTGCCAGGAGGGAATGAAAGAATTCCTAACGCTCTGCATCGGATCCAAGCAGCGCAGATGATGAAGCTCTGCTGTGTTGTCCCTTGCTGATTGAATAAAATGGAATTTGACTTTGTCGACTTGTGCTTGGACCTGGTACCAGTTTCAGCATGTAATGTCCAACCTAGCCCATTGCTTCAGCATAGATCTCTCAAAATCTCCTTTGTGCATGCCTCAAATGCTATGGACCAAATTTTGTTTTGCTGCATAGCGGTGTTCCAGTACGTCTCTATTATCTGCCAGTGTGGGGCTTCAGCTAATACTTTCACAAGGCATCTCATTGCATAACATACCATCTCCAAGTGACTTGCACTCATAAACGGCGATCTGTTCCACATATAGAGCTCCATTAGTCTGCCCGTTTCAAATCCAAGCCAGGTCATGTCTGAGTGTCCAGATCGATGGATGCTGCAACTGCTGGAGAGCATTGATCGAGGTGTAGACACCGTCTGAGGTCGCAATTGCCACTGCCTCTGGCTCAGATTCCGTTCTTTAGCTCATGTTCGCAGTGGATTGTTGATAATCGTGCGGGCTTCTGGATTAGGGATGGGGGTAGGCTGGTTTTCAGGACCACTGAGAGTACTGGGAGTGCTAGCATTGCTTGATGCAGGGCTGGATACAATGTGACATGTTGAGTCTGTCAGTGAGATTCCTCCGGGTGCTGGTGTGCCATGCCTGCTTGTACCCAACCTAGCGGTTGGAGTATATATTGATCGTTGCTGTGTAGCAGATGGGGTTAAAGTCACACGTTGAGTGATATCTCCCATGCCAGAATTGTTCAGCGAACATGAGGGGGTGGAGTTGTCGCCATGTATTGTAGAGGCTACGGAGCTCCCTCCTTGAGAGGAATCCCTCTCGCCGGCCGGTGTGGAAACATTTGACTTAGCAGTTGGGAGCTGAGAATTCCCCTGACGCCTACGCTTTTGTTGGTTCTGAGCATGTCGTACGACCAGAGCCGGGTCAAGCGGAGGGTATGGGGAATGCACACTCCGTTATAAATGTTCGAAGTAAACAATGTTGGAAAAATCTTCCCTGCATGGATATTCAAAGGCAGGTGAGGTAGACCCATATTTGAGCGACCAGGGAGAGAGTCGAAAAAACGGAGAGGCGCAATGTGTATTGTGCTAGTCTCTAAATCACTATCGCCTGTGACGATACTCAGGGACGAGATTTCTTGGAAAGTGTTCAATTCTGGGGTTCACTGCCATCAGATCAAACCCATACTGAAATCAGCACTGATATTCACTGATACAGCAACGTCTGAAGGTTAATTTGCACTGCTTGAAGGGTGTTTATGCCTTCTTGGCACGATTATCACATCAGCAACATGTAAATCGGTCTGGTAGCCACATGCAGACCTCCCAGACTTTCCGCTAGCCCTCACCAGTGCTTCTAAGTACTTCCAGATGCTCCCAGGCCCCCCTGAAGCTTCGCACAGTGCTCTCAGTCTCTGCAAGAGCATTCTCAGGTGCCCCTTAAAGCACCTGCAGTTAGGGATGTACATTCAAGATGCTCCGAGATTTGACTATTAGGATAGTCAAATATTGCAGCTACTGAGACCTCTGCGCAGGTCTGCGAGAGACTTCAAGAGCAGCAGAGACCTCTCCGCAGGTCTGCAGGAGACATCGAGAGCAGCTGAGACCTCTGCGCAAGTTCTTCGGGAGACTTGGTGCCAAATTCTCCCAGCAGTGGATCGTCGAGTTCTACGACAACCAGGCAATTCGTTAATCATATTCGTCTTTATAACAGTAACAAGATTCGCTACAGCATACTATGGCGTGTATTATCTAAATCTCTGTATATATAAAAATACGGAGATGGACTCAGCGACACAGGGTATCTGTTTGGCAGACCCCTGGCTAGATAGACATCATCTCATTATAGTAAATACCCACTCTATCATTCCAAGCTCTTGGTCTCACGCTCTCTTGCCGAGCTTTCATAGACCCATGCAATTTGTGTGGTTTGTTTGTTTGTTTGTAATCATATTGCATTTGGCCGCTAGCGGCCATGGCATATCCCATTCATATTTCCTCCCCGCTTCTTCCGTAACATAAAGAAACAAAAGCAAAGTCGCGAGTCCTCTTCCCCTTTAACAAAAGAAACCGCCAAAAAACAACATAAACTTTTACACCTCCCCATCACTCAACTCCTCGTGATCTGAGTTTTCCACCTCCTCCACCACTCCGCTAATTCTGCCAACATCTGTACAAGATGAATAATCCATCAGGGCCTGCGAACATTTTCCTTCTGCAAAAACGAGAGGCATAGGCAATGAAATCTTTGGCTTCTTAAAACCCTTTTCAATGCCCTTAGACCCATCCCCCCCTCTTGCCCATCAAGCGAAAGCCTTTTTTGTTCTCATTTCCATCTTTTACACCACTTCAACAGGTGGTCTCTTGTCTGATTTTCATGCCCACACAGCCAGCATTTCATATCTCTTCTTTTTCCGATCTGCAATAGGTATTTCGCTATTAGTGCATGTCCTCACTTGAGCTGATACAACCTCACCGCAATCGTCTCTTTGGCTTCCATCACTGCACTGTTACCTCCCCTTTTCACCAAATCATACCAGCAACTGTGCTTTGACCTCTTCCCCATCTCTTTTATTTCTTCTTTCCTTTCTTCCCATTTCACTTCCATTAACCTTCGGCTAATATGGGCGAATGAATCTTAATCTAAAAAAGGTTGCGAATCTTGCATTTCGGTATAACTTATGCAATGCTTATACACCGCCTTTTTTGCTTGTTGATCTGCTTCTTCATTGCCTTGTATCTCTTTATGAGCAGGTACCCACCAGTACTGTACAGGGATATTTTTTCTGGCTAATGCATCAGCCCAGTTCATCGTTCGTAGTGCTACCACCTGTCCTGGTCCTGGCTCGTCTGATTGTATTAGTCTTAAAGTTGCCTGAGAATCTGTAAAAACTGTAACTCTGGTAACTTCCTCTGTTTCTGCCATCTCATCCGCAATCTGAATCGCTTCCAACATCGCATTCATTTCTGCGTCCAACACCTCTTTCTGTCGACCTAGGTGCACCCTCCTCTTTTTCCATCTTCCTTCCTCTTCCCATACCACTGCGCACCCAACCCACTCGTCCTCTTTTCTCGATCCATCAGTCCAAAGAACAAGTCCATCCATTTCTAACTTTGCCTCTTCTAGAGCTTGTTCTTCATCCTGAATTATCACTTTGCCCTCAAGGCGTCTAATTTCCGTAGATAATGTCGTCCTCTCGTAACTCCTTCTTTCGAAAGGTTTATCCTCCAGGATCAACTCATCAATCCCCTCCACCCTGTGTGAGACATTTCTCGGTATTTCGAATATTCTCCCTTGGCCTTGAGCGTCGGGCATCATTGTCTGCCTCAACATATACTGTCGTACCTGGTTATTAAGAACAGCCTTTGCCGGTCGTAAACCCGCATCATTTATCAACGCTCCCTGAGGCGTTGTCCTAAAGCATCCGGTTACCCTTCTGCCCTGTTCATTCAACAACTTTTGCGCCTCCTGAGCTCGATGATCTTGTCCATGCCACCGCAATTCAGACCCATACAACGCCACTGCCTGCACCGCCGCAACCTGAATTTGTTTGCATCCTTCTGAGCTTAATCCTTTCTATGTCATCAAGGATCTCACCCTATTTTGCGCTCTCCTTGCCTTTTGCTAAGGTCTTTTTTGTATGATCATTCAGGGTAAGCATATCATCCAGCCATACCCCCAACCATCTTATCGCTTCTTTAATGTATGAAACCTCATGACTTCCTAGCCTTACTCGGGCATTCATCATCGGTTCCTCATTCTTTCTTCGTCGTGTAAACAACATCGCCTGTGTTTGTTCAATATCGAACCGACAGGCATTCTTACTTGCCCAAATTGTTGTTTCCGCAGCGCATCTCTCCAGTCGTTGTGTTCATTCCCCCACATCCTCGCCTTCCACCACCCATGCCACATCATCAGCAATAGGTATACCCTCGCTTCCACACTCTTCTTTTTCCTCAACTTGGCCGAACAACCCCGAAAGGTATATGACGGAAAGTACTGGCAATACTGGCGACCCCTGTGGAACTCCCGTCTCCACCTCCATACTATCTCCTTCCTTTCCGTCCATCGACATTATCACTTTTCTATCTTCCATGAAGTTTTCCACCCACCAAACCAGGTCGGTTTAAAACCCAATTTCTTCCATTCTTTTCATCAAGTTCCCCTTTGCCACATGTGGAAAGGCTCCCTTAACATCCATCAACAGCACTGCCACGGTATTCCCCCTTCCCCACAATTTGTGTGGTTCCTCATGTACTCTTTCCAGGCAGTCATATATCCATACGATTTGTGTGGTTCATCAGGGCTGGGTATCCCTTCATATCATCTGACCCTCTTCCAATGCTCCTCGAGCAAGAACCGCTCTTTCTCAAGACTACCAATCGGATGCCACCCGAGGTGCAGCGGAGTGTTGATGATGGGCTCTCTGCCTTCTACCTCCACCATTTCTCCACGCCATGATTGAGTGAACACAAAGATACACTCTGAGGCGATGATTGAGCAAGTTTGGAAATGCACTTGCAGGCCCTGATCAAGCGTGTTTGGAGATATTGTTGGAGGCCGTGATCGGCTGAGTTAGGAGATGCACCGGGAGGCCTTGATAGGGTGAGTTTGGAGATATGCACTTAGAGACCATGATCGTGCGCACTTGTAGGCCGTAATCAAGCGAGTTTGGAGATACAATTGGAGGCCGTGATCGAGGGATTTCGGAAATGCACCTGGAGGCCGTGATCCAGCGAGTTTGAAAATGCACCTGCAGGTAGTGATCCAGCGAGTTTGGAGATGCACATGGAGGCCGTAATTGAGCGAGTTTGGAGATGCACTTGGAGGCCATGATTGTGCGAAGTTGGAGGCCGTAATCGAGTGAGTGTGGAGATACACTTGGAGGCCGTGATCAAGCAAGTTTGGAGATATGCACATGGAGGCCATGATCATGTGAACTTCGAGGCCGTAATGGAGTGTGTTGGGAGATACAATTGGAGGTCGTGATCGAGCTGATTTGTAGATGCACTTGGAGGCCATTATCGAGCGAGATTGGAGGAGCACTTGGAGGTGGTCAATCTGGACGCATTAGTTCGGGAGGGAGGTGCGACGGGAGCTGAGACTTTATGGATTGATTAACTTGTCATTGTGGGAATGTAGTGAATTGAGTATAACATGGTCTGCCGAGAGATGAGGGACTGGCTGGGAAGGGGAGACATTCAATCTCGGGATGAGGCACTACACAGGGTATGCAGTACTCAGTATATGCTGTACATTAGTGTACACTGAACTCAGCGAATGGTGTACTCGGTGTATGCTGTAGTCGATGTATGCTGTAATCGGTGTTAACTCTTGATCATGGCATGGAGAGATAGAGAGGAATGACTTAACTTCGTGTTCTTAGGTGAAGGTAGAGTTGAGGACGAGAAGGAGGGAGATGAGAGCTGATGGAAAATCATCATGAGAAACTGGGACTTAAGAGAATTCCGTGTGCAGGTCGATTTACTATTCTTGACACAGCAGGTACTGGTGCCGATCGGGTGGGTAATTATACCGATACGAGGTCTTCTAAACCCAATCAGGCATGTCAGACCACAGATGTCTCATATCCGCTTGAATCCTCCGTATTGTTCCCACCTTCATCCTGCATCTCTCTTTCTCGTCCACAACTCTACCATCATCACAAGGACACTAAGATGAGTCATCCCTCTCGATGTCTCCATGCCATGATCAAGAGTTAACACTGTGTACAGCATACACCGAGTACAGCATACACCGTGTACAGCATATACCGTGTACAGCATCCACCCAAGAGTGTTTCTCTTCCCTTCATTCTCATGATTACAGGTTGACCCCGGAATGTAGCTTCGCCTTCCGGCATGCCTCCCTACATGATCGACCGCCATCAGGCAGCTCTCCATGAGGCCCCAAAGGTGAAGTCACATTGTCACAATCCCACAGGTGCGAGATAACTAACTGATCACCCGAGTCTCAGCACCCGGCGCGCCGTACATCGACCGCCTCCAAGTTCTCGTCCAATCTCGCTTGAACACGGCCTCCATGTGTATCTCCAAACTCGCTCGATTATGGCCTCCAGATGCATCTCCAAACTCGCTCGATCACGGCCTCCAAGTGCATCTCTGAACTCGCTTGATTATGGCATCAAAGTTCGCACAATCATGGCGTCCAAGTGAATCTCCAAACTCACTCGATTACGGCCTCTGAGTGTATCTCCAACCTGCACGATCGGGGCATCCAAGTGCATATCTCCAAACACGCTCGATCACGGCCTCCAATTGTGTCTCCAAATACCCTCAATTACCGCCTCCAAGTTCATCTCCAAACTTGCTTGATCACAGCCTCGGAGTGTATCTCTGAGTCCACTCAGTCGTCATTTTCAGACACACCTTGAATTCCTTTCAAGCACCACCTGCAGCCAGTCCAGATATATTGTGTGTATATGGGTAGCTATATAGATACATACATACATACATACATAGAGGAGAAAACAGAGTGAATACATGAGTTTAAAAAATTGTTGAGCAATAAGTAGTAGCTATGATTTCCAGGCGCACTAGCAGTGTTCCCAAAGAGGATGTTGTTTTTCCCAGACTGCTGTACTGTGATTCGAGGTGCTCCCAGACTTACCATCAGCACGGCCAAACTTGTTGTTGGCGCTCCCAGACTTGTCATTGGGGCTCCCAGACTTGTCATTGGGGCTCCCAGACTTGTTATTGGGGCTCCCAGGCTTGTCGCTGGTGCTCCCAGATGCTGCCAGGTTTGTCCTCGGCGATCCCAGGCGCTCCCAGGTGCACCCAAAGTTCTCTCCAGTGCTCCGAGGTGTTCCCAAACTTCTCACAATCACTCCAATGGCACATCTGTACCAGTCATCAGGTATCACAGTTACTCTGAAGGCCAGCCAGAATAACCTCCTAGGGTCTGATACTCTCCTGAAATCGACGCATATAAGGTTACACTCCACATCCTCTCAGACACTCCTGGAGTATTTCAGTGACCAAAATACATTTTGCTGATGCATAGTATTGCACTCGTTCTTGGCACAATACTTCTAACCATCGATTGCATTTGTCTTTAGCTTCCTGGTGGAAATCTCCCTTTGGCAGAGGTGAAAGCATCGCAAAGCAAACAATGACATATTCTCTATCCAATGACATCAGTTGGGTGTGCTATTTCCACCGCTTGACATATTGGTAGCCGTGTTGGATGGTTGCACAGTTGGGACAACCTGAGAACTACTCACTTTACTCCAAGATGTAAGAGGTCTGAGCAGTTCAAGTGGCGTGTCAAGCAAACGCAATGCCCCGCATCGTAAATTGTCCTGACCGTAAGTCCTCAATCTAGTCATGCAGCTTGTCCTTCATCAGGAGCCTCGTGGTTGTGCAAGATGAAGGCTGGGCCAGGTTCTGCTCATTATCCAACAAAACGCTGGATGTGAATCAAAATAATCATATCTCACAAGTTGAACCAAGAAATCGCAGGAACTGGAGAATATATATCCCTTCTTCCCGCCTACACCTCCTTTCTCTTTTCCTCCCGTTTTATACACACCGCCAGCATCCTGAGCTATCTCGACATCACATGACTTGCACAAAACATCACTTCTCATTGCAAAACACACCCGATTACCTTCACAACTTCACATCTTCCCATTGGGCTTCCTCCAGCTACATGCAACTGTATCATAACGCTACAGCTTCGGATGTAGATTCATCTTCAACTCACACAGATGGCACTAAAGGGTAACCACAAAGGAAAGGGGAAGGATAGAGCAAAGCTGCTGACATTGGTTATAAATCGACGACTGTTGTTTGATCGGGACCGTATAAAGGGATTCATCTCGAAATGCATCCGTGGACTCATACAGATATTCAATGTGTGCGGCATCAAGGATCACGGGGCATGGGTCTGCTTCTATGTTATAATCCTTCATGAACCAGTCATGACTCACCACTTTTCACAGTTCCAGCTGATCTGGCCACTCTGCGGGAGCAGCTGTTTGCCATTTCTGGAGTGGTCGGCTGCCTTCCTTCGATATATGGGGCAAATGTTTCACAAAACCTGCGACCAACTGAACAATGTGAGGTTGGACAACCCGCGTGCCTTTGCAGTTGAAGTTGATGGCTCCGATCAGCCGGCAACCAGCTCGGGGAGGGTTAAACCCACCAGCAAGCATTTGTCTTGGTACTGTAGCGATGATCCCAGGGCAAAGATTTAGCAACGAAGGTGCTGGCAGTACAAACCAGGCGACTTCCTAGCGGTTGAACCACTGTATTGGGATGAGATAATCGACGAGGATGCTAATGAGGAGACGTGGGCAGATTCCGAAGCGCCGAGCGGTGGATGTAGCCATCCTGGCGATTGCAATGATACTGACGACGCCAAGGGTAAAGACGACACGCAGGGTGGTGAGAAAGTAACTGAGAAGAGGAGGGGAAGGAAGGATGGGAGGTGATAACGGAAGTCGACTGATGCCAGGAAGGGGAAGGGGAAGGAAACTTAGGAAGGGAAGTGGAAGGGGAATGGGAACGGGAACAGCTAAGGGATTGGGATTGTTAAACAAACCCCAGGGGGAGAATGTTCACAGTGCGGTGGAAAACCTACAGGGAGCAAGGGGAATGGGACACGGAGGGCTAACAAGAGTGGGTATATTTACAGCCGGAAGCATCACCCGCCGTGTCCATATCATCAGATGCCGATACAAACTCTACCGAGCAGTCGGACAGCTAATATTTCTCAGAACATGTTTCCGATGTGGATAAGCCCATGGAGGATGATGTGGACGCACTGTAGTACGGCGTTGATTCGGACTGCGATGTGGATATGGAAACATCAGCAAAATGTAAAATGGTTCGGAAGTCATAACTCAACGACTAAGCTAGTCTGAACAGCCACACCGATCCTTCCAGAAGCTCCCAGAAGCTCCCGAACAGGCTGAATGCAAAACGATGTGCTTCTCAGGTGCTCCAAGAGTACTTTCAGGTGCTCCTCAACGCTTCTGAAGTAGCGGAACAGAATACAAGAATATTCTAAAGAGTATGAAGTTGTCTTCAGAATGCTATAAAATCATGCCTTTAAGTTGGTAAAATTTCGGAGCTGCTTGGACTACGACACTCGTCTCCGAGGCGATTCCGGTGCACCTGGAGCCAGACTCTCCGGGAGTGATACTATATAATGTCTATATCGAATAGTAAAGTTCGATAAACTATCCTACAGCTATATACCTGAATCAGGCATTCTAATCTAATTAATATACAGTCCAGTAGGTATCTAAATCAACATGATCATTTACAAGCCATACGCTATCCATGCCGCCCGATGCAGCATTCTCCCGCACCAAATGCGCCGGCCCAACTATTGCTCCAACGGGTACAATATGCATCTTATTCGTTTGTTTGACAACCCGGATGAACCCGTCAACACAATCAGCCCAACCATGAAGATCTTTGTACCTTGTTGGAATCACCACCGCATATTCTTGAACTTGAGGACGTAATACCCATTGTTGCGTCTTCTGGCACCTCTTAGAAAAGGTCGATAATGCTTTCCCGGCTGGCAGGCGCTCCTGAAATTGGAGGATCTGATTCGGTGGAGTCCAGCTGAAGGATAATACAGGAATGGAAGGAATTCGCCCTTGGAAGTTGTTATCGAGGTCATTCTCTTCACTTTGCGTATACTGGACCCAGATGTTATGAGCTTCAGGCATGATCCCTTGGTTGGCATTGGTATATTCTACCTTG
>Ga0307512_10000412_pt1 | contig 62446 bp, 64 predicted proteins | sample 14_EM_MG_FD_200267 | JGI IMG/M metagenome (GOLD analysis project Ga0307512, IMG submission 200267) | Populus trichocarpa ectomycorrhiza microbial communities from riparian zone in the Pacific Northwest, United States - 14_EM | ecosystem: Host-associated > Plants > Roots > Unclassified | place... | reverse complement strand
TCTCTACATTCCCACAATTACAAGTTAACCAATGAATAGAGTCTCAGCTGCCGTCGTGCCGCCCTCCAAATCGACCGCCTCCAAGTACTCCTCCAATCTCGCTCGATCATAGCCTCCAAGTGTATTTCCAGACTCGCTTGATTACGGCTTGCAAGTTCGCACGATCATGGCCTCCAAGTGCATCTCCAAACTCGCTCAATCCTGGCCTCCAAGTGCATCTCTGAGTTCACTTTATCTCAGTATCCAAGCGCATCTCCAAACTCGCTCAATCACGGCCTGCAAGTTCGCACGATCATGGCCTCCAAGTGCATCTCCAAACTCGCTCGATCCTGGCCTCCAAGTGCTTCTCTGAGTTCACTCGATCTACGTCTCCAAGTGCATCTCAATCACGCTGGATCAAGTACCTCTTCAAGGAGCGACGGCGGTTGTACGGAGATATAGGGGTAACAGAGGTGGACAGAGTGACGGGGAGTATATATTCGGCAGACCCCGGAGTAGATAGACATCATCTGATTTCCATCTCCTCTTATCATACAATGAAAATACACACTCTATCTTTCCCAACTTTTGGTCTCACTCGCTCTGTCCGAGATTTCGTGGATCCGCGCAATTGGGTGGATCCTCACGTCCGTGTAGTATCATATCTTCTCACCTTCCTATGCTGCTCGAGCTTAATGTAGACGGAACGCGAGGAGAGATCTTCACAGGGTCACCCATTGCAATCCCGATGCAAACGTGTACCCAATGAACCCATTGCGACGTATGGTCACAGTTGGCCACAACGCCAGAGTGTTTTTTTAAAATAGGCGACCGACAGAGCGAGGAGAAATGGCGAAACGGCGATCGGAGGGTGATATGAAATGCGACGCGTGGTATTGACGCCGGGCGCAGAGTATTCTGCCACTGGGGTGTCTCTGACGGCTCTGACGGAGCGCGTCCACTCTGACGGAGCCATTCAGCCCCGACGGAAATGATCTTTGCTGATGTAGCTGCCAAAGCGGAGAACATAAGAATCTGCGCTCGGTCGAAGAGATTGTGGTACGGCGAGATCAAGGAGAGGTTCAGCGCACTGGGGAGAGAAAAGAGGAGGGGAAGGAGGTCAGGGGCGGCAGCGCGCACGAATGAAGAACTGCAGAAGTCAATTCGACAGTCCAAGAGCTGGATGGGGAATGACTCAGTGCAGAACCTTAGGGGGGGCGAGCTCAGGAGGGCAGCAAAGTTCGACAACACTCATGCAGGAGCCACCGTGGAAGCGCTGACTGACAGAGAGGGGAAACAAGCGAATACCATTGCCGAAAAGGAGGAGATGCTCAGAGGGGAGTCTTTCCCCCATGGATGACAGGGACCAGTATTACAAACTACCTCCAGCTGGCCAAGCCCATGAACGCATAACTGAGCAGTCAGTAGAACGAGCTCTATGCTCACAGTCGGTCAAGAAGGCCCCAGGCCCAGGCAAGTGGTCGTTCAGAGCTATTCGGCTACTCTGGAAGTGCAACAGAACGAGAATTGTAGGACTGACGAAGGCAGCGGTCCGAATGGGCCGTCACCCAGCCATCGGGACACGTGCGAGCAGGGTGGTGATTTGAAAACCAGGAATGGAGGATTATACGAAGCTGAAGTCGTACCGAACGATCTCTCTTCTCAGTTGCATGGGGATAGTTGTGGAGAAAGTAGTGGCAGAGCTGCTGTCCGACGAGGCCGAGAGAAGAGCACTGCCAAGCGACGGCCAATTTGGTAGCAGAATGGAAAGGTCGGCCATCGACACTGCAGCCATCGTGGTCGACAGAGCGCACGCCGCGTGGACAGAAGACAACATCAAGGGTGTCCTGCTGATGGACATCAAGGCAGCATTCCCAAGCGTAGCGAGAGGAAGACGGATCCATGCAATGAAGGCCAAGATAATGGATGGAGATCTCATACGATGGACCGAGAGCTTTCTCCCAGAGAGGACGGTGGAGATGGTAATCAAAGGCAATGTCTTACAGAGTCACCCCGTGGAAGCAGGTGGCCCGCAGGGCTCACGTGTCTCCCCAATCCTCTTTGCGATATCCTCCGGTGGACTGATACAGTGGGTGGAAGAGAGAGTGCAAGCCGGAGGCCTCTCCTTTGTAGACGACCTCGGATGGGTGGCAACCGGGAAAGATGTGAACCAGGTGGTCGAATAACTCGAAGCCTGCCCAGCGGAGAGCATCGAGTGGGCCAGCAGACGAGATCTCCAGTTCGACACTGCAATGACGGAGGCAGCACACTTCACACGCAGGAGATGTCACAAGACGCACCTCCGGCCGAAACTCTCAGCCAACATCAAGGTAGGAGACGGCTTCGCTTGATTTGACAAAGAGGTGACACCATGGCTGGGTGTCTGGATGGACGCCCATCTGACGTTCAAAGAGCATCACAACAGATGTCTGAAGAAGACCAGGGCAGCAGATGCTCGACAGCGCATACTCATGAAGATGCACGGAATCATTCCAGAGTGAGTATGAGCTGTCCAGATAGCCTGGTTTCAAGCCGTCGCGTTAAAGGAAGCGAGGTCTGGTGGGACCCCAGAGTGATTGGTTGACGGGAGTACCTTCAACTCCTGCTCAACCGGCAACCTAGATCAACCCTGGGCGCCCACCCCACGACGCCAATGGGGGCAGTTATGAGAGAATCAGGGCTCACACCTGTGCCAGTAGCCCTGGACGCCAGGCAGCAACGATTCACAGCGAGGCTCGCAAGCACGTGCGAAGGCTCCAAACTACAGACAGTGCATGACCACCCAACATCTGGCACACTGACATGGAGAGTTATCACAAAGGAGCACGAGCGAGGCCGGGAAGCAGAGACCATGCGCTGGCCTAACCCTGACAAAGAGCCGGCTGTCAGGACGGTCATGCTGAGCGAAGACGCGGCGAAGAATGAGGCGATCGGCTGGGCGAGAGAAAGAGGCGATCTGTTGGGCGAGAGAAAGAGAGGCCAAAGTAGGTGCAGGGGTCTGAATGTGGTGGATGGAAGGGTCGCGATCCGACCACGGCAGAGTAGGTGCCGCCACAGTGTGCAAGCACGGAGTCCGCTGGAAAGCCATCCACAGCCACCTGGGCACCGGCCGAATGGAAGTCTAGGAGGCAGAGCTGTGGGCAATCGGACTCGCACTCCAGGAGTCAGTGAGCAAGAGGGACACACTGCAGACACACGGAGTACAGAAGGTAGCCATTTTCAGTGACTCGAAAGCGGCCACTCGACAAACGGAGCACCACGACCCAGGGCCAGGACAGCCTCTGGCCAGGTGGATCAACCGGAGAGCGAGGACTCTTCGCGAAGCCGGTATTGAAACAGTAATCCACTGCGTCATGGGACACACTGGCACGCCCGGGGATCAGGAAGCAGACCGCCAAGGGAATCTAGCACGAGAGGATTGCAGGACAGGCACAATGCGAGAACGAGTGTACACCCCGGCCGCAAACAGGACCTGATGAATCTCAGAATCAAACCCGGCGGCGAAGGCTGATTGGGAGGCCGACAAATGCAGCAAACATCATGGCTACAGGCTGAAAGGCAAAGCTGGGAGCAAGAGACCCATCCCAATGAATAGCGTGAAGCCTCTGGCAGCCAGATTCTACTGACTGAGGTCCGGACACGGGCCAGTGGGCACGTATCTATAATGGTTCCAACACCGAGAGGATGAAAAATGCTCGTGGTGCAGCGGCCGAAGCAGGACAGCCCATACGTGGGAACATCTCTTCCGCCACTACAGCCGATGGAAAGACCAGCAGAAGACTCCCTGGAAAGAGGTGGGAAAAGCGACGGGATGGAGAGCGGGCAGATGCCGACCTGTGAAATTCTCTGTGCTGCTCTCCATGGAGAAATGCGACCAGGCTGCGATGGACTTCCTGGCAGACACAGTTGTCGTGAAATTACCCCCCACAACGAGCGGAGGAGCAAGAGCCGGCGGGCAACGGGCGGCGGTGGAGTAAGAGCCGGCGGGCAACGGGCTGCCGAGGGATAAGGGCTGGCGAGCTCTCCTTGATTTCATCCCATTTGCTTTGTATGCTAAATATTTGCCACTTTTGGATGCTTTCTTTCCTTTGTTAGAAGGGGAGGACGGGTTGTAGGAGTGGAGCTCCACCATCTAGCCAGCCAGCCCGGAGGCAGAGTGGACTAAGGGGCTGTCATACTCTAAGTAGAGTCAATACAGTATGATTAAAACAAAAACAAAGACCATGGTAAATACAGAGCTCCATTGCATGCAGTTGGTCATCCGATATATACGTCATGTTACGACACTTATGCTTGATAAACTCCCGCGTGCCGCTGTATATTGCCACGCGCTGCATTGTGTCTCGTGTATTGTCGAGTAATGCTCTGAAGTCTTTCATCATACCATCAGGATGCTTACCATCATGGTGGTTTTGGGACCCCACGAATTCGGGTTCTGCCTATGACTGTGAGCCCAGGGGGACTGACAGATTACCAGCGGACAGGAGGACATTCCAGGCGGCGGCGCTGTTCACCGAACGCTGAGCAACAACTTGGCGATTGAGCTCTCTCATTTCGAAGCAGAGGATGCGACTCTGAAATGTGATTACTTGCAGCAGGTAGTCGAGATTGTGATTGGAGGCGTTCCTACCGTCCATGAGGTTTGTTTGATGTTCTTATTCATGTCTCTCGGCAGTATACTGGTGCAACGCTCCATATCGACCAATCTGTTCGAGCCAATGAGACATCAAGTGGATCTTTGGAAAGTTGTACTCGGCATCCAACTCATTGGAAACATCTATCTCGTGGCTGATAGAATCCCGCCAGGCGTTCATTGTGCCCCGCTGCTTCGACGCCGTCCCAGTATCAGCATGTGTTTCCTCATCTACCTTTCGCTTCTTAATGAGTTCTGTGCTGAGGGCATTGGCATTGGCCATCACCTTTTTGCCGGCTCGCCCGAGTAACACCACATCTTTGAAGGTGTGAACATGATGCAAGGCGTCATCTATGTAGCTCAAAGTTGCATCATCGTGAGATTGATATGGAACATAAATATAGAATTCCAACAATGCCCATGTGCACTCACATGTGCGATTGAATCCGCGACTCTGAGCGGCGACTCCACTTGGTAGTAAATGGGTAACAACTCCAAGCAGGTACCGGCTCATTTCTTTCATCTCCTTCCCCTTCCATTGAGAAAAATCCTCCTATGACTTATGTTTTGGTGGGAGGTCGTGGTAAGCGGGCACGGATAACCAGATTGCATTGTACGTGTCAAGCCATCTGTGCGTCTTCATGAAGTGGAAAATCCACTTCTGGAGGTGGTCAAGCATGGCGATCTGCACTGTATGGAGGAGGTCGGGCTGCGTGAGGTCACACATAATGCAGGGAATATGTCGACACAAGTTAAATCCTCGGTTGTCATTGCGCGATGAGAGTGTGCCATCGGCTGCCTTGGTGTTGGCATCGCTGAGCGTTCGATATAGGTTGTGATTCCGCCTGGGGTGTTGCATGTTAGAAGGTTCATCATCTCCAAGTGCGTTCTTTGGACACTCACACCAATCAGAGACATGCCGCTCGAGATGATGTAGGTCGCGTTACTCAGGGCAATCAGCAAGCCATGCTGCTAAAATCGGTTTCCAACGCCTGAAGTTGCTATCTGCACAGAGAACGTTGTAATACCTGCTCTCAGCATTGGGAATAGGCTCAAAGGTGAGAGGCTGGAGTACCCACCTGAGAACTTTGTTCAGCACCTCGCGGTTTGTCTGGCGCTACTCATCCAGCCGCATTTGAGGAATATCGCTGGTCTTGATTGTACTCGGCAGGTGAGCGACCATTACAATGGTGTGGGTTGATGGCATCTGGCGGATCTTCAAATATAGATTGCCAATTGTCATATATACAGGCCACTCTTTCTTGTTGCCAGCAAAATTCGAGAGATGTGTTCCGTCCAATATGAAGATCAAGGGCTCCACTGTATCCCCCAGTCAGAGCGTTGCCTTAACCTTGATTGGCACATTATTATCCTTGAGTATCTCTGCATACCTGTGTCCCCCACCACCAGGCCGCAGTGTGCATTTCATTAGCAAGGCTTGTTGGTTGCGTATCGCTGTTGAAGCAACACTGAGGGGTGTAAATGAGATGCTCCGCATAAGATTGCTGCCGCATCAACCACCTCATGCTTTTGATGATGTCTCGAGTCCAGTATTTAATAGGCCGTTGGTGATTGTCATTCCATCGCTTATCCTCAAGAGTGATCAGTTCCCACTCCCCGAGAGCCTGATTCACTAGCATGCTAGCCACAATCTTCTGGACGCCATCCCTGTGTTTGAAGCTTGGTGAATGCAGAATGGTGTTTTCTTCTCTCAGTAGGGATTGTTCTGTAGCTTCGTCTCAAGGGAACCCTAAGCGTCGCGTTCCCATGGCTCAGCACAGTAATTGCTCAGGCGAGCGCCGGCGCCAGGATAGGTTTCCATCCGCGGCGGATGTGGTGGCGGTGGTTGAGACTTCTAGTCTTCAATGTTTTCGATGTGTTCGAGGTAGGTATACGGGTCCAAGTCTTCAACTGGATATGTGTTAGCATTGAATTCATGACACTGAGGGGGTTCAACACATCGGGGAGCACTGCAAGCAGTCAGATTCTTTGTAACTTGATGGTGTTCAGGTTGGTGTAATTTGATATGATTAAATTGCCAGAGGTCTGAGATGAACTTCTTGCGGCATGAATATTTGGGACCACGGAAAGGAGTCTTCTCTGGCAGTGCCGACGAAACCGGACGAGTGGTGTATTCGCTGTAGAAAGAGACAATAGTTGGAGCTGGCCCTGCGTAGTCTGGTGTGGGTATAAGCTAACGATACTTGAGAGATTTATTGAGCCTTATCACCATCACGCCAGGAGTTGCAAGAACACTGCATGCGCGATGTCCCATAATACTATCGATAAATACGGAATAAACCCTGAGCAATCCAAAAACCTCGCGACGCATTGTGGTGAAACAGCGGAGCTAGAAGGCAGAGAGCTCATCATCAACACTCCGCCGCACCTCTCACGGCATTCCTAAAGAATTCGTGACAAAGAGCGGTTCGTGCTCAAGGGGCGTCGGAAGATGGTGATAAGGTTTGATACTACCCGGATGTGAGGATCCACGCAATTTCACGGATACACACAGCCTCGCGGAAAGAGCGAGTGAGATCAAAAGTTGCCGAAGATGGAGTGTATAATTCTTTGTATGATAAGATGATGAGATGAGATCCATGATGCGAGGCAAGCTATCTACCCCGGGGCCTCCCGAATATAAACCCCCCGTCACTGCGTCCATCTCCGCCACTCCTGTATCCCCGTATGCCCCTGTCGCCCAGTCCGTCTCCATCATCCTCGTATCTCTGTACACCCGCGGAAGCTCAGTCCTCTGCCAAGTTGATTAGTGGTGGTGGTGGGAAACAGATTTTCGCGTCACAACTCCTCCCTGGCCGGTTGTGCGAAGCACCCCTCTCCTCGTCCATCCGATATAACCTTATACTCAAACCCGAAAGAACGTAAGAATAACATCAACTCAAAACAAAAATACAAACGTAGACCCAAAGGACAAACATGAACTCAAAGGAAAACTATAAACCCAAAGGAATAACTATAAACCGAAAGGAAACCCATAAACTCCAAAGGAAAAACATAGAGACTCTCACACCTTGCGCACCCGCTTTCTCCTGCCAGCGTCCGTGTCTGCCGTCCTTTTTCCTTGACCGGTTGTGATGTACGAGATATTCCCAAGCCGACTATCGAATCGCACTATTGCCTCAAGCATCGCGTACAAGGCTGCTGTGACCTGTGCCCGGGCCTCTATACACCACTCGGGGTCTTTGTTGACTGCTTGTTGGAAGATCGGTACGGCTGTGTTCCCCAGTTTACTCCCCTGGTGTGCCATGATCTTCGTCTCGTCGTCCAACATTCTCTTGCAGTTGGGGTTGAGGCCAAGCCATTCTAGGAAGCAGCTCATTTATGCATCATCCTCAGTGTTGTTGTCATCCGAACTGCTACTCTTGCGGCCGGGAGTGGCAGGCCGGTCAGGTTTCGTAGTGCCCTTCTGCGTAGGCTCGGAAGGCCTCTCCGGAGTCGTACCAGCCTCTCTCCAGGTTGGCGCTGGTGGGATTGTACCGGCGTCTTTCTAGGTGGGCGCTGGTGGGATTGTACCGCCGTCTTTCTTGGTGGGCGCTGGCGGGGCCGTATCGGCGTCTTTCTCGGTGGGAGTGCTGGTTCCATCCTCAGATCCATCCTCTGCCAGGTCCATCAAGAGCCCTCTTACGTTACTCTCATCCTTTTCCTTTGCTTTTCCCTTGGTTGGTGGTGTTGGCGGCGGGAGCATCTTGTTGTTATCGGGGGATGGAGGTGGAACGGGTATCTCATGGTTGGCTGGCGGTACTGGTGGTGAGATGGTACGTAGTCGATTGGCGTGATTGCGGTCATCCATGCCAGGGTCATCTCTACGTGGCATTACTAACCCCCTATCCCATTTCAGACCCATAGCTTCGTAGTCGATCCCTTCTGCCAGCTGAGGGCAGTCATTGTCTAACAGCTTTTTAGCTTCCTGGAAGTCTCCAGAAGTAAACGACTTGTTCGCTTTCGACTTCCGATTTAGCTTGGTGACGCAGTTGACGTATGCACGATTGAGGCATCCCTTCGTTAGTCCGCGATCGCTGGATGTTTGGTTGGCGATCGCGGTCAATTGCATCCACTTCTCACTTCCGCTGGAGTCGCTTAGGATTTCCTGGAGTTCGGGATAATGTTGCCAGAGGTCTCCCAGCTGCTTCGTTGCCCGTGCCTTCCTCTGCTGCGCAGAGTGATGTTGCTGTATCATTTCCCTGACCCTGCCGGAGCTGTCGAGAGCCATAGGAAAGTCATTGCATTGCTTGTACTTGAACGTCTTCCAGTCGAGGTTTCTCTCCGCGAAGGTCGACAGCCAAATGACCTGGGCGTTGGTGGCATCGGTAATGTCGCCAAAGAGATCATAGATTTCGAGCATGAAATTGGCTTGCTTCTGGGGGGAGACCTCTCGAGCGGCGATCTCCATGGCTTCTTGTAGCGATCCGACAGGTCTATTGGAAAAGAATTCCCTGCTGGGGTGTGATAGTGTCTCTGACGAAAGGGTTACTGGAGAGGGGTCGCTAGCACAAGTAGAGATATCCGAGGAGGGGGTATACGTAGTGAAGACGGTGGAAGTGGCTGCGGTGGAGGTGGCTTTGGTGGTGGTGACTGCCGCGGGGGTAGAGTCGAGGCTCCTAGCGGCGGTGGTAGTGGTTAAGGACGCTTCGAAATCCATGGCATCGTTGAGTACTGCTGCAACGTCGTTGATCGATGTAAACAACATGTCAGTCGTCGGTCAGGGTTGAGATGGCAATATTGGACCCAGTCGTCTGGGTGCAGAGGGAGGTGAATGGTACAGGCGGTGGTTGTCTTTCATTAGGAACATAGAGGGGGGGGGGAGGCTGTTTATATACCTGGAGGGGGGCTTTGTGCCAGATGCTTCTTTTTCCAGTCTCTATGTGGTTCCCGAGTTCCTTAGTATGCTCTGCTCATATCTCTTCACAACATCTTCGCCTCTTCCCCTTCTCTTTCTCCGCTTGTACTCGGTGGGTTGGCACATCTTGCTCGTCGTTCCCGTTCTCGGTGGTGAATTTTCTGCCCACTCCTGCCCTAGTTGTCGTCTCTCTTGTCTCGAGGTTACTAGAGGGCTAGGGGAGAATGGTAGGAATTTTTGCGTAACGTGGGTGCAACTCAGCCAATAGGAATATATCTTCCCCCTCCATCTCGCATATCCACGCGATTGCGCGGATTCGCGATATTCTCAACTCTTTTCATTATGGTCCATGCAATGCATCTCCTCCCTTCCCCCCTTTCCTTGCCCCTCCATTCGTCTATTCCATCATTGTTTGGATGGGTGGTCTGCCGGCACCAGGTGTGCGGCGTTCCACTTATCCATCGGTTCCTTACACCCAGCCATATCCTCCGCTCGTACCCACGATCGTTTTTCCCAATCTTTCCTCATAGCTAAATTCATCCATCGTCCTGCTATATATTTCCGGGCTGCTACTACGTCCGACTCAAATTCCTCAAATTCCTCCGATTCCTCCTCTTGTGCGGTGCTAGGGGTACTGATTTCTCGAGTACTGTGTACGCCCTCGTTGCAAGTGAACAATTTTATTCAGTCGACTACCATCTATCCAGCTCGCGAGTTCTGCTCCTTCAATTTCTGCCAGTCGATAAGTCCCCAAGCTCTGAGTGATTTCTGTAACTCGGTAGGGTTCTCGCCACCTAGCATCCAGTTTGGCGCCGTGAGACTGCTCTATCTTGGGTTCGTGCACAAAGGGCTAGTCGCCAATTTCGAGATCTTCAGCTCGGAGGTTGACTGCTCGGTCGAAGTAATGTTTGTTGGCATCTCTCGACTTCTTCAGGTTGTGTATGGCCACATCGCTATCCTCTCGTCTTTGTTCCAGCTGTCAGGCTCTTGCCGCTATCAGCGATGCCGTATCGTCGATTCCTTGGATCCAGTTGGCGGTATTCCATGATAAGTTCTCCAGCTCTATCGGGAGTACTGCATCTTGGCCGAACATGAGGCGGAATGGCCAATATCAGGTCGTACGTCTGACAGTGATTCAGTCAGCACAACGCACTGCCGGTAGGTGGTAGATCTACAACTCTTTCGGTTCATCGGAGCAGACCGTGAGTTTGGATTGTGCATCTGCGATCGGTCTGTATCCTCGTTCATATACTCCATTAGCGGCGGAATGGTACGGGGTTACAGTGATCTTCCGGATATCTTAGCATTTGAGGAGGAGGTCGGTCCATTTCTTGTTCACTACATCTGCGTCCACTACCACACCTTCAGGGGTTCTGAAGCTACAAATAACCTCTTCGTAACAGAAGTCTGCTACTTTCTCCCATGTACTCTGTTTTACTGGTCGTGCCCCTGCCCACCCGCTGAGATATTCCCTGGCTACCACTAGTAGGTGATATCAGTCAACCGTTTTGGGCATGTATGAAATATCCATCCCTACTCGCTGACAGAGGTGACTGACAGTTAGGCTTTTCAGGGGTTCATCATACCGTAGAGGCACTCTCTTCTCGCACTGCTCGCACACTTTCACCCAGTCTTTGGCGTCGACATACATTTACGGCCACCAGTACCGCTCCACTACCTTTCGTACCATTCCTTCTCTTCCACGGTGCCTGCTCAGTTCATGTGCGGCTGCCATTGCTTTCCTTTTCTGCTCCACGCTCACTAAGACCTTTGCCGGCGGTTCATTGGTTCTTTGCCTCCGGTAAGGTATTCCATCTGAAACAAGTTATATCGGGGCTTCCCGCCTAAATTGCCGCATTTCCTTCGTAGTTTTTCCTTCCGGTCGCTTCAAATTCCCCAAAAACTCACCTATCTCCTTTCATCTCCTTTTATATTCCTCCGCCAATCTTAACCCAACAAAGGGTTCGGATGCTCTCCCCCTTGTCATTCGTTCCGGTCTTCGTTCCACCCGTATTCCTCATAAACTTGCTTCCATTGTGTCTTCTAGATTGTCCTGCTGTTCTGGCTGAGGCTCCCCTTCCCCTTGCGGCCGCCATGAGAGGCCATCAGGGCCTCCATTCAGTCTACCTGGAACATATTTCACATCGAAATCGAACAGTTGTATCCACGCGATCCAGCAGGTGACAGGTGCTCCTGCCTGGTCGTTGGCGGGCAAGTTTAGTTGATGTACTCATGTGTTAGCGTCTTTCTCCACGGGGAATCTGACCCTATAGACATAGTTGCGAAACTTCTGAACTTCCTTCGTCAGCCCATGACACTCACGTTTCCCCTCGTCATATCCTTCCTCGGCTTTGTTCCAGAGCCTGCTCTCATAGCGACATGGGGGCCGGACCTTATTTTCGTCTTCCTGCTGCAAGATCGCCCCCAACCCCTCTAAGCTGACGTCAACTCCCACGACTATTTGCCCAGCGCCATCGCTAACGTCTAATGTCTTCAACGCAGGAGCGTTGCAGAGAGCCTCCTTCAAGATTGCCATAGCATTCTTTTCTTCAGTCTCCCATTGGAACTCAAAGTCCTTCCGCAAGATTCGGAATAGGGGGCCTGCAACTATTGCATACTCGGGCATCCATATTCGATAGTATGTGGAAAGTCTTAAAAATGTACTGCACTCGGTACGGTTCTTGCACCGGGGCCAATTCCACACTTTGTCAACCTTTGACGTTTGCGGCCACCTTCCTGCTTCTCCAGAGACACCCCCGACAATTTTTACTCCGTTCCTGCACCAGTCAGACTTTCCTCCGGAAATGGTGGCTCCAGTTCTCTCCACATCAGCAAGTACGTTATCGAGGTTCTGGAGGTGTTCCATAACAAACCTTCGAACTCCAGGCAACCCTTCCACCTCCTCTTCTCCGTACCGACTCTTTGGGCCTTGCACTCCGACATCATGGATGAATATTTGCGCGATTGATCACTGGTGAGCGTTTAGTATTTTCCGAGATACTCTGACATATGCTGATACTGAATTGGTAGCTTCCTGTACCAGTCTGGTAGGCCGATACATGCCTTGCGTAGTCTGGATGGCCATATAGTCCCGGCTATCCTCGTGCAACATTGTTTGGTCGTACCCAGAGTGACAGTCAATCATTGACGAAATGGGCAGCCCGGCGAAGGCTTCGGGAAACTCTTTGCCGTTAGGCCGTATCCCGGCGTCTTCCAGTGTATGCGGATTCGCACTCACCACAGAGATGATAACGCGGTACTTTCCATTCTTTTTCGGAACAATGAAGTGGGCATTCCTGTAGCGGCCCCAAGCGGGCTCGAAGAGGCCCTGCCGAACTCTCTCTTCTATCATCTCTCTTTCCCTGGGAATGACTTTCTTTGGTATGCAGAATACACGATCCTTCCAGACCTCATGACCGGACTCCAATTGGATACAATGAGGTGGCTCGACTTCGTCGCTGATTGTTCCCAGTTCCTCCCATGTCCATGAGAGAGCGTATTCGCTATTTCATAGCATACCCAGGAGGGCATCCTTTTCCTTCAGCCTTAATATGGTCCCTATCCGTAGCGCTCGGAATCTCTCAGGTGTCACATTCCGCCTCTTGCTCTGTGGGAGAATTTTGGAATTAACCACTCGTCCCAGGGGCCCGGTACTGGTAGGGCCCGAGCGATAGCTCTTCCTCTCCAGTCGAGGCCTGCATCTGGTGTACTTCCATCCGACAAGGGAACAGGCTTCACTTTCTGGGGAACACATTGGTAGCGGCCGCACACCCAGGCTGCTTTGGTGTTTTCGTCTAAGTTGCACTTCACCGAATCAAGGTAAGAGGAAAAGAGTTCTATTTGACTATGTTCCGGTGCATTGCAATGTTTAGAAACCAACGCAAAAGCCGTGGATTCTCTCCCGGTTACCCTCCTTTCCTTCACCAGAGCCTCTTCTCCCATCGAACACTCTTCTGCTACCATCCTCCTACCCACCTCTTCAACTACCAGTCCTTCCTCCTCTTCCCACTCATCCTCCCAATTCACCCCTCTTTCCATAACCTTCCTCACCGCCTTCGATAGCACCCCTTTCTTGACTGACTGTCTTCCTTCTTTTTTAAACGTTTCCTGCTCTTTGCCCGCTGTTTAATCCTTCCACTTTCACTGCAAGCGCCCTCTTCCTATCAACCAACTCCTTCTCTTTTCCTTTTCTGCCATTCGAGACCTTCTCTTTCCCAGCTTTCCTCCCAGAGCTATCCAGCCTCTTTCCTTCGTAGTGCCGGGCCCCATCGTACCGAGTTGCCCTTAGTTTAACTAGGTGTATAAGTTTCCCGAGCTGCTGGCGAATCTGTCCCTCTTGTCTCCCAGAAAGGTAGCCATAAACGTCACCTGCTCTGACCCATCGACTGCTGAGATGGTGATCTCGCAACTGCCATCATCCAGGTTCCCCTCACACTTTCGGGCGTATGTTTCCCAGGGGCGGCCCACGATAATCTGTTTGGATCCGGATTTTGCTGAAAAGATAGGCCTGGGAATGACGATACCATGGACGGTGATGGGCACGGACTCTGCCACCTTCGACGAATCAGACCGATTCCCATTGGCAGTGATCATCCTGCAGTCGGCACATTTCCACCCAATGTTCAACGCTCTGGCGACCTCTGTGCTCATCACTCAGATCTCAGATCCGGCATCGATGAGCATAGGAAGTACATGCCCGTGTATCTTTCCGAGAACGGTTGGAGAGGCCCTGGCTTACCGGAATTCAGTGTATCCGGCGCAATCTTTCAGGCCGGAGAAGGCAGAAACGTGAGCGATTCCCATTTTCTTTAGTGAAGCCGGGGTCCTAGCAGTAACTCGTTTGTCCTTGGGAACTAATACCGTTTTAGGCTTGGGTAGGAGTCGAAAGGTCAATTCGCCGGTGTCTCTCTCCTGACGGGATAGGATAGTGTAATCGAGTTGGCTGCTTCCGAGGACTTCATAGTTTCCAGTATCCAGGGCCGGTGCTTTGTTTCGCGGCACTTTGGGAGCCTTTGAGGTCTTTGGAGTCATGTTTTCGAAGGGGTCCGCCTTGGCCGGTTGCTTGCTAAATGCTACGGCTTTCCTGATGGATCGCTTTTCCTGGTTACTAGCACTCGTTGAGACCTCCAGAACTTCTTCCTCGATAAGTGCCCGCTTGTCATCACCCCTGGTCACCTGGTCCTTCCTCTTCCTTCTCTCATCCATGAAGGCATATCCTGCCTGAGTGCGCACAACTGCCTACCTTGTTTCTCTCTCTTCCTCATCTAAACGCGCATCTCTCTCCTCCTCCGTCTCACTTTCCTCCTTATCCTCCACACTGCTGTCACCTTGCCCCATTTCTTGATCTTGATCCTTGTCACTCAATTCCTCAATACGGTCTTCGTTACCTTCTTCCCTGCCTTCCTTACCTGTAGACCGACCAGAGTAGTACCCATCGATTTCCGACAGTTGTCAGGCAATCCCTGAGCGAAAAGCAGTCACCTGAGCAGCGGCCCTCTGAAACAGCTGAGATCTTGCAACATGCTGCGGCTGAGGCGGCTGTGGTGCAGCCATAGTGGCTACTCCCACTCCCTGCTGCTGTTGTTGAGCTACTTCCAGGGCGTACTCCAGCTTTGACAAAAACCTTCGCTCCGGTCGATACCCAGATATCTCGCCTCCATTTCCTCCTCTTGGTCTTAAGGATAGTCTTCCACGATCATTGAGGTGGACGATACCTCTTTCCTGGTTGGTGCGCACATCGGGTCAGAACGCGCGGATGTGTCCCAGCTCATCACAATAGATACAGGGATCTGTTCCTTGGAGTGGATATTGCTGGTAATTGGGTCTCGGTCGGTATTAAGCGGGTCCCGTGGGTGCATTCGGAGGTGGGAAGTCCATTGGTGTGTGCGGAGGTGGATGGTCAGCTGGGATGGCGTACGCCCGGCAGTCTGGGAGCCTCCGTATCTGGGCCCATTCGCTATGCTCAGCTGCAAGGTCCAAGCCTCGAAGGCCTTCATCATCTTGTCCATTTTCGTGTCGATTGTATTTTCGGCCTTAGCGATGGGAATTTCCTCGATGGCTTGTGCTGGTGCCAGGGTTTCTTCGTTAGGGATTGCCGGAAGGTTCCCCACTACTGGCATGTGCGGGAGCCGAACTCCAGCTGGGATTGAGTAATGAGAGACTCCCGGCACAGTACGTGCTCGTTCCGAATCCAGGAGGGCGAGGGCATCGGCGGTTGCACATATGTCGAGGACATGCTTTTGGAGTTTGCCGCCTTTGAACGTCGAGGGGTCTCCGGGATCTAGGTCCAGTTCCATTACCACTTTTGCGCTCAATTCTCTTGGGAGGGCTCCGAGCAACATTTCCACCCCTCAGTACTCGGCCAAGGCTCTCTTGTTGATCATAATGCGGCAGATGTTGTGGTAGGCGAGGATAATGGTTATCAGGCCGACGTTGCCACGTTCGAGCTGGTCCCCGCAGAGTCGCTCCAAATAAGATCTCGTATACATATAGACCTGGCTATCGGCGTGTCAGAAGGCGTCCTTCAGCTCCTCTTTCAACTGCACCCAGTCCTTCTTCAGATATCCGTTCATCATCTTGAGAGTCTGCTGGATGGTCTTCGACCAGTAGTACTGGAATGTCGCGATAACATCTTCAGCTGCCGTGTCAGTCCCGGTGCGAGAGGAGAGGCTTTCCTACACCTCGATGAATTTGGTGACGTCCCCTCCTCCGAAGACTGGGGAGCCCATGGTGCCCGAGAGTGGCATTTGCTTCTTTTCCATCGCGATGACGAGGGCTATGGACCCAATGATTTGCCGTTGGTCGTGTGCATGATTGGGGGAGGGGTTGGCAGAAGGTCCACCGCTGGTGGAGGAACCGGCCTGGCTTGAGGGTACGGCACTGAACGAAGCGGTACGGCCACTGGAACCTGCGGCGAAAGTGGATTGAGAGTCTTCAGTTGACATCTTGGTACTGTTTGAAGCGGTTTGGAGGTGGGGTGGTGGGAGAGGTGGTGATTTGGCTGTAATTGGTGATCTAAAGTCAATGGCTAGTTTGTGAGTTTTGGAGGGGGGGTCAGGTCAATTGGCGCTCTTTTTGAGGAGGGCTCTGAGTTTTGTTCGGTTTCTTAGTCCAGCTTCACCACCACTCACGGTCTTCTTTCTTAGTTTCCTGCCAAGTCGTCTATCGTGTTCTATTTCCTGCAACTTCCCCCTACGACTAGTAGTATCCTCGTTAGCACTTCTCACAATCTTACCGCCATTGTTGATTCCTTTTGTTACCATTCCTTCGGATCAGTGTCTTCTTTAGTACGGAGTTGGCGTCCATCTTTTCGTGTGTGTTTTCTCGTCCCGGTATAATTTTGGTGCCTGTCGTCCCGGTGTTAGGTCAGTTCTTTTCGTCCAGTGTTAGTTCAGCGCCATTTCCTTAGTGTTCGTCCCGGTATTAGGTCGGTGCCTGTCATCCAGTGGTTGTCCCGGTATGAGGTCAGTGCCTTTCGTCCAGTGTGAAGTCAGAGCCTTTCGTCTCGGGGTTGGGTTGGTGCCTTTCGTCCCATCTGCGAGGTCAGTGCCTGTCATCTTGGTACGAGGTCGGAGCCTTTCGTCCCAGTGTGAGGTTGGTCCCTGTTGTCCCGTCTGCGAGGTCGGTGCCTTTCGCCCCGTTATGAGGTCGATGCCTTACCTCCAGTGTGAGTTTGGCGCTATTTCCTTAGTATTCGGCCTGGTATCAGGTCGGTGCCTTTCTAGTTAGCAACGTCGATGTACCCAGCTTACTGCATCTGGCATTCCAACTGGACATTGTTAGTATCGTCCACTAGCCGCTTCTCTCCATATTTGCTCTTATTAGCTAGTAGGGGTCTTTCCCACCATTCTGTACTCACCTTGCCGAACCAGAATCCGCATTTGGGCTCCATTTGTGGTGAAACGGCATAGCTAGAAGGCAGAGAGCTCATCATCAACACTCTGCCTCACCTCTCACAGCATTCCAAAAGGAATTTGTGAGAAAAAGCGGTTCTGGCTCGAGGAGCGTAGGAAGAGAGTGAGAAGGTATGATACTACCCGGCTGTGAGGATCCACGCAATCGCGCAGATCCTCACGGACTCTCGGAAAGAGCGAGTGAGATCAAACGATGCGAAAGATGGAGTGAATAATTCGTTGAATGATAAGATGATGAGATGAGATCCACGATGCGATGCAAGCTATCTACCCCGGGGCGTCCTGAATATATACCCCACGTCGCTCTGTCCATCTCCGCCACCCCGGTATCCCCGCACGGCCCCTTCGCCCAGTTCTTCTCCATCATCATTGTATCTCCGTACACCCGCCATAGCTCAGTCCTCTCCCAAGTTGAATGCTGGTGGTGGCGGGAAACGGATTTTCCCGCCACAGCGTGCAATAAACACTGCCTGAGACAAATAGATTAGAATGAAGGAAACAAACAAGCCCGCAACCCTAACCCAAACGAACAAAACACTCCCACGCATGCCTCAATTAATGGCTCAGTTGAATAGATTACAGCAAAGGAAATTCACCAGAGAAGACCCTGACTCAAACCGAAACTCACGCCTCCTCTGCAACTCGAGGACTTGTTCACTCCTCGCCGACTGAACCATCCGGGCGCGCCCCAGGAAGCGGGATGTCAGCGTGGGGGACATCGGGGAGGGGGCGATCAGGAAGAGAGACATCCAGGGGAGGGACATCCGGGAGGAGGACATCTGGGAGATGGAAATCGGGGAGACTTTCGCCACCAGCCAATTCGCCGAGTAGAAGCGGCTCCAGCTCGACAGCCGAGGTGATTCCCGCTGCCTCAGCTTCTCGTAGAGTTGGTGCCGCTAGCCGAGATTTCTGTGGCATCACAGATACCAAAGTCTGAAGCCCAGTGAGGGAATGGGTCTCCGGAGATCGTGTTCGTGGTGGAGGCTCAAGGGTTCGGGGCCATGGGGCAGCCACTGGAGGATGTGGCGGTGGGGTATGCTCGCGCATCTCCTAGCGTTGCTCAGGTAGCCCGGTTGGCTCATCGTCTACCATGGTATCAGCATCGTCAGCTGATGAAATCACCATCTCTCATTGGCCAATCGTCCGAGGTTCTTTGCCATCATCCTCATCCTTATCCTCCTCCTCACCTTCATCCTCCTCCTCCACCTCCTCCTCATTATCCTTCTCTTCATCTTCTTCCTCTTCATCCTCCTTCTCATAATCATCACCATCACTTTCCATATCCACATCGCCGTCTGAATCAACGCCGTCCGGTGCATCCACAACATCCTCCATGGGCATATCCACATCAGAATCATGGTCTGAATCATATTCGCCCTCCGACTTCTCGGTAGAGTCAGTATCATCATCTGAGGAAATCGACACAGCGGGCGATGATTCCGGATCTAAACATACCCGCTCTATTTAGCCCTCCGTGTCCGAGTCTGCCCCATACTCTTCCTTGTGCAACTGCACAGCCACCGCATGAGAGATATCATCTCCCCATCGGGTTTGTTAAACACATCCTTTCTCTTGACAGTTTCCCTTCCCCTTCCCCTTCCCTTTCCCCTTCCCGTCCTTGGTTCCCTGCAATTTCCTGGTCCCATTCTCACCACCCTGCGTGTCCTCCTCATCCTCACCATTGTCATTGTAATTGCCATCGCTAGGACGGCTCCTTCCACCGAGCAGCTCTCTGGGATCCGCCCAGTAGTCATCATTATCATCCTTGTCAATCATCTCGTCCCAATTCAGTGGTCTAATGGCCAGGAAGTCGCCTGGCTAATACTGCCGGCAGCGTGCTGGCTCAATCTTTACTCTGAGATCATCGCTGCCATACAAAGAGAAACGCTTGCCGGTGCGTATATCTTTTCTGGAGCTGGTTGTCTGGAGATTGGAGCGATCGACTTCATCCCCGAAGGCACCGGGGTTGTCCCACCTCCAATTGTTCATTTGTTGGCAGGTTTTGTCAAATATTTGCCCCAGATATGATCGGAACGCTGCCCACCTCTCCCGAAAAGGTGAACTCCTGCTCAAGCAGTCGGGCCACATCAGCTGGAATTGTGACAAGTGGCAAGTTGTGACTGGATCAAGAAAGATTATATCAGAAAAGAGGTCCCAAGCCCACTCATCCTTGACGCCGCAAACATTGTATATCCATCTGGGTCCACGGGTGTGTTCTGACATGAATGCCTGTTACGGTTCCGATCGAACGACAGGCGTGGATCTATAACCGATGTCGGCATCGTTGCCCTAGCAGTTGCCTTCCGCTTTCATTTGCGGTTACCCATTGGTGCCATCGCTGCGAGTTGAAAATGAATCTATATCGGAGGGGTTAGCATTATGATACAGCTGCACGTAGCGGAAGGAAGCCCAGAGTGAACATACAAAGTTGTGTAGGTTATGGGGTGTGTTGTGGAACGAGAGGCGTTGTTTTGTACAAGTCATATGATATCGAGATACTTCAGCATGCTGCCAGTGTTTTGAATTGCTGCAAGTGTGTTGAATACGGGAGGAAGAGAGAATCGAGGTGTAGGCAGGAAGTAGGGATATTTATATTCGAGTTCCTGCGATTTGGTTCAGATCCTGCATTTTGTTGGTTAATGAACACAACACGGCCCAGCATTCATCTTGCACAACAACCAGGCAGCTCATGAGTGAGGAGCCTCGAGATGAGAGTTAGTACACGCGGTGAGGACAGTTTGCGATGCTGGGCATTGCTTTATCATCACATACCACCTTTACCACTCAGACCTCGTGCATCTCAGAGCAAACTGAGTACTTTTCAAGTTGTCCCAACTTTGCAACCATCCAACACGGCTACCGATGCCTAGCAGTAGAACAAGCACACGCTACAGATTTCATAGGATAGAGAATACGTCATTGTTCGCATTGCGACACTTTTAGCTCTGCCAAAGGGGAATTTCCACCGGGAAGCTGAAGATATACACAATCGATGATTCAAAGTATTTTGCAAAGAATGAGTGCAATACGATGATACTCGTGCCAAGGTGGCATAAACACCCTTCAAGCAGTGCAAATAGACCTTCAGATGTTGCTGTAATATTGAATATCAATGCTCAGTGTAATCTGAGTTCAATCTGATGGCAGTTAACCCCATCATTGAATGCTTTTGAAGGGATCTCGTCCCCGAGTATTGTCAGGGTTTAGAGTCTAGTGTGGGCTACATGGCGCCTCCCTTTTTTGTCCAATCCGTCAATGATCGCTCAAATCGGAGTCTACCTCACCTGCCATTGCATATGCATGCGGAGGATATTATCCCTACCTTCATGACGTCGAACATCTGTGTCGGAATATGCATTCCCAAAGCCCTCAACCCGATATGATCCCAGTTGTACAAAATGTTCGACCGCTTGCTAATCGTCGGAATCAACAAAAGGGTGCGCCTTCTGATCATTCTTAACTTCTGCCTGCTCAGAGACGCGTTTCTGTATTGGCTGGTGAAAGGGATTCCTTCCAAGGAGGGAGTTCTGTACCCTCTACAATCCAAGGTCTGAACTCCAGCCCCTCATCTTCACTGAACAATTCTCGCTTTGCAGATATCACTCAACAACTTGATTTCCACCCCATCCGCTTCACAGCGAAGGTCAATAATTTCTCCAACTGCCACACCGGCTTCAAGCAGTCATAACACACGAGTTCCAAGCGAAACAACACAGTCAGACTCAGTGTGTGCTGTTGTATCTAGCCCCGCATCGGGCATTGCTAGCACTCCCACTCCGCTCAGCCCTCTCGAAAACCTGCCTACCCCCGTCCCAGAATCTAGAAGCCCGCACGATCATTACAAATTCACTGTCAACGCGAGCTACCGGAAATAATTAGAGACAGAGGCAGTGGCCATTGCAACAGCAGGCGGTGTCTACACCTCGATGAATTGTCCCCCGCAGTCGCGGCATCCATCAATTTGGTAACTCAGACATGACGCGTCTAGTATTTGCAACGGGCAGACTCCTGGAGCTCTACCTGTGGAATGGACGCCCGGTCATTAGTGCAAGCGACTTGGAGATGGTAAGGTATGCAACGCGACGTGTTGCGAAAGCATCAACTGAACGCCCACACTGGCAGATAATAGAGAAGTACTGGAACACCGCTATGCAGCTAAACAACATTTGGTCAATAGAATTCGAGGCACGCACATAGGGGATGTTGAAAGAGGAATGCTGAATCAATGGCCCGCGGTGGATATTACAAGCTCAAACCGGTACCTGGTTTGCGCACAAGTCAACAATGTACAATCCCATTTCATTCAATCAGCAAGCGACTACATTGCAGAGGTTTCTGATCTCCACCGCTTTGAATCCGGTGCAGAGAGTTGGGGATTCTTTGAGTCCTGTCTGGCAGACAATAAGTATCTTTGTCAGGTAGCAGAGCGTGTGGAAGGTGGTGTATGCGGTCCAAATCCAATGCAGAGAGAGTCGAAAGCTGAAAACGAATGGCTAGCGTCCACTTTACTCCCTGGCGGAAGCAATCCTGCGGCTTATCTACATCAACTTTTAGCATTTGTTGAATAACCGCCGTAAGTATGCTGAGGGATTTTATAATTTCATGATTAACGACAAGGACGGTCATATACCCTCGCCACTGATCATGTGTAAATGCATCGCGTTGCACCATGCTCTCCTCAACTAGCAAAAGAACGAAGATGTTCATCCGAAATCTTCCAAGTAAAAGCTGAAAGCTGACAGACCTGATCGCTCAAACTACATCAACCACAAGAATCACGGTGGTAAGATTGCATCCTGCTGCGCAATAACGGGTCGCATGTTGTTAACCTCGCCTGGCGTTGCAGACATGTATACATGCTTGATGAATACCAGCAACACACTACCGGAGCGCTACCAACAGAGAGTGTATAACAATACTCTTGCTACAGTCAAGCATCAGATCCAACAGGCAGAGGACCCAACGCATGCCGTGGTGATCAGCGTGGAAGCAGCGCGTGTTGACAATGCGATTCTTCTTGATAATTTGACCTCCTAAGTGGCGCTTCAGGAGCCTGAGATCGGAAGCACTGACCCAAATATCCTGATAGACAACAATTGCACGGATGACGAACTTCATTTACGGATGCTGGAGGGCAGCTGGGATTCCGAAGATGAAGGTGATGACAGCGAGGATCGCGATGCCATCCCCACAGACAGCAGGCGCCAACCACCCGCAACGGAACTCGACAGGTTTCACCTGGGAATTAGTACTGGGGACAGGTATGACGGTGAGAATGGCGACAGGTATGAGGGCGAGGATGGCGACAATGCGGATGCGGATGAGCAGCAAAAAGCATCCCGAGCCGATGATGGAACAACGCAGAATGTGGGGGACTGATGACATATTACTAGAGAGGGTGAAGATTGGACTATATATTTCAGACCTGTAATATACGATAATGGCGAACCAAATGCAACGGCAAGCGAGGTATCCGAAGCGAAGACAGTAGTGCAATATGTGACAAAATCTCAAACCTAAATATAGATGGGCCAAGTGGGGCATCCGATATAAAGCAATAGGGGAGACGTAAAATGTGGCTATCGGCCAAAGAAAGGCATAAACATCGCCAGGCTTTGTGTGAACGGCCACAGCATAACTGCAGCCCCTGCAAATAGTGTAACACAAGTGATGTTCTGATGGTGTGTATACGAGATGCAAAGTAATGGAGGTGAGTAGGCAAGGTGTCCCGTTGCCGGGGCGACGGGAGGTGTGTAATGCTCCGTCACCAGGTACGAGGTTCCGTCAAAGCCGTCAAAGCTGTCCGGAACACCCGTGTGTTCCAGACCGAAACTAGGGTTGTAGCTGATGCGTAATGTTCAAAGTATTAGTCATAAACATTCGGGGGAAAGGATCCTCGGCTAAGCATCTCTTCCTTTTCGGCGATCATGTTTGCCTGCCTCCAATATCTATCAGTCAAGGCCTCCACGATCATTGCTGCACGTGGGTTGGCAAACTTTGCCGACCTCCGGACTTGGGCTCCTCTCTAGTTCTTCGGATAGTCTTTCCACCTCTTGTCTTGTCTTCTCCGGACTGATTTCTGCAGCTCGGCCTTGTCCTGCGCTGTCGCTGCCAACATGCTCCTTCTTCTCTTCTCTCTCCCAAGTTGACTCCTCTTCTCCTTTATCTCGCCATCCCACCATCTCTTTGAGTGCGCGCAGATCGGGATTTTCTTAGCTGTGGCGTGATGTACCTTGCTCAGTGCTTGCTGGCACCACTCGGCCTTGCTCTCGACCTTGTCCCACGTACTCTCCGCTCCGAAGTTTGCCCTTTCCTTTACCCGCTCCCTCCACATCTTCTCAGCCACCTCCACTTCCTCCTGCAACATGGCCGCTATATTCCATCTTATGACTTGTGTGCCCCCTGCCTCCTCCTGCTTCTCCATTTCCAACTCCCACTCTATGATCTGATGTTCCGACCCTGTGGCGTAGCACCCGTCCACAATCATCCATTTTCCGAATATTCGATTGGCCAGGGTCAGGTGTATGACGGATTCGGCCGTGCTGTCATGACTTGTCCAGTAGTGAGCGTGCCGGTCGTTATTTCCAATGTCCAGCCAGTGCTCATCTATAATCAGTTCCCAGTATGTGGCGGCCCTGCGTTCCGTGCATCTCCGATTGCAGCATTGTCTGTGGGTGTTGAAGTCTCCCGCGAGCACCATGCGACATCCCCCCTGCAAAAGAATTCTGTGCCAGTTCAGTCTCCTCGCTGATCTCTCTCCTGTCTCCCCTTCTCTCTTATCGTAGACGTTCACAATCCATGTCATCTTCTGTCCCCTTGTGTTAATGTCGACCACATTCACGTCGCCGACGGCTTTCTTGCTCAAGTTGGTCAGTGCATTGGATGGAAAGCCTCTCCCCTGGCGCACGGCCGTCCAGACTCTCTTCCTTTTTCGAATATCGTACACCGGATGACTGATTCCAACTCCTTCTCGCTCTTCCCGTGATTCCTGCAGACATATCATGTCCGCCATCCGTTCGACTCTCATCTCGTACGCAGCCATGGTCCATACGTACGACCTGGTGCAGTTGTGCTGGATTGTTCAAAACATTGGCGACCGCTGGAGCTCCCGTCTCAACTTCAGTTTCGATGCTGATTGCTGTAATCGCGACAATTGCCATCATCGTCGCCATTGCCCTCTCGCGCTATGTAATGTCCTATACCCCCGCTTCCTCCACCCTTGCGTCCGCCTTTTCCTCTTCAATCCAGCCTCTTTCTCCTCCTCCCAGAGCCTCGACCCGAAGGCCTAGCGAGATCCTGTTCCTCCCTGGGGCTGCTCCCCCAGCCCTCGTGGTCCATCCTGGTGGTTCTCTTCTCTTCTCCAGCTGTGCCGCTCATGAGACCTTCGTCTTCTTTGCACACCTACTGCTGAATGAGATGTGGTTACCTCTGTGGGCGGGGCATTTCTCTTGTGTGTGGCCGCAGAGAGTGCCCTGCTTTGCATTGCACCCGACTTCGGTGCAACTATGGTCGCTGGTGTGGCGCGGCCCTGAGCAGTAGCCACACCCGGGTTTGCCAGTGCACTTGCTCACCATGTGGCCCCATCCGAGGCTGTGCTCGCACCTGCTGTCTGTGCCTGCATTCGTGAATGGTTCGGCTCAGTACCACAATCCTGCCGCCTGGTTACCATCCTGGACCAGTCTCCGCGCCACCTTGCTCCACATTACTACGAAGACTGCTGACGATGCGGAGGTCTCCCCCTCCGGCCTTCTCGCCTGGATGCTGTGGGGGCTCGCCAGGCACTGTCCGTGGACTGGGACCGTTACCCCTTCGGTCTCAGTGTGCATTTCATCCCACGTCAATTGCAGGCCTTCTGTGCCTTTTCCCATGTACCTCACGAGTGGTACAGCATGGATCTTGAGCCTCTGCCAAGTGTCATTTTGTTCAACCTCAATCACTGCCTTGCTGACCGTGCGCACAGCGGTGATAATGATGTCGCAGTATATCAGTGCCATTGTAAAGGCATACGCCCATGTATGGCCTCGTAGGAAGGTATATCAGAAGATACGGTTGCAAACGTGGATGTCAATATTGTAGAGTAGTATAAAGGTAAGATTATCGCTAGAGATCTAAGGCTCGTGGCGAGCCGACTATATAAAGCGGGTATTACCCGGCCCTGGACAAGTCACGTACAGCCATGCCATTACAGCCATCCCCGCTGTTGTGTTTGGGTGGGTGATTGCCGTAATTGTACCCTGAACGTTCCTTTTTGCCTTCATGATCCACATGTTGGCCTGTGCCTTCTGGTGGAACAGGGCTCTGTTGATCGCCGATGCAATTTCCTGGTCCATTTTGTTAGGGAGCGGTACACCCTTGTCTCCGCGTAGTATCAGTCGTCTCTCTGCCATGGTCAATCGCGCCCTCAGGGTAGCGCCTGGGCCAACAGGTGCCCTCTGACTCTGGGCTCGCGGTGGGACTGTATCCCCATGTCGGGTGGGTGTGGGCGCAGACTCTTGATTGGGTTCGTGCCGCGGTGTAGGCTGCATTTTGAGCTGCAGTCTGGGCTTCGGTTGCTGATGCAGCTGTTGGTGCTTCTCTGGTCCTCCTTCCTGAGTTGTATCTGTATGCTGCGAGGCCTCTAGCCCCCCACCGTCCATCCTTGCAGTCTTATCTCTCTCTTTCCCTCTCCCTTCCTGGCCTGGTGCTACTCCATCCATGACCTTTGCGATCATGATTGTGATGCCCGCCCCTCAGAGTTTGTCGTCCTCGTGGTGGGTATCCCATTCCTTCAGTCTCTCTTCCATCCATGTCATCATTCCTCGCCACTGTGCCTCCTTGCTGGCTGCCCGTGTTTCCAGCAGGTATGTGAGGGGTCAAATGGTGCGGTGCAGCTGCGTCAGCTTCTGTGCCTGCTGTCGCATCGTCCTCTCCATGCAGCTCCTCAAGTCGCCAGGGCCTCGATCGTCCTTCTCTGCTTTCGGTTCTCATTTCTCTCCATCGGCTAAACTATGGTTGCGCCGGCAGTCTCCGTTGAGACGGGTGTCGCCACCATCACCATATCCATCGCCACATCCATAGCCGTGTCGCTCCTCCCATTTCCGGCTTCTCCCATGTCCAGATTGCTCCTCCTGCTTACTCTGGTTTCGGTCATCACTCCACTGAGGCAAACCTCACTTTCTAGGGTATTCCTCGTCGTCGCATACTGGTTGGCCGATGCGTCGCGCAATCGCGTTGTCTGCCAAGACTTTACGAGTCTCCACTCAATTGCGTGGGTTCATGTGCGCGCCCTCCTCCTGCGGTCTTGCGGGTGCTGGGACACTCACTCTGGGGTCAACTCGACGTGCAGCATTGATTGCCGCGGTCCTTTTGTTGTTACTATCGTTGTTGTCAACTTATTGCACTGTTTCTGTTTCGCCAAGACCTTTGTCTCACTTTGCTTTGTGTGTTTCACGTCCTTCCGGGATGCCATGCATCGGTCGTTGTCTACCCACAAGAGGTGTTTGGCTTCGACTCTCACTTCCGCCCACATCATAATCCCAGCCGTGAGTATCGTGAAGACCATCAGCTTCACATGTGAGCCCTGTGGTATGGCTGCTTCCATGAAGTGACTCTGTAGGACATTTCCGTCGATTACCATGACCAATGTTCTGTCTGAGAGTAACATTTCTGTCCACCCTTTGAGGTCTCCATCTATCCGCTTGGCATTCCTGGCATGGATCAGCCTTCCTCACCCCGCACCTGGGAACTCAGTCCTGATATCCATCAGCAGGACTCGTGCAATGATGTCTTCTTTCTATGCTGAATGCGCTCTATCGACCATAATGGCAGCTTCGTCAATCGCCAAACATTTCTGTGTACTGCCAAACTGGCCGTTTCTTTGAAGTGCGCTCTTCTCAGGCTCATCGGACAGTCGTTCTGCGACTAATTTCTCGAGGACCTTTCCCAAGCTGCTGAGCAAGAAGATCATTCAGTATGATTTCAGCTTGGTGTAGTTTTCCTTTGCAGGTGTCCGACTCACTACTCCGCAAGCGTGCTTTCTGACAGCTGGGTGGCATCCCGTTCGGACTGCCGCTCTCATTAATCCTACAATTTTCATTCTGTCACACTTCCGGAGTAGCCGTAAAGCTCCGAATGATAGCTTTTCTTGGCACAGGGCTTACTTGACCAATTAGAAGAACAGAGCTCATTCGACTGGGCACTCAGTAATGCGCTGGTGGGGATGGCTTGCTGGAGGTAGTTCGTAGTACCGGTCACCATCATTTGGTGGGAACATTTCTCCTGTGGGCATTTTCTGCTTTTCGTCAATTGTGTTTGCTTGCTTTCCCTCTCCGTCAGTCAATGCTTCCACAGTGGCTCCCAGTTGAGCATTGGGGAACTTTACTACCCTCCAGACCTCGCCCCCCTGCGTTTCAGCATGTAGTCATTCCATATCTGGCACTTAAACTGTCGAATCGGCCTCAGTAGTTCTGCGGTCATGCGCCCTGGCGCTTCTGACATCCGTTCCTGCCTCTTCTCTCTCCACAGTGCGCTCCTCCTGTCCTTGATTTGCGGTTCCACCACCTCTTCGATCGAGTGCGGATCCTTATTTTCTTCGCGTTGGTGTCCAGAACCTTGCGCAGCACTTCCTGACACCATTCAGCCTCCCTTCCAACTTTGTCCCCTGTACATTCCTCCTCTAGATGGGCTCTCTCTGCTTCCAGCTCCTTCCAATGTTTTTCTTCTGCTTCTTCGTTCTCTTTTGACCTGCTAGCCTGGTTCGACCTTACATGGTCCGATTCCACTTGTTTTTTGACTCTAAACTGGCGGTCAAACACCTCCTGGTCGCGGCCTGGAGCATGTCTCACGTCCGGTGTGGTCCAGCTCGTGATCAGTCGGTTGGCCAGGGTCACGTCTAAATTTGACTCGCCTTTTGCCCTGTTCCTTGTCGAGTGGTGAGTGGGCCAGTTGACATTTCCAATCTTGAGTCCGTACTCGTCTGTGATCTCCTCCCACAAAGTCCCATCATGTTGTTCCTTGCATCTTTGGTCCTACCTTGCGGCTGTGTGCATGCATGTCACCCGCAAGTATTGTGCCACCTCCTTGTAGGAAGAATTTGTGCCAGTTTATCTGCCTCGCTTGTAGCTCACCGGTCTGCACCTCTCTCTGATGGTGAATATTGATCATCCTCGTCGTCTTTTCACCTCTTGTTTCAACATTCGTCACAATGCCATCGTTGTTCGCCCCATTGCTCAGGTCAGTCCGTTTGTCAGTTCCAAGGCCCCTCCCCTTGCCCGCTGCTGCCCAAACCCTGTTTCTTTATATAATCTCATACACGGAATGGCTAATTCCAACTCTGCCCCTCTCCTCAGGCAGCTTCTGCAAAATTACCATATCTGCTGTCCGTTCCGCTCCCGTCCCTAGCGCAGCCATGGTCCACACCTAAGACCTGGCGCAGTTGTGCTGGATTGCTCCAATGATTGGAAGCAGCAGCTGCCATTTTGGTCTCCCCAGCAGTCTTGGGCAGAGTCACGTCTCTTGCCTCCTCTGATACCTCTCGCTCTCTGGTATCCTCCTCCTTCATCATGAGCTCAACTTCTTGATATCTTATCTCCGTCATCTGCCTGGAGCCACGTACTACTCTGTTCACCCCAGTTACTCTCCCCGTCTCTGGTCCCTCCGGTTGCGGTCTTCTGCCCTGCTGTGCCATTCTGATGGCCTCGGTTTTCTTTGCGCACTTTCCTCTGGATGCAATGTGACTCCACTTGCAATCCGGCCATTTTTCTTCCCTGTGGCTGCACAATGCTCCTTGCTTGAATGAGGATACGACTTCGTTATCCCTGTGCTTATTTGATTGGGGCCGTCAGGCGCTGTACTGGCACTTCGGTTGTGGTTGCACTGGCTGCCAATCTGGCCCCAGCCGCATCGGAGCTTCCACAGGCTGTCGGGGCATGCATCTGTATACAGTTCTACATTGTACTATACTTCTACAGCAGTGACACCTTTCCTCACTAGTCTCTGTGATACCTTCTTCTCCATCACCACGAAACCCACTGATGATGCTATAATTTCTCCTTTTCACTCCCTCTCCTCGATAGTGCGGGGGTTCGATAGCCATCACACCTGGGCAGATATCGTCACTCCTTCGTTTTCTGCCTGGATCTCCTCTCTCATCTTCGGAAGTGCTTTGGTGCCCTCACCCATGCATCTCACTAGTCTGACAGTGTGGATTTTCAGTTGCTCCCACGACTCATTTTCCTCCACATAGATGATTCCTTTCTCGACTAATCAGGCTGCTTTGAAAACGATATCTCAGGACAAGAGAGCCATCTCTGGAGTTGCGTTTTCGTGGGTGATTGCAGTTATTGTGCCCCTGGCATTCCTTCTCGCATTCACAATCCAGACATGTGCCGGGGCCTGCGGCTGATGGAACAGCGCTCCAATGACTGCGAACATGTCGTCCTCGTCAATCGAATGCTGTCGGGAGATGCTTTCGTCCCGTCGTAAGACCAGCCCTCTATTAGCCATACTGAACCCGGATGGCGGAGCCGGGCCCAGGTTCTGACTCTGGGCTTGGGGTTGGACGGTCTTCCACCCTCTGATGGGTATGGGTATTGACTTTGGTTTAGGTTCGTGCTGCGGTTTAGGCTGCATTTTGAGCTGCAGTTTTGTTTTCCGTTGGTGCTGCAGCTGTTGGCTCTGTTCTGGTCATATTTCCTGTGTTGTTTCGGGATGTTGTGCGGACTCTAGTCCCCCGTGGTCCATCTTGGCAGTCATGTCTCTTTCGTTCTCTTTCGATTCCTGGCCTGGTGCTACTCCTTTCATGACTCTTGCGATCATGATTGTGATGCCCACTCCCCACAGCATGTTGTCCTCCTGGCGGTCATCCCACTTTTGCTCTCTCTTGCATCCACATCATCATTCCTTACCACTGTGCCTCTCGGCGGCCTGCCTGGGCTGCCAACAAGTTTGCTAGGTGTCCAACGGTTTTGTGCAGCTGTGTTAGCTCTTGTGCCTGCTCTTGCATCGTCCTCTTCATGCGGCTCCTCAAGTCAATGGGGGCCCTCAACACCTCTGGACCCCCGGACCTTGGACATTTCCCATTCTGATTACCCTCCTGCCGCTCTACTGCAATCGCGGTTGCAGGGGCGGCATGTGTCATCGGCGCGATGCCCACCACACAATTCGCCGCTCCAATTCCTATTCGTGTTCCTCCTGATCCCTCCATGTTGGTGTCTCTTGCCTGAATTGGCCTCCCGATCTCCTCAAATACCCCAGTGGGGTTCCCCCTCCTGGGGTAGCCATGGTTTCTGATTTAGTGGTCGCGTTGCCGCCATGTGCGGGTTGTTCTGTCCAAGTCCCCAATCTCCTGCCGCGATCCAGAGGTGCTGGGGAAGTCTTCTCTGGGTCAACTCGCTGCTACAAGTCATTTTCCAGTGTCCATTTGCTGATTACTGCCGTGGCTGTTGACTGATTTGCCGTCTTGTTATCGTCTTCTTCCGCGAAGACTTTTCGCGAATCCACGCAATTGCGTGGTTCCTTGTGCGTCCTCTTTTGCTGAAATGCCCGCCTTCCTCCGGTGGTCCCGAGGTGGTGAGAGTCTCGTTCCGGGGTCAATTCAACGTTAAAAATCGATTGCCGCTGCCCGCTTCTTGGTTGCTGTCGTCGTTGTTGACTTAATTCACCGTGTCTGTTTTGCCAAGACTTTTTTGTTATATTGTTGATAACTAGAGTTTCCCAAGATAAGCCTGCAGGCCGGCCGGAAAAGCCTACAGGCCCGGCCCGGCCCTCATTGATAAGCCGCCGCAAAGGCCGGCCAGGCCGCTTAGTAACACTGGGCCTATGTATATATGTAACAACAGGGCTCGCAAGTAAGCTGAGTGGTGGTGGGGTGAAGAAAGTGATGGGATGGTGACTGGCCTTCACTTGGATTTATGGTCATGCATACCTGTTAGAGGGTTCCTGTGCCCAGCATTGGGATACGCCAGTTGTATGCTATGTATTCTGTTACAAAATGAGTGGTTTCAATCTGAAAACCACCAAGATAACGTGTTGCAACCTCCACCAGGACCCGCTAGATCCCCTCTCAAGGCCCTAGGTGTCTCTACACTTGCCCCGCCTTAGACTACGATGGCGGGCCCTGAAAGACTGGCGGCTTCTTAGACTGTTACGAAGTCTGGATTGAAGGATATGCTATATCCTGTCAAAGGCCGGATGCTTACCCATCAACCTTCGATTAGCTAGACAAAATTCAAACATCTGGATTATTAGAACTAATTGATTACAACCATACTAGCTTACTCTTGTACTTTTTGGGGTTACCCTAAGAGGTAGGTTTGTGCTCTAGTCTCGATGAAGGAAGGTTTTCTCTTTTTATTTGACTTCATTCTGGTCCTAGTGAACTGATAACAAGATTGGAAGTACTGATTTGTACGCTCGGCATAGTAGATTTGTTTAAGTCGATGAATCCATAGGTCCGCCTCTGTCAGGGACTTTAGTGACGTCATCGTTGAAGCTTACAGTGTACTCGTTTCAACAAGATTAGGTCTACAATATGACTACTAATCAGTCGCGAAAGTCGAAGCTTCGGCTTATGAAACATGGCTTCGGTGCTAAATGTTTTTAGAATTCAGTTTAGTTAGAATTTTAGTACTGCGTTGCGGTGCGTTGCGGCGACGAATTGCCTGGTTACGTAGCTAGCTAGTCTAGGGTTTTTCGTTGGCGGAACCCGGGTGTAGGAGGTATACTTGTATCGATGGAGGATAGATGTAGGTAGTACACAAATCTACTTTCACCGACGGAAGAGTCAGAAAGCGTAAATCGTCCAGAAGAAATAGAAAAAATAGTTCTATGTGGGACTATGTACACCAGTGCCATCCTTCAAATATGGTCTCTGCTCTGCGGGTGTGGGATGTTATTTCGATACCTGTTAGCGTGGCAGGGCTGAGCTCCTGCTGTAAAGTATCCAGTGAGCGGCCGGAACAGCCCGTAGATCAGAGGTCTTCATGTCTTATCGGTCTCGCATTTGTTGTCAGGTGCAAATCAATGCCCTGCAGAGGGTAACTTGCTAGCATGTTGTCATTGACGTCATCGACAGATGGGTGGGAAACAAAGACAAAAAGAGGGGACACGCGTGCAAAACCCTTATCACTGGCGATTTACTTACGTGTACAAGGCAGACACCAACCATTATACGTAGCACCGGGAAGATGTTGCATGGAGAGTAAGTCTAGGGCGGTTAACACCTACTTGATCCAGTAATTCTGCAGCGGATGATCTCCATATCGAGTGTCAGTTTCAGCTGCACGGAGGTTCGAGTGTTGTGGTATCGATAGTTGTTCCTCGCAGCCTGTAACTCAAGAGAAAAAACAAACTAATATCCCCGGATCTGGCCACTTATAATAAGCTATGATAAATGCTCCGCAGTACCAGCCGCAGCCTTCGTCATGCAAACTGCCATAGCTTGCCTCCGATAACCAGCTAAACCTCTTGAAATGTACTCGAAGGATTTCTCTAATCGCACAGCCACTGAATCTGGTGCAACTCGGTTTACTACAGTCTCGTTGGGTACGAACCGGTCATTCCCGATAAAACGACCAATCCTTCCAACCATCTATACTGTGCCATCTATACTGTGCCATCTATACTGTGCTAAACAACTCCTCGTGGGGAGTCAGTGGGTCATCTGCAAGGACGTGAAGATAGCTATAACAATGTAGATGTCGATGAGAAGAATTAGAAAGCATCGTAATAACAAGTTTAATGAGAAACGCGGCTAGCTAATGAAGCTCCTAGTGTTGACACATTTTCCGATTGATAGAGACCTGGAGTATTACTCGAATGTGTGGGCTAAGTGAATGCCAAGACTTATTTTTTTCTCGTAAGTCGCCATTTCATCGCTCCACTTCAACCATCTCTACTCAACATGTTGTGGCTACTAAAGCTGGATCTTTGTTTTAGTTGAGGGAAAGAAAGGCTATTGGAGCTGTAGCTCTTAGCTCTTAGCTCTTGTCTCAAAAAATACAAAACAAAATAAATAGCCTTGGCATTCGTATAGCCTACACATTCGAGTAATACTCCTTCTCTCTACCTCCTACGTCTATGTGTGGCGAAGGCGGTTGACCCAACCACAGGTAAATGAAAGCTAGGGGAAGGGGGGGATGGTGGAAGAGGGAGGGAGGAGGGGCAGCAAGCCGCACCCGACCCACATACTTACCGGACGACTCACACTCACAACACACTGCACTTGACTTCAGCCCGTGTTTGATGATTGCCTTTCCAAGCAACTATACATCCTCCGGAAACGCCTGAGTGATGATGGGGCCGCAAGAAGATCGGACGGAATGGCATTGTCTCGCGACGGCTGTTAGCACCAATCTTGGACGTTGTAACAAACACAAGTTGGGGAGAGAAGCGAGCGAGCCAGCACAAAATGCCCTCAGCGATAATTGGTGTGGCGGTGCGAGGCTTGGTTCCCTACTTTTCATACTTTGATCCACTAACCCGGATATACGGCACCACCCTGATTTGGTTCGCGTCTATATAATTGCCGTATATGGTAACATTCTGGAAATTAAAGTTTCACAAAGCTTATTTTAAATTTCCCTATTTTGGTAGGCGTATTACCAGATATGATGCCTTAACCCAATCAGGGGCGTACCTTATATCCGGATTAATACATAGTGATAATGGAATTATGGAGAATTTTGATTGATGAGAACCAGTTGGTCACACAACGCCAAAGCTAATGATGCGCTTTTTTCGTGGTGGCGCAAAAGTCGGTACCACCGTCGCAGAGAACTTGAAAACCTGCACGGGGCACTGCGAGGTTGTAACCATGTGGGAATTCTAGCTAATCAGAGTACCCTATCCCTGCGCTGAGCACTGCGAGGTTGTAATCATGTGGGAATTCTAGTTAGCATTCAACATTGAGGCTCAGGTTTTCAAGGTGATATATCAGTGATCAGTTCCTGTCTTTTCTCGCCATCACAACACGCCAGAACGATTGTGTAAATACAACTACTGCTTTCGCAACTTTTCTCACAACTAGTTTCACTTCCGAGTCCCCATCCATCGACAGCGGACACGAGAACTGCAAGTTACGTCTCCTCCAAGTGACAACATACCATATAACTGACAGTAGTCTGAGCTTTCAGCTCAAACTTGGCAACCAACTATGTCCCCTACCACCCCGAGCGGCACCAACTCCAGATGCCAGACTACTTACCTCTGCGACGCTTCTCAGTGCAGCATCCAATATCAGACCCAAGAGGAACTTCAAGATCATATTTCATCAAAACACCACGACATACAGTCGCCGAATCATACTAAGTCTAACCCCGACGCCGAAAAGGTCGACCTCCAGGCTTATCAAGCAATCGAGGCAACATATCACTGCAATGTACCCCAATGTAGCATCCACTTCCACACTCTGGAAGAACTTCACCTACATAGCGCATCAGAACATCAAGACACAAGATCTTCGACTCACCAAAAGCCTGGCGATAGTGAAGACTATTCCAGTTCCCGGTATGCGTCGTCGTCATTCGCAACTAATTGGCACTGACAATGCAGGTCTGCAATGAACGCACAGCACGCTCTAACTGGACCACCAAAACGCCTTGACAGAGACGCTGACATCATATTTTCGAGTATATCCACCGGGAACATACAAAACATACAAGACGAGCAAGACAGTACCTCCAACCTCGGTATTAGTCCATCGGGACCATATCAGAGATACATACCACAAACGCCCGAAGTCTCACATGGACACCTACCTCCAGCGATAGTGGGGCATGGAGTAGTCCACCCTGTTACTCGGAGAGGAATAAGCGCAAAAGCAGGTGCACTTAGAAGTGGTTAGTTTTAATAATCAATTCCTAAATTCCACCGGGCTCACTAAGCACTTCCGGTCTGCAGCATTCGGGAACAGGCATAAGGAGCCGGAGGTCGGCTTATCTCTCGACACCCTTCGGCCACCCACCGAAGCAGCCCCCGACGATAGTTCAACCCGCACATCTAAGTGCTCCTGTAACCCAACACCCTCACCCCCAGCTACCCTTCTTCCTCCAGCACACAACAACTCTACAAGATATAGGGTCGCTATCCAAGCACGCAACGGATGTGCCATGCTTCATGAGTTCGAACTGGTAGATCACGATAACCGGATTGAGGTTATGAGGAAGTTACAAGCCAAGGCAAAGGAAATCGTGCTTCCATCCCGCTTCTTTAGTTTCATCTGGAGGGTGGTGATTGAAACAGCCATTGTTGAGCCGGTAGATTATTCCCACGTCCATCAGACCCTAAATATCGACTAACGTGTCATCGATTCAGATCAATGGTACAGATATCGAAAGACAAACACCCCACGCAATTAACCTCCGGAGCAACATGGCCAATGCATGGCTCACCCAAGCCTTCCATGATCCCGAGTCTCTCGACTGCGACCCCGACTTTAATGACTACAGGATTGAAGGAAACAGCACCCAATGTCGCAACAGTCGAATCACTACACCCATGAAGACTTTGGTTATACGGACTGGGGTCAACAAATCTGTCATGGCGCTCCTACTCCTGTTTGCAGCTGCTATTGCTTGTGTGATTGGGATATTGGTGGGAATTTTAACCTCGAGGGCTGATTTGGGATTTGGGGTCGCATGTGCGGTGTTTGCTTTGATGCGGTGCTACAAAGGTTGGTAGTTGGGTACATGAAGGAACTTGGAGGTGGAGGACGGGGATAGATGTGCATACCTATGATTTGATAGCCAAGAGAATTTCTTTCGCCTTCGCTCACTTTAAACAGTTAACAATATGGAGGGGTTGAAAAGTGTTTCTAATATAACCCTAAACCTGGTGAAACAGTCCCATTCTTCCTGATCTTAGTACTAGCAAATTTGCTTTCCAGCTCTAGCGACATTTTGTAAGAAATCTATATACAGATTAAACGAAGTTGTCTTTATCAGTATCTTCGATGGTAGAGGTCGTTCGGACCGGAAAGTGCAATTGGATTGGAGTGTTTGACCACAGTGGTGGTAGATTCTGGTGTGAACTTAGAGGAGGGATTACTTCTGCGATGTTTGGTAACGGAACTAGGCCAATGGGGGGGTGGGCAGCGACGGTGGGGTCGGGACCAGTGTGGGATCAACATCCTTACACGGCTGGCAGCAAGCCTCTTAATGGTAAGGCTGCAAGTTGGCGAACCTTGCTCGCAGCTTCAATGGTGCCATTTTCACCCGAGCCTCGGCATCTATGCTATCTAACTTTATCGCACGTTATCTTATCTCTTGTCGCTAAACGTTGATGTACTAGTACAAACCTTAATGCATGACGTGGAGCCGCAGTGAATATAAATAATGCGAAAAAATGAGCCGAGATATGTTAGAATCTTGCATAGTATGAGCGCTGCTGAAGAATGAATAGATATATATAGATAATACGATCTTGGTGGTATATCAAGGCTTTTGCAATGTCTGGGCTTTGGGACCCGTAGCAAGTAGAGTAACGCGGGGTAGCCAAAAGGACATAGAATTTGCATCGGAAATTGAACCCGTTGTCAAAACCCCCTTTTCATGATTCCCCTTTTCATATCCCTAACGATTAGGCCAATCTGCCCCCAAGCATCGACCACTTTAGGCTGGTTCAGGAGCCATAAGCGGTGGCGGATCTAACCGATTATCATCTGATCAAATCTAATCAAATCAAATCCATCTCCATCACCATATCTCTCTCGTAGTTTGAGCAAAAACACGACACTGAAATGATTGCTGAACAAATGAAAAGAAAAGAAATACAATGACCGAGGCATGTTCGACTTAACTGGGCGGTGTGGGAATCTTCCTCAGCTCTGTGGCGGCGAAAAGTCTATTGCTGCTTGATTGCACTTCTCAAAGGAAAACAACTCCGATATCTGCACATGCCTACATCTTCTCGCTTCCCAGCCCTTGCCCATCAGACGGCTTTCCACAGCCTCGGCGGTCGATTCTTCCACTCATGCAATGGTGGAAAAGATATTCCCGCGTTTCGGGCAGCACTTATCTTTCCATTCCCCGAATCGCTTGAGATATGTCGCAGTCTATGCATTCCCGCATTTCTTTCGAATGTATCTGGCTGTCAGAGCCTTTCTGCTCTTCATTAGGATTGGTCTCTGACTGACTCCCTGCTTTCCCAGATACCTTTCCGCTCTAGTACCCGTAGTGCTTACTACACCTCGCCTCTTCCCACTCTTTCTTTACTGTGTCTCTCCTTTTGGAGATGTTTCTAGTTCTGTTTGCAGCAGAGGTGTACAGTTGGTGTTTTTCTGATTGCAGGTTGTATGCGTAAACCCTTGGCCCAGGCAGTGTGGTCAACCGCCCCGTCCGACGGCCGGGGACGGTAGTGCCGTCCGAGTTCTTGCCAGGACGGACGGGACGGCGCAAATCGGTCCGTCCCGTCCGAGCTTATAAATGACGGCGTGACGACCGACAACAGCCGGGGACGATAGAATCACCGTCCCCGGGAGACATCCACCGTCCCCGGGCGTCATTGGGCGGTTACCGTTATACTTAGATGAAACCCAATAACTTCACATATTTCGAACTTTGTAAGGCTAATGGATACGGGCTGACATACAGGCTGATGGTACGGCGCTGGAGATACAGGCTGACGATGCTCAGCCATATTTATCTATACATAATTGAACCTACATTCAAGTATATACCAAATTTATATTATTTTTATGATGTACATTGAACAAAGTCCATGGATGTCGGTAGATGACCGCCAGGGACTGCCGGGGACGGAACTGATCCGTCCCCGGCCGTCCTTGCCGTCCGTCCCCGTCCATGATCCAAATGTCCGCAGCGTCCCGGGGACGGACGGAGAGTTGCCGTCCCGTCCTAATCCTGGGTGATGTCGGACGGACGGGACGGTTGACCACACTGGGCCCAGGAAGGGTTCCCAAAAGTCCGTCCTGAGCAGGCGGTGCAGACTATCCCGGGCTATAACTTTTCAGGCTGGGATTTCTTAGAGTAAGGGGCGGCTGTGTTTCATAAATAGATCTCAGCCCTCGTACGGCTTAACTACTGGGCTAGGATTCATACGGGCAGACAGTGTTTAGCCGTCTCTATACATAAATGAGTACGTACGCCTTCGTACATGGACTACTGTATATGGCCTTTGTGGGCCTCTTAGATAGTACAATCAAGCTTCTCTATCTCTACTTTTAACAGACTGGGCCAGCATATAAGCCGAGTGATGATTCCATGATGCGAGTGATGGCTTGGCGATTTAGCTACAGCCCGTCCGTCGCGAGATAGAGCTCACCAAGTGCTCTCAGAGGTTGCCAGTGGTGTCCAGTGGCTGCTAACTGTCTTGGTGTATTGTGTTCTTATTAATAAAGTCATTTTAGGAGAGAAAACATGCAGCAACACAGTGGCAACATCCGCTAGGGCCCGACAGATCCCCGATCCGCGCCCTCGGTGCGCCTGCTAATGCTCCGCCCTGGACCTGGTTTCTGGGCGTGAGAAGACTAGCTAGCGCCAGGAATATTGGGAACCCTAGGTCCAGGAGTATATTCCAGATGAGAGTGATTATTCGTAGCCAACTGCCACTACTTTCCTGTATTTGTCGAATATCATCCATTCATGTTAAAAGTAGAGATAGAGAAGCTTGATTGTACTATCTAAGAGGGCTACAAGGCCATATATATACGGTAGTCCAAGTATGAATGCGTACGTACTCATCTATGTATAGATACGGCTGAATACCATCAGGCCGTATCAGTGCCAACAGTAATCTCCCATCCGAGGTATCATCTCCGGCCATACTAAGAGGAAGATCTATTGATGCAATAATTCAATTGACAAAACAAGCGAAGTTTTGCAGGGACAATCCTGCTCAACTGTTACGGCGACAGGGCTTTTAACTGTAACAATGAATTTTCTCTAAAACTTTTCAAATGTCTAAGACCGTACATGCTGGCCGCTCACACTCTGCATCAAACCCGTGATGGCCAGACTGCAGATAGTCCGCTGACAGATGGTAAATAAAAGCAGTGTCTGCTTTTCTACCAGGTACAATTATCTGCTCCTGCCGTTTTCAATAAGAACATGTTACGATATGGAAGTTGGGGAGAACCGTATGCGTGTATTCTATGGTACAGAGAAGAGAGAAGGAGAAAGACTCGAGATATATACAGGAGTCATCAGCCCCTGCAGCAGTGACCGTGTATCAGACCTGTAACATCATGTACATCTGTAACAGAACAAAACGGGTATCAACCGAGTGACTGTTGGTGTAAACAATCTCCTCGTGATATAACCAACTTAAGACTCCCATATATACACTTCGCTCCGTCGATCTTTTGCTGCATGGAGACATACTTCCTTCTGCGAACAGAATCTAATCTAATCACATCGAATCATTATTACCACTCTCTTCGTCATAAGCAAATTTCGCTTAACATAATCTGCAGTACATTGTCCTCCAAAATAACATATATTAACGCAACTAAGACTATCCATCTGCATCACCGCAGAATAACCATCACACTGCCGACACACCCCCAACCCTTTGCCCAACCAAATCCCTTTACACACAAGGACACCTAAAACTCTTCGGCGTAAAATTGAATCTACGCCAACCAGCGTGGTCGACATAGCTCTGACTATTCCCTCCACAGCCTAATCCGGAATAGATAGTGCAGCGATAGTTTCCGCTTGCGTATCCGGAGACATGCGGGCCACCGATGATGTTGACGCAGGTATTACCGCTACTAGCTCCAACACACTTATTCTTGCCCGGTTGATGGCATAGATTCAATGTGCCTCCGCTCTGCCATGGGAAGCATGCGGCACTGACGGCAGATGGGGCGGCGGCAAGGGCGACGAGGGCGACGGCGGAGCACTTCATGGTAGAGAGGGAGAGATGGTTCGGGTTGTATTGGAGTTCGGGGGTGTTTGAACGAGTAGTGGTTTTTGAGGATAGCGATTGTTGGGTTTCTGAAAATGAGACTGATAGTGATGATGGTGAGTTTTTGCCGGCGGGAATGTCGTGGCCTCTTTATATCTACGTATACTCTGAGACTTCTTCACTCATGGAAGTCTAGAGGGAGCCTCCGTATGCATTATTCTGGTGAGTTCTGGTGTTTCATCTTCGGCTGCTGAACATGAGAACTTACTATTCTGAATTCTCCTGAATAATTTCACCACTCGTCCATATCTCCAATCAAGTCCATTCAGGAGAGGGTGTATCACTTATAGCTAGGCGAATGGGTCAGTCTAATGTGCCTTGTGATAGACTTTCTATATTTCAGCTGTCATCTCAATTTCTGACAGGGTGGTAAGGGAGTAAATTCTGGCAACAGAAGGCGGGCTGAACGATTGCTGCACAAACCAAGTTTTGGTTCGCTATTGGTTCAAACTTAACCGAGTTGGCGTTTGCTAGCCCTATTACATCTGCCAAGATATTGTCTGATTCGTCACACAGTAGCGCTTTTGGCGCTGCTGTGAGACCCTAGCTGAATTATAACGTAATTTGAACCACTGGTGGAAATTTGCTTTTCTTACAAGTCCCTATCTAGGTGGTGGGCATCTATATACAACGTTCTATAAAGAATTTGACATAGAAAAGGAGTTTTCAGCCGTTCAGCCCGCCTTACGCTTCGCAACGCACGCTAGGATCACTCAGATAAATGGTGTCACATAAAAGTTTCATCCCGCAAGGATGCTGAGGCTACGGGGCGTTACACGAAAAATTCTCGAAGCCGAAAATGTAGTTTTCGTACGTATTACACATGGTTGAAACCGCAGAAATAGCTATTTTTCTATGCGCTCAAATGACAGGAGCAACGTTTTGCTTATTCTCACCCAAATGAGCTGTAGTACATGGATCTTGCCTGACGGATATTTTTCAGTAGCGCATAGCCCCTTTTCTAACGTCTCTGGTGGATCACTGGGCATTGCTATGAATTCATTGCCATCACGAATCACAATGTGTGCACCCTGTACCTGACTCATCCCCAAGCGTTAGTGTACTCCTCAGACCAGAGTGCTTCATTTCCTGATAATTTAGCGTCAACGGCCTCTACTCAAGCCTCTTACGCATACTCAAAGCACAGTGTCGTTCCATACCGTAGTATGCCATTCATCATATGAATCCTAAGACTGTTGCCAGCGCAGTAATGTTTCGGTTGCTACGCTCAGTTCTGGATATAATACTCATTGATCCATAAAGAGTAAGCTCCAGGTGAGTGCCCAGGCAATGACCGCGGACGGTAGAGTCGAATGCGAGTACTTTTTTATAATGTTCTGACCGGCGATGCCGATAGTAATTCACCAGAATATTAATGACGGTTTCTTTTGTCTCAAAAAGGGGCTGGGTTTCTGCGACGAGAGTATCTGAAGGGGTTCTATTGCTCCTTTTGTGTTGTACCTGCGTTATGTTATTGGTTCGTGCCACCTTGTTTTTCCTTTACCGACCATAGCCGTGATGCTCCAACACTATATTAATAGGGCATTGGAGCTACAATTGCTGTGAGCGGGAAAACCATTGTTATCCGTAGCGGATGGGTTTCATGGGCAGTGTCCACGCGCAGGGAGTTGAGTGTTTAGGCGCTTAGCAGGGACGATAGCATTGGGTAATTAGGCGGTCACTACTTGATATATATGTAGGACTATGGTAGCAATTGTAAACCGTGTAAAAACTTAAAATATATCTTTAACTATCTTATAGGGGCTGTAGTAGGAGTTCAATTGGTAATTACGACAGTACTGGAGCTGGCTGTGGTGGACAACATCATCGCCGCAACGACTACCCACCTCCTAGTGTATGCATAGCTTTCACAAGCATCAACAGATATCTACGACACTAACTCGCAGACTAACCTTGGGCAGCGCTGAGTATTCACCACCATGCCCAAGTCCCAGCTCTACAGTTACGGCCATGCAAAATTACCGATTCAGCCGGATCTAGTTGAGGACAAGAGTTAATCAGAGACTACCGGAAATCACAGAAATCGATTTTCAACAATTGTGCATGGCACGTCGTGCCTTCAGAAACACATCCGAACGATTGGTGTGGAAGATTTCACCACGTTGTAAGCAATCAACCGGTGATGAATCTATCACTCGATGCACTTGGATCAATAGTCCCAGCTGACAGATAGTAGTTCATTTTGTTCTGCACCTCTTAGCAGTGTGCAAGTTGCGGGAGGCAAGATATTGCGGCGCACCACTTTCCATGCACCGTCGATTGGGCGACAGAAATTCTGGCTGTCGTGTAAACCAAGTGTTCAGCGTGCACATGCTAAGCAGATTTTCGCCAAGAAGACTTGGGGGTCGGAGAAACAACAAATTTGCGGTATACGGGAGCATTGAAGCCAGTAAGCGACCAACCGTACCTCTCCGGTACAATATCCCATACAATAAAAACTTCTGGTGTCTTTTCCGGGGTTGCCGCTATAATTAGCGCTAACAGCAGCGTGTTTACCATGCTTTTACTACCGAGACTGTATTGTTGTAACCGATCATACCAACACGAGCCAATGCACGACAAATAGCGGCAATTAGGTGAAACTAGTGTGTCGGGCAGGCCTCTTCGGATCATACGCGTACGGCAGTGCGCCGCGACCAGATAAAATCAAATTAAGCTCACACTAATTTTGTATCACGCGACGTATCTAGCGGGCTCCATGATAGGGTTAGCCCCGTGGCACTGATCAAAGTCATCCACACCATAAGATCTGTCGCAATTTCAGCTCTGAACAGCCGAGTTTAGTCGCAGCTCCGATAATGGCCCTGTCACCGGTAGTGCACGCCTATTAGAGAAATGTAAAATACCCACCATTGCGTTTTGCATCTTTAGAGATCTCAGGAACTGATAAGATAGTGTTTCGCTATACCCTGTAAGGTTTGCTAGTTGTTGGAATAAGGTGTGGTCCGTGCATTCGCTTAAGCCAAGCCCTGTAGGGCCGACTAGGCACAAGGAGATCATATGCTTAAATATGGCTAGAGAGCCTACCCGTTCGTTACTGCTTCAGTGATCCCAACTCTGCACTTCCAAGTGCACTAGATGACCCTTAGTCCGTACCCTCACTAGTATGGGTATTTGGTGCTCTCGTAGTAGTGTTTCTTAAGTTTGCTGGAGATTCCGGCATAAGCTCCTATTGCAGCTTTCACTCCCACTGGAACAGTCAGGAAATCTCCCAAGCAAGTAGATCAGGACACTAATTGCGGCAATCACCCTCCCACCTAAATCAAAGCAACTTACGAATTGGTTTCATCCATTCACCCATCACTATAATCGCGACTTGATGCATCCCTTCCCAGCGCCGCCGTCATACATTATCACACCACGAGCAGCAGCTCGCGGTACCTGGTACAGGGCGGGAATCGAGATTCTATACACAGAAGATATTCTTGTTACCTATACAAGCGACGTGTAAAAGAGCGGAAACAGTTGTGGGATACTAGAGTAGAGATCTGAAGAAAGGAAGTGTAGGAGTTTAATTGATGTGACTTATTGTTATTGTCATGATAGTAGCGGGAGTTATAGATGTTGACAATGTAAACTATTGAGAATAGTTAGAAATGTAAAAGCTAATGTAGTAAGTCTGGATTGATTTGAACGCACGCGGTGAGCGAGTTCTATAACATGAACTATCACTCGGAAAAATAAGTCCGTGCGCTGTTGCATAAATAGATCTCAGCCTTCATACGAGCTTACTGGGCTGGCTCTCATATGGGCTGACGATGTTCAGCCGTCTCTATACATAGATGTGTACGCACGCAATCATACATGGACAACCGTAAATATATGGCCTTGTGGCCCTCTTAGATAGTACAATCAAGCTTCTCCATCTCAATATTGTAACATGCGCTGTTACTATATGGTCTGGAAGGGTGTCGCTGATACACTGGAGGTCGGCGAGTTGACTCAAAAGCTGCGTATTTATACTCGTAGACTCATACACGAATTTTCACTCGCCATGGGTATTTCCAATCGTGGGCTTCCATAGTCTTCCTCAGAGCTCTAGGCTCTCTTGTATATAAAAACAGGAACTCTCTCTTAGATAGTTTAATAGACTTCTTTCGCTTCACATTTGCAACATGCGCGATTGGTAAAATCTCGTACGGACCATTATCGAGAATGGTCTCTGGAAGTCTTCTTTGGACAATTGGCTATTATCTACGCCCAATGAATTTCTACCGATGTTGACTTCAGGGAGAACCACGATGCAACGAACCGCTAGCCAATCGCCAAATTCCGCAATGGTAGTTTCACGCTCCTTATAGACTCCTCACATAACCAGCTAGATTTGAACGGTCCGCATCACTTGACCGGTGCATAAACAACAAGGGTGATTGTGTTTGATAAGTGGTAAGCGATGTCCGGTGGTGGACTCAATATGAACGTGACGTTGCACGCTTGGGTGTTTGACAGGCTCGATCTTTGTCCGAAAGAACATAACCCAACTTTTCCAAAACACAAGATCAAGGCGCTTGACTCATAAAGCACACATTTTACCATCACCCGGTAGAACTCAAACTATGTCGGGTCCCAAATTGAAGAGAATGCAACCATAGCTACTAGTACAGAGTGCCGAAAATGGTTCAATACTTCAACCCTTCCCAACTTAACAGTCGCCATTTCTTTCTCTAAACAGTCAGAATAAGACTTATGTTCAGTTTCTTTCATTTCGAGGACTTTTTGTCTAATGCCGAAGTCGCATGCAATATATAGGCGTGGAGCCACAGGTTCGACTTCACGAACATAGCTGGCACCGACGAGGCCACCGTTTATTTCCGAAAACCAGCCATTACCGATTAGGTCCTAAGTATGAGAACTTTCCTGATGAGCAACGACGCAAGAGCGATACTATTAGTCATGATCTAGATAGGATGATAGGGAGTGCACTTTAGGAAGTAAGGGAAGAGGATCAGATAGTAGGAGGGTGAAGGGAACTGGGTGGAGGTGAAGACTTAATTAACGGTACTCGCGGTATACTTAGATGCGCTAGATGAAGAATTATCGCAGGATCCCGGGAGAGCCGACTACCAAGTCTCTAACGCGTGAGCTTAATATGGTGGCGAAACGGCACGTCCCGTCTCGCGCCGAACACCAAGCGTCATGCAGATCCCGGAACGTACCGGTTCATTCTGAGCGGGTTCGGGGATAGGAGACCCGGGAATGCCTCTATTTTCGCATAAAAACTCTTGTTCAGTCATAGGATGTTAGAGGTTAATGTGGTTTTCACGGATTCGATATGCTATCACTCGGTCATGGATATTTCACTCGATGCATCCCGGCAACAGTTGTCGACGCACTGGCAGATACACTTGCCGACTCTATTTTCCAGAGAATCCTTGTCATTTCCAATTTCGTTAGTAACTCTGCAATTAGTAACGATGCCTCTATACATACAATCTGTAGTGTAGTGGTCGTACATTAGTTGATGAATATCCAGTGGCTAGCGGCGAGCGGCAAAAAGCCGTAAAGGCATATCCGAAGATATACCGGGGGTTCTTTGTATATATGCCAAGTCTTTCTCTTCTCTCTTCTCTCTGTACCATAGAATCTACGCACACGGCTCTCACCTTCTATATCGCAACATCAGTAACAAAGCTGACGCTACTGGATTACGTTGCAGTAGCCATGGTCCATTAATGTATATAGTGCCATCACTGTAACGCGTTTATGCGCTATAAACAGATGTTACATCGCTCAGTCTCTTTAAAATTTGGCGTCACAAAATTAGCGCGTCTGTACCTGTATTCTTGGCACAGCTATCGCGAAAGCTTACGCTGGGAAAGAATTGGTGACACTAGTGAACCCTGGGGTGCTAACAATACAAATTCGTATTGTCTCTACATACCTTCAGTCACCAATCAATGGCCTTAGTGATGGTGATGGTGGTAGTGGTGGGATGATTAACGATGGGTACGGTGACTAACTCCTTCCTCACTAATTAGTATTTTTTTACTGTAGCTAGGATCCTTGTATCTGCATCTAAAATCGGAGTTTTTGAAACGTTACGGAAATGGCCTCCGTAATAACAGCTTGTCATCGAATTATCATCATTGGCCTATCTGGCAGCACACACTACTGATTACGGTACCATAATAACAACTTGCCGCTATACATGGCGTTGTTTGGATATTTTGATAGCTGGTGAGTTTCTCCGGAGTGTCCAACATCTTGAGAATGCATGGCTAAGCGGAGCTCGTTGGATGGATGGTTTCAGAGCGTGTGAGTATTCCCACAAACTCGTTATGTCGAAGTGATTACTAAGATGTACTCGACGGGTTCACTAGTAGCCGGTGCGTTCCTCCCTGATATTTTCCCTTTGAATTGCTAACCTATGCGGAAGAGTTTCGCCGAGTATACGACCACCGACAGCATGGTATTTGGGTCTGGATTTTCTTCGATTGTCGTGCTAGGGTAGCGGGTTGGTATGCTACGGTGTGTTCTGGGGTATTGGATGTTCGGTCTACCGTATGGAATGGGGTAGCACGCAAAATATGATTGGGATATTCTGTTGTCTACCGTTGTCAAGTGTACTAATGCGTACATTTCTGAATTCACGGCAGCGGCGGAAGTGACCTGCCAACCCCGCATCAAGCCTCTACGTCCCATGATGCACCTTATTACCATGACTGAGTGTGACAACACATACACCATTCCCCGCGTTGGTGTCTCCCCTCAGACATACCAGCGCTCGATAATGTTAGACAACGGGTTCACTACTATCACTGACGCCAATTGCTTGGGCAGGTACTACCGTAAAAGCGGGCGAATGGCCTCCAGCTATTGTTATGATCATTTGCATTCGGCAGTTCCTAACCCCGCTCTGACGTCATCGATGTTTGCACTGGCCTGATCCCGGTCGAGACCACACCGAGCCCTACCCGAGACCGGGATCGTCCGGACTAGTGCGATTATTAGACGTCACGGCTTCTCTAACTACTGTACCAAAAAAGCTTCGTTTATTGATGCCGAGTTAATGCAGTAATAATGTTGAATTCTTTTATAAATGTATACATCAGGTGAACTTGTGGGGTATTTCAGGATTTGCAACGATGTCAATTGTTTTGAATGTGGGATCAATTTCACAATAATGTAACACAGAAGTCCACATTAGATGGTACATTGATGGCACATTGATGATGGATTGCTGTCATATTCAAAATGATGTGCATTGAGTTAAATAGTAGAGTTATACTACATTACTTTCACATGTGTATATTTCGCACATCCTAGCACACGCTTGCACACGCTTGCGCATGCCCGCGCTTGCCCGCACATACCCGCACGTGCCCGCGCTTGCCCACACATGCCCGATGGCTTGCCTTCAGGACCGATGCTGCTAGTGGTACCTCTCCAGCTGACTGATGTATCATGAAAAATATCTCTGGCATGATTTGAACCTGTTTCAGTGGGTATTTTACCTACCTACTAATCACTAAACTATGTATGTAGTTTGCTGAACATAACATCATGTTAGGGCTATTTGTAGGTATACTGGTTTATTACTGTCACATCATTGTGACAAGAATATGAAATGCCTGCCACATGTGTGCAAATGCTCAATGCTGCTCAATTGACCAATATTAACCCATTCAACTAAATACTCAATCATTTACAATGTCATATTTGCTGGTATCATGCATTACTGTGGTATTTTGAGCTATCCCCCAGTAATTGGAATGTTAAATTTAGTAATATGTTACACTCACTGGACTCTGGAAGTCATGCTGCACTTGGGTAAATGTGCCACTGCAGTCACATCAATAAACGAGGGTTTCTTGGCACAGTATGTACTACCCTCGTTCCTACCGACTAATCAAGTGCAGACTCGTACATCCCATGTGCCAGAGTTCCATGCGCTTCATACATTTGTTTAATTTCCCTCCAGTCCCCTATCCTTTAACTCAGTCGCGGACGCCAGAACACCTCCTCATCCCGCACACTTAGCACATCGCAGAGCGGCTTAAACTTGGAGGCGGTTTTACCGCTCGGAATCCTCCGTATCTTTTACAAACCCCGATGGGCGTTATTCCTTGCCGGCTCATATCCACGGTATTCGATATTCTCATTCGTCTAGTCGTGCATCGCTTTGTTTTGCTCCTTCCTAGTTTATCTCTGGTGTCGTTTTACGAGTCAATTCTAGCCGATCATGTGCATAAGTTATCAATGCTCACATTGCGAGTAAGATAGTTCAGAATTTTTGAACGCATGGTATTTCATTTACTATGGAGAGTAGAATGTCAAATTAGATGGTTTTAGAAATTTCGAGTCATTTTTATCAACAGACTGACTAAGGTGCGATGTACGTGTGTCTATCCACCCGCATGACTTTGGGAAGACCGTCTGGGATTAAGGTGGGTTACATCTGGGCTATAAAATCCGTGGCGAGAGGAGTTGAGCTTGTGTACACGGCAATGTGGTGGGGTAAAGTCTCCATTGCTGACGGCCGTCGCCACCACTCATCGCATCGGCAGCACGGTTTACCGTTAAGTACTGACATGAGCTCGGAGTACAGTGTGCGCTCTACATGGACTGGATAGGAGTATCGGTGCAAGCAGAGATATAGAAGGTATGTAAATGGCTTGAAAGAAACTTTTCTATATCAAACTAAAAGAACGTCAGGACTCCTTTTCCATCACCTCGTTCGACCCAATTTTCATCACCTCGTCCCACCTTATACTCATTCCTGGCATCTCAAATACTGCCATGACACCTTTACGAATACGAATCCGGTTGCAGAGAAGCATATTGATAATTAGCTTATGACTGTAAGTATTGCATATACAGGTCTCAGCCGGAGGCGGAGATGTCTTGTACAGTCGGAGATGGAGATGTCTTGTATGGCCGGAGACGGAGATGTCTTGTATGGCTGGAGATGACTGTTGACTCTGGTACGAGCTGATGGCATTCAGCCAGACTGGTACGTTCATATATATACTGGCCTTGTGGCCCACTTAGATAGAATAATCAAGCTTCTCTAGCATCAGTATTTCAACAGGTTATGAGCCTGGCGCCCGCTACAATCTTTACTCCAAAAATACTCTATTTATATCTTACAATTAAAAGCCTCAAAAACCCTAACCCACTCACAACCATCCCTGCTCATCAGCCGCAACACCATCACAATCCATCACTCTACATCGTCACCTTCCTGACCTCCTCTGCTCTAAAAACATGTCAAATGAAACATTGAAGACCCATCATGGCAATGTTCCCAAGCTAACCGAGGCGAAGTATACTGTCTGGAAGCAAAAGATCCGCCGAGTCCTCATCGCCAAGAAAGCCTACAATATCGTCACCGTTGTCGAACTCCTCCCTGTTAGCAACGGCTTCGCGCTACGCCCTCTCCCAGAAAGCTGGCATGACCGAGCCAATAAAGCACTAGCACAAATACACCTCGGATGCTGTAACGAACTCCTTCCACTCACCGACAATATCGACGACCCCGTGGAAATGTGGGAACCACTTAGGGACCCACTTGACAATGCCTCAACAAAACTTGGCCGCACCCAAGTCCTGCGGAAGTTCACCGCCTCTTGACCATCGCCAGACAAAATGGTCACCCAGTACTTTACCAAGTCCATCGCCTTCTGCAAGAACCTAATCGGCACCACCGAAAATATCGCCAATGATGCCATGAAACTACATCTCGTCACTACCCTATCCAATTCATATGAAACGACCATCCAAATCATTGAACAGCAAATCCCCGCTGCCATGGCCCAGCAGTGTATGGATGCAATCAGCGAATATGCCGACAAAACGACCATGACTAAGGAAATCGGAGATGCGTTTACTGGAGTGGCCCTATACTCCCGTGGCAGAAATCGTGGCTGTGGCCATGGCGGACAAGGTAGCGGATTAGGAGGTGGGCGAGGAAACAGACGCCAGAAGCACAGATGCAGAAACTGCAACATGGACAGCCATACCACCGAAACATGCGGAAGGAGAAAACGCACTGAAAACGACACAAACAACGGCGATACAAACACCTCCAAGAACAACGAACGAACATGCTGCCACTGCAGTCTCCCGGGACACATCGAGGCTGACTCCATCAACTTCAAACATGCCTGGGATCAACGCAACAAATTCAATAATAGCACAGCATCTGCATCACTTGCTACAGCAGGAGATCGGGACCTGATCTGACCACGCAAAAATGCAATCTCACTCACTGCAGCCTCTGCCCGAGCTGCATGGGTCATCGATTGCGTAGCATCTCACCATATGTGCTATAACCGCACCACATTCAACTCAATAAAGAAACTTCGTCACCCAATAGTCATTGAGCTTGGAGATGATAACAAAGTTACAGTAAGTCACCATGGACTTGTTAACGTTTCACAGGAGTACGAAGTGAATGCTTTTTACACTCCTACATTCCTGCTCTCGCTTCTCTCCATCAATCAATGGGACACTGCCGGGTACACATCCACATTTGGACACGGCAAGTGTTCCATACCATCTCCATCAATCACCATCACAGGCAATTGGGTCAATGACCTCTATATCATATCTCCCGCAACTGCACTCACCTCGACAGTACCAAGCATGTCTATGAAGTCCACTTCAAGAAAGAGAAAGAAGAATAGAGACAGAACATCATCGAGGGCACATATCACCGTACCATCATCGACAGCACACACCCCCATACCATCAATCGTGCACTGCACCGAGCCTACTACAAGCCCACTCCACACTGACTCTCCAAGTGCAGCCAGCACCGAATGTCCATCTGCCACCAAAAATCCAAAGCCCACTCAGAAGCCTCTCACAATTTCAGAATCATGACTATGGCATCGCTGTCTAGCCCAGATTAATCCTACTGCCCTACGATCTCTAATTGATGGATATACAAATGACGACTCAATGTGCACCGCATGCATCCAGGCCAAACACAAGCAGAAGATTATCAAAGTCCAGACCAAGCGCAGTACAAAGCCATTCGAACTCGTACATTCAGATGTGTGTGGACCATTCTCCACGCTCACCTCCGCTGGTCATCGCTACTATATCCTATTCATCAATGATTACACACGCTACACCGCTGTTTGGGTCCTTCCAGATAAGAAGTCCAAAATATGCACCCCAGCCTACCAATCATTTGAGGCCCAAGTTGACTCCATGTGATACGAAGTGAAACGATTTCGGTGCGATAATGGCTGTGGAGAATATGCCAACAAGACGTTCCGACTGGTGCTCGCTGCTTGTGGCACATCATACGAACCATATCCTCCCTACGCTCCCCATATGAATGGCGTTGCCGAACGCACGATCCAGACCATCAAAGAGGAAGCACGATCCATGATGATTGACTCCGAGGCGCCACTGGTCTTTTGGGGAGAAGCAGTCAGTACCGCAGTCTACCTCCATTAGCAAACCCCAAACGAAGGCCTAACGAAAAGAGATGACCGCGACGGCTATCAAGCACCATATCCAACTCCATACGAGATGCTGGAAGCATTTGGCAAGCCCGCTCACGACAATGATGGCAATGAAATCGCGTACAAAGCTCCTCTCCACCACCTTCGGCAATTCTGCTGCTATGCCAGTCGACTTATCCCCCAGCCGCAACCCCATTGAGAATTCAGCCCAAGATCCAAGCCATGTATGATGGTCGGTTACGTACACGATTCCACTACACTTTGGAGGATATGGGACCCAGCATTGCAAGTAGTAAGATCACAGTCAGATGTCATCTTCGACGAAGAGAGGAACGCCCAAGCATCATGCCTACGCGGAGACCAAACGGACATCTTCGACCTACCAGAAGAGACGGAATACGTCAAGGAAATTGAAACGGGTAGAGATGGACTTCTCTATGACCACCCAGGAACCAGTCGAACAGGTGAAGGCCACGGAAGTGGTGATCATGACTGTACTGACACTGCTACACACCACAATCTGCCTGACAACCGTCAAAGTCTCCCTGCAAGTACAAGTGTGAGATCATGTCCTCCCGATGAGGAGGATGCACCACCGGTGTCCAGAGAAACCGTCATCCACAATCGACATCTCCGCCATGAGAATGACAAAGCCCACCAAATGGCGGCCATAACCAAAAAATCATGCCAACCACCACGCACGAATCGCATCACAAGAAGTAAGGTTAAGATCTCCACCAATGTACTAATCATCATGGCAAAAGCTCTTGCATCGACACCCATCAACAGCAATCCATTCACATATGCGGAGGTCATGGACAGCCCACAATGAGACCACTGGGAACGAGCAAAGGAAGAAGAATGCACATCGATCCTGCTCAATAACACATTCACACCCATCAACTCCCAGGAAGCAAGGAAATTGCGAGTCAAGCCAATTGGTTCCAAATGGGTCTACAAGACGAAGCACAATCCTGACAGCACCATATGATACAAAGCACGCCTAGTAATCAAAGGCTATGAACAAACAGACTTCGGAGAACCCTATGCCCCTGTCGGAAAACTCACCACTCTGTGGTATCTCATCGCCCTGGTTGGAAAACATGGCTGGAACATCGATGATTTGGATGTGGTCACTGCTTTTCTCAATCCCGAGGTCAATGATGATGATATCTATATGACCCTGCCCGAAGGCTGGCCAGAAGGACTCAATACACCTATGATCATTGTCGAATAAAGAAGGCACTTTACGGTCTCAAACAAGCACCACGACTTTGGCACAACGATATTAACTCCTTCTTGCAAACTCTTGGATTCACACAGTCCCATGCCGACCCCAACCTCTATCTCCGCAGCGATGGGATTCTGATACTTCTGTACGTCAACGACATCTCAATGTTTTACCCAAATTACGCTACCAAAGCTGCGATCGAAGTTCAGGCCAGGCTCTTGGAAAAGTACAAGATCACCAATCTCAGCCCGGCACGCCAAGTCCTTGGCATAAAAATCCACAGCGAGCAAAACGGGACCAGCATCAGTCTTGGCCAGAAGGCTTTCATCACCACGGTTCTCAAACGGTTCAACATGCAGAATGCTCACGATGTATCAACTCCAATGGATCCTCATTTGTAGCGTGATCTTGCCGAGGATCAGGGGGAGAAAGAACTAAAAGATATTGAATGCTACCAGGCAATTGTCAGCTCATTGATGTATGCAGCACTTGCAACTTGGCCTGATATCTCATTTGCACTCCCTGCACTTTGCTGATACGATTCCCGCCCTTTCACCAGTCGTCTCACCACCACCAAAATAGTCCTCCGGTATCCCAAATCCACACCCAACCTTCGACTGCACATTAGCAGCAGTAGCAGCACTAACAGCAACAATCAACTCAGTGGCTACACGGACTCCGATTGGGCCAATGACAGTGCTGACTGCAAATCTCATGGAGGTCATGTATTCCTTCTCAGCAACGGAGCTGTCTCATGGCAATCACAAAAACAAGATCACATCTCTGTGTCAACTCTCGAAGCCCAATACATCGCCTGCTCTGTGGGCTTATGTGAAGCAAAATGGCTGCTCCAGCTCCACCGAGATATACACGGCAAAGACACATCACCGCTCCCAATCAATTGCGACAATCAAGGCGCACTTAGTCACCTCACAACTGGAATCATAAAAGCTCGCATGAAGTATATGGATGTTTGCTATCACAATAGTCGAGACCTCCAAGCCCACAAGATAGTTGACTACTCCTACATGCATATGAACGAGAATGTGGCAGATATACTAACCAAGGGCTTGTCGAAGAATAAGCACAAGGAATTCACAAATGCGATGGGGCAATGCTAATAGAGGTCGATTTAAGGTTGTTTCACTTTTGGGAACGCGGATTTCTTTGTTTCTTAATGGATGGCCATCCTCAGGATATGGCAGTACTTTTGTTTTTTTTGGTTTAATCATACTGTATTCACTCTAATTAGAGTATGACAGGACCCTAAGAACCCCCTCCGCCACCGGGCGAGCCGGCTAGATGGCGGAGCTCCCCCCCCACTACCCTTCTGCCCCGTTGACAAATGAAAGATAAAATGAGAGAAAGACAAAGGGAAAGAAAGAAAGAAAGAACAAGAGGTCTACCCCCGTTACCGCCCCCGCCGCTCCAGAGCCCTGAACCCGCTCCCTACCGCTACTTCACTCTGCGCGGAAACTTCCCGACTTCAGTGGCCGCCAGGAAGGCCATCACCGCTTGGTCGCACTCTTCTATGGAAAACAGCTCAGAGATCTGCACATATCGTCATCTGCCCGCTTTCCAGCCCCTCGCCTTCCCCACCGCCTTCCACAGTTCTTTCTGGTGATCTTTCCACTGGCTGCAGTGGCGGAAGAGGTGCTCCCGCATCTGGGACACTGTCCCTCCACACCACCAGCACTTGTCGTCATCTCGGTGGCCTAATCGTTTCAGGTAAACTCCAGTTGGTGCGTGCCCGGACTTCAGTCGGTAGAACATAGCGGCCAGCGACTTTACGCTTGTCATCAGGAGAGGTCTCTTGGTCCCTGCCTTGCCCTTGAGTCTGTAGCGGAAGTGCTTGCTGCACCTGTCGGCCTCCCACTTCGCCTTGGCTGCTGATCTTCCTTCGGAGATTCGTCTAGTGCTATTTGAGGCAGAGGTGTACAGCCGCTCTATCACTGTGCTTCCGCTGGCGTCTCGGGCTAAGTTCGCCCGACAGTCTGCCTCTTCATTTCCGGGGATGCCAGAGTGTCACGGGACCCAGTAGATCTCGGTCGCGATGCCATGGGCGAGGAGATTCCGAGCTGTCCTTTTGATCCGCCTCGCCAGTCGCTGACCTGGACCCAGCTCCAGGTGTGCCGCTCGTCGGATCGCGGCCTGTTAGTCGCTGAAGACTGCCACCGTCTTCACTCCATGCTCCTGCAATTTCTCTCTCTTCTCGATCGCCATGTCAAGCGCGAGTCCAATCGCCCGCAGTTCGGTGTCAAAGACTTCAACACGTCCAGTGCCCAGAAAGCTGCGGCGAGACCTCCATCGATTTCCGTGTTTGCACACTGCTGTGGCTTCCACTCGGCCATCTTCTGATCGCGATCCATCTGTCCACCACATCCAGACCGCTGCTCCGACTTTGGCCTCTTTCTCTCTTGCCAAGTGTTGTGCGGCGCTCCTGTCTGCGGTGGTGTAGTCCAGTATGGTGGTCCTGACCACTGATTTTTCGCCCGGGGGCAGCCAATCTGTGCCTTCGGTTGTCCGGCCATGCTCATGCTCCTCCCTGATTAGTTTGCATATCGGTGCACTGGAGGAAGGGTTGTGGTGTGGCTCGTTCAGCTTGCTACTGCATGCGTGTGCTAGTCTCGCTGTGAACTGCTGTTGCCTGGAGTCTAAGATCACCGGCGCCGGTGTGAGCCCTGACTCTCTCATTAGTGCGCCCTGCGGGGTCGTCGGCAGCGCGCCCAAGATGGACCTGGCTTGTCAATTCAGGAGGAGTTGAAGGTCGTCTCGCCTGCCTACTTCTCTGGGGTCCCACCAGAGCTCGCTCCCATATAGTGCGACTGCTTGGACGCACGCCACTTGGACGGCCCTTACACTCTCCGGAACAACTCCGTATGTTCTGGTACGGGTTCGGAGTCTAGCTTCTGCTACCCCGGCCTTCTTCATGCATCGGTTGTGCTGCTCCTTAAACGTTAGGTGTGCGTCCATCCAGACGCCTAGCCAGCGTGTCGCCTGTGTGTTAGATACGGCAGTACTCCTTCCCTGCTCACTCTCGCAGGGTTTTAAGGAGGCTGTTATGAGAATCACTTTGTTTCATTCTTTTCATTTTGTTTTGTTTCTTGCTCTACGGTGTATAACAAGAGGGGGGAGTATTGCATATACAGGTTTCAGCCGGAGGCGGAGATGTCTTGTACAGTCGGAGACGGAGATGTCTTGTATGGCCGGAGACCGAGATGTCTTGTATGGCCGGAGACGGAGATGTCATGTATGGCCGGAGACGGTAATGTCTCGTATGGCCGGAGATGACTGTTGACTCTGGTACGAGCTGATGGCATTCAGCCGTACTGGTACGTTCATATATATACTGGCCTTGTGGCCCTCTTAGATAGAATAATCAAGCTTCTCTAGCATCACTATTTCAACAGTAAGCTAGAATCAAAGAGTTAGATTAGCTCTTACAAATCACCGTTCTTGACTTCCGTCACGATTACATGGGGAGAAGCTTGAGGTATTGTATAGCCATGATGAATCTTGGACTTGGATAGATTCGAGAATGATAATTTATGGGAACCCGAATATAGTTCTATCTCTCCAGGATAACTGCTCCACTGCATGACAAGAACACCTGCTAGCACCCTGGTAGGTCGCAGAGCCGGCTCAAAACAAGCAACTTCGTCCTGTGTAGGTGCTATTCTATTGATGTCGCCATAATGTCGTAGCGATAGTGACTGAAACTGGCGAGAAACACGCTGAAGAGTTAGTGAAACGACAGAAACTATTCATTCATGATTATACATCGTCCCGTAATAGGTCCTTGACGTCTGTTTTAAAATTATGCAATAACATGTACCCTTCCTTCCCCAAATGTACTGGATCTGGGTCTGCCATCTACTCACAAGGTGGTGATGAACTAAGAACTTGGTGAAGAGGGGTAGAGGTAGGGCAATATTTATGTCTGACGTGCTTGAGAGCCTCATTTCCAATATGGCTGCTGTATCCATAAATTATTCTCGACCAGGCTCGAGGGAATGCACGGACTGGGATAAGGCTCAAAAAGAAAATCCCTCACACTCTATTTTCCGCTATATGTTGAGATCAATCGAGTACGAATAGAGATATTGAATTGACTATCGTACAAAAGTGATTGTCTAAAGAACAAAGAGAGAGAACGACAGGTGTAGATATATGGGAAAGGAAAGACTATACTCGGCGAAGCCGAGTATACATCCAGAGACCGATGCCGAGCATCACTCCCAGAGCTAGACCACCTCCTTAATATGGGGGCTGATGGCGGCCTATGGGGGCCGCAAGCCACTGGCCTCATGCCCGCAGCCTTAGGCCGATGGGGGCTGTAAGCTCCCGAATTCCACACAAGCTATCGGGCCAAATCCCATGCCAGCACTATAATGTTATTCCTACAAGACATCATTTTTGGCACAAGAGTGTGTGCCAAAAATAATCGTCAAGACAATCAGAACTTGAAGGACCTGCACCACGCACCCACTGATCCACTAACACACACGCTTGTGCGCGAAAATTCCGGGAGATACAGCATGCAGGGAAAAGCAAGTTAGAGAAGTATTAACTTACGCTGTGAAATCAATTAATATTATTTTATGAAGAAGAATGGCTAATATGTTATTAAAATTGTATATCAGAGCGGTCGTGTAGAGAGCATACGGTATTTCTTCTGGCTTTCTCATAGCGTCTATTGCCTATTTTCAGCAAACGGTAGTACCGGTATGTTCTGTATGCGATAGCAGCATACCAGTGAGTGTGTGTCAGTGGGCGCGTGTAGGTGCTTACGATCACAGCCAACTGTTGTGTAAAAGATGAACTACGAAGCCAAAAAAAATAAACTAGTCACTGAAGCGGCAGATAGCAAAAGCTATCTAAGGGAAAACCTACGCTTTTATATACACGAGAAAAGCCTGGAGGTTCCACGGAGATACTGTGTTACAGGTATACTTGTGCCGGAGATATGTTACAGATCTGATACACGGTGACTGCTGCAGGGGCTGATGTCTCGTCCATATATCTCGAGTCTTTCTCCTTCTCTCTTCTCTGTACCATAGAATACATGCACACGGTTCTCCCCAACTTCGATATCGTAACATACTGAAAGTGGAGTGCGACGAGTGAAAGTTTGTGAATGAGTACACAAATGACTTAGTCTATTAGCAACCACTCTCCAGTCATTTCTCGCATCTTCGATGGCCTTACTGTCTGGATGTTAGCAATCACGCTCCAGCCCTTTCTAGTTACTTCCAGGGCTAAATCCTGAGTCAACATAGCCAACTCTAGGCAGCATGGAAGAAACGGTAATGGCTTAGAAAAGTCGTAGACAAATAACCTAGGTGTCTATCACCGGAGGAGAATATTTGAGTCCGACGTTGCCATATTGAAGGGAATTGTGCGCGTATGCTTTACAGTACAGGGAACAGGGAAGATATATAGAAAACGTCGGATATTCAGTTATATGCCTTTGCCGGATTTGTAACATGGGAAACCCTAACCCGTGCGAACTCTGTTCTACGCAGCACCACGCCGTCTTCTGAATTTTAAATCCATAGAATTGTACTATAGATGCCTTATTTGTGGTCATGGTATGTTCGATTGGAGTCTATTGCGAAAATTTGTATGGACTAAACCAATTGGGAGATATAACTCAACTGTGAACTACTGTAGAAGATATCTGAGCGCTGCGATCTCTAATCTCTCATCCCCTCTAGTGCACAGAAACAATCTAATAGACAGTAGGACGACAATGACGAATAAATGATATCCTCCGCTGACGCCGTAATCCATTCCCGGAAATGGAAGCTCAAACCCTGTTTATCTTCATCCGGTTCCTTAAATCGTATGAATGCTGCTACTTTCTTTCCTCTTCCTAAGCATTGCTATCCCATAAACCTCCCAAACCATATTTAACATCACCATGATACACGTTTAATTCATTATCTCCTTAAAGCGTCGCCCGATGACGCATGCTCGAGACAGAATCCCTAATCGCTGTAAGTATATCTCCCACTACCGAAGAAATAGTTTGTTCCCCAACGTACTCATGATGAGACGTCTGTGTTTCAAAGTCTTCCAGTGGCACGACCAAAGGATCAGCGCTGTCGCCGATATATTTTCTGCCATTTTTTCCGCCGTTCTCCAAAGCTTCGTAGCTCGTGTTTGTACTCGATTGGCTTCTGAATGATCGGCTACCGACATATACCCATATAACTGAGGCTAGGAGTATGAAGTGAAGTGACACAAAACATCCAACCACTATAAGACCCCGCCAACGTCTGGGAACTAGCACAAGTGTGAACAGCGTCATGGTAGCTTGAGCTTCCATGTCAAAAGCAAACATCGTCTGATAATAAGCGGACGCATACAAGAGGGTTTGAACAGCCTCTATTGCAAACACCAATTTCCCAGTGTCGCGGAGGGTATTGATGAATAATGCATTGAACACTGGATTTAACTTCCCCAGTTCGTAGCCATTGGTGTCGCCGGTTATGCCGGCACAACCAATTTTGAAGCTCTCATTGTTATTGTTAGGGGGGTAAATACACCAATTCATGGCACTCCAGTAGCGTGGAGGACCGTACGAATAAGAAACCGGGATCAAGCGGTCATTACTTTTCATGTCAAAGATACCACGGCTCTGATGGTCTGTATCCCGTGCGTTGTGTGTCGCGACTCCCAGCTGGTTCTGTATCGCAGTTGTGTTCATTGTATTGTCAACACGTAGCTGTCCCAATACTGGTTCAGTGACGTTTGAGGCTACCTCCGCTACAATATTCCTATCAGAGGGAATACTCCAGCCCAAACACAAGCTGTACTTTATAGGGACAATAATGCGTGGCCGGAAAATTTTGACCCCCCTGCTTTCTTCCACTGTTGAATTTTCTATCGTAAACGTTATTGTAGTAGTTCCCCATTCCCCTTCATATGCAACCCCAGCAGTGCCTACGGAAACAGGGTATTGTGAACTGAACACCAAATTCCAATGTGGGCTTAAATTGAATGGAGCTTCTCTGTCCCAGGACCCATTGTCGAATATTGGTCCGTCCAATACGCACGTCGTGAATGTTGAGAATGCGAGTGTGCAATTAAACTCCCAATAAGATGATGTCCAATTGAAGTTACCGAGACTGGGCAAATCTCGAGCCAGTAGTTTAGTATATTCATTTAGCTGTGATGGAAATCTAAGTCTCCCGGTAAGTAGAAGCTTATACCAAGGAGGCAAGTAATCAGGGTCCACCGTGTATGTCGCATTATGGTGGCTCATTTCTGGCGGGAAGCAAATATAATGCAACTCTGCTACGCTAGCCGGGCCGCTATAGGAGCTTATTGATTGACGTTCCGGGGACTTTAGAGGAAAGAATGCACGGACAACACCTCCTGAGTCGCTTAGGCCAGGGGAAGATTGGTTTCCTTTAACAAAGAAGGGGCTAGTTGCGTGTTCTGCAAAGAGCGGATATTCCGATGGAAACGTCTCCAGGCTCGATTTCAAGGGATAGCTGACATCTTGGTCATAGAGCACCTTCGTTGACAAGTTGTTGCCGGGGATAATGATGTTATTCATATCAGAAATCAGAATAGTTGAAAACATCTGTGAAACGAGTATAGAAAGTGCCATTAGCGCAGCCACAGCCAATCCAATTTGGTTTCGCTCGAAACTAAATCTCTTGAGAAGCAACATCATAATGTCGTTGGGTCCGGCATTGACGGACTGATATATAGTCATTAGTTTGGTATCGTTCCCCTTCGCGACCTGATCGTATTCGAGTGCCAAAGAAGCCACCATATAGCAGCAGGTAAAAGACTGAGCAGCTAGGCAAATCCTAAGAATGGCGCAACTGATAGTGGTAGTTCTTGTTGCCCACCCGTCAACAACGAATTTGGACCAGAATCCAATGTGAGCTTCCGTGGTGGGTCTATTTCCAAACTCCCAGAGGCTTATCAATACCGTCATGGTAGCAATGATGCCAATGGTTCCGATTGGTAAAGCAAATGTGTCATAGTAGCCAAAACGTTCCAGGAACTGCGGTAAAATGTTCGGGACGCATTTCTTCCATCGGTTGCGGGTGATGCGGTTCCAAAGCCGTTGTAGCAGCGCCCGAGAATGTCGTCCGGGTTCCAGCGTGACATCTGGAAACTCTTCTTCAGCATGCTTTGTACCAGTGATTGCAAGGGGCCAAGTACCCGTCATGGCGCACAGTATTTTTTCCCTGTGTTGGATTCGGTTTCGTAGCTAGTAAGTCCTGAAACGCTCGAACTCAGATTGGGTGTGTGGTCTGCGCTTTATGTCTTCTTCTTAGTAGATAGCCTCGAAGGATCCACGGGACCGTGAGCAATTCACGAAGCTCGTTACTGAGAGATTTTGGTAATGCCTGGTACGAGGAGAGAGAACGCTGTGGGCACCAAAGCGTAGGTAGATGAAGGGAGTTTGTCGACGAGGGTTGGTGCGACGTGTGGCGAGTGGTTCCGTGGGGACCCCAATGTGGAAAAACCAAGCCGCGATTTGACAGTTGACCTCACCGCACTTTCTAAAGAAATCGTACCGAGCACTGGTTATACTTGTCTAGAAAAGACACAAAGAGCTTTTTGTTGTCGAGATCGAGTTAGTGTTGATATAACTTCGGACATAAGAACCGTCTCATAAACAGCTGACAACAGAGGGATGATTGGTACTAAACAAACCTCAACGTGCGCCACAGTTGATTAATCTTCGTAGCAAGCAATTTTCATACAGGCGGGGGATCAAACATTCACTTCCACCTAGCCCGTGAGTCAAAGATTGTTTGTAGCGCAATTGCTTGTATCACTACAGAAAGGATCTGCGGACAGGGGAAATGTACGACAGGCTGCGTTTCAGCTATTTAGACGCTCAATTAATTAGCGTATGCATGGTTGATGCGGAGAAGTCCATCGAATCTCTACGTTCTCTTATTCGTAGACCGCGACGTCCTTACTAAAGTCTAGTTTGCAACTTTATGTCAGTTAGGGAAAAGGATAGAACTCTTCCGACGGCAGCTGAAACCTCTCAGGGCCCAAATAAATGCTCTTTCCTCGCTTCGCAGTTGGTGGTGTTGCTCAGATGAAGGGGAGAATAGTGTGTATATATATACTTAAGGTACAAAGAAGAGAGGAGAAAGACTCGAGATATATACAAGAGAGCTATGTGCCTTGTGCCCTGTCACCGGTTACAGTCAGCTCGTGTCAGATCAATATATATGCAAGAGATGGTGCATGAGAATGCTAGTTGTGGTGGACCGAAACCTCAACCCTGTACTTGTCGATATCAGTTACCGGAGAGCGCCTAGATTGATTTGATTAGATTACCCTTTAACACATTGAATGAGTCCATGCAAAATTTTATATCTATTGAAAATACGGAAGTATCTACATTTCTCTTACTAATATTTGTACTTTCTTAAGTATTCTCCTTACGATAAGATGGTACTTTATGGATAAGGATAATGTGGTGTGTTAATAACTTTT
>Ga0307512_10000411_pt1 | contig 62515 bp, 68 predicted proteins | sample 14_EM_MG_FD_200267 | JGI IMG/M metagenome (GOLD analysis project Ga0307512, IMG submission 200267) | Populus trichocarpa ectomycorrhiza microbial communities from riparian zone in the Pacific Northwest, United States - 14_EM | ecosystem: Host-associated > Plants > Roots > Unclassified | place... | reverse complement strand
GCACTCAGCTGGCATCTCCAGCTGAGTGGCATCTCCAGCTGAGTATGGAATGACCATCATCTTAGAGAGATTATGCATCAGCCCAACTGAAGCCATACGACAGGAGATAAACCATATATGCAACACAAATCCCGGAGGTAGCTGCCACCGAGGACCTTCATTAGAGCCTTTACGCTCGAGGTGTAAATTATGTTCGAAAAGTTGCCTCGAAGAGCGCTGAAAAGAGCGCCGTCGTGGTAGTTAGGGAAGTCGGGGCATTGATTTGCTTGGGTTTTCCACAGGTTCTGTTGTTCTGGACCCCCTGGGAGGTGATGTACAGGTTGGTCGGGGTGAGTTTGCAAGCCATTAGCGAGGGCTCTCACTAGCCTGAACGTAGTGGGATCTTCTGGGAGTGCCAACGCCGAGTCATGACAGAGGAAGTTAGCGAAGGCAGTATGGCCTTTACCTTCCGTCCGCGACCTGATCTCCAGTATGCTAGGTGTGATTGTTCCATCACAAAACTGGAAATGCAATTGCAGAGCTAGCACACCTTCCTGAAATGTCCATAATCGTGTCGCCCACGGAGAGGTAGCGATACGCATCATACATTCCTGAATTGGTTCGTGAACGCTAACAGTTTGGAATGAAGCATCTAGAACCAAAACTTTATCGGCGTCCAGGTAGGTTTCGGACATCCTTCGAATTGCCATCTTTCGATACGCCGGCTCGAGCGGTACACAGAGGGTATCGGTCCAGAACGGAACCGGGTACTGAGTTCCCGTGTCTTGGTAAAGGGCATTGACAAGACCCTGTATCCTCTCGAGCTGACACCGCGGCAAAGTATTTGCATCGGCGTTTCCAAGGCCGTCCGACCACACGTGGGAAATGGCCACATAGGGAATTTTAGCCGCGCTTTCGGGGGTGTCGCTAGACGCCGAATTCTGAACGTGAATTATTCCGTCGTCGGAAAACCAAACAACCGGAATACCTCCTTGGTCCAAAATCGAAAAGATGGACTGCTGCTTCTCTGCCGGGAGATGTACGCATGAGCATTTCGGGTTCGCGTGTTTCGTCTCATAGGTCTTCTCGTCGACTTGGTTCGCAAGACATCTCTCACCACACTCAGAGTGATCTTTACCCAGCGTGGAACGATCCCAGGTGCTGAGATAATACCGTGATGAAACATCGGGGAAGTCTCTACAAAGAGCCCCAATTTCGCCGGTGCACCAACCAGCTTCCAGGAGAAGTCTTTTACCAACGTCTGGAAGCTCCCAGGTCAAAACACCATAAAACTCCTCACGCCCCGAAAAGAATACTGTATCACGCGCTACATCCAGTGTTTCCCCCAGAACTGCAATGGAGAGGAGCACCTTGTCGGCGTCAGAACCGACTCCTTCCCCTCCGCCTACGGACTGGCTTCGAATAACGCCGTTGATGCACGCATTGCCTAGCTCAAGAACCCGCGCAACCCTCCTTTTTTGCTCTCTCCCACTTTTGGGTCCGGACAGCGTATCCCTCGCCCAAACTGTGTTGGCGGCCCAGTACCAGATGTACTTTGGCAGGTGCTCTGTCGACACAAGGAGCTGGCCAGAGTCGTTCTCGCGAATGAAGTCCTCTCGCCAGAAGGCAACGCCAGCATGTTCGAAGATCTCCTGCAGCAGACCAAAGAAGAGCCACTCCTGCAGGAATGGAATTACACTGTCAATAGTGCAGCCGCTTAAATTGCCTTGTTGTAGCTCTTGTGTCTTAAGGTTACATCGTGAGGGAAAGTCGTCGAAGCCACCATCAAATTTGAGTTTGTGCTCCGAAAGATACGGGACCTGAAGCGGGGGCCGCACAAGCGGCCGCATGGATGGAAGATGGTCCATTGGGGTAGGTTCGCTACTGCACTGGTGGCCTGTCATGTAAGCAAGCGGTTTTGTAATAGTGAATGTGGTGGAGGCGCACTCACTCTGTGGCGCATCCAGAGGGATAGTGACGCCGGCGGGTTTGAGGAAAAGTCTATATCGCAGATGGAGCTGATGGCGTCTCGTGGGCCGTATATTTGGTGTGTGCGGCGAGTCTACCTTGACTGACTGCGGCACTGGTCGCCCTACTTAGATGCTTAGCTTAGAGTGGCTGAACTCGGACCCCGCATTGGGTTAGGGTTGGGTTATCAACCTTCCTTATTTGCGCTTTTCACCATCGCTTTCCGCTCTTAGTTCCTAGCTTATTTACTCCATCTTCAAATTCCCATATCACAACACTTTCAGTATTCCATCGATCCCATTTTTATATAACCTATTGAGGATCGCTCACGCACGATCAGGCTTCAGTAGGAGTTGCCTTTACTAGTTTTAAGCAGAGTTCGAACCAAGGAAGCACCTGTTGAGTAGAAACTCGCACGCCCAGTGATTATTTTGCACACCAGAAAAGGCCATGACTCCATCCCACCTTTATTCGACATTCCAGTTCAGAAATCTTGAGCGTGATCTGCTGTATGGTAACTGGTATATAGGTGGCTTCAAACCTGAACGGTCGTACGAACATTTAACGAGCCCGCCTCAGTGATCGATAAGAGGTGTTGGAGGAATCGAAAGTGCGCCAGCTGGGTATGGCATGGAGATCTCCACTGCACGTGTATCTACTGTAATACCTCTCGTATACCCTGATCCCACTCGTTGCTTTTTTGTATGTGCAGGCCGCATATATGTTACTTTGATTGCTGATTCTCAGCTCTTGATCTACCGGTACTGCGTTGACACTGATACAACTCACTTTAAAATTTCCAGGCGAATAGGATTTGTTATCAAGATCGGGTATATAAACTGCGCATCAAAAAAGAAATAAGTTTAGACTGGATCATACGGATATTATTATAATAGTGCCCCCACGGCGCATCTTTATCTTTTTATTTTTAAACAACCACTAACACCATAGGAAGACACCTGTCTGGGTGGATTCCGAGCGAGATATACCGCGAGCGCCGGTGTGCGCATGAGCGCCAGTGGGCAACCGTTCACAGCCTATGAGGTCAAGTCAAAAGCGAAAAAGACCCAACCTCCGCCTGCGATCGCCGGCCGAACTACCTATATGGTACTGTCGTCATAATTTCAATCATCCAATTGCAAACCCCAGGTTGTAAAAACACACCATGCATGTTTTAGGTACAGTGCTACGTAGTCATCGTTTACAGACACGTAATTCTTTTCTTTTTCTAATGGCTACAAATACATATGGAGACTCTAGTAGATTGAATAGCGTGGTAGCTATTTAATCCCTTGTCCTACGATTTTCGCCCGCATTTTGGACAAACTTCCATCCAGTCAGAGAATCTGATTAGTTTTGCCATCGACTCCCCGCAGCATCATCATAATGGCAACATCAGGGCCCTCTAATGAACCGGAAAATCTCCCTATTGCTTCAATTACAGATACTATTAGAAAAATTTATTCTGCGTTAGATAGATATTTGAACATATACTACCTAGAGAAAAGCACACCACAGGCTGTGAAAGATTTCCTGGACGACATTTATGAAGCTAACGGTGACCTCAGAAAGCAGGAGACTCCTCTAATTCATATTTTGAGCCGAGGACAAGGTTGGTTCTTTCAACTGATGTCGCCATTGTTCGAGAATTGACATTATTAGATAATATTCGCACGCACTCAGAAGTTCTGAAGGAACCACTTGAGATACTCAATGAATTGGATCGACTGATTCGAGAGTCCGAACAGAGAGAGTCCGAGCAGAGAGAGTCTGAACAGAGAGAGTCCGACCAGAGAGAGTCCGACCAGAGAGAGTTTGAGCAAAGAGAGACCGAACGGATGAATCCCCAAACCATCCGCACTAGAATCCTGTTGGTAGCTGTTCTTCGGATGATTCAAACACTAACATATACCAGGTTATGTTCTAAGTCGGACACGCGTGGTTTATGGAGGGAGTTATTAGCTGCCTTGATCGTGGCACTGAAACTGGACCCAGAAAAATATATTCCAACTAAAATTCCTCCCAAAAATCCGCAACTACGTCCATATCTTTCTGAGCTCAAATTTCCATGTGAACCACCGGTTCGTACTAACAGTGAGTACCATTTTGTCTTGGTTGACGTGTTCAAGCTCGTCACGGGCAGTGTATAGCTAACCGCCCGAGCAGGGCACGTGCCCATCTCTTCACAACGCTTAGTATGGCTCCGAGAACCGCCTGTTCTCCACCCCACTATCAAGCTGCTTCGGCTTGGAAGCACAAGATATTACACCCGCCGAGCCACAACTTCTGATGTCGAAGTACATATTGTGTACTCAAATCTACAAGAGGAACCACCGAATCAACGGGAAGTAGTTTTGATATTTAGTTCAACGGGCGCCTGTGAAAAATATTCCGCCAGACTCGACGGTTCTGTGGGGGAAAGTAGTGATCCGGTCCATTTGTTCTTATTTCAGCAGCTTATCACCCAAATTTTGGAAGATAGTTTGCAATACCTTAGCTCTATTGCAGCTCAAATTGACAAAGCTGTGAGTTCCTCCCCTCAACCCTTTCGTCCTTGGAATTTTTAGACTAAGTGGAATCAATGTGGTTAGAAACATAACGGCATCCGTAGACCAAGGAGAACTATTATCGAATTTCTGATTTTAGCTGAGGATTGTCTCCGCGAATTGCCGGTTCTACTGAAAGCTGCAGTTACAGAGCTCCAAAAATTAGCAGAAACAGATACACAGCGCTGTGGGCAGGACACAGCGAAACCAGGCACTCCTCACAATAAGCAGAAGGAAAAAGAAGGAAGCGCTCAGCTCAATGCGCCAAATTCTGTAAATACAGTCACTTGGGATGAGAAGAAACATTTGGAGTATCTCGAGAAAGTGTCGAAAGACCTCCGTGACGAGGCCAAGTCAGTTAAAGAGACTGTACTTCTCCATAATTCCATCATTAATTCTTCACTGATTGTAAGGAAATAGATAATAAGCCATATTGCTGTTGGTCAAATGGAGAGAACAAGAAACTTAACAATTCTGGCATCCATATTCATTCCGCTCTCATTTTTGACGGTGAGTGAAAACATATAACGCTAGCATGCAAAATCCTTATCATCGCTGACATTACTGGCTGTACATGCAGAGCTTCTTTGCCATGCCTTTCGATGCCGTCAGGAACCCCAACAACAACCCCAGATTCCCCGGTCTGGGACTCTTCTTCGCTATCGCCGCACCCCTCACACTGGTTACAGTAATCATCCCAGTGTTCATCGGCAAGATAATCCAGTGGTGGATCGATATCGGTCCAAAGCCAGTCCTACCTATCTTAATACTGGACCTCACAATGCTATCTCTGATGCTGTCTATGGAACTAGCGTGGACTTCCTGGGGTGCTGCATCGGAAACTCTATATAGCATTCTTGAAGGCATTTTTGTGATATTATACATCATACCAATCCCAGCTGTGGTACTGTTTGTAGTCGAAGAAAATTTCCAATCGCTGCAAAAGTGTTGGCCATGGGCAGTATCGGGCTCATCTCCATGGTTGCGGTTGCCAGCTCCATTCCCTTGGTCGATGTTTCAGACAGTCGCACTGCTTGATGTTGCTATCACAGTACCAATGTATTACTTATACTGGCGGAAAACTTACGCTCGTGGTACGAAGTATGATTCCGTCAATTTTATTGCAATTGCTATCTTCTTTGCGTACCGGATTGGTAGGTGGCTGTGGAGGAGGTTTCGGGTTGTCCGAAATTCATGGCATCGGGTTTGTGTGTGGTTTCGGAATATGTCATCAATGCGAAAGAAAAGGGCTGAGTAAATGGCTGCATGGGAGGATTATGGCAGATTGAGGACAGTATCGAATCAGTTGTACCGGAGAGGAAGAGACAGAACAGAAGGATCACAGTTGAAACTTTTCAGTACTTCCGGGATACGGTTTTATATTGTTACTTAGATAGTTGATTGATTGGTTGATCGAGGCCACCAAGACCGTATATATTATCTACCAGCAAATTTCTAAAGTTTTGATTGGTGCAAAGCTGCTATATAAATCTGAAATGCTGGTGATGGTATATATCTTCATCCCCGCTATTGTAAATATAAACCCAATACTTATGAAATCCGTGTCGGACAAAGAGCAAACAGCTACACTCTGATTCAAGCTAATAGTACTTGAAAAAGGGAAATAATGGGTGGCTGTAATGAAAACTCAAAACGTATTTCTCCAACTTGCTACTCTGACGACAGTTGTGGAGAGTACAACTCTGGTGTAGGGTTCAACCTATAGCCATACTTTATCATAATATCGCTGCAAATTATAAAAATAATCTATCCAAACCCTTACGATCAATCCATGGTATTGAAATAATTCTGTGATTTTCTTTGTTGGTGGTGGTGCTGCCCACCCTTCTAAGTCAGAGTTTGGTTCTAGATGGAAAGTGGCTGGGATTTAAACTGTGTTAATTTGGACGGTTCGGTGACTTCTTGACTGATCTCTCAAGGGCCGAAGGCTCATATATGTACAGGTTTCTATGTGCGTACGCGTATGCACTATCTTACATTAGACACATCACCATGATCTTGATGTAAGCCATGCATATCTTCATACAAGACCGTAACGTAGGCTAAAACAGGCGATCTAGGTATATATGCAACATATATAAGAATGCCAAAAACAAGCGAGGCCCATGGCCTAGTTGTGCACACTGATTTTCTCATATAATCTCAACGATATTTAACATTTGTCTTGTTCTTGACCTCTCATGCGACATTGTATAACTCTAATATACTCATCCAAGGCTACTTATATTCTGCTGCTGGTTGCAATAACTAGTCTAGCGCTGGTCTTAATCCATCAACGTGACGTCTCATCATACTCCTCATCTCTCTCGCTCTATGATCATCTGTGTCGGATGACACGGTGGTTTTGACAACCTATGGTTTAAGAAATGTCGCCATGACATGACGAGCAAAGGTGTGAGCATTACAGTTGTGAACCCGGACTCCGGACTGGCATTGTACCACTGGGTATTTATAGCACCACGCTCTACCAGCTAACCCTGTAGGGCAGACTTTGAGTGCGGTCATCACATGGTGTTAGGTTAGGGTTGAGCGGCGGAGCCGCATGCACTTTACTTCTTGTGTACGTGTCAAATAGATGAATAGACAAGTCAATATACGCATCACCAATTTGGCAGCTGCACCATAAGTCGACGTACGCTTCCCTCTGCGCCAGGATTGGTCCAACAAACCCAAGGGATAAGCTCTTGCTTTACAGGCCTACTTGCAGTGCCTTCCATTACTCAGGAGTCCACATACCCGTCCCCGAATTTCGTTTTTGCTGGCCGTCAGGGTGCGCTCCGGTAATCCAGATCTCATGGGACCCCCTCGCTGCAAATGATAAAGTGATCGTGAATTATAAGACAAACGAAGAACAAAACAGAAGCATTTCAGGTTTCGAACCTGGGCCCTAGCGTTTATAGCAGCTAGCTTTTAGAGCACCAAGTTCATCCAGCTAAACTACGGGATCATCTCTTAACCATTGTACGACTTTATGCGTTTTCTATATGTCGAGGAAATCCATTCCAGAGTGTAGATCTGAAGCGAGGTTAGGCGGATATGCAACAACAGATGACCTGCGTAAGTTGAGTTCTAAGCATTATGGCTTATAGCTTCGCTAAATTAATAGTCCCCCGCTCACTTGACGTACACTTCTTGATAACAGTAGCCTTTCACTCTACCGCGGGCAAGTACAGCCCGGTCAAATAAGTAGTTCCATTACATATATAGGTGATATTATCATATTACACAACTTGAGTGTTCGCAGCCAACAAGCCCAACGAGCTGGTATTATGCGAGCCCGCATACCCGTTCCCATAATTTAGGCCATCCCTTGTCCGGTTCCACTGACAGGAATTAACTAGCCGTGAAATCTTCCAAGGGCACGCAGTAAGCGCGGATCTAAGTGATCTAGTTAGCCGTAATTTGACCATGAAAACTAACGAATTTATGCTGTTTAATGCCGTTTGCAGTTAGCCATGCACGCTAGTCGATCATATGAGATTATAAAGCTAACATTCGTGGATATTGACACCCTGAACCAATTGGAAAGAGGTAGCCATCCAGGTTCGCCCTACTACGGCTAATGTGCTCATACCAGCGCAACCCCCCAAAAAACCACCTCAAGAAAGGCGACTCCGTATGGCACTACGTGAATACTTACCAAGGCGTCAGAATTGCCGGGTTTGTATTTTGTAGTTGAGCTATGGGTACATATGTAACCACCACCTCGCACGAACTCCAGCTCCCGTACAATCCAGATCAGATCACCATGGGCCGACTCAAGGGCCTCACCAAGCCCATCCAGTTCCATTCCATACGAATGTCGATGGGGTGTACACTCACACCCGAACAATGTGCTTGGAAAGCTCGAAAATGGGTTGACTGGTAAGTCCCCTCAACCACCGCTACAACAGTGCTGACAATTTATAGGTACCATGCGGATTGGAACTATGCACTCACCTCGGCATACTTTGTGCTAGCATATATCACTCTCTTTGGAGCAGTTAAGCTCTTGTCCGTGGTTGCTCAACGGCCGGCTGCTCGAGAAAAATTGCGCGATTCGGCGGTCGGGAAACGAGTGCTGGCAGGGTGGAGATACTTGTCGTATAGGGCATACCATGTCAGTGCTTTTGACTGGTACTCTCCGCCGCTGGGCGTGATGGTGGTTGGTGTTATTGGCGTCGTGTTTTTTATGGGTGAGAAGAACACTTGCTGGTTGATGGTAAGGTTGAGCTGATGCGCTATAGTATCGACGCTAGCTGCACGACCATACTATTGGCCAAACAAGAAGAATCCGGCGGTGACCTTCGGGAGTTCCCCGCCTATTACAACACGGGCAGGCTGGATAGCGGTTGCCCTGATGCCGTTCATGATGTAGGGGTTTTACTGCAAACGTCTAGAAGTTACGAGGACAATGATTGCTGATAAATGTCTTGTTACAGTGTCTTTGCCTTCAAGTGGAACTTTGTAACATTCATTACCGGCGTGACGCACGAGAAGCTACAAGTTTTCCACCGCTGGACGTCATGGGCAATGTTCGTGCTTGCCTTGGTACACACATTTCGCTTCATTGTCTACCACATCTGGAAAGGGTACTCCCGGCACCCACACTAGTCTGGCGACTCTCACAAACGAAGCTAGCTCGCAAGCTCACTTGCTCCGTTTCTCACAAGTTCAGCAAGTTGCTTGGGTCACGTGATGAGGGTCTCCAGATTTCACCCATACCGTTCCAACACACCAGGTTCACTGACAAATCTAGGGACATGATATCACAATACAAAACAACGATCTGGTACTAGAGCGGCGTCGCAGCTCTCATCCCGCAAGCATGGCTAACCATCATGTCCATCAGCCTCATCCGATCAGCCACCCTAAACTTCTCCTTCCCTGCTAACATCCCCAGAAACCGCTACTACGAATTCTTCAAATCCACGCACTACATCGCGAGCGCGGTGTTTATCGTCTTCTTCCTCCTCCACTGCAACTTCCGCCTCTCCTCATGAGACTACTTCATTGCCACAGCAATAATTTACGTCCTCTCCCTCCTCGCCTCCTTCGGTAACACCTACCTCCGTAACGGTACTTCGCACCGCGCCACACTCCAGCTGCTTAAGGGGGACATGGTAGGCGTCACGATTCCTACCAAGATCTTGTGGCGTCTGAGTCACCACATTTTTGTCCGCTTCCTGACGGGGGGGGGCCGCACTCGTTTACTGCGCACCCGTTTACAATCTCGTCGACACCAGCAAAAGACTCGGGTGATTCAGAGATCAAATTTTATATCCGGCCGCATGGCGGGATTACGGGGCGGCTGAGGGCACTTGCGGAGGGAGGGCCTAGCCAGGAGGTACCGGTTATACTAGAGGGGCCGTATGGAGGCCTCCGGTCAGGGTTCAAGGGTTTTGGGAAGGTTTTGGTTATTGCTGGCGGCTCGGGGGGGAGCTTGATTACGCCATTGATGGAAGAGTTTACCCGGGAGTTGGAGGGGACGGAGGTGCATGTTGTGTGGGTTGTTAGGACCAGTGGTAAGATATGCCCTCGTTCTTTGGACTGGGTGGGATTGACGTGAGTAGATGTGATTGAGCGGTTTGAGAACGATCTGTTAGGCCTGCAATCCCAAGCCCCGAAAGGGAACGTAAAGGTGTCGATATATGTCACACAAGATAGCCGCGCCGGAGGTGGGTCATCAGAGCTTGAACCGGGGGAAGAGAAAGAGGTTATCTCGGGCGTTAAGGAACAACATCACACCAGCGAACTCGATATCCATGTAGTTGGAAGGCCAGACCTGCCAACGCTCACCAGGAAGGAGTCGACGTCGGCTAGCTCTATGGCGATTGCAGGTTTGCGGCATCTTACCGGTTGCAGTTAGGGCGTTTTTATTAACGTTTATAGTGTGTGGTCCGTCGTCGTTGCTGCTTGACGTTCAGAATACCGCTGCTGCTCTGCGGTTTGATATACTTAGTGGGAACAGCTCGTTGTCGGAGGTCTATATTCACACTGAACACTTTTCGTAGGTTTTCTGCGAATCCAATGCGATGAATAGCGCTGACAAGGTCTTGTAGATGGTAGTTCTGCGAAAGGGGGCTTAATCATAGTTACGCGTTGGTTATATTCATCTCGCGCAGGACAAAATGTATCATTCTCAATTCAAACAGATAGACAAAGTGTCACATACTTATTGCAGATGTAGTATTGTGAACAACACATCTCATCGCTCTGCTCCTATATTTCTGTTCAAGGCTAACATACCTTGGGGGCTTTAGTCTCCTCTTTGGCCTCGCCTCTCGAGCTCACATGTTCTGATGTAGAGAACTCTAGGCAGTCGATATCCAGGGTTAGAATTTCGAGAACACAGCATGATTCACATCCACGCACCCCAAATGTTCGTGCCTTGATTGGAAGCGTTCCGCACGAGCACAGACTCCAGAACTAGAGAGCCCCGAGCGGTTAGTCAAACCGGAGTAGATCCGACAGAGACACGTAGGGACGATGATGTCGTGATGTGTACCATCACATGATATCACAACCTTATAAGGTAAGTTTCAACTGTGAAAACAACGGTGTAGTAGTACAGGCGGTTCTATTCGCTGTATTGCAAAGTATAAACCTGCACTATAGCGGTAAGGTATGGCCGGAAGGTACATAAGCACTCTGTTGCCCAATTGACCTTGTCGTGGCCGCCGGGTGGGCTTGTAAACTGAAGTAAGTAGGTACATATGCCCTGTGATGTGCTGCTATGATGACATAGCTTAACCGAAGTAATGCGACTACATACCCGGCTGAGTTAATCCCTGAGAAAGTATTCCTTCATGCAACTCTAAAGCCGTCCATGTCGGCAGTTGTCGCACTTTGTAATTTAATTCGCCCTCGGCTGCAATTAACAGAATGGATAAGAGGGCATAGATCTGTGTAGTATCTCCAAAATTTATTTTAGAATAGAGTCGTTCAGCCCCGCTGCTGGACAACTTTTTTGCGACTTTTCCGCCTACTAAGCCTGCAGATAAGCTACAGATCGCTAGATATACCTGAACCTTCCTGGTCGGAGAAGTTGCAAGAAAGTTGTCCGGCAACGGGGAACGACTCTAACATAGGACTGTTTTTCTCGGGCTGGGCACGAGAAAACGACTAAAATATTAGAACGGTTAACTAGCTAGAATCGGGCGCAGGTTTTCTAATATCACGGATGTATTGAGAATAGCAAATATATTTGAAATTAACACTAGTTTCCCCCCAACATATTCCTATTACCCAGTAAGTTCCACCAGAAGCATTCTCTCGTACCCTCGTTATATGAAGATCAAGAAAAAAATTTGAAACGCTGAAAGGAAAAATTTGGCCCCTAGAACCCAGTGGTCATGAGGTTCGTATTATATGTGTGGCAAAAACTGACTCCAGGAAACCACGGAATAGGACCCTTCAGGCAAACTGCGGATGCTAAGGAAAGATTCGACAGTCAGGTACAACATGCAGATGAGGTACCCACAAAGCAGAAATAATGAAAACTTGTAGAGCAAACAAAACTGAGATCGCAATGTGTCTGGACTTTCTGTTTTCTCTGCTATCAAATTCTCGAATATTTTGTATATGAGTTTATGAGTAGCCTCCCAAAACGGATAGGATTGCCAGCTTTTATCCAAACGTGCTTCTGAAAGTGCGTGAACCGTAGCTTCTCTAGCACTAGTGGGGCCCTTAAACTTTATAAATAGCACGACTATGAACATGGCTAAGGGAAAGCAGCCCACGCCGAAGCAGGAAATTTTCCATAGCAATGCTTCGATATGAGAAGGGAAATGGGAGTTCCAAGCAGTTGCGTGAAGGGCACCGTTAACGATGCCTAGTGCCAATGCAATAAACGGGCCGAGAACGAACCCGTTGTACATAAGGTGTTCCACAGCATCGTAGAATACATGGAGAAACATGGCGTGGGAAAATTGCGATGTCTGCTCGATTGGGAAACAGGCATAGTTAGGGCTATCGTTTGTCGATGAAATGTGCCCAATTGCAGATGCCGCTCCCGACATCATTGATTCGTTTGTGGCTTCTTCGATCTCGGAATTGGCGGACATTGGCTTGCCCCTCGTCGCAGTCCCCGCGGTTTCCGATCTCTCTAGCCGTTCGGCAGCCGGAGATTTTTGTGTCGTTAACTGCTCCCAAACGTGTTCGTTTATTGTAATCGGTATAGGAACACTGACATCGAAAGGTTTGTGCCACCACAATGCGTAAACGATGACCGAATATGCTATTTGAATAGCTACATGGATTTCTAGTAAGGTGATTGGCAGTCCATCAACTTTCCTCCCAAGACACTGGAGAAGCATCCAGAGTACCTGCCCGCCAACAAGTGCTTTTGATATACTGTCGGCTTTGCCCTTGTCGTTGATATCTTTCTTCTCAAATGGGTTTTGCTCACAAGACAGATTCGACTGCTTGAAACCAATCAAATTGGCCTTCTTGGCTTCTTCGAGAAGCATCTCCTGCAGCGTGGGCTCCCGGGACCGATGTAGGTAGCGTATGGCCACTCTAGGATTCGAAAATAGCCGTTTCCACACAGAATGTTTGGCTGAGGGTGGATTTAAGGACTCGCGCACAGGTATTGAGTTCGCAAATTTTACTAGCCACATGAAGCCTTCAGGAGTCATCCTATAAGTGTGGAGCCTGCCGTGTCTCGTCGTTTGTATAGTGAAACCCCCCATTAATACAAAAAACCCCCCCCTGGAGGCCCAAGGTATCAGGAAACCTTTCGCACCAGAGGTCGCGGAGAGCGATTGCTTGACGGAACTGGTTGAGTGCAATAATGAAGACCATCTCGGGCAATAACATAGCGCTAATAACCCATATCAACTTGTAGTAGAAGCGCTCCCAACTTCCTGAATGAGAATTTATATCCGTATGTATTGCTTTCCAGATGCAGGCACCGAAAGTGACAGCACAGCTCCAAAATAACCCTATTGTGCCCCGTTGCAATGGCTCCGATGCGAATGTTGGCTCCACTCCAGTGCTGATCGGTGCCCCGAGGACGGTTTTGGATGCTGCCGTAACAATGATAATCGTGGTGTAATAGAATCCATTCATCGAATGCGTGAGGGAAGATCCCAGACAAGTTTGAGATGTCGTAATTTGGAGGCAATGTATAATAGGGATGCTTCAAGTTCAAGCTAGCTGTTAGAAACCAGTATTGTTCTTATAGCTACATTAAGGGCTCACTTCTAATTTTTAGTGGAAAATTCTTGAGCTCAGTTTGTTCTTATCGCTAGATTTTGTCCGTCCTTATAAGTAACTCAAGGAGGATAAAAATTTGGGCCCTTGGGGAACATTAAATATATACAATTGCAACCACCACCACCAACCAGTGAAGTTTTGTGCTGTGCTGTGCGGTTAGTGGGGTGGCACGGGTTAAAAAAACGTGCGCTGATCCAAAGTAAAGCATGCTTTATGTTTCTGCAGAGTGAATCAGAGCTATCCTCTTTGAGTTCCTTGCATAGGATCTACGTGTCTGATAGTGGGAAAAAGTAAGTACATACATGATACAGCAATGAGTAAATGATAGGACAGGAACTGTGCGGCTGTGAAGGCCTCCAATTCCTCCATTTCGGCAGCCGAATGAGAGCGGTGATCGGAATGGATCATGATATCAATGGAACAGCGCGAATGAGAGGATTTGTCCTGCGGCATGACCGAGTGTGAGTTGACTCTACTACCTTTGGGAATGGAAATTTCAGCCGAGATTGAACAAGAAAAAGAAAAGCGATCGAAAAGATGTATGAGCCTATAGTGGTACAAGTTACGGTGGCGGCTTCGCCACCCTTTGGAGGCGCCCAGATAGATCGTCTCCAGTCTGACTCCCAGGTATACCTGACTCCCGGCTTCCAAGTATACTCGACTCCAACCTCTCCAGTATGCTTGATGGGTCCCAAGCCCACAAGTGTATCTCGCCAAGTCCCGGTGAGTTTCTACCGTTTGCATGGCTAGAGCAAACATTGATAGCTGAAAAGATGTCTTCCACTCAGCTATTTCAATCAATTGAAGTCCAATTAAGTCTCCAAGTTTTGGTCTGTTCACAATGTGTTCTATATATAAAATATGTATAAATAGGTCCTATTTCACTTCCCAGTTGCCAATTTACTATATCACAAATTCTCATAGTGCTGCTGTACAAAAACATTCCAATAAAGGTGTTAATCCACAACCACTCACCCAATAATAGAGATATAATAAATCTGAAACTAGGATGTAAAAGAGGGTATAGCTATACACATTTCGCATGTAGGACACTTTATGATCAGAGTCAAATTCGCAGACTTAAATTAGTGGGTCATTTTAGATTTGAGTTCATGGAGTTGACCTTACTATTAGTTCTTGTATAAGGCTAATATCAAGTTCGATAGCGAGATAAGATAGAGGGATACGTGGAAGGGATACTTCTAGTTGAGCGTATCTTGGAGTCGATTCCTCCCGCGTTACAATCAGCCACTCAGCCACAGAATTCTGACCAATGAGAGCTGAAAAAGACACATGTTGTATATCTTCCAGATACTTAGCCACAACCTCCTCCACCATGTCACGCGCATGGGTCTCAATCAAGATGCTAGAAAGAACAATATCTGTATAAGCGTGGATTCAACGCAATGTCAACTCTCCACCAAAAGGTAAACCCAAAACCTCCGTCACTGCTACCTTTCTTGACTTTTTCTGCCCCCCAGTTGCTTTAAGCCACCAATCCGTGATTATATATTCTCTAGCTTCATCGGGTATTTCGTCTGTTGTACTTATAAGAAGTTGCAGCCGCTTCCAGGGACAGTTCGTCACAGACGAGAGCCAAACTCTTGAGCTCTTGTTATGTCCCAAAATCCCTACGTGCCTTGACTCCTTTTAGTACACAGTTCTCAACGACCTAAACCTGGTGGGGGGCTTTCCACCCATATAATGCGCTCGCATTTGTACAAATGCAGGGCCATACCACTTGTCCATCAAGTGCCTAAACAATTGAAAAGTGATACTACACTGGTGATAGGCCAGTATGTCCATCAATCCTAGGCCTTTAAACAACCCTCCCTTATCACTCTTCTATTTCATCACAAGTGCCCTTGCGTTAAAGGATAAGAGCCGGTGACCCCAACCTCCTCTTTTGTAAAGTCGACGTCATTGGTGCCTAGGTCGGACAGTGCTGGGTATATTGTATTTTGGTATCATTGCGCACGAGACGAGCCGTTCCGGGTACTCATCCCGGGATTCAATATGAGGCAGGGTGAGGCCGTATTACACACAGGAAGTGATACATATCCCCAGCTTATTCTCTCGCAAACGGTCTCACAGATACTCATGAGTGATATATGAAACATGTGAGGGTTCATTCCGAACAGCGTCAAGGGGCTACATCGCCACCCACCTTGAGGTTAACCTTTCGCACTGAAGCATGGAGACTAGAAATGAAGTGACAAACCTTGATCCTCACTAGTAGGATACTAGTGAAGAAGGTACACTTGAATTTATATCTCAACCGGGTACCTGAGCGAGCGAGGGTAGCTGTCGGCCCGGACCTATCTCATATCTCGTCTCGTCGTGTATGCGCACTAATAACAGCCTTGTCAGAACGCAAACCGCGCCCTTCTAGAGCTAGCTTTTGCCCCTACCGACTTTGGAGATCTCCGCTTTGTCTTTGGTTTGTGGTTGCGGTGGTGAGGATGTGGGTTGTTCGGGGTTGGTCCTATGAGAATAGTGAGACGGTTGAGGGTAGTCGCTCGCTTGTGGTTATAGACGGTGATTATTTGCGACCTCGAGGTTAACCAGTTGAAGCGTTATCCCCTACACGCTCGGTGTTTGTAGATTAGTTACCATAATCGATTCAGGCAATTTCATTTGTAGATCAGCTGAAGTGACCAATGAAACATGATCTGCTTCACCACCGCTAACTGACATCCCACTTGGCTAATCAATGCCACTCTCAGTTGCTGCTAGAACGTGGTAGCCAATCTACAAAAACCGAGCGTGTAGAAGATAGAGCGAAGGATACAGTAGAATAAGGCAGTGTATGAAGCGAGCAAGGGGTGGCAAGCCCAACCTTTAGCTCTATTGTAAGGTTTAGTTACCTAATGCAACGTGGGGTTCACTGTCAATACGTATCACGATGACACACGTGGGTGCGGTCTTGTATCATTGACCTCTGCACTGCACCTCCCATTCCACAACGCCCTCTCTCTATCTCTTCACAACTCTCACACCCACCTCCCCCCTCATGGCTACCGTAATCTGCGCCGTACTCTCCCTCGCAACCCCCCACGCCCGTCGATCCGCCATCTCCCTACTCTCACCCGGCATCCTCTCAATCTCCACCCTGTACCCCGCAAACACAACCGCCAAAAACGCAACCATCTCAACCATTGAAAACTTCTTCCCGAGACAACTCCTGAACCCCTCCGCAAACGGCACCCACGCACCCTTCACCGGCTGCCTCAGCTGCGTTCCCGGCTGAATATCCGTCGCAATGGGATTGCCGGCCGCATCATACCAACCCGAGCTCGGATCCCGCGCGTCCCATTTTTGCGGGGTGAATTTCTGTGGGTCTGGTCCCCAATAGCGCGGGTTCAGGCCGAGACCGGTGAGGGAGATGAAGATTGAGGTTTCCGCGGGGAGGTGGTAGGTTTTTGCGTCTACGGTGAGGGTTTGTGGGGTTTGCGCGGTGGTTTTAGGGAGGTCTTGAAAGGGGGGGAAGATCCGGAGGGTTTCGCTCTACACGTGTTAGCTTGCACGGGCAGGAGAGGTTAGGAGGGGTTACGATGATGCAGGCACAGCCTACGAGTTTGGGGTACAGCTTGTTGTAGTCCCAGGTACTTGGATTCGGGCCTGCACCTTCCTGTGCGAGGACGTTTTTGATGTCGTTGTGCAGCCAGTCTTGGATTTCGGGATGGATTGCGAGGAGGAGGGTGGCATATTGCAATGCGCTGGCTGTTGTTTCGAGCCCGCCAAGCGCAAAGATAAAGATATTCCCGACCGTCTCGGACTCCGACAACCCGCCCTCTCCGTTTGAGCTTTCTGCGAGCGCACTTAGTAGATTCTGCTCTTTGCTAGTTGAAGGCGACGATCGCTCGCGCTGAAGAAGCTCTTTTACATATATCCCGACGTCCTCGTATGCTTGCGCGGCCTTCTTCATACCTGCCGTGCCGCGATGCAGAATGGCGCGCGGGACGATAGCAAGGAGGAGGATCTTCTCCAGGAGGTGGTCGAGTGCCTCGCCATAAGGAAGGGTGTGGCCCTTGGGCGTGAAGTCGGGAGAGAAGTATGCATCGTCTGTGACGTCAATTTTGTCACTTTGATTTGCGAGGGTCGTTTTTGCAGCCATTTCGGATTCTGAGGTTACAGAGGATATCATGGGGAGGGAAACACCAAAGCCAGCTTTGGAAATAACATTCCTAGCAATCGATTTCATGTCCGGGAAGAACATGATACCCGGAACCCCTGATTTCGATATCAACGGCCCCTTCTCTTGTGCCGTAGTCCATTGTCCCAGAAGTGTCTGGGTTAGCAAGACTGTCTCGCTCCAGACAGAAGCGTAAACCGGTTCCGAAAACGATGGCGAGGTAATCTTCCTATGATGCCGCCACGTCGCGCCTCCAGTCTATCATGAACATAAGCCACCGGGAAAACCTCATAATTATGACTCATGCTCACCGTCAACACATTCTCCCCAAAAAACTGTACCATTTCTACACTCCATCAGCCCTAGAACATCACCCTAGTGTGTAGCGGAGGGGAGGTACTATAGAACCCAAGATCCTTTGGAAAATCATTCCTCCTCATAAAGATCTGGTTTGCAGCCTCCGCATTGGCAACATACAGCAACCGTCCAATAGAGCGGACTTCAATAAAGACATCTCCATACTCTGCAAACTGCTGGAACCCCGTCTGAAACTCCCAATCGCGGTACAAGAAATGCAGGAACTTCCAGCGCGACAGGCCGAAGGGGAGACGCGTGATGATGGGTTTGTTGATGCCGCATGTTAACATGGCTAGCGGGTGCAGCCTCTGGTAGGGTTGGACGATCACTGGCAGGCCGGATTTGAGGGCGGTGAAGTAGTGGCGGAGGAGGTTATAGAGGTAGGTGCTGATGAGGTAGGTGAGGAAAAGATACACGACATAGCGTAGGAGCTCCATTGCGTGGTGATGAGGGGATGGTCGGAGGAAGTTTTCTTGTGGACGTGAGTTTAGGCTTTAAAAGGACTTATGTATGTCTCAGTTCAATACAGCTGAGCTAGTCCAGGATATGTAAGCTCCTGGTTCTTGATTAGTTTCCGGGCTAGTAGATGATACGCTGTCGCCTTGTCGGATATGCAAAGGCCTGAGTAATGACATGCACTTGAATTGTCGATCAATGGTTGGCTGGGTGGATGTCGTTTAGCCATGAGCAAAGGCAATTGTGGTATGGCAATTGGACTGCAGTTGATTTTCAGTTAAAACATTTACACCAAGAATCACAGATGCGTATGTGTTATCTTCACATAACAAAGCAATTATAAACCCCCACGGATCGTGCCGCAGCTATCGAAATAGTCAAAGAGGAGAAAGCCTGGTAAGCAGCTTGTTTCTCTACACGAGAGTAAATGCAATATGCTTGAAGTGTACGATAAGCAAGTGAACAGCGATTGCTGCTAGCGCTTGTGTCCGTATACAGCCCGTCAGCGTAAATAATCAGCAATTTGGAGACTAAGTGTACCGGTAAGATGTAGTATTTATATTGCCGACCACGTGGCATCCGGAGAGCTTCGTTTTACCCGATTCGCTAGCCATTCCTCTCTTCAAGTAATCAATCAAACGTTCCACAATCTCCACCGCGATGTCTACCTTCTCCCCTCGAAGTTGCTTTATCTGCACCTCTGCAAAATATACTGAAACTGCGTGGGCAGCTTTTCCTGCCACGCTGCTGATCTTGGCATGTGCTTCGAGGTGCCTGTTTCGTTGAGGATGAATGAGTCGTCAATAAGAACCACACGCCGACAGCCGGCCTTCGGAAATATATAGTTTCCGATTTTGCTTTCATAATCAAAGTGTCGAACCCGTCTATGCTGTAATTTTGAACTCTACTCCTTTCCGAAGAGGAATTCATCCAGCGTTTAGTCATCAGAGCCTATGCTATAAAGTGCACTTTGTTAGAACTGCAAGTTAAATGCTAGCCTGCACAGTCCACATGTCGGGTGAGTGGGGTAACGATACGGGTCGCCCCCACGTACGGCATTTACTTTCGGCTCCGTGCTAACAGTAGTAAAACCCCCACATTGCCTTTAGCTTGATTAGCTAAACCATACCTACTAAGTACAATGGCGCTAAAGGTTAAGCGTGTCACTTCTCGCTTCATATCACACTGCCCTATCCACTATACACTGTACTGGTTACAGTGGTTCGGGCGTCACCAGTCAGAAAGGGGTGCCCGTCCGGTCAAATATATGTACTTGTCAGTAACAGGAACTAATGTTCGATGAGTTAGATCTGTCAGCACTGGTATCATGATGGTATTAGTTCTATCTAAAACGCCCAAGAGTACTATTTCTTCTTCTAGCTGGTCTATCTTTCATATCCCTCATTCTAGCTGTGCTTTTTCAAATAGTCAATAATGGCTGCTGCTCCTCCGTGTCCCTACAGCCCTAAAGCTTCGCAGCGGCTACATTACGGTGTCCGATTACCCAAATGCCGTCAGCAACTGTCCGATGAGAAAATACCTGTCAGCACCCACCTGCGTCTGAACCACTGTGACCAGTACAGTACTTATATTCTCCGCATCAACCTCATTGGCACAAATAATCATCGTCCGCGGCTACAAACGGGCGACCGAGTTCTACCGATCCCTATATGATACACCCCTTCGAATCTTGTGCTGTCACTAGTGTTGTATACGAGATGAGATATGAGATAAGTCTAGGCCGATCGCTCGTCAGCCATCAGTCTCGCTCGTCCGGAAAGGTACGTTGGGGCGTCACTTTCAAATGTACCTTCTCCGCCAGTATCCCACCAATGGCCATCAAAGTCTGTTACCATACTTCCGGTCTCTGGTCGAGTTCGGAAAGCCAACTTCAAGGTAGATAGAGTCTGCTCGGGGTAGGCTACTTCCACGTGTCGGGTCAGCAGGTTTCCATTCCACCAATACGTCCGCCACGTTGTTCCATCCCTGTTGTGTAGGGGTCCTTAGAGCACGTTGTTCAGGTTGCCATATCGATATCCAACGCGGCTCGCGTCGATCCATGCAACGCGATTTGAGTTCCCTATCATTCTTAAGGAGCGCATTCAGACCATCATGCGACAGGAGGAATGGACCGACTGGAAGCAGTAGTATGGCGGTGCTTATTCCACGGCGTAGGACAAGATTCTCCACGAACATCACATGCTTGACGTGACCGATATTGAAGTAAAGCAGCTGTGGCTTGGCCAGCTTAGTGTACCTACCCACCACCACAGCAATAGTCGCAGTGAGTACCTAGGTTAACGTGGCTGAGAAGCGATACTGCTGTTCTGTCGAGATGGTTGATTAATGAAAGGGGTCCTCATATGCTTCACTTGTGAATACACCAGAGACCAGATACCACATCAAAAACACAGTCCCACCCCATCACGTTTCGTGTACAACATTAGTTGTTGTAAGAGTTGGGCAAGCTTCCGCCACTATATTCGACTCGTCGGAAATTATAACAAGTCCAGACACGTGAACCGGGCAATGTTTGCGAACCAGTCTTTAACAGTTCGCGAATTGGCGGGTTTGTCAACCGGACGGAACATATCTACGCTCACTGCTCTCTCGAATAAGTGTTGAAATACTGATTGCTAGAAGCCTTAATTGTACTTTCTAAGAGGGCCATTCGGCCTGATCAAATTGCCGATTGACCAAAAGAAGTTTTACTTCGTCGCTTACGACTCGCAGTATTCTCGTATCGCCGGTGTCGATGGGAAGTTTCCTAGACCGACCAAGTGGCGATGCTATGAACAAATAAGCTTCCTCGACGCTGGCAAGTTTCGACTACACAACATCATCAACAACCTCCAAAACCATACAGTGCAACCCGAACGAATCTACCGCGTCCTTAGAGCCGGCACGTATCTGCACATCACCGCCGATAGATCCAACTATCTCCCGCGCTAAGGTCGACATAAATTCGGCAAATATGAATTGCCCGCAGATCTTCTCTAACGGCGTGCCTGTGTCTGACACTATTCAAAGATGGCTCTTGGGATCGAAACGGTGATTGAGAGGGAGCCCAACAATGTGATCATAAGATTTGCGATTAGCCGGCGCTTTGTTGCTGTTGTCGAACCTGATATATGATATTTGCTGTTGTATCCACCGTTCGTAGTTGATTCTCTCTTCTATGCTATTGGTCCCGAATATAAGCAAGTTCTGGGTAACATCCAATTCATTCATTCCAATGATACCCATTTCCTCTGAATTCGTCTGTGAAACTTGACGAAGGTTTGTACTAGTCTTGAAACTCAGCATCCATAGTCCGATAACCGCTTCGGCTTCACTCTTTATAGCCCTCCAACGACCTCATTGTCCGCTATCTAATTTATGTCTTTCTAATCGCAGAGAAATCTTCTCAAACCAGCCACTTCCTGCAATCTTAACTTGGACCACTAGTTTCCACTCAAACTGTCCTTGCGATAGCCACTCCTGCTTGTCAGTCAGAATGACATCCGGACTCGAAAACACGAAGTTCATGGAGGCTTCTAATGAATCAGCGACAGAGTCGGCTACTTCTTGCCACCTTCTAGACCACTTAGGCCTGCACAGAGTATCTAGTCGGCGCCGAGCGGTAACAACTTCCATAGCAAGACTTCCTAGTGAAATTGGGTTTCCAAATTCCCGAGCAACGATATGCCATGTTTCGCACTCTTTCATATCCTTGGACATCCATTCCAGCTCATAGCCATCATTGATTTTTATATAATTTGGCTTGTGCACCATATTACTTCTAACCAATGCCCTGAACACCGCCATGATGGCCGTCGCACCAAGCTGAGCCATAGTTACCGACCAGTGGAGCCCCCGAAGACCCAAGAACAACACAACAAATCCGGACAAACTTATTGCTATAGCCAACACGGTTAACTTCTCAGAGTGCGCACTAGACTTTTTGCGAGATGTTATGATGAATGGCCGATTATCAGATCTGCCGGGTTTTCTGAGGCCAATGGTGAGACTAATCCGAGGAATCCACCGACAAATGTTCCAGCGAATCCTCTGATATGACTGCTGTCTGGAGTAATTATAAATCTGGCGTTGGACGCGCCAGGGAGTCATCCGACGAAAGCTCCGAAGTATCCTCCATCTACTACCGTGAAAATTGACCATGTTCTCCGAGGAACCTTCGCCCAAACACTTATCCAAAACGTACGGAGGTTGGATTCGGTCCTTATCTTTGCAGCATGAGGGTGTATAGCAAAGGGCTCGAACTGCTGGTCATTGACCTTTCCGCCCCTCTGCAGCCAAGCTAAGTTTGCCCCGGAATCTGCAATTTCCCATCGCTCCTCTACAGTGCTGCCATCGATGATGTAGGCACACAGAAACATGCCAACCACCAAGGCGACAGTTCCAATAGCCATCATGGGGAAAGCAAATGTAGCTACTGTCAAGTTGTCATGCTTTCTGAATTGCATGCTCCAGCGGGGAAGGAGAACGGCGACTCCAGCAAACGCAACAACACCGCCCTGAAGTAATGTCCCGATCGCCGCGACAAACTTCCATTCAATATCGGAGATTCTTTGTCCGCCCACATTTAGCGAAATGTTGGGCGAGGAATCGGGCGGAATATTTTCCAACTCATCGTCCGATCGTCTCGGAGTTGGGCGTTTCAAAATCCCTTTCCTCACAGCTTCGCGAAAATCATATATCCCACACCCTGACACGCCAAGCAACCTTTCTTCGGCATCGTTACCTGCAGGCTCTTCGTCGGGAGATTTTAAATAAATCAATTCGAGAACGTCCGACCGCCCGAGAACTCTGACAACCCCTTTACCATTCCAAAGCTCGCAAACTAACTGTACTTTAGCAGAGGCCTTTCCATGTTGAGGGCGAGGAGTACCATCGTCGGATGTGGATGACGTTAACTCAACCTCGACGACCCCCGTTCCTTCTCTCGCATGTCCAATTACCGCCTTCAGCCAAGAGGGTCCTCCCACTGTGAAAGCTGACACAATCCCCGTAATTATTCCCAGTGGCACCATAGAAAAGATTACGGAATCCACCCATCCCATGCTTTGGCTGAGGAACTGCTTCGCTACTTGCTAACCGAACAAACTTAGCTGTGACAACAAGGAGTCAGTATAAGATGGCATTACGGGTCGTCATCAATATTGCTAGAGGGGCTCTTACCAGAGGAGCCAGGTCCGTCAGGAGGTTATTCGAAAAATTGTCACCGACACCAGCCGCAGCTGCTAGGGGTATACGGGCTGCCAGAAGCGGTATTCGGATAATGATCGAAGAGATGCGGAACTTCTGAATAAATCGAGATGATTGGGAGTGCCGAACGTTCGAACTCGACCACGCATCTAGTTTGACGTCGCTGCCATCGCTTAGTATGGCTAACATCTTGAAGCAAACTTTTAACGATCGCTAGGAGCGGTTTGTCGATCGATATGGGTTGAGATATATCGATATGCTTTTTGAGGATTTCCCGAGACTGATATCAAAAGTGAAGTTAGGTTTGCAACGATAGCAACGTGTACGCAAACGTATCCAGAGCCTCCTATATGACAGCGCAGAGATAACCCTATTGGTACGACATTATGCATTTTTCATTAAGCGCTGTACGACCTACGATGGAGGCTCATGAAAGCCGCGTCTCGTATCGAATATCACCCAGCCTCTATATGCATAGAACTGAAGTCGCCGCATTCCGAGTGATAAAATTAAATAAGTTGTTTCGGGATCGGCTGGGGAAACCTGAGAAGATAGTCGACGAAAAACAATGTCTTAGCCCCCAACGATGATGGAATTAGATACCTATAAATTTGAGTTGCATGCTTGAGACTGGCTGTCTAACAGTGCCACATCAAGGATCAACGGTTGAAAAGTAGAGTATCCTTTTCTACATAGATTTTGTATCTATGAGTGTTGATGAGCTTTTATGCATGTGAAGGATCAGGAATAAAACTAGTAGGTAGCTTCACTAATCTATTAATTCGGACATAAATTAGATCAGTTCTTTGAATCTGGTAAGATGCATACCGAAAGTGGTAACTTAAATGAGTTGGGGTATTTTTAATTACAAATTTATTTCCATAAACGGTAATTTTTGCCCACGAACCCAATCGGAGGCTGTATCTTATACTGAGTGAATACGATAGTCTACCCAGGTACAAAGAGCCAGAGCCCTCATGTAGAGCACTGCGGCGTGTTGTATGATGAGATAGAAGGGAACCGCGTGTGATTGGATAGATAAGAACAGACGAATACGATCAGATACTCTGATCAGGCGGATATTATAAAGGTAGGTGACTGCTCTTTTTGGTTAGTGGCTTGGTCAGGATGGAGTATACTCTATGAGTAAGTACATGTTCTGATGTTCTGTTAAGCCCCATTCACAAATCATCCCATCCACAGAATCCGTCAACAGGTTGGTTTCAATAGGTACTCCATTACCACCACCACCACCACCACCACCACCACCACCACCAATACTACTATGTTCTGTACACCTCCTATCATCTACTACCAGCCTCAACTTAATACTAAAATAAAAATAAAAAATAAAAATACAAGCGGTGGCGGCGGTGATCTAATTTACAGGCTCAACTACGAAAAAAATGATGAAGGACTAATTCAATGGATGGTGGTTGTGGTTGTAGTCCTATCCGCGGATGGATCCGCGAATGGGCTTAATAGTTCCGTCCGGTTGACGAACCACGCCGGTTCGCTAACTTAGGCCCGTTGGCGAGCTTCTGGCCAATTTACAAACTAGATAATCGAAATGCGAACTCCTTAAAGTATGAGGCGAATTGATTCAAAGTTGTAACTACAACTGACTAGTTAAGTATATATGCAGATGTAACTCAACCGACTGCTTGTTCGCTCAGCTCCGCACTCGTGTCGTGGAGTTCTACACCAACAGAAGGTCCAAGATCACGAACCGAAGAACACAGGAAGAAAGCTCAAAATGCAGGGGTGACGGTGAGGGGTGAGGGGAATGATAAAGTTTGACAGGTAGGTGTTTTCGTTCCCCAGTCAAAGCTCCTTGCGAGCGACAAGAAGGCTTGGGAACAACTTGGTGAGCCCATATAGAGAAGCGTCTTGCTAGAAACATGTATTGAGTTCGCCAAAAATGGCCAGTTTGCGAACATTTCTCTAGTTCACGAACCGGGCAAAAAGTTTGTGAACCGGCAATGTTTGCGAACCAGTCTTTAACAGTTCGCGAATTGGCGGGTTTGTCAACAGGACAGAACATATCTATGCTCACTGCTCTCTCGAATAAGTATCTGGGCTATTCAGATTGATCAGCTGTGATGAGCATCTACGACTCTCAGTTGTCACTTAGCCCCAAGCGGCAAGCCCTTGCGAACTATCGGTAAAGTACCAGTCAAAATTTCCACTGAACGTACGACAGGGTCGATCCACGCCCACAATTGTTTACACCTACTTGAGTGTTCGTTGTTTGACTGATTGATACAACCGGTAACAGAAAGTTGCCAGGAAGCAGTTTCCGAGAACTTCTCAGTTTTCATCCGGACCGTATAGAATGAAGAGCTTGACGCTGCGTTTGTCGGGGATACAGTGAAATTGATCACGACGATGATATGAAGCTATTCTGACGCGCGGCAACATCTTTTCCGGAAATTTCGTGATGAAATCCCGTTAAAAGTCAGGACGCAACACCGCAGAAGCAGGTGGCGAACCGGTGAATGAGCGAGTGAACACATGCCGGCGGATGGAATTTCCCATTGGAAATTGTACTCGAGATGTGTATCTCCCCACTTGACTCGCAGTAACTACAGCTTAGCCTGGATGTACCCATATCTTGGTGTGAAAAGTACACATACACTTGCAACCAGCGTACTAGTCATGCCTCCGTAATAAGTCGACTATAGCTTAATCTAAATTCAATGAAGATTCAAAGAAAACCCACAATTTCTAAACCCACTCTAAACCGGAAAGTACCCAACGCGAACAGTCCAAACCACAATGGAACGAACGGAATAGAAAAGCCCGAAAATTTAAAACTCAAGGGAATATGTAAACACCACATAGAAAACCCCTATGTAAATCAAGCTCAAAACATTTACGCGGCCCAGCAAAACCGAAAGAATAAGATCTGACCCAGTACTTCTGTAGTCCGTCACATATTGTCTCACGACAAACCAACCCGCACGAGATACAGACCTTCTACTCGATAGCACTTATCGCCACATCCGCAAGCGCCGGATTATTCGCCGTAAGATCAAACTCAAACTTAAAGTTTTCTCCCAGCTCCTTCCTCATGCAAGTGATAACCGCTTCGAGGACGTTCTCAAACAATCCCATGGTAGCAGGATTTTCCTTGTCATTTTCATCGCCGGTGTGGACCCCGGTCTTGACAAGACATGTATTCCACCCGTACATATTTCCACCGATGATATCCGATTGAGGATTGTCACCGACCATGTAGACGTTTTGCGGTAGTACTTTGTCGGCATGGATTTCCTCCATCCAGGAGGACAGAACCTCGTCGGCGTAGGTGTAGGTTGCTCGCTCGGGCTTTCCATAGATGGTTCGCTCCAGCTCAACTCCGGTGATAGATTTGTACATGGCTTCGAGTCCCAGACGGAAGGTGCCTTGGGACATACGGGGGATGGGGTGCTCGGTAGGACACAGGAGATCGCCTATTGAATGTGAGCGGTGTGTTAATGAAGATTAACAACGGTGGGGGTATAGAAAGCGGCCTACCTTGTGAGAAATAGATTGGGATTCTTTGCGAGATAGGATTCTTTGCGATTGTCCCGAGGCATCCATTCTCGGATCTCAGCAGATCCATAATGATTTGGTAGTCGGTAGCATAATCCCTACTATCACTGAAAACAAGGATAGCTTCGATGTTGCAGTTATGGAAGTCTCTTGGCCTAGCGGAGGCGCGCTCCCAAGGTCCAAAAGTGCGGTATGGAGCAATGGTCTCATCCCAGGCGACAATGTCGTTGGGAACAACAACGTCCTTGAAACCGTAAAGCTCGGCTATTTCTCTGCAGCGGAAACCCTCGCCACCGACAACCAGAACGGTGTTGTAGTATTCGGCCAGAGCGGACATGGGCGTATGCGACTGAATGAATTGCTTCGTAGAGACAGGAGACCCAAGAATCGCCGATAGCTGCGCACAGCGCTCTGCTTCAGGCTTGCCGGAGCCGTTAGTAAGAAAAATATGAGGGATCTAGTTCAAATATCGTCAGATTATGGAACGAAATGTGAAGGAGGCATTGCTGCTTACCTTGATACCCAATTCATTATCGCCGTTCAGAATTTCCAGCGCTTTCTTCCCCTCAGGAATCAAGCGGTCACCATGAACTAGCACACCATCGATATCGAATGCAAATGCCATGTTCTTCGCAGAAGTTACTTTCTCTGGAGCCACATCTTGGACTTTCGCCGCAAGAAGATCGAAAGAAGGTATTGTCTCTGGCATTCCAGGACGGAGGTGTGACTGCCGCTTCAAGCGGGGGATGGGAAGTGATGCGCCGTAGGAATTTCGAGACGCTCTGCGTGACCTCTGAGATGGCGCAACACTGAGATGATGCATCAGACGCTCCGCCTCCGATATCGCAGAGCGAGTGGCTGGTATCTCGATCGTGCGTGGGGGAGAGTCCGCGCCGTTTCTAGGGACTGCGAGAGTGTTCCTTGGCCTATGTTTGCGTTAGCATCACTTTTGAGACACGGAGAGGGAAACTCACACTTTCGAGGTAGATGACCCATTGACACCATTGGTATCCACGGCTGTACCGGGAGAGACAGAATCCGTACGGTTAATGTCGGAGGAAAGTGACATCATGGGATACTTATCGTAGCTTGCTTCAAGTCCAGCTGAGCGGGAAAAGTTACTGTGAAGTGGAAAAGTGAGAAAGAATAACTTGTGAGAGTTCAAGATTCAGTGCGGAGTTGAGTTACATCCATTTATGGCGGGGGGAGGCACATATATACGTTTCTATTGGCCTCCCAGAGACAACCTTGCAACGACACCGTATCTTTCGACGCCTAAGTCTGTAAAGTACAACTTTATGAGGTCATCCCCACCAGTCGACTCCACTTGACCAGAGACACACAAGCCAGTTAGCGATACCGGGACTTTGTCAGCAAATCGCAAGACTAGTGCTGCATGCAGTTCAGAGTCAGCAACATTCCATCACTATTGACCTATCCTCTGAAACATCGGCTGTGACAGCCTTTGGTAGGTTACAGTAAATTCTGTGGGCAACTGCACTTGAACTTTGTATTTAAACCTTGCTATATGTTGAGAATGTACTAAGAAATACAGTTCAGAGATGAGGGCACCTCCAACGAGACTCTCCCTTCTAACATCTCATTCGATTTAGCCACGTTTAATAGGTTGGAACAGGGATGAAAGAACGCGTAGATTGACAGTTCCGAACGGCTACCACGATAGTTTCAAGTCCTGGTAATATGTTGAAGGGTTTCCGCTCCAACAAAGCAGCGCGAAAACTTTGTTCCTGGATGACCATCGCGCTTGCTAGAAAACGAAAGCTTCGAAAGTTCTTGGTATTCCATCGGGACCGCCATTTCGGGAGTCTACCAACAACAGCGGCGATATTATCCATCGGCTAAGTTGCCGAATAGTACTTCTTACGCCAAGGCTGATAGCGCAAACATGTTGTCAAAACGGATGAGGAAAGTACGGGACCGGGTGTGCAAGATGACCCCGTCGATCCCTACGGCCCGTAGCGCAAAATTCTCTTCCACGCTTTGCGTCATATCCCGCCCTATAGAGAACACCTGCATTCCATCCCACCTTCGCGGGTTGCACTATCACTGCTTCGAGTTTGGGTGAGTGGTACAGGAGATCGGCAGTGAAATGCCCTGCAGCAAGACAGGGCTATGATGTGTTCCCTTGTCCCGAGTCCGAGGTACATAGGACAACCTTTTATCTACACTCTTGTCGGACCTCCTTCTTCAAGTGTGCTAGAGTTTTTTCGTCCTTAGACAAACCGATATGAAAATCTAACCTTCAAATGCCTCAATCCAGCCGAATAACTTTGTCCCGTCGCCTACAGTTTCCAATCCGACGCGAAGTTCTCTGGGATTCTTCACTGAACTATTGATCTCCATCTCTTCCGCTTATCCAAACATTAAATCTACTCAGTACTCAATCCTTCCACACAACTACCTAGAGTAAATACAGCTCCAAATCATGAAAGGAGCTATGGTTTCTGCTGATACGCATATTCATTTAATTCCAAGACGCTCTGTTGAGATTTCACACTAAACTAATTCGCAGCTATACGTCATGATAACGCAGGGTCAACAATCCAAGAGGATCTGCAAGAGGATGTAGCATAGTCATGTTGAGCCAAGGAGTCGAAAAAATTATGCTTCGAAAAGTAAAAAATGAGGGGGTGGAGTTAGAAGAGAAAGGACTGGGAGGAATCACCGACATACACACCGTTCACTCACACGAAATACTTCACCCCTATCTCCTCTACATAATAGTCCATTATGTCTTTAGGTCGAACATTCAAGCTCAACACAGGAGCAACTATTCCTGCCGTCGGCTTTGGGACGTTTGCGAACGAAGGTGCAACTGGAGAATCCTACAAATCTGCGAAAACAGCTTTGGAGGCTGGCTACCGGTGAGTTCGGCGGTACAATTTTGCGCACAAAGCCGGAACAGAACTCTGACATTGAGGCTAGGCATCTAGATTGTGCGTGGTTTTATCAGAACGAAGAAGAGATTGGCGATGCCATCGTGGATTTCCTGAAGGAGCAGGGCGGAAAGGTGAAGCGGGAGGATCTCTTCATCTGTACTAAAGTATGGAACCACCTCCATGAACCGGATGAGGGTACGTATCGCTGTGACTATGAGCGAACTTGAGCTCTGCGTTCCTCAACGTGCTGATACGCGAAGTGGAATGGTCGTTGAATGACTCCCTCCGAAAGCTCAAGCTCGATTATGTTGACCTCTTCTTGGTGCACTGGCCCATTGCTGCCGAACGGACAGCCGACTACCAACCCAAGATTGGGCCCGATGGAAAAGTATAGCTCACTCGGAAGCATACACCTTAATGCACCTACTGACCTCTTTCATCAGTATGTAATCAAGCACGGCCTTACCGAGAACCCTGAACCCACCTGGCGCGCTATGGAAGCTCTGTATCGTAGCGGGAAAGCTCGTGCAATTGGTGTCAGTAACTTCACAATTCCCCGCCTCCAGCAACTTTTGTCGTTTGCGTCGGTTCCACCTGCCGTGAACCAGGTCGAGATCCATCCGTTCCTTCCGAACCAAGAGCTTCTTGATTTCGCCACGTCAAAGAATATCCTCCTTGTCGCATACTCGCCTCTTGGGTCCCAGAATCAGGTTCCTCGCACTGGGGAAAAGGTTTCGGAGAACAAAACGTTGAACGAGGTTGCCGAACGGAGCGGACATACGCTGGCGCAGACGCTGATTGCCTGGGGAATCAAGAGAGGATACCCCGTATTGCCCAAGAGCGCAACTCCTAGCAGGATCAAGAGCAATTTTGAGGGCTATGAGTTAAACGATAAAGACTATCAGGCTGTAAACGAAGTTGCGAAGGGTAGACACTGCAGATTTGTGAATATGAAGGACACCTTCGGGTTTGACCTTTGGCCGGAGGAGGCGGAGTAGGGTGATCAAACGGTTTGGCGACTGATTTCTCGACTTTTATACTTGCATATATAGCTAGATTGCTATAACTGTACTGTAACGAAAAGTTCCTTGTCCTTCGTGCCGTTCATGTGCTGGATTACTACCATGTAAAGACAATACTACTGTGATACTTAATACGACATTTTGCTACCTAAATCGATAATACATTCCTTATTACGTATACAGCAAACATGCGAATGCGACATGAATACTACTCATGATAAGAGAAGGGCCAAGGAAACAACACATTTAATTCCGATACTTTTAGATTGCGTTGGAGAGCTTCGGGAAAAAAAGGTACATATGAACTATTTTTTGCAGTATATTAAAGTCTTTGGTCCCAACTCGAGACCACCGATCAGATTTCGAGAGGCAACAAGAGGGTATCAAAGGTCAGCAATCTTTTCCTGTCGAATCTCGACTTTGGCTCAATCTCGAGTTGGGGCCAAAAACTCTAGCCGGGAATGTGATGCTTTGACAAAGTATTTTTCAAATCCTGGCAGCTGTTAAAAAAATTGATCGGAGTGTACCAAAACAGGTAGGAAGGTATATTTTCAAAGTTGTACTTTGCAGGTATAATTGCCACAAAAAAGTTACTCATGAAAGGTCTGCCAAACAGCATCCAATAACTAAAAGTTGAATGCTTTTCCCAAAGTTCAACATTCGGCTGTAGGATGAGTTCGTCAAAAACTTGAGATCGAATGAATATCCGTTGTCGAATGGCCAATGGTGGGAGCTACTGTACCGGCCACCGACGTTCAGACACTGTCTGTTGCTGACAAGTAATTTCGTTTTGGACAGCCAGTGCTGACGGCTGCGGAGGAGATGGACAGAGTTATGGTAGTTATGGCGATGCGTAGAGGAAGTGTTATAAGAAGTGCAGGAAGAATGGGTGAGGTAAGGGTGGTCCGAGGGGGGAAATACCCTGTAATATGGATCTGTTTTAAATGTATACTATAAAATTAAACTTGAGGGTGCTGATAGCTTTGACTACTTGGATGCTGGCCTGCTGACGCTGGCAGAGGCATAAAAACAGTTAGACAGATACCCCGTGCTAACTGCTGACGTCCGAACCACAGTTGCCGGTGCAGTATAATAAAACCTAAAAAATGAAACTACAGTACCAGGGATTCCCGCATGGTCACCCACTGCAGTACTAACCTGGCGATATCGTGCTTGAATATGGCTGAGCGGACGGGAAGCCTTATTTTCACGATTCTATGACCGTAGCTGGTAAGCCAAGTGCAAGGCGAGACTTTAGTCTGTCAGACAGTACGGCGTAGCGCAGCCCACTAGCGAGAAAAAGCCTAGCGAGACTCCACTTCTACCTATTCTGCATGCGAACCGGTGTCGAAGGATGACTGGTCTGCAAATTCCCAGACCTTTTCTGTGGCTTTAAGAATTCGACTTAAATCCAATTACATCAACACCATTCTAGTTCGAACACTACAATGTTTCAGCTTTTACCTCTCGAAAGAGAAGTGACCGACCTACTCCAATATAACCAAACTTAACCCAGCATCAAGTCCATATATCTATCTCACCAAATGATGTAGAGATAAAGTTCAAACAGATCCGTAGTATCCACTCAGCGCTAACGATACGAACTAGATATCTAAGTTACCAGGCCACGAAGACCTACTTTCTTCGTGAGCCGTCTTTCGACCCAGCTGGAGATGACTTACTTAATCGAGAGATGTATCCACGCTGTTCCTTCGGAAAATTAATAGACTGGGTAGATTTAGGTACTGTTTTGACCCATCCATGGGTCTCCTCTTTTAATAATCGGATTTTATTCAGGAGAACCCCCTTGAGAGACATATTTGCAGGATAACCGTTAAGTCTCATTTTATGTAGGATAACCTTTCGGTCATCACAACATGAAAAATACTCCGGGTCCCTCATTCTGCTAACTACCATACCCTCAATATACCGCGAACTTGAAACCGTTATAGTGGACAATAGGCCATCTAAGATCATCTACATTGTACCCTGAGTGGTGGACGCGTCTGGCGCACACAAAACTCAGAAAACAGCCTGCCCCGCGTGACGTCACACAAGTTTTGTGCAGCAGCCTGCTCGGCAAGCACCGCTGTGCATCCCCATAAAGCTTGGAGCGCGGGTTGGAGAGATCAGAAAACGCATGAATTAAGACCCAACCGCCATGGGTTATTCTGCAGATTATGCACGAAAAATTAGAGTTATCCTGTAAAATATGTCTCCCCCAGGGTTATCTCGCATAAAAACCGTTTAATAATAATTGATCTACATCTCCGAAAGACAGAAACCACCACCCGGTCAAAGAATGTCCAGCCAATGAAGTCTAACGTTGCGGGCCAACTGCTGACAAGGAAAATATGTGAGACTGTGTGTTTTGAACAATGTCTCCCGCTATTTCCTATTGTTACTTGTGGAGAAAAGCACTTAGGCTTACTGATCGTCGGTGACGTTACACCAACAGGTGGATAACTCTAAGAGCACGTCTATTAGCTGATGCCAAAGTAGGCCCCTCAGTTTGTGGAATCTTCAAAGTACCCGTTTAGGTATGGAAGAAACTCCTGGAGCTCGCACTTGGCCAGTCGGTATTGCGCATGGGATATTCACCATCACTCACTCCTTGGCAGTATGTCAGATCATCCAACCGGAAAGTATTGTCCAGGCGCATAGACTAAAATTAGAATTCCAGCCAATCACCGTCGTCGTCCCCAACGTTGGAATTTCCAAATATCAACAGGAGGCCGCTCCAAGTTTAGACGCCCAGCCAAATTTGTTGGATCCCAAGTTATCGATATGCAATGCACCTTGCCGCCCGCTTATCATACATGTTTATATGTGACACACATATCCCTAAGCCAACAGAATGCACACTTCTTACATACTTACCGCTCGGAAATATATATGCACTTTATGCATTTATCCATGCGCACCAAATAGATCCTGGGAAAGCTATGGATAACTTTGTTTCCCGTTGCACACCTTGCGGCTGGCGAGTGTTTGTGCTTGAGGAAGACTGAATATTCCGGATTATAAGTTCTCCGAAGCCCCGCATTCCCCAAGCCACAACTTGAATATCATCCTGTATTCTTCTTCATACCTGACGCATTACGATTACCGAGGACCCCATGCTCTGCGTAGCTCTCTGAATCGCATACCCCTTTCCAAACATTCCCGTAAACAATGCATACCACCATCATATCAACACTCTCTATCGCCTTCCTCGCCATCAGCGCCACATGCAGGTCAGCTACCCCTTCCAAATATACAGCCCATCAACCACTGACATTTCAAGCAGCAATATAGACAAACGCGAACTCACGCTTAGTCCCGAAGAGCAGAAAGAAGCAGACGAGGCATCAAGTCGGCTCCGAAACGACTACCTCAGTACTCCTGGGATTGCAAACTTTGCCTCAGCATGGTTGGACATTGAAGACGACTTCTTTTCTACGCAGACCATCGTTCCCGGCGCCAAACCCACCGACACGGCGACAAGTAACAACATTCCGCAGACGAAAGTAAATAAGTTTGCCGAGGCGTACTCGGAAAAAGTTATGAAGTTTGTGGCGACGCAGACGTTCGTGACTGGCGCGGCGAAGGAGACGTTGAAGAATGATATGGAGGATTACGTAAAACATGCGGATGAAACGGGTGGCGCCTCTGGTCGGATTGGAGTTACAGTAGGGGTGGCAGTGGGGGTTGTCGCTGGGGCTGTGGGTCTGGTGTTTGTCTTGTGAATTATAATGCCTAATTATAATGCCTGACGTTTGTTTATGTATATTAGATATTTCTATGTAATGTTTTCTTTCAGCCTGGGCAGAACAGCACGATAAGTTGCTGAGACAGCATGAATATTAGGGTCTTACAGTTTTTGTGTGAATCTGACGCATTACTCTAGTTAAAGTCGACGTCACGGTGCGGTGTTGATGGCGACAGATTGGTATTGACATATCAACAGCAAAATATCGCATTTTCAAGTAGCTTATATCTCGCCACCCCTATCCAGATTGCTACGGGCTCGTTTGGTAAGATAACGGAATAAGGAAAGGGGTAATACTTCGGAGATTCTAAGCATACGACTATCTGGTCTGAATTGTTATCTATGGGCCCAGGCCACACTCCAGAGCTAGAGGGTTCCTCGGCTTAGTATACTTATACAACTACTGTATCGGCAGATGAGGTTGGAATGTCCCTCCCAAAATGACAGATTCTGTGTATGAACCGCTGTGAAATGACAGTTCTGGTGAATCAACCGAACTAAAATGACAACTAACGCGGATACGTAATATTTAGCACTATAAACGCTTCTCCGTCGCGTATTTCTAGGTCAGTGCTTTCACTCGATGAACCTTTCCTCCCATTTTCTTCTCATTTACCAGATATGTGACGGGGTACTGTTGGTGAGAAGCAGCTGATTTGTGGGTGAGATCGCAGTCAAGATCGGTGACGCATGTTGTCCGAGCTATTGTGTTCGCGTCAACGTCGGCTACCCAGACCGCAGTAAGCATCCTAGACGTTAGAAATGCCGCCACAGCCTTGTATAGATAGATGCTAGTGCCTTCGGCTAAACATATAGCCCGGTCTTAAGTCAGGCTTTTGTGAAGCGGTCGACAGGAGTCATCGGCGAGTGTCTATAGTAATCGCGGCCATTTGAGGTGCACTACACTCTAGGACAGACCGGGCCCCTGGTACTGGAACAACCCATTCCGCTACGTGCCTGGTTCTTGGGACCACGAAAAACCTCTAACTTCAAGCGGGATAATAAACAACCAGACCGGGAACACCCAACGACGCCCAAGAATAAACAATTGTCGTGGACTAGGACGGCGTTTGCAGGGCTGAGAGCCGTCGATTCGTTAATTTTGTTCTGGATGAACTCTGCCGGCGCCAAATTATTGCGATATCCCTGGTAACAGGTTGCTTCGTGCGCAAACTATTACATCGCTACGGTACGTGTGAAATCAAGCGGCCCGCTTCACCCGCATATCAGAAATCGATTGACGTACCTCCACGTGCTATGTTTACATCCGTATCTGGGTCAGAAATGCTGTTCTGGCTCCGCTGAAGCGACTGTGGCAGTGTTCGCGATCGTCTGGGGCTTATGTATGTACCTACTAGTCAGACCCGGCAACCTGTGTTCAACGCTGCCCAAGCCTGCGGCCCGGCCCGCTGGGTTGAAGCTTGTAGGTTCGCCACGTGCTTGCCATTACCGGTAATGCACGCATATACTCCAGTGTCTGAGTACCACTGACGCCTAAATAGATCGGTGGTTACTTCTGAACCTACCTGGCTTCAAAGATATCTGTGGGTACTGGACTGCCCTTTGTGACGCATGACGTACAAACCCTTCTGCCCGGTACAGTAAATAGATGACGGATGTCGCCGATATGTGAGAGGTGTCCGGTATCTGTAGGATCACCAGGTCTTCCCGGCTCTTCCGGCCCGGTCGAATCCCATGCGGCCATACCTAACCGGTGTGTCCATTTGCGAATACTGACGATGGGCGGCTAACAGAGAAGCAATGGCGGATTGCAATCACTTTACTACCATTGCCTTGAACTTGATTGCTATATAACGGCGCCTATTCATCCAAACGAATGCCCAACACTTCATCTCCGCCCAACATTACCACCGCAGATTATTCTCATACCTCTACCATCATGCAGCTATTCATCACACTCGCTGTACTCATTACCGGCTTCAGCAACGTCGCCATGGCACACTGTCAGTTCTTCCCCCTTACAACCATCCCGTCTAACAGAACCAGACCGATTCGCCTGGCTCACCACCATGGGATCGAAAGGAAGTGAATACCAATACATCAGGAAGAACACCAACCAGAACTCCCCGGTAACCGATCTCGCATCCACCGATCTCCGCTGCAACGTCGGAGCCTCCGGATCAGGAACCGCCACAGTGACAGTAGCTGCGGGTGCCCAAGTCAAATTCACGCTCGATATTGCTGTATACCACCAGGGTCCGATTGTGTGGTACCTCGGGAAGGCGCCAGGGGCCGCTTCCAGTTGGGATGGTAGCGGCGCAAATTGGGTTAAGGTAGTCGAGGCTTCTCTTAGTAGCAAGGTTCTGTCCTGACAGATGTAGTTTGCTGAAGTTGGGCCTGCATTCTCGAATGGCCAGGCTACTTGGCCGATGGCGATTGAATACTCCGCAGCTATTCCAAAGTCAATTCCTTCCGGAAAGTATGTTCACGCTTGCTCTGCGGGGTGGACATCCGAGGATATTGACTGTTTCTAGTTACCTGCTGAGAATCGAGCAAATTGCCTTGCACAACCCCAGCGCTCTCCCTCAATTCTTCATCTCCTGCGCTGTAAGCTCTGCCGTGATTAATGTTTTGTTGGAGTGTATACTAACTGAAGGACGGCAGCAAATTACCGTCACCAATGGCGGTTCTGCAAACCCCAAAACGTTCTCGATACCCGGCCACATTTCAAGCTCCGATCCGGGGTATATTATCCTCTTTGCATAGACGTGTTCGTGCGCTAAACCTCAAGCAGATATAAGGTCGATATCTACAACAACTTCACGAGCTACAAATTCCCTGGTCCTGCTGTTTGGTCTGGTTAAGATATTTGGGGAGTCGGTGGGGTCTTGGTAATGGTTTTATTTGAGTGGGATAGTGTGATCTAGAATAGATGCGATTAGACAGCGTTGGATTCGTTTGGTTATTTTTCAGTATTTCTTCTTCTTAGCATGTTTTTGTCTGCTTCTATACAATTCAATTGAATTTCTATTCATTCCTTCTGTAACCTCAGAGTTCACGTGGCCAATCTTTGCCCAAGAAACATGGCCATGCTCCGAAAACAATGTCTTCCCCCGCTCTACAATGTATGTACCATCTAGTGAAATCGAGGGATAGATTTGTGTGGTGTATCTGAATTCTGCATCATGATCTGATCATCAATATATTTTAGCTCCAACCACCTCATCGAATCTGCAAACATCTACAACTTCAATAACTGCAAATTGCCCGGTCCCGGTGTTTAGCCCGGTTAAAATTTTGGTTGGGGGAGCCGTTCTGAGATCTGCGAAAACGGCAGCTGAAGGCCTTCCCGTACTGAACGGGGAACTCAGGTGCACGTGGGCGTAATGGTTTTTGTGCGATGCAGTGATCACGTCAATTAGATTAGATGAGATTAGATAGTGTTCATGCGCTTCGGTTTTCTTCTCGATAGATCTATCCAACTATTCAATTGTTCCATTCTTTCCTTCTCAAGCCGTGGCATGGTAAACCTTTTCAGTGCACGCGACCAATCTCCGATAACAAACATGGGTCTACGACAAAATCTCAAGTCGCGCTGGCCTGATATATATAATATCTAGCCCCTCACCCACCGCTACTTATTTCTCACATGTCGTTTGGAGCATCGTTCGAATGCAAGGGGATTCGGTCACCGTGTCACTGACTGGTGGCTACGAGTGTTTACAATAGCATGGTGGAAATGGACCATGCAAAAACGTTCTCTCCAGCAGTCACTAGAGGGCAATCATTACGGATAGGCAGCCATGGCGGAAGCTATAAATAAGGCTCTAGATGCCTATACCCCGCACCCTTATTCCTGGAAATTAAAAAGGAGTATGCATACGCATACCCTCAAGGTCTGTTTGGATGCATAAGGCGAAGATCGCCAACTTTGTTCGTGTCCACTTTCGTTCGACGTATGAATGGAGTATGTGTGAAATGCAGGATTTAGTATTTGTGGAAGGTGTGATAGTCTGAGGTGCTGGCTTTGCGTTGTGATTCGTCTGAAATGAAACCTGCATGCAGTAAGTCAGATAACATATCCATAAGGTTGCAGCCTTGTGTTTGTACGTACCCCATCCTGACCCAAGGCTTCTCCGCTTCATCTCACTACTCAGGAATTTACCATCTCGAAACGTCAAGCGAGTTCCTATTCACTAAATTCCACGCGATACTTACCTCCCACTGAATTATGCAACTGAGCAAGCTGAAATCTATTACACCTACTGTGGTGCCGTTGGTTGTTAGTGATGCAATTGAGAAATCTAAGCAGTCTTACAGGGCCTTCTCCTACTGCAATGGCCTAGTCCGTCATTGCTACGTCCCTTACTACCCCAGGGAGAAAGTTTTGGTATGTCTGGAGCCGCATATTGAAACCCTTCTCGAAGGAATTGAAGAAGCTACGCATCCAGACAAGTCCCCAATACAGCCTTCTGTGGTGCTACAACGATTTCCTCTCATCCTCGGCCTCCTTCTCACGACAGGTAATATGAAGCAGCTTCCTCTTTTCCTCAAGAAAGATTACGGCGATGATTACTGGGCGGACCCCAAATTTCCCGTGGAGAAATTCGAGGGTGTAGGTATAATTCTGCATGGCACATTTCGCAGGCAATGGCGACGATTTTTCACCCCGACGATCAAGCACCAACAAGAATTAAACGTGGATGAGGGCTACCTAGTTCCGCTTGAGTTAGGAGAAAAACCGCAGACTCTGGAGTACTCAGAATTGTGGACGGGTCGTTTGCTGCCTGGCTTTCATGATATTCCTGGTCCAGATGACAAGGATCGAGTGGTTTCGGTACTTGTGTCACCGCATCCCAATGTCTTTTCAGACCGAACCATTCGCCAATTATTGACTTCCGAACATCCAGCACTTATTCAGCACTATGCGAAATTTAACTACCCAGGAACAAGTGTCGTAGTGGTCGAGCACCTCAGAGGTCCTCTTTGGAATGGAATGTCCAATACGTGCGGTAATGGATGTGCCTCCTCGCTTGTTCATTTGGCTACTCTTTGTTCAGCACTTCAAACGCTTAACACTCATGGCCACCATCCGTATCTTTGGCTCCGCCCATGTACAATACTAGTTGGCGCCGATGGTGCATGTCTGCTCGACGATTATGCGTTGGATAAACGCGCCCAAGAAAGCACACTGGAGGAAGTCAGAGGAGATTCCACAGCTGTAGAGAAGGAAGCAGTTTTGTTAATTGGCCTTATTCTATTCCTAATGTTCGGTTCTACACGTATTCCACTCTTCCATAGTGGGATGGTCACCTGTATCGAGGAGATAAAGCGGCGAGCGCTTATGGAGCAGCGAGATCCTTCTAGCCCGCTATATTACACGTGGCGAGGGAAGAATATCACTATTTCCAGCATTTTGGGCTTAGCACATCGTATGATGTCTAGCGCCCCAGAGGAAAGGCCAACTATGGCGGATGCTGTAACCCAGTTAAACGCTTTGGTGGTGAGCAAGAACGGTAGGATCGGTGGCATGCTTTACAAGACGCTAATAGTGCACGTAGTCATTTCACTTGCAGGGGATAATTACGGTGCCTCTTGCCCAAGGGCTCCGATTGAAGCGACGCCTTTTATCGCTTGGTAGTTCCTCTTTCTAATTAAGAAGTTGCGATAATTTTGCTAAGTTTGCGAAAGACGGTGGAGGAGTGCGAGGCTTGTCCTCGCTAATTATTTTAAAGGAACTCATGCTTCAACTCGAAAATGAAGGCATTATACCGGAACGAACATTGCCTTGCGAATACTTTGACATGATGGCCGGTACATCCACCGGCGGGTAAGTGCTCTACTTGTCTAGTAGGTTTCGATATTGCAATAAAGTGTAACCAATACTACAGACTTATTGCTATCCTTCTCGGACGTCTCGGGATGAGTGTTGACGAGTGCATTAATCTGTACCTGCGGATTGGATCGGAAGTTTTCGGAAAGTCAAAAAATCTGAACAAAGGAACCATGTTTAGCTCAAGCAACTTGGAGCGAGTGCTTGAACAGGTCATTAAGCAATGTCTCAGCTTCCAAGACAATCTCGTTCATAGGCATGTTGATACACTACGGCCAGCTCCTTTACGTTCGAACCATACGTTCTGCCCGACGTAAGGCTTGATGAATTTCCCATCATTCGTTCTATGTCATTTTATAACCCGGGTCATAGATTTGTTGTTGCCGTAGACAAGGACAAGGCCGATCGACCAGAGGGTGCCACTTTACTGCGGTCTTATGTGGTACCCAACGACCCTTTTGAGTCAGTTAAGATACTGGAAGCAGCGAGGGCGACATCTGCAGCTCCGACATTCTTCAAGGCACAGCCAATCTTCTCTCCAAGAATCGGTGTTAAAAACTTCGTGTAAGTTCGGCAAGATGGTGGAATCCGTGCGAATGAAAAGTACTGACTTCATAGGGATGGCGGGCTTGGTCACAACAACCCAATTATTCATCTGATAGACGAAGCCGAGAAGTTCTACAAAGATAGCGAAATTGGATGCATCGTCAGTATAGGCACAGGAGTTCAACCGGGCAGAAGGCTAGCGGCCGAAGGTACGGCTCGGGCCAATCTGTTTGGAGTACCACTCCTTGGACGACTGGCAGCCCAGGTCGACACTGGTTTGGTGGTTTCGGCTCTAGCTACATCCAGCGAATACATAAATCAATTTGCCGAGTCAAAATTCAGCGAGACGGATATTCACCACCGGTTTAACGTCCAGGAAGGCGCAGACATAAAACTGTTTGAGTACAACAAAATGGACGCGCTTGCGGATGCTACCAAACGGTATTTGAAACAGAAGAATACAGAAAACCTGCTCCGAGCCTGCGTTTCAAAGCTACGGTCGATAAGCGGGCCCCACAGTGGAATGACTGGCGGCGAACGAAGAACATTCAGCAGACCCGACGATATCCATACATTGGCTGGCTCCCTAAATTTTCCGGATATTCTAAAAACAGTCCAAGCTGCTGAAGCTAACAATAATGCAATCGATATACCACCGGAAAGTTTATGGTCACGAGATTGTGACCATGAGATTATTCTGACACGCGAGCTTAAAGTCACCGACTCTACCATTGCGCCAATAGGATTTCAATCTTTAGTTTTCAGTCAATCACCCCCTCCTGTCAATAACGATGGAGATAATCGGCTCATCAGGCGCCATTCATTCCCAGCTCTGCCAGTCAGTTGTTCAGAGCTCATTAAACCAGGACGCTGGTTAGCGGTCATGCTCTTCATGATGGTCAAAGGAAGCGCAAACAAAACCGACTCAAAACGCAAAGTATCTAGGCGAACGGAAGAAAACGGAAATGTGATACTTAGATTATCCACGTTTGTCAAATCCACGGCTGCAAGTCAGAAAGGAATCCTGGCGGCATCGGGAGCGTGTTCCACGGAAATCAGTGCAAGTGTAGTACCTTTAAGTAATGAAGTAACTTGTTGGCAGATACTTGAAGGTAGCGGGTACTTTAGTGTCGAACAGGGAGATAGTGTGGAGTTCAAGCTGTCATGGGATTGTAACGGTCATGGAACAAGGAGGCCATTAAAGTTTTTCTTTGGCGGCATCCGGTAAGCCCCCTTTCGCATACGGTCACAGCTTTCGCTCAGTCGGGCTGAATTCGTTAGTTTGGTTCCTGCTTTCGTATGAGTTCCCACAGTCAAGTTTAGTAGGCCGGGACATGGGAGTGACTGGGTACAGCAAGAGAGGAAATACTTGGCTCTTTCTACTTCACGAGGAGGAACGGGGGTGGATATGATCGCGACATGTATGAAATGGTATGCTGTGTTGTAATTTGCAATTTGATGAGTTCATGGATATATAACATAGTGAGGACAGCTGTGTAGCGCTGGTTAAGTCTAACCTTAACTACGAAAACCGTACTCTACCACTAGTCGCTTTTATTGTACCTTGGAATTCCCAATACGTGCCAGATGAGCCTCGAAACAAGCGAAACCTCCCCAATCTGCCTCCGTACAGGTATTACCGAGCAAGCTTCTGAGCGAAGAGAAATAGTCTGAGAAAAAGCCCACAATTAGCCTCTTTCTCGTTCACAATTGCATATCCATCACTTCTTCCGGAGTTCCCTCCATCTAGTTATCGATTGTCTCTTCACCTCTTCACCTACCTCTCCTTCAACCCCGGCCTATCGTCAATAAATCCACTTCGCCGGAAAAAATAAGACCACCCTAATCCATTAACATTCAACCAATAACCCAGAATACTTACCAAGTGAGGAAGGAAGCCATTCCCATACAGTTGCCAAGAAGCAGTCGTTCCAGACACATTGACTTTGGCATGCAAATTTTATGACTGCGGCGAACACAGTATTCCTAAGCTGTCAAGCTATCCACGCTTTACCTCGGCCAAGCCTGGCTTGTGCTAAGATAGTTCTTCAAATAGTGATGATAGGAGACGTCCCAAGGGTGGCCTAAGATTACCTCTTGCCTAGCAATCTTCATTCGAGAGATTCATGAAACAAATGACATGAGCTACAGATACATGACGACAACTGGAATCCACTTCAAAATTCACGGAATTATTGAACCGATACTAATGTCTCAATTATTGCGCTGTGATAACCAGTGGTATAAGTCGTTCCAATAAATGAGTGGCTACTCACGGCCCGAAGTGCCCTATTGAGAAGGAGATAAACCCTCCTGAGCTTTTAAGATCCCAGAATATTCACAATGAACGAGAGCAGATCGGTGTTCGAAACCTGTTGCACTTTTTCTACTAACAGGTTTCTTTTTTCCAGTTGCCCCCTTGTCTCGTGCCCTGCCGCTACCCCTGTCACTTAAAATCTCCGTTGAGTTGACTAATACGTCACATGCACTAAGCCCAAAACACTCTCACACTGCTACCAGGTACTCACATCGAACCCCATTTTCTGTCTGGGCTCGAGACAAACGGCTCCCCGGAAGGCTTTCTCCACCTTTAAAGCTTGTTCTCAACGGGCATTTGTTTGTCACAATATGGAGCTTACTTCTCCAGCGAGCGATAATTGCAGGAAGTTGCATTAAGGTGCGGCTTAGGAATCAGGCGCAACGCGTGGCGAACTAACAGTAAATACCGCACTACCCTGACTTGACTGGTGATTTGTAGTGTAGCAGGATGTGTTAGGTATGTACTTAAGTACACGTAGTTATGATTAGTGTCTACGTAATTACCTATTTATCTATTTCAACAAATCCCTTACCGCTCAAGCGAGCTTAATCACCTGAAGCTCTCACTTGAAGCTAGGTACATGTACGAGCTGCATGAATGATAAAAACTATAGATTTAGTTGGGAAACATGGTTGTCTTCAGGCCTGAGAGTCGAACAATAGATAGAAATTGTAGTGGTGATGGAGATGATCCTCTATTCTCATACTCTAAGTCTCATCAACGCTATTCTGTAATACTCTCCGATGTACCCTAGAGCTGCTCTGGGGCGACACTAAGGTTTTGTTGGGTTGCCCTGTATTCCGCTCGAATAGCATCTCATCAAGAGTTTCCCTAAAAGTTGGATACACTAACGCAAGTCTTTTGCAGGCAAACATATGCAAACGTATGAGTACATACTCGGTGTAGGGAAAATGATTTGGGATGTAGAAATCATAGCCTTTCGTGGGAAATCCAGCAGAGGTACTAGTCTCTTATTTCTTTTTTGACGTAAAACTCTTTCTCTGTACTAGGTACTGAACTTCGCTCCGAAAAAAGATACTTGAACAAGCTACATATTAACCAGTACTCTCCGAATGCAAAACATGGTTTCTAGAGCAATTGCCCGGGATTTCCTACCCAGCGCTGATGGACTTTGTGTACTTGCAGCTGTCCCGTTGTACTGCGCTACTCAACGAATTTTTTAGTTTCTGGAGATCAAAACACCCTAACCCAGCCTTAAAATGACTTGCAATGATTAGCGTTGGTGCATATGACTCTTGGCAAAACCCGGCCAGGGTTAGGGTTAGGGGTTTTAAATCTCCGGTAACTTAAACATCCGTCGAGTACTGTACCCCACAATCCAGCTTTATACAGCTCTTAATCTCCCTTCCATAATGCTTGCACTCCCGGACAAAAGCCTTAACCGTCGAAGTTAGGAACCTACTATCCCAATCACCGGTGCAGACGACATGGGGGGAATAATTTGGGTCTGTGTATACGGGTAAGTAGACCCCGATATCGGCATTATTACCTCCGTTTGAGCCGCCCAGGGCAGGCCACGCACGATCACATGGGTACAGTATAACGCTCTCGGATCTTCGGTGCAAATACAAGATTGAATTGTGCTTTGGTCTTATCACTCTGAAACTCTGGCGGACAATACTTGAAGTGCTTTAATGATGGTGACAACAAAGACAGAGTTGCCACGACGCCCTCCATCACTCTTCTTTTGATCCAATCCAACACATCTCTCCATCTCTCATCTCATCGTAGGCCATCCTCGATTTTGCTTCGTTCGTTATAATAGATAACATTCCCCTACTATTTTCATTACTGCCATACGGCACTATATAGGCTACTTGAGACGCTGGAAGCGCTCTAATACTAGAGTAAGCTTGGCTGAGAAAGGGATGTTATCAGTCTAGTCTCGGAGTATGTTCTGAAAATAAAATTCATGCACAATATTGAAATACCACGCTCCCATCGAATCAAGACAAAATACAATCAAGAAATCAAGAGTATTGTATTTCCAAACTATATACTCTATGTGCAGTGTCGCTTCTAAGCTAAACTTCTTCTAAGCAATCACAATTCCAACCCTTGTGTTTGCCTCAGTGATCCAGAATACGCTGTAAGTATATTAAGGTGTTTAGACACCGAGAAAGCGGGTGAACAAGGACCACGTATGATCATGGTGATAGTCGCACCCGACGTAGAGTACATCCCTGACTTGTGTTTTGTGCTCATTTTTCGAATGAAAACCCAAAAATTCCTCTGGCCCTAGTCTGTCAGTGGTCTATTATCACTGGTGCTAGCCAACAGACTACAACGAGCAAATATTAGAGCAGGTAATCTTCCAGGTGTCGGGAAGCCTATGCAAAGCGAGCCAGAAACCAACACGGCAACACACTTGCAGTATGTAAGTGTACAACCCGATGTCAATCGAAATGGTGATGGGGTGCTAACGAACCTACAGGATTAGGTAACTGGAATCCCATGTTGGCATAGTGACGATGTTAGTACTGGGTGCAATTGAGTACTGACTGCATCTCTGAACCTTCAGTAAGGGTACAAACACTACGGAGGAAACGATAGCTCTCAGTCGTTGTATGAAGTTCCTACAGGATGGGTTTAAGCTTGGCTGATTGAGAGTGGGGCTAGACATATTTCGCATGAGGGCATCCTAGTGGCGGGATTTGGAGCGGATTTCTTGTAGGGGTATTTTCTGGTGGACTGTTAGTACTCTAGAATATAGTACAAACTTTTTTTATGTAATTTCCCATGCATATGGCGGCGTCGCGACGATGGTTGTATGATAACCTGCTCTCGGGGGCACAAGCGCAGGCGCAGACGGCGTGTGACTTTTGGCAGCTGGGCGCGTGTCGACCGGTGTCATAAATGCACTGAGTTTGAAACAGAGCTACATGACTCCTGCGATTCTCACCCTCAACAGTGTAGCGAACTTGATCGAATTGAGGGTAGGCATATGTTTGCCTTTGGAATCCTGACTAACAGGCACAGAGTGCTACTGTTTACACACCTTCTGGGAAGTGATGATTCTAAAATATCCTATAGTGAATAAAAGCAGATCTTAGCTTGTGCAATAAAAACCACGTGCTGCAAACGCCTGGTGTAGGTTCGAAACAAGGGTTGATTAGGAGCACAGTGGTGTAAGCGCTAGGTACACTCGGGTTCGAAACTTGCAAATGCTCACTCTTTTGATCACGCACAGCTGTTATCGTTTGTTTGTTTGTTTTAATCATTCTGCATGCACTCTAACTAGAGTATGGCAGTACCAAATTCCCCTCCCCCTCCGGATAGCCGGCTAGGTGGGGGAGCTCCCCCAGCTGTTACCGTTGTGTGGTAGGTTATGGTGAATATCCTTTGCCGGATATCCTGAACTCGAGTTGAGAATGAAATTAGGAACACCATCTCGGCCGGCCAGCGTTCGAGAATCCAAGTCCTATTTCTCGATCCGTTCTTTGAATCAATGAAATCGTCGGACAGTTTGCATGTGGTACTTCTGGGTCTTCACAGGTGGCCACTTCAAGCAACCCATTGAATTAGGTACGCCAGCCTGGTAGGACTGGTCTACTTCTGGAGAAACCGAAGCTGACTACACCCAACTTTTTATTTTTACTTTACTTTTACTTTTTCAGGCTACGTACTTCTCAACACTACCGGCTCGCCGCAACAAGCTGCAGCATAAATCCCGTGAACTTCATCACATCTAGATCTTTCATTATACTCCTTCCACCTTAAGCAATACTGTATCTACTGCAAAGAAAACGCAAAAGATAAAAAACTCAGAGATTCAGGACCTTACTGCTGCAGAATATCGGCGGTACATTTCCCAGTATCTTCCCTTGCTCCCCACCATACCATTCTCTATACGTAAAAACCTAGCACCTCCGCGCCGAGAACACGGTCCATCCACCTCTCGACCTTCCTCTTATTCCGATCTCTATGCCACCACACCTTCACTCCCTTCGCACACACTTTGACATCCCTAATCTCGACATCCCTGCACATGCCGCCGGTCCGTCTCGCCGTCGCAACTAGAAGACGTTCCACCCACTGACCTAATCGCTGCGCTCTCAGCTCCTCATCAATATCCTGCGTGAACCTCGGATCAACACCAAACTTCGAGTCAGTACTCTTCACGCTCGCGGTATCATCGTCGTCGCTATCATCCCGATTAGCAGCAGGGGGCTTAGAACTTTTCGGGACCGGGTGGCCGTGAGAGAAGGGATCGGGCTGGATGCGTATAGTCCCGTCTTCACCCCTGCGCTCGAGTTCCCCGCGCATAGCGTCCCGCGAGATAATCATCATGCGGTACTGAGTGTTGTCCATACAGTTTTCCTCTGTGAGGCCGAGTTTCTTCCGCATAGATTCTTCAAAGTCGTTGAGGAAGAACTGGGCGAGTGCCTGGTTCATCAGCTTGTCCTGTTCGTCTTTGGGTTGTTGGCGCTCGGAGTCATCGCTCGGGTAGGGGGGTACAAAGGTATCATCATCGTCGCCGTTGTCTGAGGCGTCGCGCCATTCCTCGTCTTCTTCCCAGGATTGTTCTTTGTCGTGGCCGGCATGCCAGACGAGTCCATGGACGCGCAGCTTCTCAAGGTGCTTCAGTTTGGCGGTCAGATTGGTGAACCAGATGAATTCTGTTTGGCGGTGGAGGAAGATTCCGGAGAGGGTGAGGTTACGGAGATTGAGGCTGTGACGGTTAGAGGGGGAGGAAAGAGAGGGGCAGGAGGCGGTACAGGTTGTTTTCAAGGTTGTTCCAGCCGCTTCTAGGGTCGGGAAGGGAGATCCACGCAAGGTGTTTGATGGCCATGTATGGTTCTTCGTTGTTCATGGTGAATGGCATGTCGTTGCCCGCGTTAGTCTCGGGTTGCGTGAGTGCCCATGCATCGACGTCAAAATTGCAGAACTTGTGTTTCCTGCAGAGAGCCGCAAGTTCGGTTTCGAATTTGCCCAGTGGGATGTCGCCGCCTTGGCCCGTGGTGTTGCTGCGGATTCGGAGCGTCTCCATGTGGGTACACTTTGGAAGGAAGCCTTTCAAGAAGTCGCTCCATTGCACGAACGCATCCTGCGCCTCGGCAAGATCATCCTCAGGGTCGCCGAAGCCGTGGAGATGAATTTCCTCCGGGTGGACGGTGAGTCGGGTGATGAGGTGGGTGAGCTTTTTGAGCACAGGTACGACATAGGGCTCTGCACTAGGTGGGAAGTATCCAGTGAGTTTTAGTCTCAAGCCGCCACAGAATACCTGTTTTGCGAAGGAGGCTAGGTCGAGGAGGGCGGCGTCGTCAAGCTCCTCCGAAAGAACCCGGTGAGTCTCCATACCAATAGCGACGTCGTCCATGTCGGTGTCATTGACTTTCTTAAGCCAGCTGAAGAAGTTGGTGGCTCGTTGGATACCACTTTCTCCCTTCCTTGCAAGCCCGGCAAGCTCGTAGAGTTCCAATGAGATAGGTTCGCGGAATTTCACCTGCCAACCTCCGTGTTGAGTATGCGCTTTCCAGACGACTATGAGGAACTTGATGCGGTCCATATCGTCGTCATCTAGTGCCCAGATGCGTCCATATTCAACCAGTTTGAGGTGAGGCCAGTCTTCCTTGCTTCCAAGATCGGGAAGAGGTTGGAAGCCGAGCTCAAATGATTCGTCATCCGGAGGATTCAAGTAATGTGACGAATCGTCGTCTTGGGAGCCAAAGTGGAGTTCCTTCAGTTGTTTCCCGACGGTCTGGGTAAGGATGTGGTTCTTATCCGTAGCGCCAGCTGCATGCTGGAATTTCAACGGAAGAGCTACAAGAAGCTTCTCCAAGCTTACAGCCTTTCGTAAGATCCCCTCGATGGCCTCCACACCTCCCGATGGATAAACGCTCCAATCTTCTAGCCGCGGTATCAATGTGTCACCGAACTCTGACTCGAAATCAACTTCGGAGTAGGAATTAGGATTCATGGTGGTGTCGCGGAAGCGGATGCCGAGTTTAGTGAGTCCGGTCATACAGCGGAGAAGATTGAAAGCATCGTTCTTATGGCAGCAGTTGTAGAAATCGGCACATCTGATGAAGTAGATATTGTATGAGGTAGACTAGAGCATTAGCACGGCGCAGACTACGACCTCCGAGAATTTACCAAAGCCTCGCGAACGTTCATGAAGCGCAGTGTCTCCACATTCTGAGAATCTTTTATGGTCCAGATATAATGCGTCTGCAGATAGTGTATCGCAACATCGGAAACCCGTCTGCACACGACCGCAACATTCTCCAGGTCCTTTGCGTGTAAGTAATCAAAAGTCTGGTACAGTACTTCGTTGGGGACATCCGTGATTCTCTACCCCGCAATTAGCTTTCCCGGTCGATGCTCGGCCGGACGTATGAGTACCGACCGGCTTATGAGCCCGGCTGGTCACTATCGCCGCCTTCTCGATCCGTTTGGCACCCCGCTTCCGTTCACCCCCGTAGCGGTAAGGTGCAAGGTCGTTGCCAGCATTCGGCTCAGGGGGCACAACCGGTGCAATCGAGATTGGACCCTGATAGAGAAATTAGATCCAACCGGCTCGGCGTAGGGTCTGTCGGTGCCCACCTGGGAGGGGTCGGGCCCGTAAACGAAGTTATCCTCGAGCTCTGCAGGACGAGGGCGTGACATGTTGGTGCAATATACAATATAGCTCAGCCAAACTGCAGGGGGTAGAGCTGTACCCAATCAATCAAAAGTTGATGGGATGGTGATGGGGTCGGTGGTGACGGTAGTGGTGACTGTCGAAGGAAAGGTAGCCGATGGAGCTTATGACGATATGTACGCGAAGTAACGTGAGGATAGGGCGATAGGAGAATAGTTATGATCCCAGCAAGTAACAAATTCAATTACAACCCGCTCTTTACCACTCTGAATGCAACTTAAGGTGCTCATTGAGTTATTTTTCATACTTAGGTATGCATTTCAATCTGGCGAACAACTGAAGAATCCAATGGAAAAGTTAACATATGCTAACCGCATTTGGCTACTTTGTCACGTGGATGTAGTCTAGCGTGGTGGAAGGCTGGTCGGTTGGTGTAACCGAACCCGAGTATCTCTTTATCTACTCTAGCACAAACACAAAACACAAGTACCACCAGAATTCATTGCTCGATACCCAAATTTACTCCGAGCTTACACCGAATATCCGCGTAGGCCACTACTTCCCTACTTTTTGTCGACGAGATGGAATCTGAGCGTCCTTTCATACATATTCCCGTCTAATAGCCCGCGCAAGTAGCCCCAACGATACCGAGAACCTCTATGCCGGCGTTTGCATACATTTCGCAACGGGCTGCATCCCCAAGACGTCGACTGAAACTATCTATGACAGACTTGCTAACACGCGCGGGGCATACCAGCCCTATGCGTGCAGTGGAATTTTGTGCTACCATTGAAAATTAACAACGCTTTGCCCATCCCATAGGGTGCCCGCTCTCCGCCATCTCAATCCTCGTTTTGAGATGGTACACCGCGAAGCTGTAAGCAAGGAGGGTGTTAAGGTTATGCTTTCGAAACTGTTATTGCCTTTGATTTAAGCCATGTGGACCATCTAGTGCATGGTTTCCACATTGCCTCCCAGTTCACTCATTACATGTCAATCACCCTTAGTAATTTTTTTGCTGCACAATACAGGCTGTTCCATAAAAACTATTTTAAAAAAAGAAAAAACTTTGGAACTGAAAAACGCAGACAAACGCTATCCGAAAGCACTAATCATCGCGCACTCTCATAATTAAAAAATACTTTGAAAGAAAAATAAGTGATTGACTATATTCCGCCGCACCTACAATTCCTTTGCATCTCCTGCCAAAGTATAACCATTTCAGAACTAATACTGCAAAGAAAACTCAATATGAATGGGCGTAACCGCGAATTAAACCCTAAGTCACCTTGGACACTGCCAATTTTTTCCGAATATCTTCAGGTAGCTTGTATCTCTCCGTTGAAGCTTCCACAATGTCCAAATTTGAGCCCCCTTGACAGATAACTGAACATTTCCCGTTCTTAGCGCCCTTTGCTGCATCCGATATTTTGCCCAACAGCTCTGCAAGCTTTTGCAAGTTCCGTACATTGCTCTCTTCCCAAGTCTCGAGCTCGCGGTCCATCTGTAGTTGCTTGACATCGTCGAATCGGCCCCCTCGGTGATAGCCAACAACGAGCCTCGAAGTCTGGGAGAACCAAAGTTGTGGAAGAACATCCGACATATCAAGTTGGCGATGAGCGGCACGCGTTTTGACTTCTCCGATCGAGCTCTGTGAGACTAAATTCCCTTGCCGGGTAGTACGAATCTGTGAAGGGTTATCTTCGTGAAGCGCAAGCCCTCCGACCAGCTCTGAAAGGTCGTCCTCAACCGGAGCAGCAGTGCGTCTGTCTGGCATACAAACGTCCACTTCAAAACGGACAAGACAACAGAGCCCGCCAAACTTGTAGCGGATAATGCGGTGGTGGCCGGTACTGCCTTCGGTGCCTGGGGGCCATTTCGTATAGTTATCCTCGAATTGATGTCCAAACCCACGGAATTCTCCTGGGGGGATGTTTTCGCTAGTCTTTTCTTCACATCGGGTGAAAACAGTAGTTCTGCCGACTCGTTCAACCTCGATGCGAAAACTTTTAGGGTTGCCGGTGACGAAATTGAGTAGTTTCCGGAGATTGTTTCGATCAGTGATTAGGTCAATCTTGGAGAAGTCGAAGCTAGGATTACTGGAGTGTACTGCGCGGAATAAAGGTTCTAAGGGATAGTTTGGGTTGCGATAGGCATTTTGGTCGATGAATACGAGACCGGTGTCAGGAGTCAGTCTGGTCCCTAGAGGTTTTGGGGCCCAAAGCGGAGGTGAGCCTGATATTGAGTTAGGTAAAACAGGCAATCAAATCGTACGGATGAGGTTCTCTCACCAGGAACACAAATTGCGGGAGTTGGCCTCTTGAGCCAATTATAGGAGGAGACCGCGGTTAGGTTTCGTTTTTGGGTATCGGTACTGCTGCTACCCCTGAGTGTTGAGGTATTGATGGATTGAATAATGTTGTCTCGTCGGGAAGACATCTCGCTATAGCTTGAGAGTTAATGGTTGAACACCTTCAGTGTCTTATAAATCGATTTCTCCACCTTTATCCTCGCCAGTTCAATTCACAAGTGTGTGTGCGCCCTCTCATAGCTGTCACATTGTGACAGCTATAAGTGTTACCACAATTATGTGTCTTCTGTAGTCCGTTAGTGGCCTAGAACTGCACACAACACCATATTTTATCTTATGAATTCGGCAAATCCACAAACCCCGAACCAATGGGACAGAATTCTGCGGACCACTGAAGTTTGGACGCGCGGCATTATCTGCATAAATGCGGGGTAACAGTGGGTGATCGCTTTCAATGATACGTAAATGAACTGTCCATGATTGCACGCTCGGTAATGGCTGCCAATTATCTATAGACCGGCCAGAGATGATTCAAAGCCTGCCTTGGCATAGATCAACGCTAATCGAGAAGTCTACTAGATGTGAGGTCAAATCGGACTAGTGAGAAGGATAGAGGTAGGGCTCTTGCTAGGTTAATCCTAGCCCTTATTGATCGTGAGGGGTATGTGCGTGGTATGTATATTCCCAAGCAATTTAGATCTGAAAATACTCGAGGTTTGGAGAAATAACAGAGTATACTACCCTTCGGTGTTGATGCGATAGAGTCCGAGAAAGTGTAGTAGAAGCGCTTGGCTTCGCTTCGAACACTCGATAGATATTAACCTAAATTGCAGAGACCGGTCCCGGTTTCCGCGGTATTTGACCCTTCACGGTGTGTTCAGAATGATTGCCACCAACCCCAAAATTAGGGCTGTGGCTCTGAGTCATAACTATTCACAGGGATATAGCCGCAGGGAGTTATACGTGCTTGACCCCGCTATTGATTCTAAATGTGAATAGAAGTGAGATGTCAAAATTCAAAGTAGGTTGCCCGCATCTTTCGCCAGCTGTCTGGATCGATATTGATGCGGTTGTAATACAGTGCGGCTCTGCGGATGCGGCTTTAATTTGGGCGCTCTAGTAAGGCGACGCTAATGATGGCCGCTCCCTCGCTGACGTCAACCAATGTTTCGAGGCTAAACTTACTATCTTGGAATTTATCACTATTGATGCCAGTTAGAATTTATAATATCCAAAACCTTCCAATCCACACTCTCGCGGTTCCATTAGTAATCCGGCCAGTCAGGCTGGTTGACAAGAAATAGGAGGGGCTCCTACCAAACGACCAGACCATCACGCATCAATCGCGTGCACGTCTGTTACGTTTTCGAAAAGAAGGTCAAATTAATGTAAATAATAACGTTAAATTACATCAAAAAAAAAATTTAACGTGATTAACGTAAAATCAACACAATTAATACTCCCCTTTCTTTTTATTACTTAAAGTAAGATCAGCACAAGTACATTTACTAGTGGACTCTAATCCTTTGGAGCCCTTGTGCTAGGTACTACATGAAAAAGTGGGGAGTTTTATGGACTGTGAGTATCCTGTTTATCCTATGGAATGGTTGTCAAAGCGTTTGAAAATTTGGAGAACGGTTGGGGAACGGTTTCCTGAAGGTTACTAACTTCAAACTGCAGCAATCAGCTTTATAAAATACCCCATTTTTTCATGTAGTAGTAGTTCTGAAATAACAGACATAAATTTGCAATATAAAGTAGAGTAGATTAATTAAACCCCATTTAACTCCCAACCAGTAGCAAATTAAATTACAATGCTCTTTACCACTCTGAATACAACTTGAGAAACTCATTGACTTATTTAATCTACAGACTACGACTTATTATGCGTTTTAATTTGATGCATATGAGCAACTAAAGAATCCAATGAAAGAATAGAAAAACGTTAACCGTATTTAGCAGCTTGGTCACGTGCCTTGCAACCTGAGTCCCTTGGGCCCCAAGTCTTGTTAGAGTTCTGTTCTCTTCTTTTGAGTGTACCAACTATCCCACTTTCTTTGACAGCCATCACCGTTAAACCGACAATTACCACCCGGACTTTCAAGAAGCGAGATAGCGCATGAGCAATGTGGGGAATGGGACGAAGTAGGCCCAAGTGTTAAGCGGGGGCACGAAATTCGGGTCGGTAAACACCTTCGTATATTGCGCTAGAGGCTGGTTATCTACTCTCGTGCAGCTGTAGTACACTGTTCTGGGTGCGGAAATACATTAGTACTGCAGGTTTCGAACCTTGGTGTTTACAGCACCTGGCGTTGAAAGCACCACGAACTAGACATTAGTTCTTGACTGGGAAGACATAGACTGTCACCACGCAAAATAGGCCGTCTGGCCAGTTCAACACTAATACCCAGTTGTACTGGCATGTACGAACGCTGTGAAAGAATTAAGAAAAAGTTACCAGCAACTACTATTATCACTCACTGACACTCAAAAGTGGATAGTCGGTCTGTAATTGATGTTCACTCTGGGATATGTAGGACACATTGTGTTAAAATCTAAACTTGTTCCGAGCCTCCACTGAATCCTCGCTCAAGTGATAATTTTCGCTCATTCATTAGACAAGATAGCACCGAACGTTCATTTACTCATATCCGTGGCAACATAGTTTCCCCAACTTCGACAACTCTATGGAAGAAGTAGCCGATGCAGCCGACAATTCTTGATAACCTCGGCTTTCCTTTTGGTGTGTACCTCCTAACCATGAAGATCAGGCTTACCAGTGCACGTGGAGGATACCAGTTCTATATGTGCGTGCTTTGGAATCCCTTTATATGTACTACTAAAAGTCTATCATTCACAAGCTGGTCGATGCTGCATAGAGTAGAGTACATGCAAACTGTCAAGGAACACATTATCCCAAGATGGCCTAGGCACTTTATACAAAAAAATGTCTCGGATCGTCCTGGCATCTCGTATATTAGATTTTCGTTTTCGTTCTGTGCTTACGAACTCGGGCGAAGATCTGGCCAGCGAAAGCACCAGAGGCTCCCATCTACCCTCACGTATGAGTTAAGGTATCTCATCTCTAGAGGTGACGTTCAGTTGTGGTACCACATCAAGCCTCTCCCCGGATATCTTCTTCCCGCGTGGCTTTTTCTCGATCCCGCCCCCAATCAGATTAGGGCACGGAAGGAGGAATCGGGAGTGTTTAATCCCTGATCCCATGGGAATTTACTCACATATGAAAGAGGAAACCCGAAGTGCATGCAGGGATTCCTGAATCGGAAGGGAGATGTGTTTAAGAAAGTAGCGCTCCAGAGCACTCACACCCTACCAGCTGCTCGTATGAGGTTAAACGCGTTTAAATCGAACGCTAAAACGTTACGGATTTCGACTATCTTATGCAAGCATATGGATCAAGCCCAATTTCGCCTTTCGTCTGAGACACAGTTGATGCGTTGTCCAGCAACCAAGGGGGATTTAGGTTAACGTTGATGCAGCTGCGCTAGTCAATTGCGTGTACTCGGATATGAAGGCATAACTCGGATAGAGAACTTGAAGGATTGGCTACTATTAGCGACCTCTGCTGTGACATTTTCATTCCCTGGTAACGTGCCACATAAAGTGTCATAATCTGTCGGATAATGTAAACTATAATTTTGGCGAATAAGCCGCCGCGCCTCTCGGCGGATTGACAGCTTGAACCCTAACCGCTCTCCACAACATTGATCCATGCCTATCATTTATCTCTTGTATCGAGCCCAATTCGTTCTGGCAGGAGCTTGTTTCCGCTGTCCCTTGTAGCCAATTATTTCCACTCGTAGTCCTCCGCCGCGGGCCGCAAGAACAATCGTCTGCGCTAGGCTCATCCCTGCCCGCAACGGTCCTGCATACTGCTCACTCGTACAGCTACCCGCACGATCTACTACCCCCGACGATCATCGGAACAAATCCCTGTTCTCATACAGTATAATAGCTTGCAATTTCTATTGTATCGGACATGCGATCACCCCATAACGCGCGTGATTATGATCTCACACTAGCAGAGCACCTTGAACTTTGGAAGTAGTAAGGTTGAACCCGTCCCTTCTTGAGAATCTGCCCCCCACTCATACACCATGTTAGATCCACACAAACTCGAACAAGTTTCTCTCGAATCCATCGCTAGTCCTTCAGATTCGTCCATCCAAAAAGATGAGGAGCGGAATTTGCCACAGCAGCCTGATGATATCCCTGACGCAGGCTATGGGTGGGTTTGCGTCGGTGCCTGTTTTTCCATCAATTGCTTCACCTGGGGCGTAGTAGCGGTGCGCCACCTCCACTGTCCCTTACCACGGCTGCGCTAACAATCCCATAGTCCTACGGCGTCTACCTCACCCACTACCTCGAATTCAACCTCTTTCCTTCCTCCAAACCCCAAGACTACGCCTTCATTGGCAGCCTAAACTTCTCAATGGCCATGCTCGTAGCACCAACCATCACCAGTCTCGCCCGGCGCTTCGGTCCACAACTCCCAATGGTCTGCGGCGCATTCTTCCTCGCCACCGGCTTCACCGGCGCCTCGTTCGCGCACCATATCTGGCATCTATATCTCACCCAAGGCGTACTAGTTGGGTTCGGCGTCGGCTTCGTATACATCCCCAGCGTTGCGATACTACCACAATGGTTCTCGCGGCGGCGGGGTCTGAGCAGTGGGATTAGCGCGGTGGGGTTGGGAATCGACGGGCTGATATTTTCGCTCAGTATCGGGGCGATGATATAGCGGATTGGGCTGGGGTGGTCGCTGCGGATCACGGGGATGATAGTCTTCATTATGAATCTCATCGCCGCTCTACTAATCCGGGATCGGAACCTGGCGTTGAAGCCGACGCAGCGGGGATTCGACAGGAAATTGTTGCGGCGGTACGATGTGGTGTTGCTGCTGGCGTGGGGGTTCGTGAGTATGCTGGGGTACATCACGGTTCTGTTTTCGCTTTCTGATTTTGCACTTTCGACCGGGCTGAGTAGGGACCAGAGTTCGATGGTTACCGCGCTCCTGAATCTTGGGACGGTGCTGGGACGCTCATTTATTGGGGTTGTGAGCGACCGGTATGGTAGGATTGAGGTGGCGGGGTTACTAACGTTCGTGTGTGGGGTGTCCGTGTTTGCGATATGGCTTCCGGCCACGAGCTTCTGGATTACGACTGTGTTTGCTATTAGTAATGGCGCGATTTTGGGAGTTTTTTGGGTGGTGAGAAATACCGCGGTTATTTGAGAGGGAGAGGCCGATGGTTTGAAATCTATAGGATCACATTGTGCGGAGGTTGCGGGGATGGGGCAGCTTCCGTCGTTGCTATCATTATCGTAGCTCTCGGTCGTGTTGCCAACAACTTGTAAGATATATGTGCTCTCTTTGCGAGCGTGTGCTAACCTGGGGGTTTTGCAGTTTCCGAGGTAATTGCAGTTAAGCTTCGACGTGACTCGAACTCGAGTTCTCAATACCTCTACCTCAAATATTTGCAGGCTTATCATATATCATCGCCAGCGCGATCATGTATGAGTTGCGTAGAGTCAAACGGAAGCAGTGAGATCATATTGAAAACATTACGTGTACCAGTATTTCTTCCGTTTTGTTAAAAATTTTGCTCATTTTGTAGAACGTAAAGATAGAATCACACTGTCATATAAACATGGGACGATTTTCGTAATACTATACAATTTGTGAGATATGGAAGTAGGGGTGTCGTATCCTGTAGATTCTGGCGTGTTCGTATTTAAACTCAAGAAGCCCCAAATCGTGTCAGTTGAGCGACTCCAGCCATAAAAACCCGGTTCAGTATAAACCATGCCATTCAATACTTTGTTTCCAAGGAGAAGCTACATCACCAACGATATTTCATAATTTTCGCTCCACCCGAAAACCCTCTCAAATCCAATTCAATTTCCCCTCACCCCCGATCGTTGGAGCGCGATTACCTAGCAGCCCCCATTACTCTTGCAGCAACAAGCCGGCTTGCTCGTCGTAGCACTAGCTATAGCCGCCGCCGGAGCCGTTGCACTCTGCGCAGCCTTGAGCGCAAAGATCTGGAAGGAGCCTGCTTATACAAGAGAATTAACCTGCCGCTATAACCAAACACGCGCTTCAACATGAAGCATATAGCTTACCAATCCATTCACTCAGATCATAATCAACTTCCTTCCTCCCTTCTGGCCCGCAGGACCCGCCACCAGCACAACACGGCGTCGCCGAGTTCGTGCTGGTAACTCATTCTTTCCTTTCACAATCAACACATCTGCCTCAATTAGCCTCACCCCTTCCACCTTTCGCCGGGGTAAACCCACCAGCGAACCCACACGCCGTCAAGTACCCCTCCAATACCTCCCTCTCAATCGCGCCACTAACGCACCCGGCCAACAATTCCGGATCCTCTTTCATCTCCTTGCTCATCGGCTTCCTCGCAACGAAATCACTAAACGCTAGCCGTCCCCCGGGCTTAAGAATCCTATGCACCTCACAAATTACCGCCTTCTTATCCTCGTCCGGGACAAGATTGAAGACGCAGTTGCTAATAACGCAGTCCGCCGAGTTGTCGAGCAGGGCATAGCCGAGATGCGGACGTGATGGAATTCGACATTGCTTACGCCGGCCTTTGCGGCGTTTTGGCGGGAGAGGGAGATCATTTTCTGCCGGTGTTAACGCGGGGAGGGGAAGGGGAAGGGGAGGGGAGGAAAACCTCCGTCATGTCGATGCCCACGACCTTTCCGCTTGGCCCCATCTTCTGCGCGGCAAGGAAGACTTCTAACCCACTGCCACAGCCGAGGTCGACGACTGTTTCTCCCTGTCCCCTGGGTTAGGGTATCAACGGGCAGAGCGGGGAAGGGTACCTCTTTGAGCCCCGCGATTTGGAGCGGGTTCCCACAGCTCTCACCGATGTTTGCGGCACTCGGGGTCGTAGCCGAGCGCTTGGGTTATGCGTGTGCGGAGGTCGGCGGACGCGCAGTGGTCGGCGCGGAAGCTGTAGCTGTCTTTTACGAGGTCGTAGGTTGCTGCGGTGGTCTTGGTTGCGTATGCAGTAGGAGTGTAATTGGAAGGGTGTGCAGGGATTTATAGCGACTTTGAGGGAGAGGTGAACATGAGATGTCGTGATTTCGCGGCTTATTGACGGATGAACGCCGAGGATTTGTGAGCTGGTGTTTTGTTTGGCTCTTGGGAGCTCACACGGTACACACGGCGCGCTTACGGCTTGTGCACGCTAGAATGGGGATGTCCCGGTTTACGAGGGCAGAACGATATGAGAAAAGAAAAGCTGAAACATCGATATCAGTAAGTGTTCCCAGTGGTTTACGGTATTGTCCCAAACTCGCCCCACGCATTGACTTCCAGATCTGTGCCACGGGAAAAAATCTGCCACTACCAAGGTACCACCCTGTGGATGTGGCGATCTCCATGAGGCAATGCAGGGTCCTCAGGCATTCAATGTGATACAGAGTGGAGATGGCCTTGCTAGGAGCGATCTACCTACTACGTAACTTGTACTTGCTTACGGAACGCGTAATTGGAGAAGGATGGAAAACCTAAGCTCAAGCTAAGTACACATGCTTTGATTTCCCACGTTCTTAATTCGCCATTTAAACTGAAACTCAGAGTTGGTTTGAACTGACTTGCGATAATCAACTTTTTCTGTAGTACCGTTCTCAACCCTCATCATACATTATGGTCACGACATCACGCCAGTCATTGCAGTTGTAGAATACCCTACGATATTTGTGATCAGCTTTTTACACGAAATCGGTGCAAGATTCACGTACATTCCTGTCATGTGTGCCTGAAGCGGCTGCCGACATGTCAGACTGACCATTTTGGTTGGTGCCTACAGGCCAGTGCAGTCGCTTGTTTAAGGTTGCGGCAGGTTTAGCTTTCATTGTTTCACCATTTTGGCGCCCACACCCCGCTCACCTTATACTTCAGCTCACAAAACCACACACATCCCTCCTTCCTCCTCTCACACAATGCCCTCACTAGCGGACACCCCCTCACCACCCTCCACACCCAGCACCCTCGCCCTCCCTGCCTCTCAGGACGACCCCCTAATCCGTACCCGCTACCGCCCCTACCTTCTCCTTTCCTTCCCATGGATAGAGTCCCTCAAGCTCCACACCGTCCTCGCCCTCTCCCAGCAATCCTTTCTCACCTCTCCCGCCTCAAAATCCTCATCCTCTACGGCTCCCTGCGAGCCCGTAGCTACTCGCGGTTCCTCGCGCTAGAAGCCAGCCGGATCCTGTGGCATCTCGGGTGCGACGTGCGCGTCTACAACCATCGGGGCTGCCGCCCAAAGACAACATCAACCACACGCACGCGAATGTGAGCGAGCTGCGGGAGCTGAGTCTGGAGCGACGGGCACGCGTGGGTTACGCCGGAGCAGCACGGGAATCTCACAGCTGTGTTTAAGAACCAGATTGACTGGATGTTGCTGAGTCTTGGGAGTACGCACCCGACGCAGGGGCGGATGTTGGCTATAGTCGAGGTGAGCGGGGGGAGTCAGAGTTTCAACGCCGTCAATAGTTTGAGGATACTGGGACGGTGGATGCGGATGTGGACGATTGCGGATCAGAGTAGTATTTTGAAGGCGTATGAGGAGTTTACGGAGGAGGGGTGGATGAAGGAGAGTTCGATGAGGGAGAGGCTGGTGGATTGTCTGGAGGAGTTTGTGAAGTATACCATTGTTATGAGGCCGCATTTAGAGGTTTTTAGGGATCGGTTTAGTGAGAGGAGGGAGATGGGGAGGAAAGAGGAGAAAGTGAAAAGGGAGGAAGAGGGGGTGAAAGAGGGAGATGGAGATGTGTTGACGGGGATGGTTAATGGCGTTGATTTGGGGAGGATTTAGAGGCGTGGATTAGAGATATTCTGGTTTAGGGACGCAGAAGTCGGAGGATGTAAACGACAGAGCACTCAATCCCGTGGAGGGTGGAATTGCCGGTTGGCAACGTGTTCGGCCCTGCTAGCATGAAGAAATTCGGGAAGTCGTTAACACAAACGCTATTTCACAATTAGTTAACCTGGATTGACGATGCGGAGGGTTATATGCTACCCCATGTATGCCCTCGCCCCACCAGTCTCCTTCCAAAGCCGCCTCAACCCCACCCCCTCCCTAGCGCCCCAGATCTCCATCGGCGTCAGTAGCTCCTGCGTCTTGAACCCATTTGCAAGTATCACAATATCAATATCATTATATTCTCTCCCATCCGCATCAACAATAGTCTTCCCATCATTGATGACACCTCTCACACCGTCGCATTTTATCAGCGTGAAATTCTCCCGGCTCGTGGACTCCAGGTACCCGTGATCCATCACCGGCCGCTTCGTGCCAAATCGTAGTTGGGCATCAGCATTTTGTGGTAACGCTCGGGAGCAGTTGATTTCATGTACCCCATCACGGCGGATGCGATAGAGCTACGAAGGTAATTCCCCAGAGCGTTTGTGCGGAATGCAAAGATTCCTCGATACAACTGTAACGCCGTCCACAGTCGATACGCCGTGTTTGCGAAAGGAATATTCCGGAGGACCCTGCAACGTTAGCCGCGTAAGTAGACCGCCGTCGGGTGTAGCCACCATTTAAACCCTTCTCCATTCTTAACATTCCCCTTCGGCGCAACCCATGCGCGCTCCTAAAAATGTGGATAAGACTCTTTGCCCCCGCCTCGTTCAGGATCCACGGAATAACCTGGTTGCCGAACACCCGTTTCCGAGTACCATCACGTTCTTGTCTTTGAAGTCCACATCCCTCCATTGCGACGTGTGGAATACTTCACTGCGGAAGCCTTCCAGTGCGGGTTCTTCCTTGGGAACATTCAGGACCCCTACAGCGGTAACCAGGACCTTTGA
>Ga0307512_10000410_pt1 | contig 62613 bp, 59 predicted proteins | sample 14_EM_MG_FD_200267 | JGI IMG/M metagenome (GOLD analysis project Ga0307512, IMG submission 200267) | Populus trichocarpa ectomycorrhiza microbial communities from riparian zone in the Pacific Northwest, United States - 14_EM | ecosystem: Host-associated > Plants > Roots > Unclassified | place... | reverse complement strand
CAATACTCGCCAGGAATGTATTAAATGCTTTATTTACAAAATGAAATTATTTGACAAGAACTGACTTGAAGCTCACTATTGTTAATATCACCCAATGTAGATAAATGATGGGCTATTACCTAATGGGATTCTACCACCTGCAGGCTGGGATCACCCTGAGCCATCATGGTTTGACTTTAGTAGGTGCACCTGAATGGCCATCTACAAGCTGTCAACTACTGATCTACCCAAAGATAATGGATTAGATGCACAACCACCTAACAATACTCCCAGCAAAGAACCTACAGACCCCCAGGATTCTAATCTCACCTGTACCCCTAATCCAATCAAGACACAGACTCATAGTGAGGTAATTGGAGTGCACAATACAGAGGGGAAAGTGTATGGCAACGCAACTGGATTATACCACAAGCATCACAAGTACTCTGAACTATGGAATCCATGGCATCCATGTTGGTTTGCACATGACTTTCAGCAGACTCTATGATTTAGGCAGCATACAAAAATGTGGATAGATCAACATCTGAGGCGTAGACTGGACAACAAAAAATTTGAATGATTCCACTTTGGGGATTCCGTCCGATAGCTCCACTTAGAACTTGATGTTGGTCCAGGTGATGATAGTTGTATTGAAGATAACTCACATATCTTTGGAACATTGTATTAAAAGGATGCTTCGAAATATGTCCAGTTCCTCTTTGCTGACCTCCCATGTCAGACGCACCTCAATTTGAAAACAGTGAGATTCACCAACAAAGAGGGGTGTGGAATCTGCAGCATGATAATCACGAGCGATTGGTTGCAGAACACACAGGACCTATATCCTGCTGGCGCGAAGATTGTGGCATTCATTTTTACATCAAACCAGAATTTCCCGACCAATTTTTCGGGTGATCAGCATGCCTCACCGCTGTATCTCATGGCGATAATATTGCAAAAGATATCTGCCGCATACGTAAAAAGTGCACCTTGGGTCTCATTTGGCCAATGTCAGGTCCCTTGAAAGGTGCCTAAAACATTGACGAAGCATGCCATTAAGTGCTTGAACCTGTCCTGTTTCAACTTAGGCATCCTGACATCACCTCCCCTCCCTTGAAATGGGATTGTCCATATGGATTCCGGAGAGAAAGTTACACTCTGTCAGATGCCTGGGATAAGGATAATCCAGATCGGGTGATGGTTACGTGAGTCTCATAATGCTCATACCCGATGGGTGACATTTCAAACGCTTCACCGATGGGGCATTCCAGTTGTCAACTACTCAATAGCTCCTGAGAGCTGCATGTTTACTCAGAGCTGCTGGAAGACACACATATTGATCCTCTGCACACTCTAGGTATCCACCCTATCTGCAATCAGTTCTGGCAATACCCTCTCTACAATGTCGACTGGCATTGGCAGCATCATGAATTGTGTCAGCTGCTGCTGGGTTTCGTTAAGGACTCATTGCACTGGCTGCTCAAATATCTGAATTGTAGAAATGTCGAGGATCAATTCGATAATTGATTCACATCGGTACCACAATATTCTGGCTTCTAGCCCTGTTCTCAACCATTCTATTTATGGAACAGCAGAACCTGGCAACGTAAACAGTTACAGAGAATAATCAGAACACTAGCATTGAATTGCGATCCAATTCTGGTCTGCTCCAAGGATTACAGGAGATCTGGTGTGGAAACAGCCGCTGATGAAATGGTAATGGGAGCGGTGTGAGCATTATGTGAATTCTCTGTCCTTGTTAGCCAACAAAATCAATCAGATCTATCCCTCACTGCACTAGATGATGCACTGAAAGCATTCCATATGCAGAAGGGGATATTTCAAGAACAGAACATGTCAAAGTCTGTGAAGGGCAAAGTGGATGATCAGTTGGCAAAAGAATCCCATCAGTTATTGGAACAAAAGATTCATAAGATCAGTACTGCAAAGGCGGTCCTTGTATATGGGGCTGAAAATGTTTCCACAACATAACAGAGACAGTGTCAGGCGTGTCTGAATAGAGCTCGAAAAGTGGCAACTATATTGTCCGATGCTGATGGCCAGAAGGTAAATGAGTGATCGGCGCATGACATCCTGTTGTTAACACCTGTTCAACGCACACCTGTCGATAGATTATTCTAACATCATGAGTGACAACTATTGCCGGAAGTCGGGACTAGTGGTAGCAACGGTTCTGGAACGTCACTTAGGGTGCGGGTCCAGGTCCAAACCGAACCATTGCCAAATTGGCGGTCCGGGTTGTCAAAAGATCCGAACCGTCAACTCGGGTACGGTTCGGTGGTAAACTCCCAACCTGTCTGAATTGGGTTGGTTGTCAGCGGGTCGCCCAGCAGGTCGATCCATAGATCCGATTAATGCTCCTGTCTTTGGAGTATGTTAATAGAATCTTATCAAAATCGCGTTTTCAACAACCAATGATATGTTTTTGCATGCTTTGCAGCTTGCAATATCGATTAAGTTGGAATCAGTGTTTTAGCTTTGTTCAATTGTATATTTGCCGATAAGGGCGGTCAATAATTCCGTTATGAATATGTAGATCAGTGCGATGCCTTGATTACCAAATATGCAACAACTAACACTGTGGACACTCTGTTGACGCTCATTTCCAGGATGCGGCAGGGAGCATGTCACTGTTGTTTTTGCCAGTAAAGGCTGCCAATATTTGATGAATGGATGTCGGCAACCAATCGGAACACAAAATACCCGAGATGCGAAGCTAAAAATCATTGACGCTCCGTTGACGCTCATTCTCAGGATGTGGCAGCGAGCATGTCGCTGTTGGTTTTCTCTGTAAGGGCGGCCATTATCTGATTAATGGATGTCTGCAACCAATCGGAACATAAATCATCGAAGATGTGAAGCGAAAAATCGTTGAGGCTGCGTTGACGCTCATTCACAGACAGGGGCGGTGACTGTGTTGCTGTCTCTTTTGCCTATCAAAGCTGCCAATACATCGGTTATGCATAACAGCGACCAAATCACTGTGGAACTACTGTACTTACACAACCACAAATCGTTGATGCTCCATTGACACTCATTCTCAAAATGGGGCTGTGACCGTGTTGCTGTGTGTTCTCCCTATAGAAGCTGCCAATACATCGGTTATGCATAACGGCGACCAAATTAGTTTTCGCAACGGGTCCGGATAACCCGCCAGCGCCCCACGTTTGAACCGGAGATACGGTTTGGTTCGGTTCCAGAACCGTCCAAAAACCCAACCCGCTGCGTATTGGTGGTCCAAACCCGGACCCGTACCCATCAACCGGCGGGTTTTGCTGGGTTTGGCTAGACCCATCGGTCCCAATCTCCGGTTCTATGTTTCGGGTTTATCTATTTATGGTCGCATTTAGATATCCTACTGCTAATCGTAAAATATTGACTTTGGTACGTGATTGTCCTTTTCGAGTGAAGTGGCAGCCTTTATAACAAAAACAAGAGCGACACACTCCCTGCCCCATCCTGAACATGATATTCAACGGCATTTCAATGATTTTTGCTCTTGCATCATGGGTAATCTAGGTGGTGATCGGATGCAGACACTCATAAATGAGGTATTGGCCGTATTTCAACTCAAAAAAGCAAGGGACATGCTCACTGCCCCATTCTGAAATGAGCGCCAATGGAGCATCAACGATTTTTAGTCCTGTAAGACAGGTATTTGAAGAGTGATTCAGTCTTTGTTATAGTTAAGCGTAATATTGGCCACCCTTATAGGCCAAAGAGTAAACAACATGCTCCCTGCCTGATATTGCAAATGAGCGTCAACGTAGCCTCCATGATTTTCAGTGTTGTATATCAGGTAATTGAGTAGTGATTTGTTCTTTGTTATGCATAAGTGTAATATTGGCAGCCTTTAAAGGCCAAATAGACAGTGACACGCTCCCTGCCCGATTTTGAAAATGAGGGTCAACGGAGCGTCAACGATTTTTGGCCTTGCATGATGGTTAATCAATGCGCAAGATGGCCACTAATGTCTATATATGGAGTTTTGACCGGTTTGATAGGCTAAAAGGTTCAGGATCACTGAGCTGCAGCATTGAAAACAAATTGAGTTGTGATTGTCCGGGAGGCTGTCGCGGGACCATCTCTTGCTTATCAGCCTATAGAGGATGCGAAAACCTCATTAATAGATGTCTGCGATCTTTTGCCACCAAAATTACCCAAGATTCAAGACCAAAAATCATTGTCACACTATTGACGCTCAGTGTCAAGATAGGGCAGGGAGAGTGTAGCGTTCTGTGTTGCCTATAAAGGCAGCAAATATGATGATTATACATAACAATGACTCATTCACATTTAGATAACCAGACTTACAGGACGTGAAATTGTTGACGCTCCGTTGACGCTCATTTTGCCACAGGCGTATTGGCATTCTGCAACCATTCACTTCTGCATAGAAGATCAATAAGTGTGTGTTGGCAGTGGTTCTATCCTCTTCATGTACGTTTTCGTTTATCAGTACATTGTTCTTTTATTTTGCATATAAATATATCCTTTAAATATACTTTAAAGTGTCCGCTAATTGTGAATAATGATAATACTCCAACCTCCCATTCCTTTCAATCAATTCTCATCTTCACTCTCAGATTCGCTTAAAAGGCTGCTGTCGTTTTCAAAATCAATGTCAACGGTATTTCCACGCCGCAGATAGTGTACTCAGCAAATCAGGAATGGAATCTTCATTGCACTTGCAATCCTTGGCATATGCAATATGATTGAAAAATTGAGTGTTGGAATGCGGACAATGTATATACACACAACTGGATGGCATACCTTCTATTTCTTGAATATCATTTCCATCAGTGTCACTTGGTGGCACAGGAGGCGTTGCAGGCGAAGGTGGCATTGCAGGCGGAGGTGCCGCAGGTTCTGCTGGAGGTCAGCCGGTTCCTTTGCGCCTCCAGGGAGTCTGCGGATTCTTTGCTGTATAATTTCGGCATGGAAGGCAGGCGTCCGTTTGATTCTGATAAATCATTGCCTGGTGTCTATCTATCACAACCTTCACCTTGTTGTGCCCGGGAACCACAACACCACGATTCATCTCTTCTCGGACATCAGTGCGAGGATTCTTAATTAGTTGTTGTGTTTCCCCTATTGCGGTGCACAAGAACCCCTCTTTGGCCATTTTGGCCCTATTCAAGGCAAGGCGCATGTCGGACTGTTCCAGCTGTACCCGACCTCCTTGCCCTGCCATAGTAGCAGACATGTTGGAAACCTACAAGAAATTGGTGGCTGCTTCTAAAAAGAAGATTCGGCTATTACCTCAACCACATCTGACTCTGTAGCCTCCTGTAAGGTCTTCAACGCCTGTTTTGTCCACTCCATGGGACCTCTATTGCCAAATTCGTCTGCGGAAATCTCAGAGTTGATGACATCATGATGTTCGATTTCGCGGACTGTGCGGACACATGCCTTCGTCGACCATGGGGGTTTGCCATTGTGGGTAGCGATAACCTGGTCATGATGCTCTTTACATACCCCAGCTGTTCATTACATTGTTAGTTGACCGCCTTCTACATCGATATGGAAATACTCACATCCGATTGCAAGCTGCTTCCTATCATTGCAGCGTCCGGTTTCATGTACTATTTTTCAATGGGGGTCGTAGGCCATATTGTTGGTGGCTGCAATTGCAGAGTGGCGGTGGACGAACTGGTGTCTGTGTTGCTGCTGTGTCTCAGCCAGGGGCGCGTTCGATGAAGTGCCCATTGTTCAGCTTGATTGGGATTTAATCTCACTGATCTGAGGTGTTTGTGGAGCCATGACTTGCTGTTGTGGAAAAGGTGAGGAAGATGATAACGAAAAGTGTAAAGTGCTGAGGAATATATAGTAAGCTTCAAGTCACAATGGAATGAATGACAGTCGACTTGCACAATCTACTCAGGTTTTATCCGGCTGGCTATAGCTGCAAGTTGCAGGTGATTTCAACGGTTCCGCAATTTGCAGTACGTTGGTCTGATTTGTTTCTTTGTTTGCAGGGATCCATTGAAGTGAACGACAGCTGATATCTCATGTTTGATAGATATAAAAAGCAAATTCTTCGACAGGAAGGATGTCTGGGGATGTTTGTCTCAACACATTGCCGGGATCTAACACGAAATACATTCTAACTATCATGTTGTGACATACGGTTAGCATTACTATTCCGAATGCAATGATGGTCAAAACATTGATTTTGCTTTGTTCGAGTTGACCAAATGTATGAACCTTGACATAAAAGACACAGCTTGCATCCATGTGGTCCATATCTTGCAACATCTAACATCTCGCCCTACAACAAGGGCAACACACGATACAATGGTCAATTCTCTGAAAATCGACTTTTCTCCACTTCCTGTGGGCAAATAAGGCAAATCTACAAAGCACTCCACACGTCGATGTCATCAAGCAAATGAAGGCAAGAGAGGCTTGGAGGCTGAAAAGGTCCGAGCGTTGTGACCATTGCGCAGCTTACGATCCAAAAAGAAGCTTTCGGTGGAGAAAAGACGAGAAACGCACTTTTTAAGCAATGAAGAAAAAGAGACATGGATTGAGGATTATGTGGAGAGAGAAACCGCTGTGGCAAGACAGCGGGTTCAAGACGCGGAGGCGGCGATTATGGAAGAGCTGAAAGATATGACCACGGCTGAAACTGCGGGGGAAACAACCAGAAAGCCCGAAATGAAGTTTGAACAGATGTTGAATTCTATCTGACACAGTCTGAGCGATCCTGCAAGTTCCGATGATGAGCAGGATGTGGAAGACGAGGAAGACGAGGAAGAAGATACAGAGCTCGGCAAGCCGAGTGTTGACGATGGACCTGGCTGGGTGACTGGCACAATCTCCGAAACAGTACAGCACCGCTTGGAGACATTTCGGCAGAAGCAGATGAAGCATGACGAATTGATGCAACCCGGATGGGCGGATGCAGCCCGCTACTTCCGTAAGAGAGATATGAAGCATGGGACTGCTGAATTGAAGCTTCCGGCGGTTGTCAAGCCACAAATAGACACGACTGCAGCCACACCACACCTGACAACATTCGGAGAGCATATGCAGACTCTTGATATCGTCCGCAGACAATGGCAAATTCCGGCAGTGACTTCTCGACCAGGAAGTAGTCAAATGAGGCTGGGTTGGGAGAAACCACAGTTACACAAATCTTTAACGGTTCTTTCGGCCGACGTGGAGCCCGATTCGACACTGATTCAGGATGCGAAGCCTGTTCACCCCCAAGCGTGTACCCCTGCATAAAGCATCACTCGTTAATTACCATATAGAAATCGGATACAGACGAAGATATGGTGACGGCTCCCGCATCACCGGAGGTGTAGATAGCCAAATAGTTGATTTTGAGGAACTATCTCTTGTAAAAGCAAATTGAGTACCTACTTTGCTATGTGTCAGCTTTTGGTTGATTTCAGTGACCAAATTGTGAGACATGATATTTCATCTGTGTGTGTGCAAGGGTCATACGGGCCATGAGATAGTTCTCAACTCCAAATCTGGTTGGTAGACGACCAGCAAACTCGATATCGACTTGCTAGTTACAGTTGAATTACAAAGTACATTCTAAAATGAGGACAAAATTTACTGACAAAATTTAAGTCGTTGATGTCATACAAGTCCTAGGATGAGCGGTCAGTGCGCAGTCTGAACCCTGATGAATGGCAGCCGTCATGCTGCATTAGTCTATGCATCTTACTGCATAACTCTGCGCTCAGACCTGCTGCACATGGTCGAGAATGAGAGAATTGCTTATGGTACATCATGGAAATTGAGGAAAACGAGCTCGAAAACGAATGGTCAGGAAATCGGGCTCTATGTCTAACATTTGTCGATGGATCAGTATGCCGTAATATATCTGCTGAAAGCGCCAAAACACGAAGGAGCGACATCATTTATAGGACTTATGACGAGAATAGTGGTGGCTCAGAAACTGACAGGCCATGATGCTTTTGGATGCAAATGATTATACCTTGAACGGTATATTGGCTGTCAAAAATGACGATATGAATTTTAAGCAACATGATTGCGCACTTAATGACTGTTAGTATGTCTCTAAGGTGAGCGTCAATGGAGGGTCAACAATGTTAGTGTGATCATTTCGGCAATCAAAGGGTTGCATAGTCACATTGATCCAAAGAGGAGTTATTGGCCGGCTTTAGATGTGAAAAGGCAAGCGATATGCTCGTTGCCCCATCCTAGAAATGAGTGTCAACGGAGCGTCACCAATTTCTGGTCTAGATTCTTGGATAATCACTGGGCTGCGCAACAGTATGATGCTATAATCTCAGTACTGGCCGCCTTTATGCGCACAATGGCCAGTGAAGACATTGCTACCAACTCCTAAAAATGAGCGTCAACGGAGCGACAACAATTTTTTGTCTTGCATCATGAGTAATTCAAGTGCGGTGCAAAGGCATACTCCCTTAATCATAATATTGGCCGCCTTGATTGGCAAAAATCCTAGTGACGATATCGCTACTACCTCCTGAATATGAGCTTCAATGGAGTGTGAACAATTTTCGGTCATGCATTTTGGATACTTCAAGGGCTGTGCAAGGGCATACTCACATAAACACATTATTGGCTGCCTGTATGGGAACAAAGGCCAGCGGCGATATCACTACCACCTCCTAAAAATGACCGTCAACGGAGCGTCAACGATTTTTGGTCATGCATCCTGGATCATTCATGGGCTGTGCAATGGCATACATCCATACTCATCAGATTGACTGCCCTTATAGGCAAAAATGCTAGTGACGATATCACTACTACCTCCTAGAAATGAGCGTCAACGTGGCGTCAACAATTTTTGGGCTTGCATCTTGGATAATCAGGCAGCAATGCAACGGCATTGACCCATAGTCGTACTATCGGCTGTCTGTATAGGCAAGATTTCTAGTGATGATATCGCAACTGCCTCGTCATTGTAAGTCCTTGTATTCAACTTCACAAATATTCATGTGATGTCTCACAGGTCTCACTGTTTTTGTGCTTGTAGCTCTAAAGTCAATATTTGAGAACCAGCAGTCTACCTGGCTATAACGCATCTTTTGAAAGTTATTCAGATCAAATTACCCAGAGTTTGATCTCCTACCACGATTTCAGATACATAATCGGTATATACCTCGTTGGTAGTGGTTACGATATCTTCAAACAATGAATGTGTATTTATTCGTGATTTAAGTGACCTTACTTTGAAAATCATCTACGATCCTTGGTGGGCTTCAATGACTGTAGGCTCGAAGTGGCCTATTGCTTGGAATAGTTCTAGACATGCGCCTTTGTGGCGATTCGATTTTCACTCCGGAATCAAGGAGCCCGGCATCCCTGGCATGAGATGTATTGTATGTCATCAAGTTCTTCGCCATCCATCAGAACATGGGACCAGCTCAATTGGCAAACACTTGCTGGCAAATGCGCACATCGCAAAGTTAAACAAATTGACAGTGTCAGAAGTAACCGAATTGGCTAGATCAATGGTCGAGCAAACAGCGTTGGCCATACTCACGAGGCAAGGAAGTCGACGTATTCGGATTGTAAGTTCGCAAAGGAAATTCATATTTATTATTCAGGGTTCAAGTATACTTACTGAATTGACAGACAATACGCTCTAAACTGGCAGCAAAGGACTTTCAAAATGCCGAATTTCACCAAGACACCTGGAACCGCTACCTCATGTTAGGATTTGTGTCGGCTCACATACCATGGAACGCGATATCAAACATTGAGCTACGACGTGCATACAATGCATTACGAACCAAGTCGGTGTTACCGTCAGCTAGCACCCTGAGCAATATTTGCCAGAGAGAAAAGTCACTGACAGTTGATGCAAGTAAGAAACAATTGCCGGCAAGAAACAAAGTTAGTTTAGCTTTAGACGGATGATCATCGCCAAACAAATTAGCAATAACGTCAGTCATTGCCTATTATATTGATGGAAATTCGGCGTTGCGTGAAGTGCAACTGGCATTCGATGAGGATGGTAACCTATTCTTTTCCCTTTTCGAAATCTCATCAAGGATTACAGGTCAAGGGTCAACATACGGGAGCACGGCTCGCTGGGCATTCGAAGGAAGTTTGTGATTGTTTTGAGCTGACTGATGGCTGTGTACTTGGAATTACAACCGAAAACGCTTCCTCTAATTACTCAGTGACTCGTGAATTACAAACTACCCTTGAGGTCTCCGCAATCGAGTGGCCGGCATTGAGAAACCACATATCATGCATGGCGCACGTCATTCAGCTCGATTCAGGTGCATTCATGAGCAGTCTCGGTGTAAATGGCCACACCAAGTCTTGCGAAGCTCCTGAGCGCAATGAGCAATTTGGAGAGAATGAATGCACAGACATTGGGAAGGGGCAAAGACTTCGGAAAGAGGGCAATGGTAGAATCAATAAGGTGTCGGCCATGAGACCGGGTTTGGCAAAGATAATTGAGACAGTACGTATTGCAAGATATTTTGAAAGTCCTGAAATTGACCTTCATATAGCAGAGAATGCTTGCTGTATTGATTACGCTGACACCTGGTCATGGAAACGAGTTTGTTGACTGTCAAAAAGCCAAAGTCTGGATGGCAGTACTACCCCTTATGGATGTGAAAATACGTTGGAACGCGACGCTGGAGTTGCTCAAGCGTGCCTACCGATTACGTGAATTCACACGGGAGTGGCTTCAGAACCCAAAGCACAGCCATTTCCGGCCACTCTTCACCACACAGGATGAGTGGACCATTGTCAAGTATGTCATTGAAGTTTCATGGCCATTCTCGTACTGGACCCTGTGGATGTCGAAACAGCATACCGTTAATCTGCATCACGTCATGACTGTCTACAATGACATGTTTGATCACATGGATGGCGTGATGCAAGCTTTGGCCAAGAAAAAGACACAATGGAAGGACAACTTATACTTCGCCATCGAGTGTGCGTGGCAGAAGCTGTCCAAATATCATACGGAAGTGAATCCAACGACTGGTATGCTTCTCATTTCGGCACATATCCTTGATTCTTTCTGTATGTTGTGATCGTTGATGATGTGGGACAAGGCAATGGATAATAATATTGAAGACGAGACTTTTTATACTACCCAATACTACGAGGACTGTCTATATTATGTGGAGAATGAATACAGCGCTAAACATAGACGTTTGCCGGTCACAAAACCGGAAAGCATACCCAACGACAATCTCATCTCCTCCACAATGGCTTCCAGATCTGGTGAATCTGCTTATGATTGATATGATTTATCCAGTGATGATGAAGAATGCATAATGCCTAACAATGTGGCCGAAACGACACCCGGACGCAGTGATCGTGTAGCACACTTATTGGCAGCCGCATGGCTCGATTTGATTTCACCTCCTGCATTAGACCAGAACTGCGGGCAAATTAATCCGAATCTTAATGATTACCACTCCGACCCAATGGAGTTTAGTCATACACTGTGGTTACCGGATATCACCGACTGGTGGCGGCAGCAGGAAGAAACGCACTCAAAGTACACCGATCTCTCCAATGTGGCAAGCGATATATTATCTATCATACCTCACGGTGTCGGAGTGGAGGCCAGTGTTTCCCTTTCACGAGGTGTGATCGGGTGGAGGCAGTCACAAACGACACCCGAGACCCTTCGCGACAAAGTCATAGTAACCCAGTTCGCTCGAGGCAATCACAGATTACCGGCTGGCGACGACCCAGAATTGGATCCTACCAGTACTGATAACGACAGGGAGATGAAGAGAGAGGCGGAGTAAAAGAGGTTGCACCGAATGGCCAAGGTCCACGACCTTTTGGATATGTGGCATGGCAGCCAAAACCTACGAGCTACATGTAATGGAATCTCACACTCAAAATAAACAAATGACAGCTGTAGGAGACATTCCAGATACTGCAGAGATTGTCAATGCATCCTGGTCACACTTTCAACATGATGGTGCGGCTGCATTTAAATTGTCGGAAAAATCACATCTGCCACCAGCATTGTCTGCAAAGAACCTCCCTGGAGGACAAACTCAAGTAGTGAATGTCCGCCGAATCTAACGAATCGACCGCCATCCTGCTGAAAGTGACAAGGATAGTTCACCTGAAAGCATTTCAGACACCGAAAATTGGCTTAACTGGAATGGGGACTTGGATAATCCAAATGACAGCGAAGACTCCTGGAAGGCGGACAATGCATCAGATATGGAACTGGACGATGGCAGTGAGGATTCAGTATCCCCGGAGCAGCGGAATGTATGTGCCACACTGAATGTTCCCGGATCAATTTGGCCTACACAACGGTCAAAGAAGATAGCTGAAAAGACGTTGATGATGGTCAATATAATGGAAACAAGGAGGAATAAGTGGATCAAGAAAAAGTAGGCCAGAATGCGTCAATGTGTTGTCACCAAGTTCATTATGTAGTTTGACCCAAAATTTCATTTAGAGCAGTATTATGGGAGAATATTGAGCAGTCAGGTAAGGAAATTGGTTAATAAACAAAGATATAGCGGGCAACATACATTATTTGGCAAGATGTGTAAATTTTAACCGGATGAGAGCGACCAGTGCTAGAATATCACTGGGCTTGGCTTCGCCATTCAGGCAAGTCCTGATCAGGCTGAAAGGCAACCACTAAGTTCAAACAACCATGAATGCAATTATTAATGGCAACAGATTGTAACTAGACAGTACATTAAAATGAGCATCAATGGAGCGTCAACGATTTTTGGCTGTCCATCTTGGGTAACCTCAGTGGCAAATGGTTGCAGCCTTGCATAAACGAGGTATCGGCTGCCTTCGAGGTCAAAAACTATAGCTTCATGCTCCTTACACCATCTTGAAAATGAGCGTCAACGGAGCGTCAACGATTTTTAGTGTTGTAAGTAGGGTAATTGAATGGTGGGGTGGTCAGTGCTAGCCATAACCAACATACTGGCAGCCTTTCTTGGCAAAAGAGTAAACTATATGGTCACTGCCCCATTCTGACAATGAGCATCAATGGAGAGTCAACTATTTTTGGCTGTGCATCTTGGGTAACCTCAGTGGCGAATGGTTGCAGCCATTTATAAACAAGGTATTGGCTGCCTTCCAAGTCAAAAATAATAGCATCATGCTCCCCGCCCCATGCTGAAAATGATCGTCGACAGAGCATCAACGATTTTTAGTCATGTAAGTACGGTGATTGAAAAGTGACCTGGTCGCTGCTATCCTCATCCAACGTACTGGCAGCCTTCCTTGCCAAATCATTAAACGACACGGTCACTGCCCCATTCTGAAAATGAGCGCCAACGGAGCGTCAACGATATTTCTTCTTGCATCTTGGGTAATCTAACTAGCGATTGGTTTGTAAACATGCATAAATGAGATATTGACCGCCTTTAGGGGCAAAAACAATTGCAGCATGCTTCCTGCCACATCCTCAAAATGAACATCAATGGAGTGTCAATGATTATTGGTCTTGCATCTTGGCTAATCTAAGTGTCGGAATGTAGTAATAATTCATAGAAGATGTTATGGCAGCCTTTTTATTTGAAATAGTGCATGACACATAAGTTACCCCATCATGAAACTGAGCGTCAATGGAGCGTCAACAATATTTGGTCTTGCGTATTGGGTAATCAAGGCTTTACGCGGATGAATCAGCTCAGAACAGAACTATTGACTGTCTTTATAGCCAAAAATACAACGTATAACAGGAAAAACACGGATTCCAAAATGATCAACGTCGCAGATTGCAAATAATGCAAAAAGAGATTATTGGCTATCGAATACCTAATTCTACCAATATACAATTATTCAACTGCAAAAACATGAACATTATCTAACTCTACAGATGGACCCGCTGGGCGACCCGCTGCCAAACCACCCAATTCAGACGAGTTGGGAGTTTACCATCGAATCGTACCCCAGTTCACGGTTCGGCTTCATTGGTGACCCGGACCGCCAGTTTAGCAGCGGTTCAGTTCCGACCAGGACCCGGACCCAAAGTGACGGTCCAGAACCGTTGCTAACACTAGACCAAATCACTGTGTAATTACCGCACTTACAAAACCCCCAATCGTTGACACTTCGTTGACGCTCATCTTGATGTATCATCCATACAACATCTGCTGCCATCGATAATAGTTTTCATTATGTTTTGAACTTCTTGGTAGTCTTTCTCACAGATTGAGACTTGGCCCTATGGCAATGCCGAGCGCAGTAACATTCTTGCACTGTTCGCTCTCACACAACTAAATTTTTGGTATCTTGTCAAAAGGTTCATCGCACCTTCTATACATCTGTTTATCAACCGGTATTCACGACATACTGCTCACCATTTGCCGATTATATATCTCAAACAAAAGCTCTTGGTCAAGATACATAAAGAAGCAGCTGCAACATTGAAGCATTCTGTCCTACGTTTTCTTCACTCCATTATTCCTCTTCGTTTTGATTGCATTGACCGTCATTGACATGGTTTCAGCATTTCTCTTTGACTTCTGTGTAGGCCGAATCAATCCGGGAACATTTTGCGTGGCGTTCAGATCCCGCTGCTCTGGGCATTCCGGATCCCTGAGGCTATTGTCTTGCTCTATATCAGATACAACGTCCACCGCACAATCGTCTTCGCTGTCATATGGATTATCTAAGTACCCATTCCAGTTAAGCCAATCTTCAGTGTCTGAAATGCTTCCAGGTGCGCTGTCCACATCCCTTTTGACTGCATGATGGATGATTCCTCGGGTTCGGCGGACATTTAATACTTGAGTTCGTCCTCCAGGGAGGTCCTTCGCAGACAAAGGTGGTGGCAAAGGCGATCTTTCTGACAATTTGAATGCAGCCGCACCATCATGTTGAAAGAGTGATCACGATGCTTTGACGATCTCTTTCGTGTCTGAAATCTATTCCACGGTGGTCATCTGCATGTTTTGAGTGCGAGATTCATTCTGGGTAGCATGTAGGTTTTGGCTGCCCTGCCACATCTCCAAAAAGTCTTGAACCTGGGCCATTCTGTGCAATGTCCTGTCCTCCGCTTCTATCTTCATTTCCGAGTCGTTTTCGGTGTTGGTTGTATCCAATTCTGGGTCAGCGGCTTCCAAAATCCCATTATTGGCTCGAGCAAACTTCCTTACAACGAGTGTTTTGCGAAGTGGCTCGCCTGTGGTTGTTGGCTGCTTTCCGTCTATAACAGCTCGGCCAAGGGAAAAAACTGGTCTCCACTCTGACACCATGTGGTATGATAGAGAAGATGTCGCGCGCCACATTGGAAAGATCGGTGTACTTTCAGTGCAGTTCCTCCTGTTGACGCCACCAGTCGGTAATGTTCCATAATCAAAATGTTCTGCAGATCTCCATTCGGTCGGAGTCGTACTCAATGATATTTGGTTCAATTAGCCCCCAGTTCTTTCGTACTTCAGGTTGCGAATTCAAAAAGAACCTCGCAGCAGTGAATAGACATACTGCGCAATCACTTCGTCCGGGTGTCGTCTTAGCCACATTGTTAGGCGTTAAGTATTCTTCATCATCGCTTGAAAAATCGTATGGATCAAAGGATGATTGACAGAATCCTGAAGCCGTTGCCGAGGGGATGAGATCACTGCTCGGTACGCTTTCGTGCTTATTTACTGGCACACGTTGATGCTTGGCACAGTATTCATTATCCGTGTACTTCAGAAAGGCCTCTGGGTATTGCGCAGTATAGGATGTCTCGTCCTCAGGATTAATATCCATTCCCTTGTCCCACTTTCTTTACAATCGCAACTTCCGAAAAGAATTAAGGATATGTGCCAAAATGAGCAGCATGCCCATTGTTGGAGTCACATCAGGGTAGTATTGGGACAGCTTCTGTCGAGCTAGCTTCACATCGAAGAACAAGTCTTCCTTCCACGGAGTCTTCTCCTTGGCCAAAGCTCACATTACGCCGTCCATGTGATGGAACATGTAGCTGTACACTGTGATGATGTGATGCAATGTGACTGTATGCCCCTTTGACATCCACAGGGTCCAATATCAAAATGGCCTCAATACTTCCATGACATACTTCACAATGGTCCACTCATCTTGAGTTGTGGAAAGTGGCCGGTAATCGGTGTATTTTGGAATGTGGAGCCACTCGCAGATGGATTCCCACAAGCGGTAGGGGTGCTCGAGGAACCGCATTGTTGAGTTCCACCGTGTCTACACATCCATAATCGGTAGTACTGCAATGCGAACTTCAGCTTTTTGACAGACAATGAACTTGTTTCGATGACCAGGTGTCAGCGTAATCAATACAGCATGCATTTTCTGCTATATGAAGGTCAATTTCAGGACTTTCAAAATATCATGAAATACGCACTTTCTCAATTATCTTGGCCAAACCTGATTTCAGGGCCTACACCTTATTGATTCTAGCCTTGCACTCTTTTCGAAGTCTTTGACTCTGCCCAATGTCTATGCTCTCATTCTCTCCAAATTGCTGATTGCGCTCATGGGCTTCCCAAGACTTGGTGCGGCCTTTTACACCGAGGCTGCTGATGAATGCACCTAAAGCCAGCTGTATGACGTGCGTCATGCATGGTATGTGGTTCCTCAAGGCACGCCACTGGATTGCGGAGGCCTCGAGTGTTGATTGCAGCTCGCGTGTCATCGAGTACTTTGTGGAGGCATTGTCAGTCGTAATACCAAGCAAACGGCCATCGGTAAGCTCAAAACGATCAAGCACGACCTTCATATGTACCGCTAGCCTTGCTCCAGTACATTGGCCCCTGACATATCATCCTTAATTAGCTTTCAAAACGGGACAAGAACAGGCAATCACCCTCATCGAAAGCAAGTTGAACTTTACGCAATCCACAGCTTCGATCCATATAGTAACCAATACCGGATGCTATGGGTACTATGTTCGGAGATGTCCTTCCATCCTAAGCTAAACTTACTTGATTATGTGATGGCAATTGCTTCTTAATGGCATCCACTGAGAGTGCATATTCCCACCGGCAAATGTTGCTAAGAGTCGTAGCGGACGGCAGCACTAGGTCATCGCGTAATGCCCTATAACACCGTCGTAACTCTAGAATAGATATAGCGTTCAATGGTATATGAGCCGAAACAAATCCTAACATGAGGTAGCGATCCCATGTGTCTTGGTGAAATTCGGAGGTTCCAAAGTCCCTAGCTGCCAGTTTTGAAAGTTTTGTCTGTCATTTCTTTCAATATGGATCAACCTGCATGTCAAATATGATCTTCCTCTGTGAACAAACTATTGTGATTCCTCGACTTCGTTACCTCTTCTGGATGGCCAAATCCGTTTCATCAACCGTCAAAGTGGTCAATTCCGTAACCTCCAACTCTGTTAATTCGTTTGACTTCGTGATGTTAGCTTGTGCCAGCAAGTGTTTCCCCGTTGAGCTGGTCCAATATTCTCATGGATGGCGAGGAACTTGATGACAATCAATACATATAATGCCAGGGCTGCCGGTCTCCTCAATTGCGCAGTGTAATTAGTATCGCCACCACGGTGCATGTCTAGAATTATTCCAAGCAATAGGCTGCTTCGAGCCTACATTCATTGAAGCCCACCAAGCATCAATGACGATGTGTAAAGTGAGATCGCTCATATCACGAATAAAGACACGTTTATTTTTTGAAGGGATCATAACCTCGACCAATGCGGCGTGTAAAGATTTTCAATCAGACATGTCCGTAGAAATTAGAAATCTGTGTAATCTGACTCGAAATGGTGCCAAAGGTAACGATGCAGTGAAGCAGATTGCGGGTTCTGAAATATCGACCCTACAGCTACAAGCAAAAAAATCAGATCTGTGAGACATTGCATGCATATTTGTGAAGTTGTATGCAAAGACATATTGAAAAGTCTGGCCGCGTAAGACTAAATTCTGTAACAATGCGATGCGGTTCATTGCTGTGTAGGTTACTGAGCCCCCACAAAAATTGTTGATGCTCGGTGGGCGCTCATATGTAGAAGGCGGATGCAATGTTCTCAGTACCATTTTTGCGTATAAAGGTAGCAGATGAGTTCATTGTGGGTTAATGCCTTTCCCTAGCCCTTAGATTGTCGAAGATGCAAGAGCAAAACTTGTTGACACTCCATTGACACTCATTTTTAGGAGGTGGTAGTGATATCGTCACTAGAATTTGGCCCATAACGGCGGCCGATACATTCGTTAGGGGTCAATGTCAATGCACAGCACTTTGAGTGTGCATCATGCAAGACGAAAATACTTCAAGCTCCATCAACGCTCACCTTTAGGAGGTGGTAGCGATATCGTCATTGCCATTTTATCCCATAAAGGCAGCCAAAATTTTGATTATAGCTTACTATCGTCGCACCGCTGTTTGATAATGCACGATGCAAAAACAAAAATTGTAGATGCTGATTTTTAAGACCTAGTCGCGATGTCGACACTAGCATTTCCGCCCTTTAAGACGGCCAATACTTGGATTATGTGTTACAGCGACCATGTCTTCAATTTGATTATCAGACTCATAAGACGAAACATTGTTGACACATCGTTGATGCTCATTTCCAGGATTGGTCAACGAGCATGTCAGAATCCTTTTTGCCTATGAAAACCGCCAATATGACCACTTTGGAAGGATGTGACTATGCAGCCGTTTGTTTGGTGAAAATGTGAGCCTAAAAATTGTTGACGTTCCGTTGACACTCAACGTAATGACACACTGACAGTGAGTGGGTGCTCAACAATTGTATGTAAAAATGCATATAGTCGTCATTGGCAGCCAATGAATCGTTTCTATGTGTAAACATGTGCATCCAAAAGCTTCCAAGCTTCTCAAATTCTGATCTACCAGTAGACACATTAGCTGAGTGATAAATGGCATTGGCCCATCATGTTCCAGCGCATTTGGCTAGCAATTAACCGCATCTATATCTGTACACTAGTTTTTGATTCATTTAGCCTGACTTCCACACCTTTCCTCATCCAGCTCACTCTCCGCAGTCTCCATGACCTACCATATACAATGTTCAACATCTCGACTATGTGCACCCGGTCGGTGCACCGAGTTATGCAGTTGGACCCATGATCGTATGCAGCATCACAGTCGTGATTCATTCGGCTTCGTATTGCGCTTGGACTCCTGCATCTATGACTCGTATGACATCACTGACTTATATTTTGTTAGTAAGTTTGGTCTGTGATTAAGTATGAATTGTCTCACTTATTTGTGACGGGTAGGACGATTTCACGTTTGTTGATTGTTGTTCAAGGAGATATGATGTCTAGAACATTGGCATGGCCTATCCGACCCTTGCACATGCATAGATGAATTATCATGTCTCACAAATTGGTCACTGAAATCAAGTGAAAGCTGACATGTAGCAAACTAGGTACGGGTATTGCATTGCAAATTGATACATTATCACCAATGCCAATTTGCCATTCATTCCACCCGCGAGGCAGGAGCCGTCACCATGTCCTTCTCGGTATCCGATTTCTATATGTGAATCCGCTTGGGACGTGATATGCAGGGGTTAATGCCTATGGGTTCGACAGGCTTCCATTGGTGAATCAGTGACCAATCGGGCATTGCGGCAGGCAGGAGGGACGCAATGTGTTCGCACGTCTGCAGTTTCCGCAAACCTAGCTTCATATGACTACTCCCTGGTCGAGAAGTCACTTGCGGCATTTGCAATCTTCTGGGCACGTTATCAAGAGTCTCCAGAGGCTCACTGAATGTCGTCGGCACAGATGGTGCCACATCATCTGCGATTTGAGGTTGAACGACAGCCGGAACCTTCAATTCAGTCATCCCGTACATACTATCCCTGTCACAGAAGTTGTCGGCCACATCTTCCCAGCCTGGTTGCGTGAATTGGTCAAGCTTCATCTGCTGCTGCCGATAATGCTCCATGCGATGCAGTATCATTTCAGAGATTGTGCCCATCACCCAGCTGGGTTCGTCATCTGCGCTAAGCTTGCCCCCCGCAAGATCTTCTTTATCATATTCCTGCTCTTCCGCATCCTCCCCAGGGTCGGAACTTGCAAGATCGCTCAGGCTATCTCTGATGGCATTCAACATCTCCTCAAATGTTGTTCCAGGCTCGGTAGTTGTCAATCCCACCTTTTCAGCATATCTCATATCATCCTTCTCCTATTTAATTGGTGTCACTGCGTCTTGAACTCGCTTTCTTTCCACGGTGGTCTCTCTTTCCACATAATCTTCGATTCGTTTTTCCATTTCTTCGTTGCTTAAGAAGTACATTTCTTGTCTTTTCCCCACTGCAAGTGTCTCTTTGGATCGCAAGCTTTGCAACGCTCCGAGGGCTCGGACCTCTTCTGCTTCCAAGGCGGTTTGTGTCTGATTTGCTTGATGGCGTCGTCATGTGGGGCACCTTGTTGATTTGCCGTCTATGCCTGCCGGCAAGGGCGAAAGATTATTTTTCAGAACATTGCCCATTGTATTATGTGTTCGACTTCGTTGATGGACGAGATGTTGGATGTTGCAAGATATGGACCACATAGAGGCAAGCTGTGTCTGTTATGTCGTGGTGGGTACTGTGAACCAACTTGAACAAAGCAATATCTGCGCTTTTACCGTCACATCATTGGGAATAGCAATGCTAACCGTACATCATGACATGATGTTTAGCGTCTGTATCATGTAGAATCCCAGGCATGTCTTGAAACAAACATCAGCAGACGTCCTTTCTGACAAAGAATGTACCATTTTTATCACACACACACGAGATTTCGATGGTTGTTCACCATGATTGACCAGTGTAAACAGCCACACGACATCAATCCGACTTGGTGCAAATCGCAGGATGGTTAGCAATCCGTTCAACCGGCATGTAGGCACAACAGGATTCATCTTTTGTAGCACGATCAAGGTGGCTGTTACACATGCCATTTTGACCTAAAGCTGACTATATATTCCTCAGGACTTCCCACTTCTGTTTGTTAGCTGCTTCCTCAGGACTTCCCACTTTGTTTCGGTATCATCATCTCTTCACTTCCAAAGCCGCAAATCATGGCTCCACAAACACCTCAGCAAGGTGAGGGTGGAACTGAATCGAGCAGAACGACGGGCGCTTCTGCTAATACACCACCAGCTGAGACCCAACTACAATGCAAACACCACTTAGTTCACCACAACGCTGCAAATGCAGCCACCGAGCACAACGCCCTGGACGCACACTTAAACATTGTCTCTTAAACCACAAACATCAAGAATGAGAAGCATCATGCGATCAGATGTAAGTGTCATCGTATCGAGGTACCTGGCCGTCAATTAATGATATAACATACAGCTGGAGTACATAGAGAGCTAGGTGACCAATTGATCGCCGCCCGTAATGGGAAACCTCCATGGTCGACCAAGGCATTCGTCCGCATAGTCAACGAATTGGAACATCATGATGTTGTCAGCTCTGGTATTATCGCGCACGAATTTAGTGATTAGAATCGCCAAGAGTGGACCAACCAGGCTCTAATCACGTTTGAGGATGCTACTGAAGCATATATGGTTGAGGTAATGGCCCAATCTAATATGTAGATGCAGCAACTAATTTCCTTGTAGGTTTTCAACATGTCTGCAACTATGGCAAGGCAAGGAGGTCGGGTACAGCTAGAACAGTCTGACATGCGCCTGGCTTTCAATATGGCCGAAATGGCCAAAGGGGGGTTTTCGCGCGCCGCAATAGAGGAAACACAATTCCTAATCATCAAACCTTGGGCCGAGGTCCGAGAAGAGAAGAAGCAGGGAGTTGAGTTTCCTGGGCATAAAAATGTGAAGGCTACGATGGAAAGACACCCGGCTATCTTTCGGGAAAATCAGACAGATGGCTGCCTTCCTTGCCAACATGGCATAACACAGAATCCCCAGACACGCTGGAGATGTAAAGGCATGGGTGCACCTCCCCCAGAGCGACTCAGACAGCCGACACCAGAATCGATGCCAAATCCACCTGAAATGCCACATGTTCCACCCAGTAACAAGAAGCAAGCTCATCTATCCCAAATCGAAGGTGTGCTACCCGGATAAGTGTATATTCATAGTCCTATTCCCAGTGCTCAATTCTTCAATCATGATGCATATGCCAAGGATCGCAAGCATGATAAAGATTTTGATCCAGATTTGCTGACTGATGAAGAAACATCCACTGGTTGGTACACTACTTGCTGCATGGTAATGCAGCTGACATCCATTTCGCAGACGACAGCAGCCAATTGAGCAAACGTGATAGTGAAGATGAGCAGTGATCGAATGAAACAAGATTTTTGAGCGTATTATTCTCTGCAATTAGTGGACACTTTGAAGTTTATTTTAATGGATATATTTATATGTATTATAAAAGAACAATGTTTTGTTGAAGGAGAGAGTATATGAAGATGGTACAAAGGCTGGCAAAACACCATTAATGATTTATTGCGCCAAAATGAATGATAACATATTGTGGCTACGCCCAGGGCAAAATGAGTGTCAACGGAGCGTCAAGGATTTTTGGTCTTGCATCTTTGGTAATCTGCTTGGCGATCGGCTGAGACCATGCATAAATGCAGTATCGGCTGGCTTCATAGGCAAAGAAGTGAACCTCACACTCCCTGCCCCTTTCTGAAATTGAGCGTCAACGGAGCGTCAACGATTTCTGGTCTTGTAAGTCGGGTAAGTCAAATGTGATATTGTCATTCCTATATATAAACCAAGTAGTGGCCGCCTTTAGAGGGAAAGAAGATAGCGACACGCTCCGTGCCCCTCCATGCAAATGGGCGTCAAAGGAGTGTCAACGATTTTTGGCCGTTCATCATTGGTAATCAAAGCCTGATGCATCCGTCATTGTATATATACGATGTTCTGACTGTTTTTCTACGCTGAAATGATCATGAACCCTTCATTGCATCATTGTAAATGAAATGAGTGGTTATTGTCCGGGAGGCTGTCGCGGGAATGTCGCTTGCTTATCTGCCTAGAGAGGCTGCCAATTCCTCCTTAATAGAGGTTTGCAATCAAGCGCCACTTCTATTACCCAAGATGCGAGACCTTGAATCGTTGACACTCATGTGACGCTCATTTTCACGATGGGGCAAGGAGGGTGTCAGTTCTGCTTTGGCTCTGAAGGAGGCCAATACCTCAGTTATGACTAGCTGCAACCAATGGCCGCTTTGATTACCCAGGATGCAAGACCTAAAATTGTTGACGCTCCGCTGACGCTCATTTTTGGGATCGGGCAAAGAGTGTTTGACTACATATTTTGAGCACAAAGGCGGCCAGTTCATCGAAAAAGAATATTGAGGTACCATTGTTGGTATTGTACAATTAACAGTAAGATATCTGAATGCGACCATCAATACAACAACCTGAAATGCAAAACCGCAGATTGGACCCAATGGGTCTAACCAAACCTGGCAAAACCCACGGGTTGATGGGTACAGGGCTGTGTCTGGACCGCCAAGAAGTAGCGGGTCGGGTTTTTGGACGGTTCTGGAACCGAACCGAACCGTTTTTCTGGTTCAAACCCAGACTGCTGGCCGGTTACCCGGACCCATTGCTAACACTAGTTGGGACTAATGCAACTGGTTCTAGAACCATAGTCACAAAACACTGGCCCAAATAACAACTACTGCAGAGGCCAAGCAGGGTGGGGCAGCAAAGATGACACCTGACATGCGAGTGCAATTTCAGATTGGTCAATCCATTGCTGCGCTTGAAGCCACCACGTGGAGTTGGCTGCTATGGTGAGCATCACTGGCCATGTGGAGTGAGAGACTTATGACATTACCTCGAATGAGCAGACACAGCTTAAGGATGCATCATCTCTTCACTTCATCAAGTGTGAAGGTTGGTGGGAGTCAACTGGAATCCAGGAGCTCCAGAAGACCATGGAACAACCTGCTATACATTTCGGATAGCCAAAGATGTATCTTGTACGCCATTTATTGGAGTCAATTCAGCAAATCGGTTCTTGTGATAATTTAACAATTGATATTTCTAAAGTGCAACATATCGCCTAGTAGAGAAACGCATGTCGATCATGCAACGTGGTCAGTTGCATTCGACAGATGCTCCAGCATAATTCCTGGTATGCTGGTCATGGCTATATGGAGGAGAGACTGTCTTACCTTGCTCTTCAAGGCTGGTACAACATTGATTCTGCTAAAGTTTTCAACATACTAACTGTTACTGATATATGATGAACTACATGAAGAGCCCATCAAATGTAAGAAATGGTTCCGGACCATCACTTGGTGTCCAGGTCCGGGTCAAACCTGAACCATCGCCAAAATGCCGATCCAGGTTGTCCTTACACCCGAACAATCAATTTGCGTACTGTTTGATGGCATTTCCCAACCCGTCAGGATTGGGCGAGTTGTTCGTGGGTCACTCAGCGGGTCCATCTGTAGATTCTTATAATGCTCTTGTTTCTGCAGTTTGTTCATAGTATCTTATCAACATCGCATATTCAGCATCCAATAATACCTTGTTGCATGTTTTGCAGGTTGCCATATCGATTATTTTGGAATCCATGTTTTTCCTTGAATATGTTGTAATTTTGCCTGTCACGGTGATCATTAGTTCCATTATGAGCTCACGTATCCGCACAATACCTTGAGTACACAATAATAAGAAACAAAAATTGTTGAGACTCCGTCGACACTCAGTTTCAGGGAGGGGTAACGTATATGTCATGCACTGATTCGATTCAAATAGCCGCCATTACATCTTATGTTAATCATTCCCACACTGTGACATTTCGATTAGGCAAGATGCAAGACCAAGAATTGTTGAGGCTCCATTGTGGATCATTTTCAGGATGGGGCAGGAAGCGTGCCGCAACTGTTTTTGCCTCTAAATGTGGCCACTACCTCATGTATGGATGTTTGCCACCGATCACTAGTTAGATTACCCAAAATGCAAGACCAATAATCATCAACACTCCGTCTACGCTCATTTTCAGAATGGCACAGGGAGCACATCGCTATTTTTTTTGTCTCTAAAGGCAGCCCATACCTGATTCATGGATGTTTGCAACCAATCGCATGTTAGATTACCAAGATGCAACACCAAAGATTGTTAACATTTCATTGACGCTCATTTTCGGGATGGGGCAGGAAGCATGTCGCAATTGTTTTTCCCTCAGAAGGCAGCCAATACCTTATTTATGGATATTTTCAACCAATCGCCACTTAGGTTACCCAAGGTGGAAAGCCAAAAATTGTTAATGCTCCATTCATGCTCATTATGAGTATGGGGCAGTGACCATGTCACTATCTCTTTTGCCTATAAAGGCTGCCAATACTTCGGTTATATATCACAGTGACCAAATCACTACTCAAGTACATTTCTTACAAGACTAATAATAGTCGACGCTGTGTTGATGCTCATTTTAATGTGTTGTCCATTCAAAATCTGCCTCCATCGCGAATTGCACTCTTAGTTATTTCCACTTATTGGTTGTGTTTCTGCCTGATCAAGACTCGGCCCTTTGGTGAAGCAGAGCCTGGTAACATTCTTGCAGTGGTCACATTCATTCTTGTAACATTTGTATGTCTTGCCAAATGATTCATTTTGGCTGCTATACTTCTCATTATTAATCAATATTCACATGCGACTGCTCAATATTCTCCCATATTATATCTCTAAATGAAATTCTTGGTGAAACAACATAAAGAACCTGGTGAAACTACATTGAAACATTCTGCTCTACTTTTTCTAGTTCCCCTTATTCCTCCTCGTGTCCATTGTATTGACTGTCATAAACATCTTTCCCGCCTGTTGCTTTGACCTCCATGGTGGCTAAAGCCATCCGGTAACATTCTGTGCTGTAGTAACATCCTGCAGCTCTGGGGTTTTTGGATCCTGAACACCATTGTCTGGGTCCATGTCAAATTCATTATCCGCCTCCCAGTTGTCTTTGCTGTCATGAGAATTATCGAAGTCACTATTGCAGTCAAGCAAATTTTCGGTGTCCGAAATGCTGTCAGGTGCACTGTTGTAATCACTATCGGCTGGATGTCCGTCAATTCTTTTGATTCGGCGGAAATTTAATACTTGAGTTCATTCTCCAGGGAGGGCCTCTGCAGACAAAGCTGGTTGGACAGGTGACGTTTCCATCAATTCAATTGCAGCCACACCATCATGTTGAATGTTTGACCAAGACCCTTTGACGATCACTTCAGCGTCGAAAATGTATCCTACTGCTGTCATTTGCGTGTTTTGAACGCGAGATTCCTTCTTTGTAGCACATAGGTTTTAGCTGCCCTGCCACATCTCAAATATGTCATGGAACTTGGCCATTTTGTGCTGTTTTAATTCCTATGCCTCTCTCTTCATTTGCAATTCGTTTTCAGGATTTGTTGAATCCAATGCTGGGTCATCGCCTGCCAAAATCCCGGTATTGACTCGAGCAAACTCACTTACACTGACATTGTCATGAATGGTCATGCCTGTGGTTTTTGACTGCCTCCGGCCGATAATGTCTCGCCCAAGGGAATGTCTGCCCTAAACCCTGACGCTGTGTGGCATGATGGACAATACATCGTTTGCCACATTGGAGAGATCAGCGTACATTGAGTGCGTTCCTTCTTGCGGACGCCTCCATTGGGTGATATCCAGTATCTAAAATGTCCTGCTCATCTCTATAGGGTCAGAGTAGAAATCATTGAGATTCAGATTAATTTGCCGCCAGTTCTGTGGTAATTCAGGAGGTCAATAGACATAGAGCCTTGTGGCTGGGAATTGGTGTGCTACAGGATCGCTTTGTCCGGGTGTCGTCTCGGCCACATTCCTTGGCATTAAGTATTCTGCGGCACTGCTTGACAAATAAGATAGATCATAAGAAGATTGATCAGATTTTGAAGCCATTGCGGAGGAGAAATGATTTGTGCTCGTACGCTTTCAGGTTCAATGTCGGGCAAACGTTGATTTTTCGCCCAGTATTCATTCTTGACATACTTCAGAAATGTCTCCTGGTATTGGGAAGTATAGGTAGCCTTGTGCTCAGGATAAATATCCATTCCTTTGTCGCTCTTTCTAAACGATCCCAACTTCTGGAACGAATCAAGAATCAGTGCTGAAATGAGAAGCATACCCAAAGTTGGAGTAACTTCAGCATAATATTGGGACAGCTTCTGGTGCGCAAACTTCACGGCAAAGTATGAGTCTTCATTCCATTGAGTCATCTTCTTAGCCAACGCTTGCATAACACCATCCATATCATTGACCATGTCATTGTGGACAGTGATAACGTGATGCAGGGTAACCTGATGACTTTTCAACATCCACATGGTCCAGCACCGGAATGGCCTTAAATCTTCCATGACATACTTCACGCTGGTCCATTTGTCCTAAGTTGTGAAGAGTGGTTGGTTATCCCTGTGGTTCGGATGCTTCAGCCACTCAGGGGCGAATTCTTGTAATGGGTAGGCTCCCTGAAGTAACTCAATTGTTGAATTCCACTGTGTCTTCAGATCAATAATAGGTGGTACTGCGATTTGCAGATTGGCTATTTGACAGTCAATGTACTCGTTTCAACGACCAGGTGTCAGTGTAATCAACACAGGAAGCATTCGCAGCTATATGAAGGTCAGTCTCAGAACTTTCAGAATATCTTGAAATACATACTTTCTCAATTATCTTTGCTAAACCTGGTCTCATGGCAGACACCTTATTGATTCTAGCATTGCCCTCTTTTCGAAGTCTTTGACTCATGCCAATGTAATTGCTTTCATTCTCTCCAAACTGCAGATCATGCTCATTCACATCCGAAGACTTGGTGCGGCCTTTTGCACTGAGACTGCTCATGGATGCACCTAAAGCCAGCTGCATAATGTGCGCCATGCGTGGTATGTGGTGTCTCAATGGAGGGCACTCGATTCCGGTGGCCTCAAAGGTTGATTGCAATTCACGAGTCATCGAGTAATTAGCGGAAGCGTTGTCTGTCGTAATTCCTAGTAAACTGCCATTGGTATGGTCAAAACCATCATGAACTTCCTTCAATTCATGGCTAGCTGTGCGCCAGTATGATGACTGTTGACCTATTATCTCTCATCAGCTTTCTGAATAGAAATAGAGCAGTCCATCAGCCTCATCGTATGCGAGTTGTACTTCTCCCAATGTCCAATTTTGATCCATATAGTAAGTAATGACCAACATTATGGCCAATTTCATTGTTGATGCTCACTGGTCTCAAGCCAAACTAACTTTATTTGTTCATTGCAATTGCTTCTCAATTACATCCATTGTCAGTGAGTATTCCCTCCAGCAAATGTTGCTCAGTGTGCTTGCATATGGTAGTATCATTTCGGAACTTAATGCATTTTATGACTGTCGTAGCTCGTGGTTCGATATCACACTCAACCAAATATGAGCCAAAACAAATCCTATCATGCAGTAGCGATTCGAGGTGTCTTGGTGAAATTCGGCAGTTTGAATATCCTTCGCTGCCAGTTTGGACATTTTGTCTATCACTTCAGTTGAGATAAATACGATCCAAATGTCAAATATGAATTTCCATTGTGAACTTACGATTGTAATTCCTCGACTGACTTGCCCTCTGTGTATGGCCAAAGATGTTTCATTGACCATTGAACCAGTCCATTTGGTAAGTTCTGACTCTCATAATATGTTTAACATTGAGATGTGCACTTTCCCCAGCAAGTGTTTCCCCATCCAGGTAGTTCAATGCGTTGATGGATGGCAAAGAACTTGATTACAAACGATACATATGATGCCAGCGCTGCCGGTCACCTTAATTCCGCGATGCAAATAGAATCTCCACAACAGAGCATGTCTAGAATCATTCCAAGCAATAGGACGGTTTGATCCAACATTCATAGAAGCCCACCAAGCATCAAATATGCTTTGCAATGTAAGGTCTCTCAAATCATGAATAAAGACATGTTCATTTTTGGAAGAGATCATAACCACTAGCAAAGAGGGATTTAAAGATTTTGAATCTGACATTGCGGTAGAAATTCGTTAGCTGGGTAATTCGACTTGAGTGAGTGTCAAAAGTAATGTTACAGCACAGTAGAAAGCTGGTTCCAAAATATTGACTCTAGAGCTACAAGCAAGGAAAAAGTCAGACCTATGAGACATAGGATGCGTAATTATGAAGGTGAATACTGGGACATATACAGAAGACTGACCGTTAATAACTCAATTTAGGAACACTGTAGTACAGCGTGTTGCTGTGTTGCTTATTGAGCCCCCACAAAAACTGTGGACGCTCTGTTCACACTCATTTTTAGGAGGCGGCAGAGACATTTTCACTAACATCTGTGCCCCTGGAGGCAGCCGATAGTTCGATTATGCGTTAACGCCATCGCATGGCCCAGATATTATCCACGATGCAAGACCAAAAATCTTTAACCCTCTGTTGACGCTGATTTGTAACAGGTAGTAGCGATATCATCACTACCATATTTGCCTATCACGGTGGCAGATACTCTGATTATGGGTTAAAGCCATTGCATAGCCGATTGATTATCCGAGATGCAAGACCAACAATTGTTAATGCTTGGTCGACATTCAGATTTTGGAGGTCCTAGCGATATCGTTGGTAGCATTTTTGCCCCTACAGGCGGCCAATACTGTAATTATGGGTAAATGCCATTACACAGCCCTGTGATTATTCAAGATGCAAGACCAAAAATCATGGCCACTGCATTGATGCTCATTTCTAGGATGGGGCAACAAGCGTGTTGCTTTCCTTTTTACCTATAAAGATGGCCAATAGTTCCTCTCTGGAATAATGTGATTATGTGGCCCTTTGATTGCCAAACTTGTAAGATAAAAAATTGTTGATGATCCGCTGACACTCACCATTATGACATACTAACAGTCATTCAATGCTCAACAATTATACACAAAATGCATATAGCCATTGATAACACGCAATATATTGTTTCAATGTATACTCGTTTGCATCGAAAAGCCTCGAGGTCTCTCAGTTTCTGAGCCACCACTTTACACTTGTTCTGAGTGATGAATGGTGTAGGCCCATCATGTTTCAGCACTTTCGGCTGGCAACTTACAGCATGTAGTTCCACCCAGCTGTTTTTGATATATATAGCCCGACATGTTCACTTTACCATATCCAGCTCCTTCTCCTCGATTTCCATGACCTACCACAAGCAAATTTCAAAATCCCAACCATGTGTAGCTGGTCTGAGTTGAGAGTTATACAGTTAGATGCATTGATCAATGCAGGTTGAGAGTGGTCTTTCATCCCGGTTCAGGTTGCGCATTGACCACTACTTCTATAAGCCGTATGACATTACTGACTTATATTTTGTTAGTCAATTTTGTCTCTAATTCAGGTTTTGCTTTCTCAGTTAATGGTAACAGGCAGGACGATATCAAGTTCGTTGGTCATCTCTAAACTTGATTTGCAGTCTAGAACTTTCCGAAGGCCCGTACTACTGTTGCACACACACTGATGAATCATCATGTCTCACAATTTGGTTATAGAAATCCAGAAAACACTGACAGGTAGCAAAATGGGTACAGAAATGACTTTTCTATAAGATACGTCGTCAACATCCACCATTGGGCTACCTATTCCTCAAGCGACTCAGGAGTGGTCACGATTTCTTTGTCCGAATCCAATTTCTGGACGGATATCACATTCTGAGTCGATATGTAAGTGTAAATGCCTGTGGGTTCAACCAGCTTCATAATGTTAATCGGAGACAAATCGGGCGACGCTATGCGTTTGTGTGACTGTGCTTTATCGGAATGCAGCCCCATTTGACTACTTCCTGGTAAAGAAGTCCCTTGCGTGATTTGCGATTGTCCAGGGATGATATCACTGGTATCTATAAGCTCTTCAAATTTTGTCGGTGACAGTGTGGCTGCAGCGGAGTCTGTTTCGGGCGTGACAACTGCCGGAACATTCATTTCGGCCATCCCGTACTTCGTATCTTTCGCCCAGAAGTAGTCGGCTGCGTCCCCCCTTCCAGGTTGTGTCAGTTCATCAAGCCTCATCCGCTTCTGCCGACAATAGTCCATGTGGTGCTGGACCATTTTGGAGCTTTTGCCCATCACCCGGGTGGGTTCATCATCTTCGCTCATCTTGGCCAGGTCTGTATCATCATCATCATCCTCATTTTCCCCGTCCTCTTCATCGTTGGAACTTGCAAGATTGCTCAGACTGTCTCAGATAGCATTCAACAGCTCCTAAGATGTTTTTTGTGGCTTTTTGGATGCCGATCCTGCCTTTTTAGCATTTCTCATATCATCCTGCTCTTGCCTAATTGCTGTCTCTGAGTCTTGAACTTGCAGTCTTGCCACAGCTGTCTCTCTATCCACAAAATCCTCGATCCATTACTCTTTCTCGTTGCTGCTTAAAAGATGCGTTGCTCATCTATTCTCTGCCAAATGCTTCTTGTTGGATCGTAAGCTGCAAAGTGCTTCCAAGGCTCGCACCGTGTCTGCCTCTAAGCCGCTCGTATCTTCATTCGCTTGATAATGTCGTCCTGTGGAGTGTGTTGTTGGTTTACCATATTTGCCGACAGGAATTGGCGAAAGGTTATTTTTCGGAGCATTGACCCTTGTATATTGTGATGACTTGGTTGTCAGGCGAGATGTTGGATGTTGCAAGTTGTGGACCACATGGAGGCAAGCTGTGTTGTTTATGTCAAGGTTGGTATGTGTGATCAACACGCACAAAGCAAAATCTGCGTTTTGACTGTCACTTCGATGGAAATAGTAATGGTATCCATATAACATTACTTGATGGTTAGCGTGTGTCCAATGTAACATCCCAGGGATGACTTGACACAAACATCACCAGACGTCCTTTCCATCAAAGAATGTCTTGTGTATATCTATCAATGATGAGATTTCAGCAGTCATTCACCATGATGTATCCCTGTAAACAAACAAACAACATCAGACCGACTTTCTGCACATTGCAGGGCCGTTGGGATCCCTTGCAACCCCCAACTTTGTGCAGTAGGCTTCGTCTGGAGTAGAACATGCAAGTTGGCTGTCACTCAATCCATTTTAACTCAATCCTAGCTGTATATTCCTCTGGACTTCCCACTTCTTTTCGTTATCATCTTCCTCACATTTTCAACAACCGCTATTCATTGCTCCATGAACACCTCAGCCAGGTGAGAGTGGATCCGAATCGAGCCGAACAACAGGCGCGTCAACTGATGCACCACCAGCTGGCTCACAGCAGCAACACAGACACCAGTATGTCCACCGTGATGCTGCCAATGCAGTCACCTCAAAGATGACCCAGAACACACATTTCAAATTCCTACACAAAACCGGAAGCGGCGATGATCAGAAGCAGCACGCTGTTGGATGTGAGTAACTACATACTGAGGGTGTCAGCGATCAACCAAAAATAACAAGTAAAGCTGGTGTACATAGCGAGCTAGGTGACTAATTGTTTGCTGCCTGTAATGGGAACCCTCCATGGTCGACCAGGGCCGTTGTTCCAACAGTCCGCGCAATCGGACGTCCAGATGATATCAGTTCTGGGAATATTGTGTACAAATCTTGGGATGAATGTCCCTGAGAGTGGACAATATGGGCGTTAATGACCTTAGAGGAGGCTACAGAGTGGTATATGGTTGAGGTAATAGCTGAATCTCACTTTCAGAAGCAGCAACTAATTTCTTGTAGGTTTTCAACATGTCAGCTACCATGGCCAGCCAAGGAGGTCAGCTACATCTGAAACAGTCCGACATGTGCCCAGCATTGAATATCGCCAAAATGGCCAAATGGGGGTGTTTGCAGACCGCAAGAGAGGAAACATTATATCTGATCGAGTAACCTCGCACCAAAGCCCGCGAAGAGTTGAAGTGAGGAGTTGAGTTTCCTTGGAATGAAAAGGTGGAGGCTGCAATAGCAAGACACCCGGCAATGGTTCATCAAGATCAAACGGAAGGCTGCCCTCTCTGCCAGAACAGCAAAGCAAGGAATCCTCAAACACTCTGGAGGTTCAGAAGAACGGGTTCACCTCGACCAGACCCGCCGCAACATCCGCCCGAAATGCCACCTGCACCAGTAGTTGACAATGAGGGAGCTCAACATTCCAAAATCGAAGGAGTGCCACCTGGATATGTGTATATACATACTCCTCTTCCCAACACTCAATTTTTCAAACTTGATGCATATGCCAAGAATCGCAAGCACGATACAGATTTCATTCCAGGTTTGCTGACTGATGACGGAACATCCACTGGTTGGTACACTATCTGCTGTGTGGTTATGCAGCTGACATCTATTTTGCAGATGACAGGAGCTCATTGAGTGAACCTGCCACTGAAGACGAGCATTGATAGAAAGGAACAGCATTTTTGAGTATTAATATTATCCACAATTAAGGGACACTTTAAAGAAAAATTTTACGGATATATTTATATGCATTATTAAAGAACAATGTAGTGATAAAAGAAAATGTATGTCAAGATGACAGAACAGCTGCCAAAACACCAATACTGATATTCTATGCCAAATGGAATTGTTGCATATTATGGATCCGCCCGTGGCAAAATGAGCATCAACAGAGCATCAACGAATATTGGTTCTTTAAGTTAGGTAATTACACTGTGACTTAGTCGTTCTTATGCATAATCAAAGTATTGGCTGCCTTTATAGGCAACAGAGGAAGTGACACACTCCCTGCCCTATCTTGACAATGAGTGTCAATGCAGTGTTAATGGAGCATCAATGGAGCATCAATGGAGCATCAACAGAGTGTCAATGATTTTGGGTCTTGCATCTTGGGTCATCTAAGTGGTGCTTGATCGCAGACATCTATAATCCAGGAGTTGGCAGCCTATATTGGCATATAAGCAAGACATCTTCTCAGAACAGTGTCCTGGACAATCACAACTTGATTGATTTTCAAAGCTGGAACTCAGTGTTCGTGAGCGTTTTAGCCTATACAACCTGTCACTACTTCTTACACAGACTGTAATGGCCACAGTGCGCTTCGATTTAGCATGATGCAAGGCAATGAAATGTTGACGCTCCATTAATGCACATTTTCAAGATCGGGCAGAGAGTGTCGCTTTCTCTTTCGCCAATGAAGGCGGCCAATACTGTGATTATGTATAAGAATGATCAAATCAATCATTAATTACCTGACTTACAGGATCAAAAATCATTGACGCTCCATTGATCCTCACTCTCAGGAGATAGTAGTGATGTCATAGCTAGCGTTTTTGCCCATTATGGCGTTCAATATGTTCAGTAGGCATTACAACCACCAAGTCGCTCATCAATTACCTGACCTACAAGACCAAACATTGTTGATGCTCTGTTGATGCTCATTTTCAGTATGTGCCATGGAGTGTGTCTCTCTTGTTTTTGATTATAAAGGCGGCCAATACATCACAAAATGACAATGACATACCAAGGTCAATATATTGCAACCAGCAGTAGCTTTAGTCTTAGCAACAGGTTGGGGTAACCTGCCAGGAGTCTGGGTTTGGACCTGCAAAATGGTTCGGTTCGGTTCCAGAACCATCCAGAAACCCGACCTACTGCTTCTTGGCAGGCCAAACCCGTACCTGTACCCGTCAACCTGCAGGTTTTGCTGTGTTCTGCTAGACCCGTCGGCTCCAATGTCCGGTTCTGTTTCTCAGGATTTTCTATTTATGGTCGCATTCAGATATCCTACAGTTAATTGCAAATTATTCACTTTGGTACGTTATTGTCTTTATTTGAAGTATTGGCCACCTTTAAAATCAAAAAGAACTTAGACAGGTTCCCTGCCCCATCCCGAAGTTGAGCTCCAATGGAGCGTCCACACTCTTGAGTCTTGCATGATGGGTAAGATCCAAAGTACCGGAGTGCGGCATTAGATGTTCTGGCAGTCAATAAGCCACAAATGAATACGTTTGCAACCGCTCCTCCACCGACTACATTTGGAGATCTAATGTAGACACTTGATATCGTCTCCGGAAAATTGCAAATGCCACCAGCGACTTCTCTGTAAGGAAGTAGTCATAATATTAGGTTCTGGGAAATCACACTCTCACATACACATAGAATCCATTGCACCCATCGCGGTACCCGATTTCTCACCGATTACGAAATTGAAACCTGTTCAACCCCTAACCATTTACCCCTGCATATAGCCTCCATAGCTAATTACAATACAGGAATTGGATTCAGACAAAGAAATTGTAACGGGTCATTCATTGTCAGCTGATCAGATGCACAAACTGCGATTTGTTACGACATGTCTCCATGCAAAGCAATTGGTGTACCTATTTTGCTACCTGTCAGCTTTTGCTTCATTTCAGTGCCCAAATTGTGGGATATTATAAATCATCAGCACATGTGCAAGGGTCATACAGGTCACATGATAGTTCTAGACCCCAAAGCGAGCTGATTCATGAGCAATCAACTTCAGATTGTCTTGCCTGTTACCGTGAAGTGAGAATGCAAAAACTAAACTCGAGACACAATTTACTAACAACATCTGAGTGAATGATGTCATATGAGTCTTAGAAGGAGTGGTCAATGCATATTGCGAATCTGTATGAATGACCACCATCATGCTGCGTTCATCCATACATCCAACTGCATAACTCTGCACTCAGACCTAGTGCACGTGGTCAAGATTTTGAAGATTGCATATGGTATGTCATGGAAATTGAGGAGAAGCTGCTGGATGAGGAACGGTGAGGAAGTTGGGGTGTATTCATCAAGAATTAGTGGATGGATCTACATGTCGTAAAGTGGCAGCTGAAGGTGCTGGATTGTGACAGCGCTATGTCATCCATCGCTCAGATATCATTTGTAGTGGTGGATCAGACATTGAGAGTCCAGGAAGCTGTTGGATGCAACTGAGTATTCATAGAAATGATACATTGGCTGTCAATGATGGCTACATGATTATGTATATACAATTATTAACCAGACAACGACTTTTAGGATGTGTTTATGGTGAGTGTCAACGATGTTCCGTCGGATACATTCAGCAATCAAAGAGCTGCATCGTCACACCCTCCAAAAATGAAAGTTTTGGTCGTCTTAATTGGTAACATGGAAAGTGAGACGCTTGTTACCCCATTCAAGAAATGACCATCAACGTAGCATCAACAATTTTTGTTCTTGAACCTTGCATAATCCCAGGGCTGTGCAATGGGAGTGACCCATAATAGAAGTATTGGCCACCTTTATTGGCAATATTGTTGGTGACGATGCCGCTACCACCAGAGATGAGCATCAATGGAGCATCAACGGTTTATGATCTTGCATGGTGCATAATCCGAGGGCTGCGCAACGGGAGTAACCCATGATAGAAGTATTGGCCACCTTTATTGGCAATATTGTTAGTTACAATGCCGCTACCACCTAAAATGAGTGTCAACAGAGCGTCAACGATTTCTGGTCTTGTAAGTAAGGTACTTGAGCAGTGATTTGCTCGCTGTTATGCATAACCAACATATTGGCAGCCATCATAGGCAAAGAAGCAAGCAACACTGTCACTACCACTTTCTGAAAATGAGCGTCAACGGAGCGTCAACGATTTATGGTCTTGCATCGTGCATAATCCAAGGTCTATGGGATGAGAGTAACCCATAATCGAAGTATTGGCCCCCTTTAGTGGGAATATTGTTAGTAACAATGCCACTACCACCTAAAATGAGCGTCAACAGAACGTCAACAATTTGTGGTCTTGTAAGTAATGTATCTGGGCAGTGATTTGCTCGCTGTTATGCATAACCAATATATTCGTAGCCTTTATAGGCTAAACCGAAAGTGACACAGTAGCTGCCATGTTCTGAAAATGAGCATCAAGGGAGCGTCAATGATTTATGGTCTTGCATCTTGCATAATCCAAGGGCTTTGTAACAACATTAACCTATAATCGAAGAATTGGCTGCGTGTATTGGAAATATTGTTAGTGACGATGTTGCTACCACCTAAAATGAGCGTCAACGGAGTGTCAACAAGTTTTGGTCTTGTATCTTGCATACTCCAAGGGCTGTGCAAGAGGTGTAACCCGTAATCGAATTGTTGGCTGCCTTGATTGGCAATATTGTTATTGACGATGCCGCTATCACATAAAATGAGCGTCAACGGAGTGTGACCATGTTTTGGTCAGGTAAGTAAGGTAATCGGGCAGTGATTTGCTCGCTGTTAAGCATAACCTCTGAATTGGCAACCTCAACAGGCACAAGAGAAAGTGACTCAGTGACTGCCACGTTCCGAATATGAGTGTCAACGGAGCCTCAACCATTTATGGTTTTGCATCTTGCATAAACCAAGGGCTGTGCAACAACATTAACCCATAATCGAAGTATTGGCAGCCTGTATTGGCAATATTGTTAGTGATAATGCCGCTACCACCTGAAATGAGCGTCAATGGAGCGTCAACGATTTTTGGACTTGTAAGTAAGGTAATTGGGCAGTGATTTACTCGCTGTTATGCATAACCAACGTATTCGCAGGTTTTATAAGCACAAGAGAAAGCAACGAAGTCACTGCCATGTTCTGAAAATGAGCTTAAACGGAGCATCGATGATTTTTGGTTTTATAAGTACAGTAATTGAATGGTGATTTGGTCACTGTTATGCATAACTGACATATTGGCAGCATCGGTAGGCCTCAGAGACAGCAACACGTTTACTGCCACATTCTGGGAATGAGCGTCAACTGAGCCTCAGCAATTTATATCCTTGCACCCTAGGTGATCTAAGTTCCGATTGGTTGCAGCCATCGATTAATGAGATATTGGCAGCCTTTACAGGCCAATATAACAGCGACACAATCCCTGCGGCATTCTGAAAATGAGCGTCAACGGAGCATCAACAGTTCTTGGTCTTGGATATTTGTTGATCATGGCATCACACAGATATTCGAGCACATAACGGAAATATTAACCTTCTCGATAGGCAAAAATACAGTATATCAAAGGAAATACACGGATTCCAAAATAATCAATATCGCAAACTGCAAGCCATGCAAAAACAAATTATTGGCTGTTGAATATGCGATTTTGATAAGATACTATTATCAAACTGCAATGACAAGAGCCTAATATGAATCTATAGATGGACCTGCTGGGCAACCCGCTCCCAACCCTCCCAATTCAGACAGGTTGGGAGCATTCCATCGAACCGTACCTGAGTTGAAAGTCTGGGTGTATTGCTCACCTGGACCTTCAATTTGGCAACGGTTTGGATTGGACCCGGACCCGGATGTGAAATGTCGGACCGGAACTGTTGCTAACAATATGTAGCATATCTGCAAATGACTATTGATAGAAGAACCAGGAACACAGAACAGGAGATTGGAACGGACGTGTCTAGCCAAACCCGGCAAAACGCATGAGGAAACGAGTATGGGTCCGGGTTTGGACCACCACAGAGCAGCGGGTCGGGTCGTGGACGGGTATGGAACTCAACGGCCCCATTTTTGCGGTCGGAACCTTGACCATTGGCAGGTTACCTGGACCCATTGCTAACACTAATCATGTGAACTTTGAGATGCCCTCGGAGGCATTGTTATTGTTGTTCATTCATACTGTATTCACTCTAATCAAACTATGACAACAATGAATTCCCCTCTGTCCCTAGACAAGCCGGCTAGCTCACAGGGTTCTCCATCCACCACCCAAAATCGAAGATTTTACCCCTGCCCCTCTTCCACCCCCATTACCCCAGAGCACCGTATTCAAGTCCTCCTCAAGGAATTAAACTGTTACGATCCAGTGTCGCATTGGCCAAGTACAGGGCGCCATATGATGAGATGGCAGTGGAATACCCAAACTCTGCTCCATGGGAAGCCCAGTGCTGTATGATGTGTCTACTGATTTTTGCTGTATAAGTGGTGGATGCGTCCATTGGAAGAACACATACTGTTGCTTGTGTGCCTGAGAAGTGAGTCTTTATAGACTCTCTGAGTGTAGTGGGTCGGAGTGTGCTATCCTCATGAACACTCTTCATTAAACAGCTCTGCAATGATGCCCAAGTTATCATCACAAGTACTGCATGTCGTAAATTGTCGTAACTGGTGTAACACAGCCGAAACGAAATCAACCGCCACCTGATTGGGGACTACTGCTCAGTGTTAATGCAGAGTGGTACTGAGCGATGCAAAGATGGGATACACACCCCAAAGGTGACCAAACACATTCAGGTATGTGATAATAAATCCAAAGTAAAACCACAACCGGCCTAAAAAAGGGGAAGTTATGGTAAAACTCAGCGGTTAGGTGTGCTGTCGAAGGTGTGCGTCCTCTGGGAGGGTTCAACCAAGTTAGTCCGGTTATACACTTGGAGGCAATGATTGTGGAACATCGGAGGTGATCTTGGGGGTGTTTAATCTGGAGGTGGTAGATCAGAAGGATAGCGAGCCTGGAGGTCAGACTGTAATTGTTGGCTAACTTGCACTGCAGGGGAATGGAGGGAGTACATAGAAGGAACGTACACTGAGGAATGAGTGAGACGTGATGAGTGATACATTTTGAGTGACTTGAAATAGGTGACTGGCTGGGAGCAGGAGACAGCTGACCTAGGGTTCACAATGTACTCAGTGAGAATAATTGATAATCATGGCACAGAGAAATAGAGAGAGATAACACAACTTTGAATTCTCGGGTAATGGTAGAGTGGTAGTTGACAAAGATCGAGACGAGAGGAGATAGAGCAAATCTTTGAGAGAAACTGTAACAGAAGAGAATGTTGTGAGCCATTGAAGATACCATTTCAGCTGCTGCAGGTGAGAGAGTGTATTCAGCATGTAAAGACGCCAAAATGAGGAATTGTAAAACAACTGCAGTCATTCGAAGTGCTTATTTCCCACATCCCATTGTATTCCCCCTTCTCATTCCAACCTTGATTTCCCATCACTCTTTCACTCTTTCCCATTCACTATACCCCCATTTCTGCAGAGCATAAAGTGATGAAATTCCTCTCTATCTCTGCACGCCATGGTCATGAGTTCATACAAAGTATACCACCGGCCCAAAATTGACTGAGTCTCTTCAATTGTATGATTCTGGGTATACCCTAGCATATTGTTTCAGCTTGAAGCGTAGCTCTCTCCATAACTGACCCCAATCAAGCTGTTCTCAATGAGAGCTGAAATGTTAACTTGACTTGTCATATCCCGACAGTTGCAAGTAAAGTGCGCAATCAGGATAGTCATAGCATCCAACATGCCTTCCCCCCATTGGACTGGCTCCAGATCAACCATTTCTATGACTTCCTCCATTTTCACTTGATTATTGCCACCAAGCGCATCTACTAACCGGCTTAATTACAGCTTCCACTATCCATTCTTTGTTTGCACTATACTGGCCTCCAAGTGAATCACTGAGTTTACTGGAAGTCGGAATCTATGTGTATCTCAGAACTCACTTGATGATAGCCTCTGAATTGTATCAGATGATTTACCCAATAATGGCTCTCAAATGCATCTCTGCAATTTTCTGACCTCTGCATGCCAATGTATCTGCAAATGTACTCAATCATAGCCTCCAGAGGTGTCTCTGAATTCCCTCAATCTTGGCTTCCGAGTGCATCTCCAAACTCTCTTGATTACAGCTTCCAAGCATATCTAACAGAATATAAATAGTAGCCTCCAAGTGCAACTCTGAGTTCACCTGATCTTGACATCCATGTAAAGCCTTATGATGTTACAATATTACCCTCCTGGAGTACCTCTCATTAGTTTTGACATATGCTGCCAAGTGACTCTCGAAACTACCGAGATCCCACCACCCAAGTGTGACTCTAAGTTTGCTTGATCACAATCATCATGTACATCATCGAATGCACTCATGCACCGATTGCAGCAACTACTGATAATCATTTTGAAGACTGATACCTACATAAGTACATCGACACATAGATTCAAAGTATCAACCATATGTATTTCAATCACTGGGAGACTCTGGAAGTATTTGGGAGTTATCATATGAAAACCTCAGGGTGGTCAAATCCTGGAGTTGACTGGAGTGATGCAGACAGCATCAAATGCCACAGGAAGTGATAGCCACACATATCAGAGCAGACTGGGGCCAATGCTGTGGCAGTCAAGTGTGTCTGGGGGTGATAGTGAGAAATCTGCAAGCATACAGAAGGACCAGCAATAATCTCAGAAGCATCTGGAAATGTGGGCTACAAGCTTGGGAGCATCTTGGAATGCTGGTGACAAGCTTTGGAGTACATCAAATCACTGCTGGTGCACCTGGACATTGTAGTTACTACTCATTGTTAAACAATTTTAAACTTAGGCATTCTGCTGTTATTATCATCCATGTATCTATGTATCTATATATCTATCAATCTACACATGGTCTATCTTGACTAACTGCATGCAGTGCTTGAGTGCAGTTGGAGGTGCTGCCAATCGTGAAGGTAGAGCAAGTTTGGAGCTGAACTTACAGGATGTAATTCAGTGAGTTTGGAGATGCTCTGGGAAGTTTTCATCAGGGAAACTGAAAAATGAGAGTGGAAGTAGCTATTGAGCAAGTTCAGAGATAGACTAGAGCACATTACGATGTGAACTCAGTAATGGACTCCGAGATTGGAATGGAGCCAGTTTGGAGAGGCATTGGAAGGCAGTGATGAAGCAAAGGACGGTGACCCACTTACCGATTCTTAGTTTGTCGACATAGAGATCCACTTGGAGCAGCTGATCGACATAAGCCAGAGAAACTTCCATCTAGGCGGAATGGCTCAGTCAGATTGGATGCACTCTGTCAGAGCTGTCAGAGACACCCGGGTAGCAGACTACTCTGCGCCTGGTGTCAATACCACATGTCGCATTGTATATCGCCCTCTGATGGAAATTTCCTTGTTTGATCTCGCGCTGTCGGTCACCTATTTTAAATGAACACTCTGGCGTTCTGGCCAACTGTGATTATACGTTGGAATGGGTTCATTGGGTACGCGGTTGCACCGAGATTGCAATGCGATGGGTGACGCTGCGATAATCTCTCCTCTTGTTCCTTCTAGCTGCGCACAAAATGCAATTGTCTCTTTACTAATTATAGACATTACTCCAAGTTGCCTGATCTATGCGGCTATTGACAATCCATCTCTCATTTTGTCCATCTCCTGTGTTACTACTGGTAGCTAACTCTGGAAATACGTGCACGCAGCCGAAGATGTTTCCCACTCTGATAACTTGAAAAGCAATGGCTGCCGGTTCTTTCTCACATGTACAAATTTGGAGAAGGGATCCAAGTTACCCGAGGTTTCAGGTATTGTGGTGAGCCCCGGGGCGAACCAGTCCTCAACGAAAGCTCCATTCTCGTTTAGCAGCATGATTTTGAACAGTCATTGCAGTTGCCATGGGAGATGCCCATTCAGCGCGCCATAACACCTCCCTGGGCATTGCTTTACCCACACCCAGTCATCATGTCAATCCCCTCCATGCAGGCTCTGGCTTCCTGTGCATTGACACATCTGAGATATGCGTTCACCTTCTTAACCCTCAACTTGAACCTTAATACCATGGTAAATACAGAGCTCCATTGTGTGCAGTTGTTCATCCAATATATCCATCATGTTCTGACCCTGATGCTTGACAAACTCCCGCGTGCCGCGGTATATTACCATGCGGTGCATTGCCGAGTATGTACTGTCGAGTCATTCTCTGAAGGTTTCAATCATACCCTCAGCATGCTTTCCATCATGGCGGATTTGGGGTCCCATAAATTTGGGCCTCACATGTAACTGGGAGCTGAGGGGGGCAGCCAGATCAGCACGGGTAGGGAGGACATTGCAGGCGGCAGCACATTTCTCCCATCACCGAGCCAGCACTTGCAGATTGAGCTCTCTGATTTCGAAGCGGAGAATGCGACACTGACAGGTGATTACTTGTGGCAGGTATTTGAGATTGTGATTGGAAATGTTGCAACCATCCTTGAAGTTCGTGTTATATGCTAGTTAGGGTCTCTCGGCAGAACACAGTTGCAAGGCTCCGTACCGACGAATCTGTTCGAGCGAATGAGACATCACACGGAACTTCGGACAGTTGTAGTCGGCATCTTACTCCTTGGAAACCGCTATCTTGTGGCTGATATTATCCAGCGAGGCATTCATTTTGCTCTGCATCCTGGACGGTGTCCAGGTTTCAGCATTCGTTTCCTCGTCCACCTTTCTCTTCTTGACAAGTTCCATTCTCAGGGTATTGGCTTTGGCCTTTGCCGATTTGCCGGCTCGCCTGAGTAAGAAAACCTCTTTGAGGGTGTTTAAACAGGGCAAGGCGTCCTCCGTGTAGCTCAATGTTACATCATCGTGAGATTTATATGGAGCATACATACAACAATGTACCTCTGCACATTTGCACACAATTGCGCGATGAAATATGAGATGCTGAGTGGGGCTTCCGCCTCGTAGAGACAGGGTTACAACTCCAAGCAGGTACCAGATCATTTCCTTCATCTCCTTTCCAATCCATTGAGAAATGTCCTCATATGACTTATTTTTTGGTGTGAGGTTGTGGTAAGCAGCCATGGATAACTAGATTGCATTGTACTTGTCCAGCTGTTTGTACGTCCTCAAGAAGTGGAAACTCCACCTCTGGAGGTGGTGTAGCATGCCGATCTGGATTGTATGGAGGAGATCGGGCGTCGGGAGATCACTCACGAGCCACGGATCTTGTCAAAACAGATTGTATCCTCAGTGATCATGGCGCGACGAGAGTTCATCATCGGCTGCCATGTTGTTGGCATCACTGAGCATTAAATATAGGATGTGATCCTGCCAGTGGTGTTGCTTGTCAGGAGCGACATAATCTCCAAGTACGTTCTTTGGGCACAAACCACAGACATGCTGCTCGATATCATGTAGTTACCTATACTCTGGGCAACCTGCAAGCGATGCTGCCAAGACTGTTTTGCAATGCCTGAAGTTGCCATCCGCACAGAGATCATTGTAATACCTGCTCTCGGTACTGTAAGTATGTGTAAACGTGAGAGGCTGGAGTACCCGCCGCAGTACTTCACTCAGCACCTCTAGGTTTGTTTGCCGCTGCTCATGCCGCCTCTTATGAGAAACATTGCTGTTCTTGATTGGAATCAGCAGGAGAGCGACCATTACGACGTTGTGCATTGAGGGCATCACGCAGCTTTTCCAAGTTAGATTGCCAATTGGAATGTATACGGGCTACTCATTCATGTCGCCAGCAAATTTTGGGAGATGTGTTCCCTCGGACATGAAGACCAAGGGAAGCTGTGTATCCGCCACTTTGAGCATTGACTTGACGTCGATTAGAACGTTATTATCCTCGAGTATCTCTCCTTACCTGGGTCTCCCACCACCTGTGTGTTGCATGCATTTCGGTATAAAAGCATTTCGGTTGCGTAAAGCTGTCAAAGCAACGCTGAGGGGTGCACACCAGAGACTCAGCATACGCTGGCTGCTGCATCAACCATCTGATGCTTTTGATGATATCTCGACTCCAGCATTCAATAAGGCATTCGTGATGGTCATTTCAACTCATAACGTCAAGAGTGTGTACTTCCCACTCCTCGAGAGCCTGAGTGTCTGGCATGCCAGCTACGAGGTTCTGGACACCATCCTTGCTTGTGATGCTTGGGAAATGCAGTGTGATGTTTTCTTCAGCCACAGAGGAGGTGGCAGTGGTTGCAACTACGAGTCTGCAATGGTTTTAATGTGTTCAAGGTAGGGAAACGCGTACAAGTCCTTGACAGAATCTTTGTTAACATTGAATTCACGATGCTGGGCGGGTTCAACCTGTCGGCGCACGCTGCGCATAGTCAGATTTCCCTGGTGTTCAGGATGGTGAAATTTGATATGTTTGAGTGCCCAGTTGTCTGAGGTGAACGTCTCTCGGCATGAAAATTCGGGGCAATGGAAGGTGGTCTTCTCTGGCATTGTTGATGACAAGCCAGGAGTGGGGTATACACTGTAGACAGGGACGAAAGTTGGTGCTGGGCCTGAGCAGCCTGGTGTGGGTGTAAGCTCACAATACTTTCGGCTGAGTTGAGAGATTAATTGAGCCTGAACACCATCACAAAAAGGTTCCTTACATGCCAGGAGTTGCAAAAATGCTACATGTGCGATGTCCCATAATACTATGAATAAAATAAAAGCAATACAAAACCAAAAAATATAATAAACCCTGAGCGATTCAAAAACCTCACGATGCGTGTATTAATCAATGACTGAGATAAATAGAGTAGAACAAGGAAAACAAACAAGGCAAGATCCAGACCCTAACCCGGACCCAACAACCATCGCCTCCTCTGTAAGGCGAGGACTGGTTCACTCTTGGCCTACTGAGCCATCCGGCCGCACCTGTGGTAGAGGGACCTCGGGAAGAGCAACATTGGGGAGAGGGACATCAGGGAGACTGCTGCCACCTGTCGATTCACTGAGCAGCTGCTGATCCATATCCACAACCGAGGTGTTTCGGGCTGCCTCAGCTCCTCGCTGAGTTGGCCTCACTGGGTGAGGTTTTTGCGGCGTCACAAGCCTTGAACACTCGCGCCCACCGAGGGTATGTGTCTCCGTAGTTTGTGGTCATCGGCGAGGCTCAGCGGTTTGTGGGTATGGGGCAGGCCCCAGCAGTTGTGGCCATTGGGTATGCTCACACATCTCCTGGCCTTGGTCAGGTAGCACCATTGGCTGATCCTCTACCATTGTACCTACATCGTTAGCTAATGCATTCACCATCTCCCTCTGTCCAATTGTCTGAGGATCTTTGCCATCATCCTCATCCTCATCCTCCTCCTCATTCTCCTCCTCCTCCTCCTCCTCCTCCTCCATCTCCTCCTCCTGCTCATCTTCCTTCTCTTCATCTTCCTCGTGTTCATCTTCCTCCTGTTCATCTTCCTTTTCTACATCATTACAGTCCCTTTCCATATCCACATTGCAGTCTAAATCAGTGCCGTACGGTGCATCCACTTCATCCTCAACCAGCATATTCACATGTGAATCATGTTCTGAGTCATATTCGCCGTCCGACTCTTCGGTAGAGTCAGTATCATCGCCTGAGGAAATTGTCACTGCGGGTGATACTTCGGGCTCTCAACAAAACCACTCTACGTAGCCCACCGTGTCCGAGTCTGCCTTGTACATTGCTGTCTGCAACTGCAATGCAACGGCACGAGAGATATTATCTCCTCCTGGGGATTGTCCAACACTACCTTTCCCTTGACCGTATCCCCTTCCCTGCCCCTTCCCTTTCTCCATTTGCTTCTGCTTCCCCTTCCCTTTCCACTTCTCATCTTCACTTGCCTTCCCATTCCCCTTCCCAGCCTTTGTTCCCTTCACATTCCCGGGCCCTGTCCCACCGCCCTGTGTGTCCTCCTCACTATCGCTGGCGTCATTGTCATTGCCATTGCCAGGACAGCTCATACCGTCACTCAGCGCTCCGGGATCCGCCCAGTGCTCATGATCACGATCCTTGTTGATTATCTCATCCGTATTCATTGGTCTAATGGCCAGGAAGTGGCCTGGCTTGTGCCGCCGGCAGCTTGGAGTCACAATCGTTGCCCTGGGATCATCGCTACTGTATCAGGAGAAATGCTGACCAGTGCATTTAACCTTCAACGAGGTGATACTCTGCCAATCGGAGCGATCAACTTGATCCCCGAAGGCATGGTGGTTTACCCACGTCTAATTGTTCATTCGGTCACGGGTTTTGTTAAACATTTGCCCCATCTATGAGCTGGATGCCGCCCACCACTCCCGGAATGGCGAACTCCGGCCCCTGCGGTGCGGCCTTGTCCGCTGGAATTGTGGAAAGTGGCGAGTCGTGACTGGATCAAGAATAATTCTATCATGAAAGAGGTTCCATGCCCTCTCATCCTTCACTCCGCGAACATTGTACATCCGTATAAGTCCACAGATGTTTTCCGAGATGAATACCTTCCTACGGTCCCGATCCAACAACATGCGCTGATGTATAACCAATGTCGACATTTTTGCCCTAGCAGATATCTTCCCCTGTCCTTTGCGGCAGCCCTTTGGTGCCATCGCTGTGAGTTGAAAATTTATCTACATCCCTGGCATTAGCATTATGATAGTGTTGCATGTAGCAGAAGGATCCCCACAGGGAACATAAAAAGTGGTATAAGATATCTGGTGTGTTCTGGAATGGGAGGCGTCATTTTGTGCTGGTCACGTGATGTCGAGATAGTTCAGGTTGCTGGCGGTTTGTTTAATATGGAAGGAAAACGGAATGGAGGTGTAGGTGGGAAGAAGGTATACATATCCTTGAGTTCCTGGGATTTCTTGGTTCAACTTGCGAGATGTGATAATGTTGATTCATATCCTGTGTTTTGATGGTTAACAAACACAAAATGGCCAAGCCTTCATTGTGCACAACCTCCAGTCAGCTGATGAATGAGAATTCTCGAGATGAGAGGTTGTACTTGTGGTGAGGAATGTTTCCGATGCGAGGAATTGCTTTTGCATGCCACACTACGTGAAACACTCTGACCTTGTGCAGCTCGGAGAAATCTGAGTAGTTCACATCTTGTCCCACCTGTGCAACCGTCCAACACGGCTACCAACGCGGCTAGCTCTGGAATGATCACACACAACTGATGTTATAGTATAGTGATTACATCATTGTTCACTTTGCGATGCTTTTATCTCTGCCAATGGGTGACTTCCACCACGAAGCTGATGATATACACAATCGATGGTTCGAAGTATTGTGCCAAGAATGAGTGCAATACTATGATAACCACACTAAGAAGGCATAAACACCCTTCAAGCGGTGCAAATAGACCTTCAGACATTGCTGTAACAGTGAATATCAATGCTGAGTTGAATCTGAGTTCAATCTGATGGCAGTTAACCCCATAACTGAATGCATTTCAAGAGATCTTGTCCCCAAGTATTGTCACGGATTAGAGTCTAGCGCGATCTACACTGCGCCTCCCTTCTTTGTCGAATCCCTCCCTGGTCGCTCAAATAGGAGTCTACCTCACCTGCTGCTGCATATGTATGCAGAGGAAAATATTCCCACATTCTTAAGGTTGAACATCTATATCAGACTATGACTTCCGAAAGGCTTCAGTACGACACGACTCCAGTCGTACGAAATATTCGAAGTCTTGCTAATCATCAGAATCAACAAAAGCGTGGGCCTTCAGGTAATTCCGAACTGCCCCCTCCTGAGAAACCCATTTCTGGACTGGCTGGCGAGAGGGATTCTTCTCAAGGAAAGAGTTCCGTAGCCTGTACAATCCACGGTCAGCACTCCACCCCCCATCTTCGCTGAACAATTCTCACATTGCAGATACCACTCAATGCGGCACTTCCACCGTATCTGCTATGCAGCGACCGTGAACAAATATTCCAACCGCCACTCTGGGTACATGCAGTCGTAGCACACCGTCACCCGGAGGAACCTCACAGAAGGAATTAACACGTCGTGTTGTATGCAGCGCCGCATCCACCATTGGTACCACTCCCACTCCTCTCAGCCGTCATGATAACCTGGCTACCCCCATCCTAAATCCTGCAGCCCACCCGATTATTACAAGTCCACTGTGAATGCGAGCTTCCGAAAAGAATCATATACAGAGGCTGTGGTAATTGCAACTGCAGGCAGTGTCTACACCTCAATCAGTGGTTTCCAGCAGGCGCACCATCCATCGATTTGGTCACTCAGACATGACGCGTCTTGTATTTTGCACGGGCACACTCCTGGAGCTCTACATGTGGACCAGACGGCAGTTCATGAGTGCAAGCGACTCGGAGATACTAAGTTATGCAATGCAACTCGTTGCGAAAGCATTAGCTGAAGCCCCACACTGGCAGATGATAGAGAAGTACTGGAACACCGCTAGGCAGGAAAACAACATTTGGTCCATAGCATTTGAGGCACGTACAAAGGAGATCTTGAAAGAGGTATGCTGAAGCAACGGCCCACGTTGGATATTCCATGCTCAAACAGGTACCAGGTTGGAGCACCAGTCGACAAGGTCAAATCCCATTTTATTTAATCAGCAAGGGACAACATAGCTGATCTTGATCTTCTCCACCGCTTTGAATCTGATGCTGAGCATTTGGAATTCATTGATTCCCTTCTGGCAGACAATAAGTATCAACTTCCTGTAGCAGAGTGTGTGGAAGGTGGTATACAGGGTCCAAATCCAACACAGAGAGATTCGAAAGCTGCTCACGAATGGCCAGCATCCACTTTACTTCCTTGTGGAAGCAATCCCGGGGTGTATGTACATCAAATCTCATCATTGAGCCAATATCCACGGTAATTATGCTGATGGATTTTATAATTCCATCATTGATGACAAGGATGGTCAAATACCCTCGTCACTGATCATGTTTACCTGCACCACATTGCTCCATGCTCGACTGGAGTGACATAAGAACAAAGATGTCCATCCGAATGCTGCCAAGTAAATGCTGAAAGCGGATAGACGTGAGCGCTCGAACATCTTCAACCAGAAGAATGATGGTGGTAACAACGCATCCTGCTGCGCTGCAACGGGTCGCAAGTTGTTCACCTCGCCTGGCGTTGCGGACAAGTATACATTCCTCATGAAAGCCTGGAACACACTACCGGATAGCTACCAACAGAGGGTGTATACAAACACTCTTGCTACAGTCAAGCGTCAGATCCATCAGGCAGAGAACCCAACGCCTGCCGTGGTCATCAGCGTGGAAGTAGCGTGGGTTGACAATGCTATCCTTCCTGACAATTTGACCTCTGAAGTGGTGCTTGAGGATCCTGAGATTGGAAACACTGACCCAAACATCCCAATAGACAACTATTGCACATATGACCAACCAAATTTCGGGATGCCAGAGGGCAGCGGAGACTATGAAAATGATGGTGACGAAAGCGATGAGCGCGATGCCATCCCAACTGCTGGCCAGCGATGCCGGGCTGAGTCTGAACTTGTGAGGTTTGACGTGGGAATCTAAGATGTTGACAGATATGAGGGTGACTATGGTGCCGATGCGGATGCGGATACGAAGGAAGAAGCATCGCAAGCCGATGATGGAGCAACACAGAATGTGGAGGACTGAGGGCATAGTACAAGAGAGTGAGAAGATTGGACAGTATATTTCAGACCGGTAAAATATGATAATGGCGAAGCAAATTCCATGGCAAGCTATCTATTCAAAGCGAACACTGTATTTTAATAAGCAACAACATCTCGAAGCTAAACATACATGGGGATGGTGCGGCATCCGATATATAGCAATAGCTGAGAGGAAATATGTGGCACTCGGCCAGAGACAGGCATAAACATCTCAACGCATTGTGTAAACAACTGCAGCATACCTGCAGCCCCTGCGAAGAGTGTAACACACATGTCGTGCTTATGAACCATACATGACACCACATTCCGGGCACAAAGTAAATGAGGGAAGTACGCAACGAGACCCGGCGCCTGGGCGACCGGATGCATGTAGTTGTCCGCCAGAGGGTACGAGGTTTTGTCAGAGCCATCACAGCCATCCAGAACACACTGGTGTTTCTGAAGGAAAGTAAGGTTGTTGCTGATATAGCACTACAGGTCATGTACGCTATGGAATACAATCAGACTTACTCCATCCCTATAAGTTATGCATTTTGTATGATTATTTTGCCTGTTTTACACTAATGCAATGAACTACACCAATTCTACCTTGTATATTGAGAATGTGGAGCATGGTGGAGAAAGTATAGTTACGCGAAACAAGTATAGTACCACTGAGTTATTATTGCATGCTAAGCAAGTATAGTAAGGGTAAGCAGATGTAGCAAGGCATAGCCAGGGCACCAAGGCAAAGATAGTGTTGTGTTGCCAAGTGAGAGTAGCAATGCCGAGCCAATCACACCTATGGTGAAGTAGTAAACGTTAGAAAATCCACACTTTTCTTCCGAATATAGTCTACAAGTTTTTGTCCAACCACAATATAATCTATACACGAAAAGTGCATGAGTTTGTTTTCTTGCATCTTTCAGCCACTGATATATCATATGACCAATATATGGCATAGTGCTTTCGATTTTGCCAAAAAGACTGCCGAAAATGAATTGTTTCACACAACAGCGCAAACAATATTTGAGATATTTCAAATTGGATATAGGGATGTAAAAGGATTCATTATTTTGCTTCCAATATATTCAAACTACTTTATATGGAGATGAAACCTTGTAGACTTACTTGGATGGAATTTTGTGAATTCACTCAAACATGACTTGTGGAATAAGATACCCAGAACTACTCTAGAAATGAGGATTCTTTGTTGCGACTGCATGTCCATAACACATATATCCAAAGATATAAAATATATACATATTCAATATCTGATACATGTGCAAAATGGCATAATCCATACACTTGTATGTAACCACTCCAACTGCCGTACAAAAGACACTGCAACAAGTCTACATCAGCAAAAAACATTTCAGTCCGGGCGGAAAGGCTCCGTCAGATTGGACGCGCACCATCAGAGCCGTCAGAGATACCCCGGTGGGGGATAACTCCGTGCCCGGCGTCAAGACCACGGGTCGTGTAACATATCCCCTGCCGATCGCCGTTTCACTGTTTCTTCTCACTCTGTCGGTCTCCTATTTGGAACAAACACTCTGGCGTTGTGGCCAACTGTGACCATACTTTGGAATGGGTTCATTGGGTACATGCTTGCATCGGGATTGAAATGCAATGGCTGACGCTGCGAAAATCTCTCCTCGCGTTCCATCTACATCAAGCTGGAGGAGCGTAGGAAGGTAAGAAGATATGATACTACCCGGCTGTGAGGATCCACACAATTGCGCGGATCTCGGACAGAGCGAGTGAGACCAAAAGTTCGGAAAGATAGAGTGTGAATTTTCGTTGTATGATAAGAAGAGATGGACATGAGATGATGTCTATCTATTCCGGGGTCTGCCGAGTATACACACCCCGTCACTCTGTCCACCTCCGTTACCCCTGTATCTCCGTACAACCGCCGTCGCACCTTGAAGATGTACTTGATCGAGCATGTTTGAGATGCACTTGGAGACGGAGATCGGATGAACCCAGAGACGCACTTGGAGGCCGGGATCAAGTGAACTGGGAAGATGCACTTGGAGGCCGTGATAGATCGAGTTTGGAGATGCACTCTGAGGCTGTGACCGAGCGAGGTTGGAGATGCACTTGTAGGCTATGATCGAGCGAGATTGAAGCAGTACATGGAGGCGGTCGATTTGGAGGGAGGCGCGACGGCAGCTGAGAATCTATTCATTTGTTAACTTGTAATTGGAGGACTAACTGGCTGGGAGCGGGAGACTGTTGATCTTGGGATGATGCTGTACTTGGTGTATGCTGTACTCTGTGTTAACTCATGATTATGGCATGGAGAGATAGAGAGGGATGACTTAAATTCGTGTTCTGAGGTGATGGTAGAGTTGAGCACAAGCAAGTGAGAGATCGGGGGAAATCATCATGAGAAACTGGGACTTAAGGAGTTTCGTGTGCGAGTCAATTGACCATCCCCAATATGGCAGGTACGAGTCCCGATCCGGCGCGAACTAACGCCGATACGAGGTCTTCCGAACCCATTCAGGCAAGTCGTACCCCAGATTTCTCATATCCGCTCGTATCCTCCATATTATTCTCATCTTCATCCCCCATCTCTCTCTTTCTCATCCACAACTCAACCATCATCGCAGAACACAAAGTTAAGTCATCCCTCTCGATCTCTCCATGACATGATCATGAGTTGACACCGAGTACAGCATACACCAAGTACAGCATCCACCCAGGATTGTTTGTCTTCCCTTCATTCTCATGATTACGAGTTGACCCCTGAATGTAGCTTCAGCTTCCGGTGTACCTCCCTACACGATCGACCGCCATCAGCCAGCTCTCCATGAGAGCTCAAAGGCAAAGTCACATTGTCACATTCCCACGGTTGCGAGTTAACTCACTGATGAGTAGAGTCTCAGCAGCGGGCGTGCCGTCCATCGACCGCCTCCAAGTACTCGTCCAATCTCACTTCATCACGGCCTCCAAGTGCATCTCCAAATTCGCTCGATCACAGCCTCCAAGTGCATCTCCAAAATCGCTCAATCACAGCCACCAAGTGTATCTCCAAACTCGCTCGATTACGGCCTCCAAGTTCGCACGATCACGGCCTCCAGGTGCATGTCTGAGTTCACTCGATCCTGGCCTCCAAGTGCATCTCTGAGTTCACTCGATCCCGGCCTCCAAGTGCGTATCGCAACTAGCTCGATCACGGCCTCCAAGTACATCATTAATGAGCGACGGCAGGTGTAAGGAGATTCAAGGGTAATGGTGGTGTAGATAGGTAGCTATATAGATACATAGATACATAGATGAGCATACAAACTGAATGCATAAGTTTTGAAAATTGTTGAACGATAAGTTGTAGCTATGATTTCCAGGCGCACCAGCGGCATTCCCAAAGAAGTGGCGGCTGGAGAAAGACATAAATATCACCAGGCGTTAAACATTGCCAGGCATTGTGTAAACGGCTTCAGCACAACTGCAGCCACTGCGAAGAGAGTAACACACGTGTCGTTCTGATCCTGCTTATACGTCACCACACAGTAAAGGAGGAATGTGTGCAACGCGACCTGTCGCCTTGGCTATGGGTAGCGTGTAATTCTCCTTCAGAGGGTACGATGTTCTGTCAGAGCACTCCAGAACACCCGGGTGTTTCTGACGGAAACTAGGGTCGTTGCTGATGTAGTTATCTCACGAATGCTTTACTGCTGATGTAGCAAGAACAAACCACACCAGAATCACCTCGTTGGTACAGTGGAATGTAAATCGTACTCCTGCAAAACTTTGCTTTGGGTTTTCAAAGAAGGTTTTTCCAGTCATGCCGAAAAGCAAACTATATAGAAATATGTTTCTCTGAATCTAGGTTGATTTATAGAATATTAACAGAATCACTACAGTTCAGTCATAAATTACTCTCACAGTTTGAATTGGCAAACTAGCATTTGGATGATTACAGTCTTATTGTAACTAGTATTGGCAGACATTATTATGAACAGTCTGAAAGCTTGGAGTATGTTACTTGATTACAACATTATGAGCCTATTCAGCAGTTGGCAGTCAGATAGCAAATTGGTGATCAGCAAGCTTGTTAGTGATACTGAGGAGGACTTGATACTTGTAAATACTGATGGTGTGGATAGCTGAAATTACAATGTCAAACTTTTCGATTGCCATACACTAAATGTGGTGTGCTTCCTTGTAATGTTCTTTAGACAATTTGTCACTATAAGGTGGGTTGGGGTCCTGACTATGAGGTCAGCTAAAAAATCACTCCCTGGGAATGCCCACCATTCATTGGCACTGTGATGTTACCCACCTGATAAATGTGCTGGTGGCTGGTATTGTCTCGAAATGGATCCACCATTTGCAGCTAGGCAATGAAATGAATAGAGGGGTTGCTAGAAGTCAAAGCCAACGTGGGTATTACGATCTTACACGCTCAGTATGGTACTTCTGATTCCCGAGACAAGAGCCATGGGGCGATTGAATTGACTCCATATTATCAAGTAGACAATTTACAGTTGGATGTGGGTGTGGATTTTGGATGTGCCCTGACCCCCAGAGCGCTGGGAGAAATAGTTGTTGATTGTACCAAGGGACTGCTAGTTTGTCAGTCAATTGAGTGGTGGATATTTCAGCTTCTACTGGCCTGCCACTGAATGTCAGATGAACAAGGTATTGGGATCAAGATATAGTCGGAGTTGAATGCAGGGATGGTTATTTCTGTATATACTAATCCATCACTGGCTGCTGGAAGAAGCATTAGGTGTTTTTACTGATAAATTGTCAAAGTCCTATACAAATATTGAGCTTAATAAGTGATTACCTCTTCTTGGGTGTCCAAACTGAAAGAAAGAAAACAGGCATTTAATATGTGAGATGATTAACATGGGGATTGCAGTTCACTATTACCATCATCCCAATTACCAATCTGTTGTCATACCATGTACTTGTTACAACAATTTTCACCCCCACATTGATGCTGTTGTCAGACACTGTTATTGGAATAAGTCCCACAGTAATTGTTACTGGAGTATTAATCATTGTGGCAGCTGCAATGGTTGCGGCTTTGTGATCCACTGCAAGATATTTGACCATTCTGGCTGACGCAGCTGCCATACTGGGACTTGCCTATGTGGCGTTGATCCTTGCAGCCACTTCTACTATCATATGTTCGAAAATACTGGATGGTTCTGCCCGCCGATCTGGTTCCATTTGCTTCACTGTGAATTGAATTTTATTTTGTACATTTGCATAGGGTGTATCAGTGTATTGAGTTGCATGTAAATGTATTCCACAGCATATTTCTGTTTATTATATGGTATATTTCCATCTCTCCTCACCCCAAATTAACCTTGTTGCAGTTCAGAATCAAGTTCTTTATAATTGTTGACACTTTGCCCTATACCTTGGCTCTTCTTTCTCCCTGTTGAAGCAATTACCATGTCAACAAAATTGCTTTCAGTTTCTTAGCAATGTTGTTGCCAGTTAGGTTGATTGTCAGATTTAGAGTAATTGTCAGTCAAAGCAATTGTTACAGTTGGAGTAATTGTCAGTGTCAGAGGTATAGTGTATATATTAGATCTTCCAAGTCAGAGTTGAAGAAATCACATATTACTGGTGGGGTTGCTATCCATATCAGAGCAGAGTAATTGTCACAGTTGGGGAAATTGTCAGAGTCCAGTTCATATCATATATGTGTGGTATCACATTTGAGAATTGAAGTTATACAGATCTTTCCCATATTCGTGGTCAGTTATAGATTCCACCGATTACAATTCATATGATACGACGTTATTAGGTTTCAGTTATCTATCAATCTTCCCAACTATATTCATCGCCACAAACCCTGTTATCAGGCAACAGAATGTGAAACATCTCTTCCAACCACTTTGCAATTCCACTCTGCAAATCCCAGTATAGAGGTGTTTCCTGATTCTGTACAGTTTGGTTTTCACTGAAATATGGGTTGAAGAGGCAGAAACAGTCATGAATAATGTGCTCTTTCAAGTCCAGGCAGATCTCTCCACTGGTGTTCTGTGCACAATAGTAGCTGGTCTAATCTGAGGGTGAACAAACTAAAGGCCTTATAATTCAAATCTTGCATTCAAATTAGTCTAGCATTAGGAAACTAAGCATGCTTCCAGGTTGATGGGATGTATGGTGAAGTCTTCAAATTCATGGGAGTAGATACCAAGAGACTTTTAGAAGGAAACTAGCCTGGTTGTGTGTTGGGTGATGCCAATCCTAATGGATAGTAGTTTCTGTTGATTACACTGGATATTGGTTGTTAAGCCCCCATAGTTCAACAATGGTAGCTGAGGCAGATTTGGCTGAACCCTATGGGCTGCTATTATCTCTCCCTCATCCTCCAAACTACTTTATATCTATTGTTGAGGTTGAAAGCCAGTGGATGAAGTACAAATTCTCAATGATGAAATGCTTAGTACTGAGAGAAAAGACATGATATTTTTCAAAGAGAGCATACTGAAACAATATTGTTACAATATGTAAGACACAGCAGAAGATAGGTGGTACACACTAAATGTACAGGCTCGCAGTGATGTAGGATAGATTGTACACACTAAATGTACACACTCACAGTAATATAAGATTTTTGGTGCAGCTATCTCAGTTTGTAACCACTAGTATTTATGTTTATATTGTTGAGTAAGTGGTTAATATTAGCCACACAAAATTGGCACTACAGCTTGTTACTATAGGATGTCCTTGTCAGAGAAACCAGGTACAACAATCTGTCGGAGTATCCAGTTAGAGCAATCTGTTAGAGTCACCTCTATGAGCAACCTTTTTTAAGTGACCATCGCAGAGCAACCCATTAGAGTGACCTCTCAGTTTTACCCAGTCAGAGTTTAGATGTACTTGATTGGCATAGTGTATATCCTACAGCGTTGTGTAGGTAATTGTAATGGCAACACGTGCTCCGACACCAGGTAAGTGCCATTGTGCATAGGTCACAGCTTCGGCACGTAGATCGGTACCAAATATCTTACCATTCTATTCCTCATAAACACTCACACACTTTCATGACCAACCGCATTACCATATCAGACGTCTTCAGTGAAGGGTTACTGTATGATCATTGCACTATATCTGATTTGTCAGTTATATGTCATGTTTTGCTCATGATGATGCACGAGTTTTACCCCTATTGTCAAAGAATGACCCAACCGACAGAAAATGAACGGCTTACACATCAATCGTACCATCAATTGTCTACTATGCCTCCTATGGAAGCTGGCAGATGTCAATCGTGCTTAGCAAGGGTACATTTGAGGGCAGAAGACCTATGATCTCCTCTTGGCCAAGTAACCCCATTTCTCACCCAAATGGCCTTTGAAGTTCAGGATGATGACATCTTCGAGGAGAGTGATCAGAATGACAAACAAATCACTGCCAACAGGGAAGATGACCTGAGCAATGGTCTCCGCAACAACCTGAGCAACATTGTGGGAGACAATGTGAGTGACCATGAGCCTCCCACGCAATCCAAGATCACGTCCATGCAACACATGCTGGAGGAACACTGAGAAAGGCTCAACAATGCCATCCAACAGAATACTCAACTATGCGCGCAAAATGCCAAACTAGGGGAAGCAAACTGGGAATACTGCAGAGAGACGATTCGACCAGAAGCAACGAAGACAAAAATCTTCCATATGACTCATCCAGAATGGTACTGCGCTGGAGCAAAGGAGGGTAATTACTTCCTCCACATCTTATGGTCTACCTTCCAGTCTCACGTGCACTTATTCCCACCTGGAGATCCTGACAAAGTAAACTACAAAGGAAGGCTTCTCAGCACATGGAAACCTATCGGCACCTTGAACCGAGAGAGACACAGATTACCGATCCGGTTGAGTGGCATCGAGACCTACAGAGAGTCCCAGATCCCTGATTGGAACACATTCAAGCCTGCTCGGAAGAAATGCAGACGGTGTACAGTAAGAAGGACCGAACACTTAATTAGGCTATGAAGTGTATGGCCGACATCCTCCAAGGAGCACATGATCCAGTTAGAGTCTACGCCAATAGAATCAAAGCAAATTGGAGAGGAGCAGGATGTCTCCCGCAGGAGAACAAGAACCTTTACAAAATCGCTTCCAGCAGACTAGGACCATGACTTAAGTCCAAGATCAAGCTGTTGACCCGAAACAATTGAAAATTTGACAGCAGTGATGAGCTTTTAGACTGCAGCACCAATTCAGAAGTCATGCCAGGCAGCAAAATGCCCCAACAGCAGCAGTCACATCAACTGTAAAACCAGTGAGGAGGATCATCTCAACAAGTCTGCAAGAAATGCAACGTCCAACCATCCATATCTGTCCAAGCCCGAGCAACAATGCTGGAGAACTCAATGTCGGACAAAGATGAGAAACACTGTCCTGCCCCCTGGCTCTCGCCAGAGCTCTCTGGAAGTTGGAAGTGGGAAGGACCATGCATGCACTGTGGGTCACTGAAATGTAAAACATGCTGGTGCACGAAATATATCCAAAATAACTTCCCCACACAGCTTGCTCCTCCAGGAGACAGAGAACACATCAAATGACAGTACTCCTTCTATACTCAGCAACCAAATCACTATCTTTCCTCCCTTGGTAGCTAGCTCAGTGTGAGAGGATGGACATATCTGAGATTGAATTGCAGTCGTTGGGTACAAGGGCGTTGATTGCAACAATACGGCATATTGAACTGCATCTGATCCCATTAAGTCCGAGGGTTGTCTTAGAGAGCCAGAGAGTGCTCATGTCAAGTCAATCTTTCTGTGGAATGGGAAGACCAGATTCATCGCACATTGTACATGAAGTTCAGATATGAGATGATCATGGGGAATTGCACTGAATATGAGCACTCATCAATTGCTGGGCAATATTGATTTTCATTGATCCACAACTTCTCACTTGACTCAGACGACCCCACAATGCAGCACTGATCATAACTCATCAACTTCACAGTCATGTGATCGCGCATGCGAGGGAGCGCAGCAAGATGGCAATAATCGACCAATATATGGATCATTTAGCCCCACTTCACGAACTGGAGGTGCTGGTTGTCCCAATGAGGGGACACTAGCCAGTACTGGGATTACCATTCTTCAGAACCTGCAAGCCAGAGATCGATTGGGCTACCGGTTGATTATCTTCATCAAGAACCCCGAGTGGCCAAGGGGAGGCATGCAGATCAGGTATGATAATGCACTGGTATGAAGGTCAGGATGATGAAAGTACTAACCTATGGCTGCCAAATATTGGCCTGAGTACACTAAAGATCAACTTGAAGTCGTAGATCCCTCCGGATCCAGATGGACATCCAAGAGACAGCAGTGAGGACAGTCCCAGTCCAGACATTTCTCAGAGCAACAGCATTTGACGATCTGTTAGCTAGCATTGAGACCATCGTGACATTCGCCCAATGAATTGGGGAATGCAGTGGACTGCTGGGAGGGACTGTGGAGGTCACCACTTTGGAGGATGCAGATGAGATTGAGACTATCAACACAAGTGCTGGACGAGCGAACAGGGAGCAGTGGTGGTTGTTGTGGCAGAAGAGGAACCCCACTTGGGTATACTTGAATGACTGCTACCAGCTTGCCATGTTATGATGGGAGGTTGTTGCACTCACGGGGTTTGGCTCACTCTTGGGCAAACAGCTTCGTCCACAGGTCCCTAGTTTTGCTTGCCCAACATCTTCTGATATCCCAAGTTGGAGGTAGAGGCTAATGCACAGATGCTGGAACAGGTACTATACCTACTGGGTAAGGAGGTAGCATTCCCAGGAGATTCAAGGACTATGTGGATGTGTTCAACAGAGATATGGCAGAGACTGTCGCACTGTACCCCCCAATTGACCACCGAGTCGATTTGGAACTAAGTTTCAATTTACCATATGGCAGAATTTACAATCTTTCGAATGTCGAGTTGAAAACCCTGCAGGCCCGCATTCAAACCATCCAAGGCAATGTCTTCATCCAGTGATCATCTTCGCCTGCAGAAACACCAATCTTATTTGCTAAGAAGAAGGATGGCAGACTGCGGCTGTGAGGGGACTCCTGAGCAGTCAGGAATGCGATGGCGAAAAACCGATACCCTCTCCCACTGATCTCGGAGATGCTTGACAGGTTGCACAGACCCCAGACATTCATGAAATTGAACCTCAGGAATGCCTATCGCCTTATCGGATTCAACCAAGGTAACGAGGATGAAACTGCATGCCGTGCATGGTGCAGGCAGCATTGGTACGAAGTCATGCCATTCGGGTTGACAAACACACCAGCTAAAATTATCTCCCTCGAGGTAGTGGTGCGACTGCTTCAAAATCTCCACAATGGGCAAGAGCGGCTGATCGTACATATGGTGATTCTGTTCAGAACCTCAGCATGTTTGAGAGTAGATGTTGACCTGTCTGAGAATGCTGAAACCAACATAATGGTTGAGAGTGCTGCCAAATGCAAAGCGGGTTGCTTCAGTTTGCGGAATGATCTACTCCGCTGTTTGGAAATGCATGAGGATGGGTGCATCAGTGATGGCTCTTGTTAACTTCTCAAATGCAAGTTTGGCATCCCGAGTCCATTGCCATTTGACCTGATCAGTCATCCTTGCATTGTCTGATTTCTTCAGTAGATCAGATATTGGCATTGTTACCTTTGCATATTTCCTGACGAACCGCACATAAAATTTGAGTATTCCAAGAAGCACCTTCTCATCCGAAACGGACTCCAGGGTTGGCCAGTCCCCAAGCATCGATATGTGGTCCAATGCCATGGTAATCCCACCGGGTACAGGATACATCTCAGACAGTCGACTTCCGAGACTCCGCAATGGCACATTTCCGGATTGCTGTTCAGACCAAATTATCGAAGTTGTTCAAGCACCTTTCATATCTGATCTTGGTCCTCCTCCTTATTGGTCAAGTAGGTCAGTATATCATGAATGTAGCACACAGCGATGTTGTCAATATAAGGCCATAAGCAGTCATCGATATAAGCTTGGAATGTAAGGTCCTCATGCAATGCCACCATAAAAACCTCGAGTTTATCCAAACGTCAAAATAGCTCGGCTGGCGACAGGCTACATTGGGGGAGATTGTTTGTTCGTATGACTTCGATATCGAATATCTGAAAGCTACGAAGCACCAAGCGGACGGACGATTGAGCAGACCCAACTACAAGATCGGCTATGGGAAGACAATGGCAAGGCTGCTGGCAACTTCGGCAGCGACCACTTTCACCGACTCATATGGTGACCTTCTAACACATATCAATACAGCCCAGGACACTGATGTTTTAGCCACACATATATGACCAGCCTTGGTCAATGTTTCCATCCAAGAGTAAAGTGCATGGAGATCGATTGACAGAGGTCTATCGAAAGAGAGGAGGATATACATGCCCACGGCGCTCCACAGTAGAGTGACCAGCATTTTCCACAACAACCGCCAATCCGGTCACTTCAGAGCCCTCAACACATCTGAGGGCGTATCACGAGATCTGTATTGGCCCACGATGGTGACACCGATATGGGAGTATGTTGCCGGCAATGAGTTGTACCACCAAATCAAAGTACTATGACATGCATGCTATGGACTCAACATGCCACAATCACTGCCATCTCGCCCATGGTAGGGAGTGACCATGGATTTCGCGACCGACTTGCCCAAGTCGACAGCCTCGGGATATACTGGGATCATTGTAATCATCAACCGTTTGACTACCATGGCAACCTACCTCCCCTCCAGAAAGCATATTGACTCCCCAGAGGTGGCCCTAATGTTTTTCGGACAAGTGTTCTGCAATTGAGGTGTACCAGACATCATCACCAACAATCGTGGTCAAGAGTTCACCAGACGATTTTGGGACCGAGTTTGCTTCTACATCAGTTTCAATCACAGACTCTCAACCTCTTTCCGCCCGCAGACAGACGGTCAAACTGAACGGCAGAAACAAATGGATGGCGCAGTACCTCTGAGCCTTTTGCAGCCATGAGCAAGAAAACTGGGTTGGATTGTTACTGCTGGGGGAATTTGCATAAAACATCTCCATCCACCATTCCACACTGATTTGACGCTTCTGGGCCAACTACAACTACCATCCTACAATGCAATTCAAGCCTCCCAAGGACCCCAGTTTCAGATCACAGGTGAAGGCAGACTGGTGGATGGCAGGCATGGAAGAGACTCACCCAATGCTCTGGGAAAACATAATTGAGGCCCACCAGCTGCAAACAATCCACCCTAGTCAGAAATAGATGACTATGATGGTTGGAGATGAAGTATCACTATCGACCAGGAACCTAAGAACATCTAGGCCTTCAACAAAGCTTGATTACAATCGTACATGACTCTATGCGGTAAGTGATATCGTCACTCAAAGTGCTTTCAAACTCGACTTGCCAAGTAAAATACGGAACCGCCAAGTTTTCCTTGTGTCACTTCTTGATCATCATACATCACCAGTCAGAGGTCAACAATCATCAGAACCACACCCAGTGATAATCTAGAAACAATAGCAGTGGGAAGTCGACAGCATACTTGACTCTAGCTGGAGCTATTGGAAGCTGCATTATCTGATCCAATCGGCTGGTTACAACATCAGCAACAACTCTTAGTTCCGTCAGAAACACCTGGGTGTTCCGGACGGCTCTGACGGCTCTGACGGAACCTCATACCCTCTGACGGAGAATTACACGCTACCCGTCGCCCAGGCGACGGGTCGCGTTGCATAGCATCAGCAA